>JAEHJW020002446.1_pt1 | contig 37768 bp, 49 predicted proteins | sample 9271431 | NCBI WGS metagenome assembly JAEHJW02 | reverse complement strand
TTCCACAATCCACCTCCTTCAGTTTTGTTGCAGACCTAGCTTTCGGGAGTAGCTTCCGCCTCTGGCTTCAGCAGTTTCTCCAGCTCCCCGATCGCGCCGCTCAGGGCCGCAATCTCTCGATTGGCCTCACTGACGAAATTGTCTCGCTGCTGGATGAGCGTCGCGATTCGGTCTTTGATGCGCTGTTCGAGTTCTGACATACCTTTCCTCCTTTTTTATGCGGCTTGCCAGCCGGTGTTGTCGTTGTTCAACCTCATCTTGGTCTACGCTCCAACATCTCCAGTCGAGTAGATAGCTCTTGCACAGCATTTACAAGGTGCACTACCAAACCCGTCAAGTCATAACCGATACGCTTGCCGTCATTGTCATGCTCGCATAGCTCCTCTGGCAGAGTGTTCACATCGAGGCCAATAGCTGTTTTGCTTGTGCCTTCCCACTCAAACGATATCGGACGGAGTTGTTTCACCCGTTGGATTGTGTCAGATGGCGTAAAGTCGCTGACATTGCGCTTCAGCTCAGGATTGGAGCGCTGCGTAAGCACTGTATAGTAAACGCCTGAGCAGCAAATGTCCCACGTCGCAATGCCGCCGGCCCAGTTGGCCGGCCAGTCAGTGTAAATGTTAGCATTCGTAGCTGGCATCCAAAAATGTGTCTGTCCGCCCAGTGGCCGTATCTCCATCTCGGTTGTCGGTGAGAAACTGGCGTTTGCCGTCGAGCTGCTGGTACGCGAGGAAATAAACGCGAGGACATTCCATGGTTTATTTAGAGCCACCCCTACTGCACCGATGGCGCCATTGGTATTTGAGTAGCGATACGTTGAGTCATCAACTCTCGTGTAGCAATTGCCGCCCAGCAGAGCGACGCCGCTCGGATTGGCACCGACATCCACCCATGCATTAGCGAAAAATTGGCGGGTCCAACCAGAGGCTGAAACGTTATCCCCGGTGATATTGCCGCTCGCTTTGATTTGCCCCGCGCCCGCTCCCGTCGCCGTGCCGACGTTGAGGCCGTGGTTGATAATTACACCATCAGGGATGGCTTTTAGTTCTTCTGTCTCGTTCACTATAAACCTGGCATACGCACTACTCGGCGTCCCATCGAGAATGTATATATCTACGCCTGTCATAGCAGTGGGTAGATTACCATTGGCCATGAGGCTCACGGCCACACTGTCACCAGGCTTATCAATTTGGCCATAGAGGGCAAAGGTGTTATATGTCAATCCATGATCAGCATCAATTGATGCAATGATGGAACCAGCGAAGCCCTCACGCCAGTCAATCGAGGAAACATTGCCTATGGTATTAAGTTCCATGCCTCCTGAAGACAGTCTGCCACTATTGTTGCCCCAATACAACATCCCGTCCGTATTCGCGTACCACTGTGTTGTCCCGCTATTGTAGCCGCCTATCCTGCCAATACCGCCATCATTCCATATCTTCAGCCCCGTAGTCGGGCTGGCGAACGTCCCCGTGCCCTGATAGATGCCACCGGAAGTGCCGATGTTCACCACGCCCTCGAAGGAGCTTGAGCCGTCGGCATTCAACACAATTTTCTCAGTGGTATTATTGCGCAGGGCAATCTTGCCCGCAGTGATCTTAATGTTTGATTGCCCCGCCGCTTCTTGCCCGACCAGGATGTTACCTGTTGCATCCCACTGCGCGAGTTGCGTTGAGCCACGCATGATCCTGATACCCTGCGACGCGTCAGCGCTGAGCCAAGAAGTTGTAGGACTGTATCTGCCCACCGCGACCCCGAATGTGTCCACCCCATAGTCATACAGGCCGTTGAGATTCCCAATCGCCCAGTGCTCGGTCCAGTCGTTATAGGTCGCGCTATTCCTGACATTGCCGACAATGGTCGGCCCGGCGCCGCTCTTGATGCCTGACAGGCTGTAAAGGTCGATGAATCCCTTGCCTGTCGTGCCAGTGTTGAACACAGCATCGCCTGCATACCATTGATTCGAGCCTGAGCCATCTAGGTTGCGCGTGACGGTATAGGAATAAGGGCCCGTGCCAGTCGGCCCCGCTGTGACCTGCATGAACTCGACCTTGCCGCTCGCTTCCAGGTAGACGATATCGCCGTTCTGCATTTGGTTGTGCTTGACGTAGATGGTTCTGGCCGTCGTATTCGAGACGGGCAACGCTCCCGCAGGAACGACTGTGCCCGTATCGTCATAACTCGTCGCCGAGACCGTGGCCATGTACAACTCGGTACCAGCGGTACGCCCATAGACTTTGTAGTTAGTCGCGTCCAGGACTGCTGGCCACGTGATCTGATTGTAGTTAGTCGCATCCAGGACGGCATTGCCGGTCGCAGTCGTCCCCGCAACCGATGCCAGCGTCTCGCCATCAGCATCGAGTGCTGTGATGCGATATGAGTACGTCGTTGTGCCTGCCGTGCCCAGCGGGGTGACTGTCGGAGCCGCCGGACTTAGCAATTGAGCGCTGCGGTCTGACGTCAGCGCGGTCGTCGGCCCAACCAGGATGCGCCCGCCGATAGTCGCCAGCGTGTTCTGCGCTACCAGCGTTTCCACCCAAAGCTCAGCCGCATGCAGGCTGAGGTACTTCTTACTGAACATGCCGAGGTTGGTATCGTAGTTGAGATTCGGTAACACATCCTTGCCTGCAGGATTGAGGACGATATCGCCTGTCGGTGAGATCGTGAAGTTGCCGCCAGGACCTGTGCCAAGGTCGGTGTAGACGGTGTTATCGGTGTGCGTCAGTCGCAGTTGCGGGTTCGCGGCATCGAGGATGTCCACCCGGCGGTCAGGGGTGGTTGTGCCGACACCCAAGAAGCGGTCATCGTGCCGCAGTCGGTAGCCCTCGACGCCAGCGACGATAAACCTCATGTCCCAGGCGTCGTTCGGATCGACCTGAATGAATTCGCCGCCTCCTGGGCCTACATGCAACTGCCTACTGACGCGCGCCTCACCCTCGACATCCAGCGCCGTGAACCAGTCTGGCGCCTTGCCGATGCCCAATGCGCCTGTGAGCTGCAATCCGCCGGCCGCATTCGTCATCAGCAGAGCGCTCGCCGCACCCGGATTGCTCGACGGGGTAAGCAGTCCGAGGGCATTCGCGCCAGTCAGCCCGATGACATCCATCGCGGCGCCGACGACAGTATGATCCGCACCCAGGATGCCGTGCACCTGATTGTGGTGTGCGTTGTGATCCACGGTATGGCTCAGGAACTCGCTGTCCAGCACATACGCAGCGCCTCCGCCTCCGCCGGGCGGAACCAACCCCACGAAGCTCGCCGCGCGAGCGATGTCATCACGCCAGGCTTTTTGTAGAACTCGGTCATGGCCACTGAGCGTCATATCTAGCTCCGAAGAATAACTACGTCTTGCCGCAAGCCGCCCATCTGGGCTATGCGCGGTTCAGGATGATCGTGCTGGGGTAAACCTAGCTCCCTGGTAGCATGTTCCTTGAGAATCGCCATGATTGCATCGTCGTCAGTTTCCAGCCCATAGATCGCTTTGCGATTCTCGATGGCGGCCAGCGGTATGTATACGTTCAAGCCGCGTCCGTCCATTGAAACCCTCAGAATGAGGGTCGGCACGCTAGCCAGTATTTCCTGTTCCTCGGCCAATATCTTTATCTTTATAGTTCTCATAACTTAATCTGGTCCCTCCGCTATGTAGTAGGATATCATCGTGAGTCCCCCAGCGACATTGTTCGCCTTCTGCAGAGTAACTCCGGTCGTGCCAAGCGTTCCCCACTTAATCACAACCCCCGCGCTACTGAACGCGTTGCCATTGTGCTGCAGTCCAACCGCAACACTCGGAGTGCTCAAAAATGAATTCACGAACGTGAACGCGTCGTCATTAACGTTTACTTCGCCTTGAGGAACCAATTCGCTGGCAGACGTGCCGCTCTCAACGTGCCTATTAACCCCGACTGCACCCATGAAGTACCCGCTGGCAGGCGTTAGCGTGGCCCACTCTGGCGCCGTCGCCGCCGCGTTCATCTGCAACACTTGACCTGCACTCCCCTTCGCCAGCCGGGCGAGCGTATTGGCAGCGGTGGCATAGACCATATCGCCGGCGACAGTCATAACAGCAGCCGCTGTCGCCAAAAGATTATCCCTTAGATGCGTATTGAGTAGAGCAGCGGTTACAGTCTCTCCTGCAACCCAGGTTTTCGGGCTTGTCCATGACATAGTTTCCTCCTCAGTAACTCAGAACTGTCGTCGTTCCCAGAATGGCGTAGTCGGCGAACTCATCGCCGCCGTCGCTCACGTGCCAGTACTTCGTCATATCCGCTGGCGATAACTGCCACTCAACGCTCCAACGGAAGTCCTCCGAGATGTTGATCTCGATATGCTTGATGTGGTACTCACCTTCGACCAATGCCCCGCCGAAAGGACGCTGACGTACCCTGATCCTGTCTCCCAACTCAGCCTGCAAGACCACTGGCCAGAGCCTATCGTCCCCCTCGGGGTCCAGTCGCAGTGATGTGATTCGCCAGCGGGGTTGCTTCTTCTGGCCGAGCAACCAGAAGGCCCTGTCCAGCATCTCCAGGTCCGATGCCGCCAACAATCGATCCTGCGTGAGCGTGATTGGGAAGTAGTCCAACTGGCTGGCGCTATCCATGACAGCCTGCGTCGTGCCGTCGCGGCGCGTCATCCGCACGTCGTTGTACACGTCGGAATCGTCGTAGCTGAGCTTGGCGTCGACGTAGGGCAACTCGCTCGTCAGATCGTCCCCGAACGTCCACCTGGGCGTCATCTGCTCTGGCGCCAGGCGATAGTGGCGATTCTGGAAGATGACTGCACCGTCGCGGCCCATGAACAGCAGGCCATTCTCCGCCTGCGCAACCTCATGGAGGTGCTGCAAGGCGTTGGCATTCTCCAGCACATCAGCCTGCACGGTCGTATTGCCGATCATGATCAGGCGGTCGCCCACCGGTCCCAGCATGGTCGTCGCATCCAACTGGCTATTCGTCAGGCTATCGAGCACCCAGGCGGCGCCCGTCGTCCAGGAGACTGCATTGAGCACGGCGTCGATCCTCTCGCTCGATAGCTGTTGCGCAAACGACGTATTCAGCTCGCAGCGCCCGAGGCACTTGAAGCCATCGTGCGCCTCGACCTTTACCCAGCCATCCCCAACGCTGAATTCCGGCGGCCAGCCGTCGACGTAGCCAGTGAACAGATCATACGTTACCCCGTCCCAGCTCGCCTTTATCTTGATTCGGCGCATCGGCTTGAGGTTGCCATAGTACGGCCCCGCTGCGTAGGCAGGATCGAAGCGCCTGTCGCGATTGTCCAGCTCGACGCATCCGCTGCCGGGCTCCATCTCGGCCAGATCGTGGGGCCTGCCCCGCCTGATGTGCGGCACCCCCTGCGTTGAGGCGGTGACGTCGATCCAGGTGGGCGCCTCGGTCGGTCTCGTCGATAGCGCCAATGCGATTGCTAATGCTGGCTGAGCCATAGGTTAGAAACCCGCTCCGATCTTGTTGCCGCTGGAGTTCCACTGGCGGCGCACGACCTGCATTACCTTCTGGCCATCGATGATTACCTCTATCGGCTGCTTGGCCAGTGCAGCCGCTAGTTTGTTGTAGTCGATGCTCTCCGTTACAGCACTTCCCCTCAGGATGCGGTTCTCCTCGGACCGAACGACCCGCTCCCCCTCGTGTAGGTAGTAGAGACCCGTCCGGGGAACGTAAGGGATGCCGAAAGCGCCAGCCCCGAGCACGGGCTCGCCCGAATCGGACGATGCGCCCGGCGTTTCACCAGACGCCGAACTGCCCGATGGCGCCCTGATGGCCGTATAAGTCGTGACGATGTTGTGGTACGTTGTGATCGTCTTCTTGTCCAGGGAGGCCAATTCCAGCTTGACCTGATCGACAGTGTTGTTATACATGGCGACGATGTTCTGGAACTCGGCATTGGTCAACGTGGTCTGTCCCTTGGCAAAGTCGTCGATATTGGCCAGCAGCATGCGCGTGTTCTTGTCGATAATGCCGGCCTGCTTGACGCCCTCTGGTCCAAGTTCCGCGATTTTCTCCCGGTTATTCACGAACCAATCCGCCGCTGTTCTCAAGGCGTCGTTAATGAGCTTCTGTTTTTCCTCTGCGCCCTGGAGTTCGGCCTGGTATGCGGCCATCGTCTCGTTGAGCCGTTCGCCCTCTTTTTGGAGCGCCCTGATCGCCGCCTCCTGGCTCTTTATCGCTCCCTCTTGCCCTTTGATGGCGGCTTCCTGCGCGGAGATCGCGCCCTCCAGGCTGGCGATTTGGGCCTTCGTCTGCTGGATTCCTTTCATTGCGGCGTCCAAGGTCATCTCTGCCGCCTGCGGCTTGGCCATCTTCTCAAGTGCGCGCATCTGCTCGTCGAACTTCAAAGACTGCATCAACTGCAACTGCTGGGCGACTTGCTTCAAACCCTCCTCCGTCTGTGGGAGCGAGGCCACGTAGCTTTGCATCGCCGCATTCAGTGCTGGATACTGGGACATGATCTGTTCGGCGGGCACGCCGAGGGACTTGGCGAGCTGAATCCGTTTGATCTGCTGCTCGACAGCGAAGAGCTGATCTTCCAGTTGCCCCATGCCCGTGAGGCGCGGCTTGGAAAAGTCGTCCAGTTTTTGCTTCGCTGCCGAAAGCTCGTCTTTCAGCCCGCTGAGCCGTTCCTGCATTCGCCGCAGTTGATCCTGCATATTCTGCAGGGCATCTTGAGCGGCCCTGGTGGCATCCTGATTGGCCTTCTGCGCCGCCTTCAAGTCGTCGATCTTGACCTTGACAGCATCCACGGCGGCTGCGGCAGCCATGGCTGCGGGGTCGATGCGTACCAGGTAGTCGACGAGCGAGCCGAGGTCGACGCTGGCCTCTTTGGCCTTCTTGCCGGCGCTGCCGAGTGCGCTGCCGAGTGCGTTGCCGAGTGCGTTGATGGGTGGCGTGGCGCCACTGCTCGCACCGGCTACCTGGCTCAGGAAATATTCGGGATCGTAGTCCTTCCCGCGAAAGATAGCGCCCAGGTTGGCCAACGCCTCGCGGATGCGGTCAGCGCCACTCTTGGTTTTCAGCGATGCGTCACCTACGACTTCAGCCACATGCGCCGTCCCCTGCCCGATCGAGAGAGCGCCTGCAGCGATATCATCAACGGTCTGGCTCCAACCAGCGGTTATGTCTGGTTGCCCCAATGCCCTCAGTATCGTCCCCGTTATGTTTATGAGCCCCTTCGCCACATTTGCGCTGTTCTTCACAATGCTAGTCCAGGTATCGGAGACTAGCTTGGATATTCCCGACATGATTTGATCCCAGTCAGTGCCCATCGCATTAAGGGCAGCCCTATTGATGTCGCCGACGATCCCGCTGGCACGGTCGAACACCTCGCCGATATCAGCCCATATCTTACCCACGGTGTCCAGGATTTCCTGGCCGTGCGCTTCCCAGAGGTCTATCGCGGCTCCTGCGAATGTGATTAGCGTGTTCAGGGTCGAGCCCAAGAAGGACGACGTAATATCGCGGATGCCGAGAAAGTTTTTCTCCCAAGCCAGATACAAGATAGCGGCAGCGGCAGCCACGGCTGCTATGGGTAAGAGAAAACCGCCAATCGCGCTGGCAATGGCTGCAAAGACGGTCACAAGGGGTAATCCGACGACAACCAAGGCAGCAAAGCCGACAGCCACCTTCTGCAAGTCGGGGGGCAATTGGCCGAGGATGGCCGCAATGCGTGGAATGGCCGAGGTGATGACCTCTGCCACATCCCGGATGCGAGTACCGATGGTATTCGCCCATGCCTCAAGATCAGCCTTGTTTGCGTCCAGCCAACTCTGCAGGGAGGCCAGCTCGTCCTTGACGACGTTAAATAATGGAGTCGACAGCTTGATTCGCAGGCCCGCAAAGGTGTCCATCAGGGTCGACCAACGGCCGCTGGCGGTCTTGGCTAGATTGGCGACGAGATCAGCATCATAGCCGACGGCGAGCATCGCCCTCTGGACGATCTCCAGAGCAGGCACGCCCTGCTCTTTGAGTTTGTTGATATAGCTGCGCGGCAGGTCGAAGCGTTCGACGATGCTCGTGAAGTCGCCACTCACTGCTTCACGGAGGGCGAAGGCCGCCCCCTCCAGGCCCTGCTGCGGATGGGATGCGGCGAGGACCTCGGCCGTCTTGACCAGGTCCATCAATGGTTTATTTGCCATCCTGGCCACGGACATCAGGCCCGCCGTCGCCCTGGACATTTCCTGGAATTGGAACGGCGTAGCGTCGGCTTCCTTGCGGATATCATAGAGAATCTGCTTGGCCGCTGCCCCGTCCTTGGTGAAGGCGAGTAATTGAGCCTCGACGTTCTCCATTTCGACGTTGAGCCCCAGGCCAAGCGCGTCGCCAGCGCTGCGTGCGGCATCACTGAGAGCCCTGATCCCGAAGCTGGCCATGCCGACGCGACCGAGCATATTCGTCAGGTTGCCCAGACCACGTGCTGGGGCCGCCATGGCATTGGCCAGCCCGCCGAGACTACGGACTATGGTCCCGATGGGGCCGCTGGCTTGATCCAATGCCTTGATGATTACCGCTAACGTGAGCTTATCCATCGCCTTGCCCCTTCTTTCGCTTCAGGCGGTCCTGGCCTATTTCCTTCTGTATCTGCCAGACCATTCGCACCATCGGCGTTATTTCGAGTGGATACCTCGTCTTATCCTCAGCGTTCCTCTCTATCGCCGCCTTTGCATCGGCGTATGCCCGAATCGACATGATATCCTGGACCAGGCCATTCGGGCCCTCTTCCAGTTCGCGGATCGCCGCGCTGGGCAAGCAGTGGAACTCCTCGCAGATGCGCGAGATCAGCCACTCTTCCGGCTGGTTCCCCTCACCATTTAAGGCAAGGTGGACTCGCTTGAAGAGTTTTTTAGCTGTTCCTCACTACATTCTGAGAGGGCGAGGATTTCGAGAGCAGCCCACTTGCGCGTCTCCGGGTCGAGATCGTCGATGTTCTGCGGCGTAGGTTTCTCGTCGTAACTCCAACCGACGATGCCCGCGCGCAATAAGGTATCGACATCGTAGGCGCCGAGGGGATCAGCTTTCAGAATCTCCTCTGCCTCTTCGCTCCTCATTTGGCGGATGGCTTCTATCCCCTCAGCTCCAGCCGCCCGGAACATGGCAAAAGACTTGTTCGCTTTGACTTCTCTTGCCTCTTCGAGCTTCTTGCCGGGGAGCCTGCGGAACTTCATAAACTCGCCCGCTTCGTGAGGAATCGGCACCGTCTTGGTGATTCTGCTGGTCAACATATTCGTCCTCCGCCAATTTGTTAGAAGACCGTCGCTAATTCCCTAGAAGACCGTCGTTCTCGCTGTCTGAACGACCACCTGCAAGCCAAATGTGTTCGTTGGATCATAGACGTAGTTGAGCGACAACTCGTAGACGTGCGTCCCATTGTCGTTGCCGCCCAAGTCGACCGCTGTCCATGCCCCGGGGATGTCAACTCGGACGAACTCGGTATCGGGGCCAGCACCAATCAGCGCGTTGTGGCCGAACATCAGGCTGATAATTCGCTTCGTGCCCGTATCCCAGTTGTTGAACTCGGTGAGCGCCACGGCGGGCGCAGCCTCGAACTTGATCTTCCCCTCGATAGCGATTTCACCGATCGGCAGGGCGGAGACCGCGTTGATGTTATTACCCAGATACTTGCGGCCATAGTTGTTCTTGATCGTCACATCCCAGTCGATGAGCGTATCCGCGATGCTGGTAGTGCCCGGCACCGCGCCAAAGGCGTCGATAGCCAGAGCCGCCTCCCAGCCCTCGAATACAGCGGGCACCCTATCGGTCAGGCCGGCCGTCATGGCCACTTGCGTGATCGCCTTGCCGATGAGTTCCGCAGTAAGCAGGCTCTCGCCGTCCACCTTCCCCGCGAACTTCAGTGATTCGACATAGCTGCCCACCATCTGCCACCCACGCGCGCCGTCGTACCATTCCAGCGTCGCGGAATCGAGTGTCGAGCTAGGCGTGAATGTCCAGGTCTTCGTTGCGGCCAAGCCGGCGCCGGTCACAGCACCCTTGATGCCCATCTCCAGCAATTCAAGGATTTCAGCCGAGACCGGCAACGACACCTGTCCGCTGGCCTTCTCGGGACCTAGCGATATGTTGCGTATGTTGTCCCTGCTGCCCGTCGCGAACTTGTGGATGCGAGGCTCACGCTCGCGAGTGAGCCGGCTGTCGTCGCGGAAGTACATCTTCCTCGTGGCTGCTGCATCGGTTCCCCAGGCGACCTCTTTGCCCATTTGCCATACTTTGCGCCATTCTTCTCCCGCCATTAGTCCTCAACCCCTTCCGGTGGCATGAGTTGAGCCACCTTTACGATTTCGTAAACCCTGCCGCTATCGACGAGTGCCTTTTGCTCCTCCGACAGTGCGGCATATTCCTCGGCGCTCAGGTCCCGCGCCGGAATGCCGTTATAGAACTCGCCATTGCCGGTGTACCTCGCGTAAACCATCGGTAGCCCTCCTATGAGTTCGCTTCTTGTTTCGCCGTGACGGCGACGGGATATTGTCTGAACTCCTGGCCAGCCACGGCCAGGTACTGAGGCGCATTGGCGAGCGTGAGATCGAGCTGCATGCCCTTCAGAACACCGTTGGTCTTGCGGGCCGCGAAGAAGGCGGCCTTGAAACCGTCGAGGATATCCGCCAGGGCCAACTCTGCGGCGTCCTCGGCGCCCGCGACCTTGTACGCGAACGTGACTTGATACTGCGCCAAACACTGGAGGAGGCCAGCGTTCTTGTCCGTCGTCGGCTGGGGTCCCATCGTGATGAAGGCGCAGACGCGGTTCGGGAGTGATTCGGGCACGCCGATCTGGACCTTCTGAACGCCCGCGACCCCCTCGACCAATGTCTTCAATTCCTGCAGTTGTGCCTTCGTGTTGAAAGCCACTACCTCGGTCCCTCCACGTGATACGACCTGCGCAGGTCCCCAGTGCGCCGCCACTTGGGCTTGCCCGTGCGCGTCCGCGGAATCGGCAGACTATAGACTGTCGCCAATAGGTTCGTCTTGGTGAGAGTTATAACGTCATTGCCGAGCGCCTTCAGCGTGGCAAGCACCCTGCCTGATCCTCGCGGTAGAGCCTGTCTTAGTTCAGGCCCGATGCGCGGTTTGACCGTCGCAAAGGCGTTGGTCAGAGCAAACGAGCCACCCGCCCTCCTCGCGAGTTTGCCGTCGCGCCGTTCCCCAAACTCGATACCCCAGCCGTAAACCTTATCGGTCCCCGCCTTAACCACCATTCCCCCTGTGGCCCTCGCTCCATCCTGGAGGCGCTTCAGGTAATCCTCGGCCTCGCGCAATCCCATAATCCGCACGCCCATCAGACGGCCCTCACCAGGTCACAGGCCCTATACAAGACAGCCCCAGTCGGCGGCCAGATGGGAGCGACGAACGAGCCAGCGACCGTGTTCCATCGGTCGGCACCGATAGCCACTTGTGCGCGCTCCGGCATGACATAGTCGGGTGCCCACACAAGACGCCGAATCGCCAGCAGCTCAGCCCGGTACTGGGCATCAGGAGCGCCCTTGGTGGATACTAAGCCTGCGTGGCAGGGAAGATCGACCTTCGCTTGCACGTCGAACGCGCCAGTGACGGGGTTCTCCGTATAGACTATCGCCTTCTGGTCGAACAGTGTGGCGGGTATCATCGGACTAGGCAGAGCCACGCTGCGCCTCCTTCCATACTCGCTCGCGATAACTAAAGTCGTCGACGACGGTTTCTGCCCAATCGAAGGCCGGTAGCTCCTCGTTGGCCTGCGTGCGCAGTAGCGCGGCCCGCTGGAGGAGAGCCCGCGCCACAGCAGGCCCGTCCATCTGGAGTTCGAGGACGCGCATACTCTTCTGCGTCAACGCCTCACTCGTGGCGATGGTCTCCAGTGCCAGCGCTGCGGCAGCCTTGACGTTGCTGGCTTCGAGAGCTAGGAACTGGTCGATTTCCGCATCATCGAATATAGGCGTCGCGACCTGGGTGTCGTTGCAGAGAAGACGAACCTTGCCGCGATCAGTCGCCAGGTCATAAGTTGCTGCCATGCATCCTCCCTGGGTCGGCTGGGGCACTAAGCGGTTAATGCACTCCTAGCGTGCCCCAGCGCTCTGCCACCACATATCGCCAAATTTAAACGGCGTTAGTGCCTTTTGATGCTACCGTCATCTTCGGGTCCATCTGGCCGCCGCCAAAGACGTGTCTGACTTTGTACATGATGCTGTCAGTATCAAAGTCGCCGTCTTGGGCGGGACTGTCGCCACCCCCCACGCGCCGCGCGTCAGGGTCCTTCATGAAGATTTCGGGCTCAGTATGGCCGCGTAGGAAGCCGATTTCCAACGCAGGTCTACCGTTGTTCGGGTTTGCGAACAAGAACCACGAGGTGTTGCCATTGGCAGCCGTGGCTACCAATGGAATGTACATATTGACACTCAGCCGCAAACGATTGCGGAGCCAGTTGGCGACGTGGACCTGTCGATTTGCGTCGCCGCCGTCGGTCGTGAGCCACAACTCGGTCGCGTTGAGGATGTTGAGCGCAGTCACTTCAAGGGCTGGCGGTACAACGAGTTCAACCGCATCAATGACGATGGGCTCGCCGTCGCTATCGACCATGTTAGCCAGCACTTTGAAGCCGTCCTGCAAGCCTGAGATGGACAGTGCAGGGTTATTCGCACTCGCGCCATTGGCAACATTGATGATGTTCTTGTTGCCTGCCGTGTAGAGACTGGCGTGTGGCCCATTCGCGTCGATGAACAATTGTGTGGCAAACTTCTCCTCACTGCGGCGAGCTGCGCGCCCGAACCGCTGCGGGATATCCTGGAAGGCTTGCAGGTCGTCGTTAATCATTTGCTCCCAGGAGAAGCCGATGGTGTTGCCGTACTTCTGAACGTTGTACTGATACCGCGCTTCGTCTAGGGAGCGCTGCGTATACTCCTTGCCTTCGGGCACCTTGTCGAGAACTGCCTCAGCGCCCGAAATCGCAAAGCGGTTCACCGTGCGGAAGTCGCGCACTGTGGAGATGTTGCAGTAGTTACGGTAGGACTGCGGCGTCTCGCGGTAGTTGGCCAAAAGCTGCCTGTCGATGATGTCGCCAAACAATAGCGGAAAGTCGCCTGTGCCCATCGCCTCACGGAGAAGATAGGCTGGCTTCTTGCCCTGCATGACGTCTGCCATAAACTTGGCAGCCTCGGCGAGCCTGATTTTGTATTCGGGACCGCGCCCGCTAGTGCGCACGCCGTGCCCCTCACCGCCGAAGAGCTTCTGCACGCTGGCATCTTCGGCGCGAATGGATTCAAGTAAATCGAGAAATTCGTTTCCCATTTGGTCAGTACCTCCCTTCTATTTCTGGTCGCCTACGCTACTCGAACGCCGAGCACGTAAACGGTGCATGTTTCATCAATGGACGTCGTGCGGGTGCGGGTGATTCTCAGCGTCCCGCCTGCCGCGATTTCGTGTTGCACGTCATCGATAGTCGCCGCGCGCGCGATAGCCTGGTCGTTGATATTGATCGACATCGCATCGGTAATCGCGTTGATACCGTTCTTGAGTTGAATTGTGCCCGCGCCCCCACCGGCCGCATTTGTCTTAACGAGCCAAGCATCGATAATGCGCGTCTTATAGGTGAGCACAAAATCAACATCGGCTGTCACGCCGGCCGCGATGGCCAGTCGATGCAAAACAGGAATGCCACCGATCAAATTGCCATCAGCAACCGTGGCGACTTGCGTGCCGCTCAGTATCGCGGCTGCGAGCTTGGCCGCCGTCCAGATACCATCAGCGAAAAGGGCGCACGTAGCGGCGTCAGCCAGGAAAGCACCGTTCTTGATGATCTTGAGCAGCTCGGCATTGTCAATCGAATCGGCTGCGAACGTGGCGAGTACTGTCGCCTCATCGAAGAAGTTGGCAGCGACCTTGCCGCGCCCAGCAGCATCGGCACTCAGGATGCCATTGGCGAGATTGGCCGTAGCGATGGTCCCCGCGCCCAGTGTACCACTGCCAGGGGCAGGCACGTGTAGGACGTTGATTGTGCTGGTTGCGCCAGCGCCGACTGTTTCAAGAGCAAAGCCGAAGAAATAGCCAGCACTGTCGTTTTTGATGGTGCCCGGCGCACCGTCCACGTAGAAGAGAGCATCGCCGACAGCAATACCACCACCAACATGATCGGTCACAGATAGGTCCCAAACACCAGGACCGAAATCAACCGTGCACACGCCGGCGCTGTTGCCCCCAGCACCTTCAAGTGTCAAGGCAATGCCGGTCATGTAGCCGTAGCGCACAGGATCGCCCACGGCCACGACACTCAACGGATTGGTGGGTGCTACTGCCAGTTGATAACCTGGCTTATAAATCTGATTCGTTGGCATTTCTTAGTTCCTCCCTTTTGCCGCCACTTTAGCAGCAGACTCACCTAGCCCCATTGCCTTGAAGCTGGCTTCAAGGTCGGCCTCAACCTTCGCCTCGCTGACCGTACTCTCGCCAGTCGAGCCCATGCCCCTGATCTCACCCGAACCGGTGACCTTGGCGAGATAGTCGATTTCGGCCTTAACCGCCTCAGTGATCTTGGTCTTGTACGCTTCCTTGTCCAGCGCACCGTCCTTGATCACCGGTGCCACTGCCAAGTTCTCGATCAACCGAGACTTGGTGACCCCCGGCAGCTTCGCCTCTGCCAGTACCTCACTGGCAAAGTCTCTCGCCTCCCTGAGTACCAGGGCTTCCTTCAGCCGCGCGTTTTCGGCTTTGAGCGCGGCCTCGGCCTCGCGCAATTTTTGCGCTTCCTGCTCGTCCACTGTGGACACCTCCTCATTTGTAGTACGGCCTCTCGCCGCCTCTAAGATGGGTAAAATCTGGCCTCCCGCGCCAGCCTGGGTCACAAAATCAACGCTCTGCGCGAGCGTGATCTTCTCAATGATCTTGCCCTTCTTACCCTCGGCCTCACCGTCTACGCCCAGCCCGCGGCCGCGAATGCTCACGCCGATGTGGGGAGCGAGTTCCGCAACCGTCTCCTTGAACGGGCCAAAGACCTTGGCATTTGCGTAGAGGCCAGGCCCAGCAGGTCCGCTCTCCTGATAGACGGCGTTGTCGACGAACTCGGCCGCCAGATCGCGAAGGGAGCGCTCTGGACGCTCCGCCTCCTCGGTGACGGTCGGATGATCCCAGAACATCTTGGTGCCCGCCGTGAAGACCTTGGGGCCATCGCGCTTCAGGACCTCGGGGCCGTAGTAGCCAGAGGTGCCCCAGCCGGGCTTGATGATCTTGAGGGGAATCGTGCCGTCGCGCCTGACCGATGCCTCGACGAGCGGGATGCAGTCTCCGCCGATGTCGAACTCGCCAGACTCGGTTGTCTCATCCGCCTCGGTCTTCTTCTCGGCGAGACGGTCGGCCTCACTCACAGGCTGGTAAGTAGTGACCTGCACCACCTTGACCGGATCGCCCAGGGTCACTTTGCCGTCGACGATGGCGTAGCTGGCCTTATATAGCGCCCTGGCGTCGCCAGGGGGATCGTCGTCCTGATAGACAAACCAGGAATCATAAACATCCTGGATGTAGTACCAGCGCTTGTCCGTGGGGTCATATTTCGCCTTCAATGCCTGACGTAGGGCGTTCCTCACATCGTCGTGGGACATCTCCGCTTCCTGGAGGGCTCGGCGCAGCGCCTCGGTGGACGCCATCTGATCGTCCATTATCTCGCCCATTAGGTCCTGCAGAGCCTGCATCGCGGCCTTGATCTTGCTTACAGATTCCGCACTCAGTCTCTTGCCTACTTCTCTTAGATCCATGTTCTCATTCCTTTCAGACCGTCACGCGGTCTCTGCTCGTCTCGTGAGCCCATCGCACCGTCAGGCAGGATGCGCTAGCGGGTGCAGGTGGCCGCTGGGGAAAGCCTTCATCAGCGGAATCCATCCCGCCGCCGTATTCCCGCGACACTCAGGTGACACCTTGCTATCTCGCACGTTCTGCCAATATTTCTCCATTGGATAACCCGCATCCTGTATCTGTTGGGCCATCTCGAAATTACCAACTTCGTAAGCCTGGCCTGCCTCAAACGCCGCAACCAGGTGCGCCCGGCTCTGGATGTGTTCCTGTGGCTGCCCAACGGCGAACTGCTCGTAGCGTTGCGTAATGGCCTTGGCCATCTTGTCCACCGACCAACCTTGCTCAACTCCCTGCTTGATGACTGTGCGTATGTAGTCCCGCGTCGTCTCGTTGATGCGCTTGACGTTCTCGGCGCCACGTTCCTGGACGTACTTCACAGCCCGGGGGTTCTCCAGACTGAAGGACAATTCGAGGCCAGCGCCAGCGCTGCTATTTGTGACCTCGGCGGCCTGGCTCATTGCGTCAGTCACAGCTTCCTGGATGGGATCGACGAACAGCCCTTCCAACTCCATCGCTACCATCCAAAAGATTGATTCCCAGTCGTCATTATTTATCGGGTCGGCCTCGCGGAGGACCTCCGTCATTGGTAAGCGGTCCTTGAATGTGGTCCTGAAGCGAGTGGCAAAGGCTTTCCCCTGCTCGCGAAAGGCATGCTGCATGGCCTTTTCGAGATTCCTCTCAATCTTGGCCAAGCGGCGCCGCTTGACGATCTTCACGGCTGCCTCCAGAAGTCTGTCGACGATGGCTAACGGGTTGCTCACGCTACCGCCCTCCTCGCCAGAAGCTCTTTTACCGATTCGCGGAGGTCCTGGACGGCTTCGATGAACGCCGCCTCCGCTGCCTGTTGCTGCTCATCACCCTGGTTGGCCTTGGTCTGCACTTGCCTGTCGGCCATCACCTGGGCCTGCGCATCCTTCTGCTGCTGCCGCTGCGCCATTAGACTATCCTTGCCCTCTGGCGATATCTTGTCGAGCACCTCGTCGATCTGGTCAACGCCGAGCGACTGCAGGATAAGGCGCGTCAAGGTTCTATCGTCGAGCGTCCCGATGGATGGGTTGCCATTAAGGGTAGCCGCAGCCACAATGGCGCTAATCCTCGCGCCCACGTCACGCTCCAGGATGTCGGGGAAGGATACGTCGACGTGCCTATCGATCTTTCCTCGTGGGTTATTGGCCTTATTGAGTGCGACCTCGCCGCCATCGTTGCCAGCGAGCAATTCCTTCGGGAGCGGGCCGTTCTCCGCGCGAGCTGCCCAGTCAATCACGTAGTTGACGATGGCCAGGAAGATATCCCGCCAAAACGTTTGTCGATCGCGCATTTTCAGCTCAGTCGGCCTGTCCAAGCTCTTGGCGGTGGCAAGCGTGCCGACAGAAACATCGCCGAAGAACGATTCTGGCAGCCCCATCGCCGCAGCGACCATAAGCAGGATGCGCCTGCCGTCCTCGGCTGAGGTGGTGGCACCCGCAGTCTTAATAGGCGTGAGCGAGACCCCTTCGCCAGCCACGAACGTGGAGCCCGTTACTGCGGGAGGGTTAGCCTCATAATTGCCGACGCCTACTGTCGTGCCCAGCTTCGCCTTGGCTGCCGCAACGCCCTTGCTGCCGCCCTTGGTCGTGAGATGCCATGCAAAGCGCGAGTAGGCCCTCACGAGCGTAGCCCAATCTTCCAGGAATTCCTTGTATGCCCGCGCCCAGTCGATGGCAACATAAACCTCTGAGACGCCGAAGCGCATATCCGAGAGCCCACCGACCTTGACGTGGTACACTGGCATATCCCACTTGACCGGATAGCCGCCTATCGTCTCGGGCTTGGTCGCGGGGTTATACTGCCAATCGGGATAATAGGCCGTCTGCGACTGCACGTCGACGGTGCCACTCTCTTCGTCCAGGCGACGCACGTTCCAAGCGCGTTTGTAATACCAGGGTGTCTTGGCGTCATCGGGATCAGTGATGATGTCGGCCACTTCGTCGACGGGGATGCTACGCACGCGCACCTGGCCCGTTGATACGTTCGGGAAGAACACGAAGAAGATGTTGCCGAATATCTGCAGGTCGATCTCCTTTTGTGTCTGCGCCTGATGGGAAGTCAGCTCCGCCTTGTTCTTGAGATCGTCCAAAAACGCCTGGACGACCGCGTTGACCTTGGGGTCTCGCGCCTGGATGTTGATGCCCTGGCCCCAGACGTAGTGAGCCTGGACCGAGACCGCCCGATTGATGAGCGGGTTCTTGAGGTAGTAGATGCGGGCCAGCGCCATGATCTTGCGCAGGCCGTCGCGGCTTAGCTCGCGGTCCTGGGTGTACGAGAGGCTCATCCAGTCCCGATCCTCGATGGCCAGCTCCAGTTCGGCGAGACGTTCGACGAGGTACTCGTTCATTGCCGCCGCCTGGTCTGCCTCTCGGAGGCGACCCTCCAACCGCTGTACTTCTTCGACTGTGGCCTTGCTCTTGGGCTTTGGCATTGCCCTCTCCTAGTAAGGCGATATGCTGACACGCTCGTCGTAGGTGACTATCTCGTCTAGTTCGGGCGGCGGCGCGATGGCGCCAACCACCACGTACCGCAAACCGTCGAGCCTGTGAAACTTCTCCTTGTCCTTGATCTTGTCGGTTGGGTTGCCAAACTCGTCGACTTCGCGCGAGTAGGTCCCCAACTCGTCGAGTGTCCCCTCGCAGGTATCGAAGACATAGAGTCGGCGCCCCTTGAATAGCGCGATCGTGCGATCAATGCCCGCCTCCACGTCATCGAAGGGAGGTGGCAGGACCAGGACGCCGGCCTGACCCCAGTCAAGCCGCTGCTGAATCTCGCTCATTGCACCACCGTGCACGGTGCACAGGTTGACGCCCATGGCGTTCTCGATCAGCGTTGCTGCGTGCTGCCCACTCGTCTTGTTCCCCTCCATCGTCTCGCGGTAGAGATAATAGACCTGTGAAATGGGGTCCTGCGCCAGCCAGATAGTGACCGTGTGTATGGCACCGAAGTCGATGCCCACGAATCGCGGCCAATGTGGCGGGATGTTGAACGGCCTGACCTTGCTGCCGCCTTCTTCGCGGTAGGCGTCCTTGAAGTCCGAGTAGATCAGACCCGCCGGCCTGTCGTATAAGCCTTGGTAGAACATGCGAAACTTCCAGAGTGGAAGCGTCCGCTTCGCTCGCAGATACTCTGATCTCGGAAAGGCAGGGTTCAGGGTCGAACGAAACTGGATGATGTCGTGGTCGCGGTCGCCCTTCCTCCAGGGGTCGTACACCTGTTGCTTGAGCCAGCCCAGGTTGTAGATGGTGGTGCCCCCCAGCACGCGCCCCTGATGGAGCGAGAGACGGCGCAGGATCGCTTCCCACGATTCCAGCCTGAATTGGTCCTGACCCACCTCGTCCAGCCATGCGCCCTTGGCGGTCGCCGATTCGAGCGATTCCGAGTTGGTCGCCGATCCGAAGATCACCCGCGTCTGGCCATCGTGAAAGCGGAACACCTTGTCCCCAGCTCGCCAGTAACCCAGCTTGAGCGTGTACTGGAAGAGGCGCAGGAACTCGGGCAGCATCTTGAGCTTGAGTAGCGGATAGGTCGATGTCACGGCGAGGTAGTCGCCTGGCCCATGGCGCTGGATCTCGCGATGCAGCCAGAGAGGCCCGAATGACGTTTTGCCTCCCTGGGTGCCGGCGAGCATCCAGATGAACCTCGCTTGCGATTGCCAGGCCCGCGTTTGGCCTGGGTGTAGCCTGGCCTTGATCTTCCCGTCCTCGACGTGCCATAGCTCCGTCCTGCCACTCATACACTGCTCGGCTCCTGTAGTGCGAGCGCCTCGTCATTTCCGTTCTCTGGAAGTGGCAGCGCCTCGTCATTGTCCGCAGTCAAGTCCTCGTCGCCCGACACCATTTCGACGATCATCTCGGTGATCGTGAGCTCACTCTTGACTGCGAGCGTCTCACCTGCTTTGTTGGCGAGTTCGATGGTGCGAGACCCGCCCTGGTAAAGGTTCAGGTACCGCGCCCGTGCAGCCATGATCTCCAGAATGCGATCAAGTGCGGCGTAATCTCCCTTGCCCGCCTTGGGCCAGTAAACAGCGAACAGTGCATCAAGCCTTTCCAGTTCAAGACGGCGGACCTCCTCCGCTACCTCGGCCTTGGCGGCGTTCAGCTTCTTGAGCTCGTCCATAACGTCTCTGTATGCGAGGCCCTCTGAGTAGCCTTTCGGAAAGCCGACGCTGCCCTCCGCACCGCTGGCCGCCCAAGCCTTCAGGTTTTCGGCAATCTGCCGGTAGGAGCCGCCTTGAATGCGCAGGGCCAGCGCCATCTTTCGACGCTCGGCGATCCTCAGTTTTTGTGGAGCCGCAGGGTTAGGCTGATACAATGTTCAAATCCTTATATGTTGACTCCAGCCGAATTAGGTTCCCGAAGCACGCGCACGTCCCGCGCCTGTCCACGAGACTTTTTCCACCCCCTACCCTCGTTCAGCTCTCTCATCGTGATCTGGCTGTGGTGCTGGTGGCACAACGCCATTAGATTGTCGTCCCTGTGACCGTTAGCAATCCCGTATATGTGATGCACGTCGGTCGCTGGCGCACCGCACAGCGCACAGAATGGGTATCGCTGTAGGTAGTGCTGTCGCACTCTCTGCCACCCAGCACCATAGCCTCGCTCCTGCCTCGTGCCTCTGGAGCCGTCGTAGTCACGCCTCGACAACCGGTCATGCAATCGACATTTGCCATGCCCGATCGACACATTCGGGCAATCTGGCACTGTGCAAGGCGTCGCTGGTTTAGTTGGCATGGAACCTCCGAAACGACAAAAGCCGACTCCCCGGACTCTGCGTCCGAAAAGTCGGCTTCTATTACGGATCTATCGCCGCTATTATTGCCGATCTAGAGCGTATTGACTTTCGCGCTAATTATATTTAGCGCCCGCTTCCTTGTCAATAGGGGCGAAAAAACTTCTACACTGCGGACAGCGCATGATCTCAGCATAGTCCTGCCCCGGCTCAGGTCGTGCGTAATAGCCGAAGCGTGGTCGCCTATTGACGTGCCCACAGAACGGGCACTGCACCTGCTGCTCTATCTGTCGATCAATGCTCATTATTGCGCCTCGCACTCAATCACCTCCTCAGTATCCGCCCTGCCACCCATACATCCTCACCTCGCCTCGCCCTGCCAAACTCCTTGCTTGATAATCACCACCGTTCTACATTCGCGACAGCCGAATGTCCGCTTCGTAATCCTCTGCATCTTCATGCCGCACTTAGGGCATATCGGTGCTCTTTGGCGCTTAGACATGTTTCAATCCTAACTGAACTAGCTGCACCGCAACCATTTCCCCTACCCAATCGCGGACCGGCGCTCCACAGGTACAGCAATGGCCATCGCTGCCCCAGTATCGCACATCGTGATAGCGCAGGTTCGGGCAATGCGCGTGTGCATAGCTCGGCGCATGCTGTTTGACCTGTTGCCACCAAAACTCCGGGTAGTAGCTAGCGTCATATCTGCCGAACGCTCTCTCATATTTCTCGTCCAGAGTCGCAATCTCCTCGGCGCTAACCACGCCAGCGACAACTAGTCGCCACTCGTCTCCCCGCTGCCGCATCGCGCCGTTGAATTCCAGCCTCCGTCGATCACTTAGGTCGATCTCTTTTTGCCACTCCGCAAGCCTCTTGCGCTCGGCCTCAACAGTCGTAGCGAATTGCTCAGCAAATAGAGGGTATCGCTGAGCGATCTTCTTGTTGCGTCGTTTCGCTGCCCGTTCCGCTCGGTCAATCGTTTGCACTGTCATGCCCTCACTCATGCTTAGACATGTTTCAATCCCCATCCGGCCCTTAGACCGGATGCGACGCGATCAGATGATCGCAAATGCAATAACATCAGTATGCCCGAGAAATTGCTGTCGGCGTGCGTCAAAGCGCGCAATGCGCACAATATCATTGCGCTGTGTGCACACCAGGCAGTCACAATCTCTGCTCGGTAGATCATCACCCCAGTACTCACTCGACCAAGGCGCTCTTTTATATTTCACATGCTGCGGCACTAACGCCCATTGCACCACGCTGGGATGATATAAAAAACCACTGCCGGAATCTCCCTGATGATAAAATTGCGGCTGAGGGAATACTGACAACATTTTTCTTTCGTTACTGGTAGTTAACGGTTCTTTGATCACGCAATAATCGCCATCGTGAGGTGTACGATCGATCAGACTATAGAATTTCATTTTACCTCCTGGTCGCTAAACAACTGGCGGCAGGAGCTCCAAGTTCACCGACAGGCTCATAGGTCGCCTCGAAAATCTCAGGCTTACATGGATATTGTTCGCCCTGCACGCCGGTGATGATCCAGTCGCCGGGGTTGACGATCAGTGGCCCCTCCAGCGTCTCTATCACAGCTCTGCAGGCGGGCGCAGTGCTGCCATCAGCAAGATCATAGACCAGTTCTTGCACTCCGGGGATGTCTTTCCCCGGCCACCACTGCTCCGCCACCACTATGATCGAACGTTTACGGAATCGTGCCATTGCTACCTCCTTTATCCTGTGCTTCAAATCCTCCAAACCACTCCTCAAAATCTCGGAACCTGGCACACACGATGGCGTCGTCGTGCCGCGTGCCAGCCTCGTGCAGCCATCTAGGCAGTTAGTGGCCGTCCAAGTCTGTAACCATCCCCGCGCATCTCTACGACCTCGCATATCTCGGCCAGTCGCGATACCGTCGCATAGCCGATGTGCTCACCGAGGTCCTCCCATCAACGATGCAGGCGATACTCCCATCTGCGTAGCTAAGAGCGCTGTACCACGATGGCGAGGCGTGGTACCCCTTCTCGCAGATAGCTATCGTGCCCTGAATAGTTCGTGTTTTCCCTACTTTCCAGGGTGGCTCATTGCCGCAACCGGTCGTGTAGTCGTCTCTCAAAAAATGGTACGCTATTTCAGACATTGTATTTTCTCCTCTCGCCCAGGTCCCGGGGACCTCAGTCTGTAATCATCCCCGCTCATCTCCACCACCTGGCACATCTCGGCCAGCCTGGATAGTGCTGCGTAGCCGATATGCTCACCGAGGTCCTCCCAACGCACGTTCGTCGTCAGGACCAGCGGCTTACTCGCGACGTAGCGAGCGTTGATGACCTGGTAGTACACGCTCTCAACGTACTCCGAATGCCGTTCCTTGCCGACATCGTCGAGGATCAGCAGATCAGCCTCACGCAATGCCGATAGGAGCTGGTATTCGCTGGAGTCGCGGTCGGAGTACGTTGCGCGCAGGCGGAGCACGAGCTCCTGGCCCGTTGTAAACACCACCGAGCGCATGTAGTGCGATAGCACGTAGTTGCCGATGGCGACAGCGAGGTGCGTTTTCCCGATGCCGAAGCCCTCGCTCGTCAGCAACAGCGACTCGCCAGCCTTGTCCAAAGTCTCGGCATAGCGCCGGCAGATGCTGAACGTTGCAGTCTGTCTGCTCGCGTCGAATGACTCGAAGGTTTTCTCTCGCCATCGCCCCGCCAAACCCGACTGCCGCCACAATCGCTCGACGGCATCGACACGCGCGCGGTCCTGGATTGCGCGCAGATGAGCCTCGCGTTCGGCGATGCAGTCAGGGCAGGAGCACAAGATGCTGGGTACCGCGTCAGGTTTCCCGCACTTCGGGCAGCTTAACCGCGTACCGGGCGGCGCCGGCGTAAATTTGCTTGAGTTTATCGCGTCGCGGATCGCCAACGGCTCCGTCACGTTTCACCTCCGGTTTCCGCTGCATCTGCAGCCAGAGCGTATCGAATTTTTCGCGCAGTTTGCGTGGCGAGAGAATATTCGCTCGCCAAAATGAGTCGGTTTGGCACCAGTCGATCACGGCGCGAATCTCTGGTGGAGCGCGCTTGTCGACTCGCAACATCAGGTCAAATTCACGACACCAGCGCACCAGTTGGCCCGGAGACGGTGCAGGAACGCGTGCATTCGGGTTATTGGCCAGGATTTTTTCACGCAAGAGGGCTGCGAGCTGGAATTCTGTGCTGTCCTCGGAGAAACTCGATTCCGATCTCCGATGGGGTCGCAAATTGGTTTCCTCCTCGGACAAATCTTCATCCGCATCCGAGCAAATCAGCGGCGTCGGCGCGTCAGCAGCCGACGATGAATTCGGATTCGGATTAGGATTCGGATTGGATTGGATTGGATTACGGTGACTATTGCAATCATTCGATTGGACGTGATAGCAATTGATATCAGATGATTGCAGGCTGTCTACGTCATACTCACATTCAGTAGTAGTCGCACGCGGTTGAGAGCAGATGCTAGCGGGGGGTTCGGGGTACTTGTGCCGCTTTGCTCTGATTTGTTGATGATGCTCCCAAGTAACGATCTTCAGATAGTACTTGCCGTCAACATTGTACAGAAGCACCAGTCCTACCTGCTGCAAGCGCCCTAACATTCGGTCAACGTCAGCAGCGGATACCGAGTCGAGCCGAAGGGGATAAAGCGCTGCGCGAATGATGTCTGGACGTCCGTAGAAGCAGCCATAGTCATCGCAGGCAGTCAGCAATCGGTAGAAAAAAACCTCCTCCTCTGCCGACAATTCGTTGATAGTCTCGCTATAGCGCACAGATTCTTTGATAATACGGTTCGGCATCGCCTCATCCCCTTCATGCGAAATCAGTCACCGCCGCCAGCCACGGCTTTGATAACTATCTCAAACTGCCGGTGGAGCGGGCCGGAATTGCACCGGCTCGGCCGGAGAAACCAGCTCTTCTGAGCACGCACGGCTTGCCCCTGCGCAGGATTGCAACATCCCGTTCCGTGCCTATGTTGCCTAGCGTGTCACTGTCCACGCCGCCACTCCTCGACCGTTGTATCAGGCGGTCACAGTCTTCCTGGCTTGTCGCACGATTACCTTACCGTCTTGAGTTCTGTCGACTAATACCGCAAGATCCGCCAGCGCGACTGTCGCTCCGCCCCAAGTCTCGATAGTCGCAGAACCCGAAGCCCTGATAGTCGCCGACTCCCAAGCCCTGACACTCGCCGAATCCGAAGCCCTGACACTCGCCGAACCCAAAGCCCTGACTGTCGCAGAACCCCAAGCACTGACGTTCGCCGACCCCGAAGCCCTGACGTTCGCCAAATCCCAAGCCTCGACACTCACCGAATCCGAAGCCTCGACGTTCGCCGACCCCCAAGCCCTGACACTCGCCGAATCCCAAGCCCTGACTGTCGCAGAACCCCAAGCTCTGACTGTCGCAGAACCCCAAGCCCAGCAAGCTTCGTCCTTACCGACCTCGACTAGTTGTGGTCGGCACGCTATGACAACGGTTTTACCGTTGTCCTGAAAGCGGTGGCCATGCAGGGCATAATCCTTGTAGCTCTCCCATGCCTCTTTCGTTGGGAAAGTTTCGTGAATATACCGCTCAAGGGCTAAAACGTGAGATGCTTTTTCGTCGAAGGTCAGATAATCCTTAACGAGCCCCCGCGTCCATTCCTCATTTGGCCATGGCTCAGGTGGCTTCCATTCATAGCAGTTCACTTGGTCTTGTTGTAGACTCCACATGTTACATATCACAGAATGCGACTCAACAAACCCGCCACCGTTGTAGATTTTGCCGGTTCGATCCATTACGAACGAATGCTTGTTACACATAAGTACCCCCTTAGTGGTATTTCAACTTGTGCTAACTGATTTTCAAATGTGTCAGCATCCACGCCGCCACTCCTCGACCGGGAGCTTCCTCATATCCGTGCCAAGTGCTTGTGCTACCAAGTCCAGCGCCCGCCCATCCTCCAACATAGCTGGTGTTGCGCGTATCACCTTCCAGCCGAGGATGGCGGCCAACGAATATTTCTCACAGTCTCGCTCGTAGCCGCGCGGTCTCGTGTGTCTCCCACGCACCCATATGCCGCCTTCAATTTCCAGCGCCACTTTCTCGCCAGGCCACGCATAGTCGAAACGAAAGCGCCGCTCGCAGAATCTATATTCCCGCACCGGTTCTGGCAAGCCGGCGTCGGCGAACTGTTCTCGTAGTAATATATCCATATAATGATTACTAACCGCCATCTAACTATCCTCTAACCTGACGCCGCCTGTTTTTGCCCGGCGGGCACCAGCCGCCCGCCGGGCCTGAGGGAGGATGAGGCTATGCCTCCGTGGTATGCGCCTGCTCGATGAGATATTTCAAATGCTTGCCCGCCTTGATGATCTCATCCTCGGTGGCGTCGTTGCGGATTGTCGGTCGGATCTCCTGCGGCACGCCCGCCGCATCCGCCTCCGCCCATAATGCCTGCCAGCGGGCCAACAGTTTATCTCGGTCACCCTCAGCGCGCCCTGGTTTCTCTTGGCTTGGCGCTTGCTTGTGATTACTGTTGCCGTGCTCCGGCTCAACCCAATCCTCGACGTCCTGGGTGAACATGCCGCTTGATCTGGTCGCACTGAGCGTGGCGTCTACCAGCGCGCGCTTCTTGGCCATCTTGAGAATCGTGTTCACCAGCGTGTAAATGTCCTCGTTGTGCCACAGGTACTTCACGAGCTTCCGACCGTCCTTGCCTACAAACTCGCGTTTCTGGAGATGCGACTTGTCTGTCTCGGCAGGAATCTCGTTCGGCCAGACCCAGCGATCCGCATAGCGCTTCTCTCTGCTGTTGCAGGACCCAACGCCAACGGCCACGATGTTCCCAGTGCGCTTGCTCACAAGCTCGCAACGGCACTCGTAATGGAAGAACGGCTTGTCCCAGTCCTCGATCCGATGCGTTACCTGAATGACCGGTGCCAGGCCGTACATCTCACACAGCTTTTCCGCACCTGGTTTCAAGAGCGTTGGCTTGTCCGTTCCAGGGATCACGCCGTAATCAACGTCTTTGACCATCACCGCATCGACAAATCGCTGAAACTCCTTGAGGCGCGCTACAGCCTGCTCGACCGTCATCACCATTTGCGGCACAAGCTCAATCGGCTGTTCTGTGCGATATTCGACTAGCTGCTGTTCAGTCATCCTGATCCTCCGACATCGCGGCCTGAAGCCGCATGAATTGGCGCATACCGGACAGGCGGAGCCGAGCGATCTCGCATTGCGCCTCCAGCTCGGCGATGCGATGCTGCGACAGCAGCATATACTGGCGGTCCTGCTCGGCATCGGGTGTGTCTCTGATCGCGAGTGTCAGTCGTGCCGCTCGCTCAGTCTCGTTTTTGCCCTCGGCCTGGCCACCGACAACGAGCCGGGCTCGGTGCTCCTCGAAACGCAACCGGTGCGTCTCGTAGCTCAAACGTTCGTCCGCTAGCGAGGTCAACGCTTCGCGCAGATCGGCCAATGTCCACTCGTAGTCTTTGTCTAACGCTTCCATTCGAGCCTCCTCCTCTCGTAGATCAGCTCGTCCAGCGTCGGCTCCCCATTCCACAGCACAATCTCCCGCATGCAAAACGGGCATAGTGTATGATACCCGACGCGGGCGATGAACGTTTTTTTGCACTGAGAACACTTAACTTCGCGATACATTCCAAGCCTCCTTTGCGACTTGTTCGGCCTGGCGGAGCACCAGGTCACCCCATGGCTGACGATCAAGGCAGAGTATCAGTCTGCCAGAGCCGGACAGTATAAGCTGCGGCTCAAACGGCGCTAGGCAGAACTCATGCTGCCGATGGCGGCAGCCGGGGCAACTGGTCCAAACAGGCATTTGCACATCCGCGCGTTTGTGTGATATACTGATGACGTCAACCACTTTGGATTTGAGCCGCGCGAGGGACCATCCTTCGCGTGGCTCGTCATTTCCCCACTTCATCCAGTCCCTCCAGCTTGAAAAACTGCGGTCAGATACTCGTCGAGGCGGTGTTTCTGCCACTCAATCTCTGCGTGCCACGCTGCCTTCCAGACTGTGTCCTTGACTGGCTTCCCTTTTGCCTTGAAGGTTGCGGCCCAGGCCGCGTTCCTGGCAGCGGCCGCGGCTGCCCTCCTGGCCGCTTCCTGGTCTGCGTTACAGGCTGCGTTAAAGGCAGCTTCCCAGGACGCGGTCCTGGCCATATTGCTAGCCGTATTCCTTGATATGTACCTGGCCACGTCCCAAGCCGCTTCCCTGGCTGCAGCCAATTCCTCTTTCGTGGCTTGCCCATTCGCATATCTCGTAGCAACTTCGAGTGCGTTCCAACTGCGACTGTCAGGCTCTTGCCCCCTCTCCCGCTCCCGGAGCAGCGCACGCTCGGCACAATCGCACGCAAAGAGCCTGAGCTCGCACGCGATGCTCTTGGCGGCAATCAGCTTGCGTGTACGGCCTACCATCTTGTCGGTATCGTAACCGCTTATGCTACTGAGCTGCACGATGCAGGCGACACTCCCTTCCGCGTAGGCCAGAGCGTCGTACCATGACGGCGAGGCGTGGTATCCCCGCTCGCAGAGAGCTATGTCGCCGTAAATAGATCGCGTTTCCCCGACCGTCCAGGGCGGCTCATCGCCGCAGCTAGATGTGTAATCGTCGCGTAGAAAGTGCCACGCTATCTCTCCCCCTTTTTTTTCACGATGCATCACCGTTGTTCTCCAAACCCTCCAGCAGCTCACAGATTCTTCGTGCCAGCACCCGCATCTCTGCGTGATCATGATTCTCCTCCTCGTCGCGCCGTATGCAGCGATGTGCGATGGTTTCCAGGTTCGTCGCCAGCACGGCCAGTTCGTGGTAGTCTTTTGACTCGTCACGGTCGACGACGATGCGTCGCAGAGCAATGCACTGGATGTCCATGGCCGTCTCTACGGCGCGGCTGCGCGAGATCGTCAGCGTGTTGTGCATTGTGTCAGCTCCTTTCTCACTTCGTTCAGTATGTCCTCGTAGAGCTCGACCTGCTCGACTAGCCGGCGTCGTTCCTCATGCAGAGAGGTTCCTCGCGCCTCTAGGTTGTTCAGCCGGCGCGAGAACGCCGCCCACGGCAGCGTGTCTGGCACTGTGTCAATCTGCCGCGAGATCGATGAGGCCTTGGCGTCGATCTCGGCGATGCGCGCCCTCAGTTCTGCTAATTTGCTCATGTCAACCTCCTTTCTTTTATTTTTTGCCGTGCTGTCCACTACCCGCATCACTCACTACCTACTTCACGAGTGCAAAAAAGAGCCAAGGCAAGTGTTTGCCTTGGCGAACTTAGCGTTGCCCTATTTGCTCGATCTCGTCCTGATGCGCCTCATAGATGCGGATCATCGTTCTGATCAGGTCGTAGAGTGCCCAGGGGAGCTCTTCAGGACCGACGAGTTCTGACAATGTCTGCGATTTGTTCATGGTTTGCTCGGACATTTCTAAACATCCTTTAATGTTTGGTGCGCAAACGTCAGCGCGGTTGCAATCGATCAAAAAAAACTACGACGCTTTCCTAAGCGCCACGTCGCAGCCCCACTCACCCCGGCAGTCAATCACGTAGTGACGACAGTAAGGACACTGCTTCTGAGGCTTGCGAATGTACGTTTTCGTCCGCTCGCCAATAGTCGGCGGAATTTCTTCAAATGGACAATCTTGTGTTGGCTTAGGAAAGTGTCGCTCCACCTTCTACCTCCCCAGAATTATGACTACTCGTCATGCAGTATCACTACTATTAGTAGAGTTACAACGCAAAAAGAAATACCGCCTGACTGCTTTTCTGACTATCTCCGACACTGACGCGTTGTCTTGCTCGGACAATTGTGCCAGCAATGAGAGGTCAGCTTTCGTAAGCGATATGGATTTCTTGATTCTGCCCCCTGGAGCTATTGGCTTGCGTCCTATGCTGCTCACTATTTGCCTCCCGCCTGGCTCTATACTTAGAGTATAGATATGGTAGCACAAAATGTCAAGGGGTTTGGCCATTAATTTTGTTAAACTTCTTTTGATTCGTGCTACAATACTCGGAGTAGCGAAGGAGGACACCGAGCGATATGACGCTTGGCCAGAGGGTGAAGCAACTAAGAGAAAGCATACCGATGTCGCAAAGTGATCTTGCAAAAGCTATCAATGTTGCACCGTCATACATTGGCCATATTGAAAGCGACAGGCGGCGTCCTAGCCGAGATATAATCAAGCAGTTGGCAGGAGTGCTCGGCACTTCAGTTCAGGACCTGCTCGCGGCTGCGGGCTACTTGCCTCCGCCTCGCAAGCCAGGGGAGTACGCCCCGGAGGAGCTGCCCGACTTCTCGATCTATGTCAGCAGGAAGTTCCACGGCAACAAGAAGCTACAAAAGGCTCTCATCTCCGCTTACGAAGCGATCCGCTCCATTGAGGAAGAGCAGGAGGAGAAGCGGAGGAGGCGGAGAGGGGAGACTGAGGAATAGCAGGATAGAACAAGGAGGAACAATGTCTGAACTGAATATGCGAGAGCGACGCTACCCCGAAGAACAAAGGCAGCAACTAATAGTCGAGCATCTAGTCAATAAGATTCTCGACGAACGCCTCGCACCTTTGGAAGAGCGCCTTTCCTTGGTTGAACGCAGACTAGCGATCTTGGAGGGGAAGTGACTCCATTCGGTTCTCGATGGCACTCATTCTTTCAACAATGCGGTCGATGCGTTCAAGGAAGAGATCAAGTCTCTTGCGTATCGCATCGGCCAGTATCTGCTGACAGTGAGGACATTCAAGGTCAAACGGATGATCTTCCATAGCCAATTCGTCGGTGATTGGTAACATCCTGTACCTCCTTAGTTTGTTTGCCATATTATAGCACAATCGTTCTAAAGGAGGACCACAATGCGCTTAACAAGGCTGCTACTGGTGGCGGTTGCATCTCTAACCGCAATCTTGATTTCTGCCTGTTCCAATGAAAATGCTCAATTGAAGGCACAGGTAGACGCTCAGGCTACTGAGATCGCGGAATTGAAGACTGTCAAAGTATCCGGGGCAGCCCCGGCCAGTAGTCCAACCGCGACCATTCCAACCATTGTTCTGTCCGTTACTCCTGTCCCGACGACGTCGCCGCCAACAAAACCCGCTGACGAATTTGTTGTCATTGACCAGCCCGTGACAATTGCTGATGTTGGTGAACTCACGTTTAAGAAGGCAACGTTCACAGATAAGGTTGTTCCGCCGAAGCCCACGGGTTTTTACACTTACTACCAGGTCAAAACCGAGGGACACACATATCTAGATATTGTTGTGGCCTACAAGAATTTAGAAGGGTCTGGCAAACCGGCTAATGAAGTTGGACGCATAATTGTCCTTTATGATGGTAAGTATGAATACACATCCTTTTCTACAATTGAGAAACAAGGTGGGAGCGACTTCACCTATACGAATATAACCGATATCGCCCCTTTGACGACGGGCGTGCTCCATTTCATTTGCGAAGTGCCAGTGGAAGTACGGGATAGCGGTAAGCCTATTATTGCTACGATAAACATTAGCAAGCATAGTTACAAACTAAGGATAGTATGATCATTAACCCTGCACCAAGAGAGAGGAGACGATGAAATGAGGTTTCTGCTTGCATTTCTCGCATTTCTCCTGATGGCTTGTTCTGCGCAGGCACCGACGCCTAGCCCGGCCAAACCTCCTACCCCGACTATGGTGGCAACCCAAGCCGCGAAAGCTGCTTCCACATCGACACCGAGGCCCTTACCTACGGCCACTTCAACCCCAGCACCGAGTCCAACAGCTACGACGACATATACCCCAACTCGGACGGTCCCGATATCGACTCCCAGGCCGCAACCCACAGCCACCGCACAACCGCCAGCAGCTCCCGAAGGAGCAAGGGCGATCTGCAACGATGGGACCTACAGTTACAGCCAACACCGACGGGGGACCTGCTCTAGTCACGGCGGCGTTGCAAAGTGGCTCGCGAATTGGCCGCCGTGATCTAGCCACGCGAGCCGATAGAACGATTTAGAAAGGCACTCGCTATGTTCGACCTCAACCCCAAGCCACAACGCTGCGCAGTCTATTGCCGCGTCTCGACCGAAGAACAAGCCGAAGCTGCCAGCATACAGAACCAAGTCGGCTATGCCCAGCGGTACGTCGACCTTAGCGGCTTGACTGTCGCCGATTGGTACTTGGACGATGGCGTGTCGGGAACGCTCCCCCTCCTGGAAAGGGAAGCTGGCGGGAAACTCATCCAAGATGCCAGGGCAGCCAAGTTCGATGTCTGTTTGGTCTATCGCGTGGACCGCCTCGCCCGACGTCTGAAGGTGCTCCTGGATGCGCACGAGGCCCTGCAGAGCGTGGGCGTCGGCCTGCGCTCCATGACGGAACCGATCGACAGCACCACACCCATCGGCAGGTTTGTCTTCCAGTTACTCGGCAGCATCGCTGAACTGGAGCGGGAGACCATCGTCGAACGTAGCATCCTCGGCAGCAACAGGAAGGCCGCCGAGGGTAAATGGCTGGGAGGAATCGTGCCCTACGGCTACCGGCGCAATGAGCAAGGCAGCCTGGCCATCAGCGAAGAGAGGTTGCCGGGCTTCGACCTATCTGAGGCTGATGTCGTCAGGAAATGCTATCGCTTGCTGCTGCTCAACTGGTCGACCTACCGCATTGCCGATCATTTGAACGCCCTCGGCATCCCCCCATCCTACGCCAAAGATGGCAGGCAGGTGCTCGTCGGCAAGCGCAAGCAGAACACCTCGGGACAATGGACACCTGGAAGGATAAGGAATATGCTCGCCCAGACGATTTACATGGGCGTGCACGAGTACGGCAAACGCACGCAACATAGGCGGGAGACGATCATTCGCCATTACCCGCCTATCATCGCTGAGGAGACCTGGCGCTTAGCCCAGGAGCAAATGAGGGCTAACCAGCGCTGGCTCTCGCCTCAGAACGCGAAGCGTACCTATCTTCTCCGCGGCCTCATCAAGTGCGGCCTCTGTGGCCTGACCTACGTGGGCAGCGGGGACACCAAGCGCGAGAGGCCATATTACAAGTGCACAGGCAAGGTCTCGTATCGGGGGAAACTCAATGGCCGCTGTCCCTCCAAGGCCGTGCTGGCCGACGACCTGGAAAACACGGCATGGCAGGATATCGTGGGGTTCGCGAACGATCCAGGACCGGTGCTTGGCAAGCTTGCCGAGCAGCTGCGAGCCGCAAACGGTGATAGACAGACCATCGAAAGCGAACTGAACGCAGCCACCCAGGCGTTGCAGAAGAAACTGCGCGAGCGCGAGATCATCCTCTCGCTACTTCGGAAAGAGACGATCACCTATCAGGAGGGCGAGAACGAGTTGAAGAAGATCGCCGACGAAGCCGAAGGACTGAAAGAGCAGCAGGAGCGCCTCTTCGCTCAGCTCCAGCAGAACATCGATGTCGAGAAAGTCATGATCGAGGCGGAGGCTTTGCTCCGAAATCTGCGAGAGAAGGTCGAGGGAGCGGAGGAATCGAAGAAACGCGAGATCATCGAAGCGCTAGTGCGGGAGATCGTCGTCGAGACCATCGGTGAGGGCAGGAATAGCCAGGCGAAGATCAGAATCAGGTATGCGTTTGATACGGTGGCATGCACGGGCAACCATGCACGCTACCGCCTAGAAATCGAAAAGCAATGGATTGGCTAGGCAGTAGCTTGACACTCCGACGCCTAAAGGCATCGGATTCTCAGGCTAACCCGGCTACTGCTGAGCTTAACACCTGAGCGGCCTGCCCGGCCGCAAGAATGTTCAGCGCGGCGTTGTGATCTCTATCCAGAACCACGCCGCAGAAAGGACAAGCATGCTACGCCGATTCATCCTACGCCTAAAGGCGCAGGTTTTCTCGGACGTTTTTATAAACAGTCTGGCGAGCTTTGTCAACTGTTGCAAGACTAGCCCCTTTGGTTAAGGTTTGGCTCTAAATTCCCGCACCCAGGGTAGGACATATTTCCCAGGACAAACGGTATTATTGCCCCAGTCTGGCCCTCCGCCATAAACCTTGGAACATTCACCGTGTCCCCACACGCGCTTACGTGGAATGACCACGCCCTGATCGGGTAGAAACTCGTCGATCAGCCAAGAGACGCCGGTCTTCTGCGCCTCACTGGGTTCCTGGCTCTCCCCGTCGAGTTGCAGAGCGATGCCCACACAGACATCATTCGCGTTGGTTGCGTGCCAGCTCCGCTCCCAGAGGTGGTTGCACCAGACCACGACACTCGGCGAGATCGAGTCACTTTCCAGGCCGTGCTTCGATAGGAACGCCACTGGATCGTACGGTAGCCACAGATGATAAGCGATGTGTGGAGCGTGGACATTGGGATCATCCTTGTCCCATACCGCCTTGAATCGGTGATAGTCGTTATCGGCCTGGATATCCTCCTGCCCGCCAGTGTTGTGGATGATAACGTCGCTAATCGACCCAGGGCGCCGCGAATAGTAGCCATCCCGCGGGAGTTGCGGCACATCGCGCCAGTCGAAGAGCCTTATATCTCGCGGGCCTACTTGAAAGGGAGTTCTTCCTCACTTGTGGCAAAGACCGCTTTGCCGCTCCGCTTGTCGTAGCAGAAGATGCCGACTGTCGTGTACGCGTAGATGAAAGGCTCTTCGACGTGGTAGCCGCCCACGAAGACGCCGTATTCTCGATCGGGATTACTCTTGATGATCTGACCGAACGCGTCGGCAGGATTGTAGCCCTGCCCACCAAAGAGCTTTTGCCACTCGTCATATATTCTATGTCTGTCCCAAGCCATAGGTGCCTCCTTTGTTTGCGCCGTCTGTGCGGCGATGTAAGATGCGATCTTCTCGCAGCCCAAGATGCTGAAACTCTCCCACTGCGGATCATAACTGCCCACCTGAAAAATGTGAGCCCCCACAACGTAATCGTCCTTATCGATCTCGTCAGCGTACCACCTCAGTTGCTCTAGATATTCTTCCTCACTGTAGCCGTACCAACGCCAGCCGTGCAGCCCAGGGAACGGCTGCGTCACGCCGCTGTCGATGCCGCACTCAGTGATGAGCAGCGGCTGGCGGCAGTCGGGCGGCAAGATATCATAAACCCGTCGGTATCTCAGGCACAGCCAACTGGCTGCATTCCACATCTTGGGTGCTGAATATTCGTGCAGGCCGAGATAGTCGCTTGCCCTAAGCCCATCGAGGAACACAGCCCAGTGCTGCCTGAGTCCCTCGCGGAACTCATCGGGATTGGCGTTGCCGTCGCCTTGATAGTAGCCCTGCGGGCAGCCAACACTCCAATTGTAGGCCACGGTCCGGCAGCCGTTCTGGTGCATTATCCTGGCGTACTCCGCCGTCCACTCGTTGTAGCGCAGGGCATTGTCGCCCCAGAGCGCATCAGGCTCGTTCAAGCCCTCGTAGGCGTCGATGAGTCCCCGCGCGGCGTCGGAGGTCCGCAATATCTGATCGGCAAACCGATTCGCGCCAGCGATCGGATCGACCAGGAGCGCCTGCTGCTCCTCGAAGGGCTTGTACATCCGATAAACCACAAAGCAGTCTGGTATATTCTCCTTGATTTCTCGCAGCTTATCGGGATTGGGGTCCAGCACCTTTAGCTGTCTCACCCGGCTACGCAAGCAGTAGTCCAGCACGCCGTCTCGCCAGGCCAGCGCCTGGAATCCTAGTTTGCCCATTGTTGTCTCCGTAGTTCGAAGCCGCACCAGCGGAGTTGACGCAGCAAGCGCTGACGCCGCCGCTCACGCAGCCGTTCGATCTGCCGTGGCGTCTTGCCTTTAGCTGCCAATACCAGTTCGCACGTATGCATACGCCCTCCTAGTTTCTGTTAGTCCTCGCGGCCATGCTGACGCCTTCAGGCGCGAGAGTGGTCACATTGCCCTATGTCCCCTCTGGCTTAGCGCCGGGTATCTGTGGCGACGGTGCGAGCTTCGCCAGAATGTCCTTCAGCCACGGCGGATACGGCACGCCTGCGCGCCCCGCATTCTCCAGGATGGAGATGCCCTCGTGTAGCACGAAGAAGCCCGCGATGCCGTCCATAGCAGAGATGCCGCTTTCGGGGCCTAGCGGCGTATAGTAGTCGATGGCCGCGCCCATCCCGACCAACAGCAAGATCATCGCCTTTTTGCGTGCGCCCGGGTAACTAACATCGCTGCTGATCGCTTTGGCTTTGGCGCCAGCAACTATGCCACTGAAGATGTCGATGGCCATGAAGATGAGTAGCAGCGCAGTCAAGGCCGTGATACCTCCTACGAGAGATGCACCCACTCCCGCCACCAGTTTAACCATGAGACCTGTGTCCAGTTCCACAATCCACCTCCTTCAGTTTTGTTGCAGACCTAGCTTTCGGGAGTAGCTTCCGCCTCTGGCTTCAGCAGTTTCTCCAGCTCCCCGATCGCGCCGCTCAGGGCCGCAATCTCTCGATTGGCCTGATTGACGAAATTGTCTCGCTGCTGGATGAGCGTCGCGATTCGCTCTTTGATTCGCTGTTCGAGTTCTGACATACCTTTCCTCCTTTTTATGCGGCTTGCCAACCGGTGTAGTCGTTGTTCAACCTCATCTTGGTCTACGCTCCAACATCTCCAGTCGACTTGATAGCTCCTGCACCGCCTTGACCAGATGCACCACCAAACCCGTCAAGTCATAGCCGATACGCTTGCCCGCCTCGTCGTGCTCACACAGCTCCTCTGGCAGCGTGTTCAAGTCTAGGCCAATGGCCGCCTTGTTTGTGTCCGTCCACTCGAACGATATCGGGCGGAGCTGCTTGATGCGCTGATTCGTGTCGGCTGGCTTGAAGTCCACGATGTTGCGCTTCAGCTCAGGGTTAGAGCGCTGAGTCAGGACGGTGTAGTACACGCCGGAGCAGCAAACGTCCCACGTCGCTATACCGCCGACCCAAGCCCCTGGCCAGTCGGTGTAAACTTGGCCCGCTGTGCCAGGAGCCCATAAACTGGTCTGCCCGCTATTGTAAAGACGCATATTAACTTTCTTCGAAGCTGCGCCCGTCAATTGTGTCCACTGAAACGACACACTTGCAGGTGTTATATCTGTGTTCCAGAACGTTACGTCTCGCTGGCCTCCAGTATCATTCCACGATATCGCCAGGTCGTAGCCACTACGTGGGTAGAAAATATTCCCAGAGTTGTACCCCCCCAGATAGGCGAAATCTCCAGCTTGTGCGAGCTTGCCCAACCAATTAGGGTCACCGCTGGCTTTGATCTCCCCCGTGCCCGCCCCCGTCGCTGTGCCGACGTTGAGACCACCTTGGATGGTGGAGTTGCAGTTGACGATCATCCCACTGACCGTATCCAGATAAATCTCATTTGCCGTTGATCCATATTGTACGATGAGGTCCATCGTCGTTTTGCCCAAGTTGGAGGCGTCGTAAACCGTTAGGACTAAATCAGCGCTATTTACGGTATCGGGCTGCTTCGCCTCCATACGCATCGTATAATCATTAGACACACTCTTGGATGCATAAATCTGTGTGAACTGGTCGCCGAACTTGAGTGCGTTGTAAAAGGTCCAGGCTGGGGCCCTCGCCAGCGTTATGCCAGCAGAATCGATAATAACGCCACCTGCCCCAGCATACAGTTTCCCATCCGTGCCTGCATAAACCTGCTTGGTGCCACTGCCCCACATCTCCATCAGGCCCACACCGCCGCTGTTATATATCTTCAACCCCGTTGTCGGTGAAGCGAACGTCCCCGTGCCCTGGTAGATTCCGCCGTCTACTCCGAGGTTCATCACACCCTCGAAAGAACTTGATCCATCGGCATTCAGGACGATCTTCTCAGCGGCATTATTGCGCAGGGCAATCTTGCCCGCTGAGATGTAGACGTTGCTCTGTCCTGCCCCCACTTGGCCTATCAGGATGTTGCCCGCTGTGTCCCACTGTGCGAGTTGCGTCGAGCCACGCATGATTCTGATGCCATTAATCGCATCCGCTGAGAGCCATGATGTCGTCGGGCTGTATTTGCCGACCGCCACGCCGAACGTGTCAGCGCCGTACGCGTACAGGCCGTTGAGATTCCCAACCGCCCAGTGCTCAGACCAGTCGTTATAGGTCGCGCTATTCCTGACATTGCCGACGATGGTCGGCCCGGCCCCGCTCTTGATGCCTGACAGGCTGTAAAGGTCGATGAATCCCTTGCCTGTCGTGCCAGTGTTGAACACAGCATCGCCTGCATACCATTGATTCGAGCCTGAGCCATC
>JAEHJW020005132.1_pt1 | contig 37795 bp, 51 predicted proteins | sample 9271431 | NCBI WGS metagenome assembly JAEHJW02 | reverse complement strand
TCGTGAAGGCGGTAAGGAACCTGGAGAAGATCTCCGTACGGAACCTGGTCACGCACCTGGAGTGGAAACGGGAGGAATCCGCATGAACAAGATCGACAAGGACACGCTGTACCGAAAGATCGTCGAGTGTGGGGAGGTGATCGGTTTGGCAGTACCCCGGGCGAGCGAAATTAACCTCTTTCCTCAATAATTCCGAAAACCTAACCCCGAAATACCCCCCGAGGCCGCTTTGGCAGTAAACAGACCGAAATGAGCAGATTTCGCACCTTTTTGCACTTGCTTTGGCAGGGAAATAAGAGGCTATTAAACCGGAATATCTTTATGGTGTCGGAGGATGCGAAGAATAACGGCGCACAAGTTCAGTAAGCAAACTTGTGCGTATGACCACGTGGAACTTGTGCGCGCACAAGTTTATTTAAGAGGCAGATATCATTGATGAAATATGTTAAAAAGCATATTTCACGATGCGATCAAACATGTGCGGAAGGGGGAGGAAAAAAATCGGATCCGCCATTTTTCTTCTTCATTGGTGTTTCTGTAACCTACTTTTTGCGTTTTGAAGGTGTTTTTGTTGCCTTTTTGCTTCTTGTGTTTTCATGTAGATTAAACGGCCAATTACCACCATTTTTATATTCTTTGCATCCCTTCATCGATGCCCAGAGATACCCCCCTCTGGTGAAATTTATTTTCATAATATAATCATCAGGATAAATCTCTGACAAACTGATACAAGCGCGAGCACAACCTCCAAAAAAACTATTCATTTCATCGTCTTCCACATTCATTGGCATGCGAAGGACGTTCACATTCATTCTTTTTTGCGTTGCAGTCGCAGACACATGAAACCCGCCATCATTGATGGTAGATTCCACAAGTGTTTCAGTGTCTTTTTCTGTCCACCCATCAGGAAGCCGCGATGTAAAATCTTCGGCCGTAGCCATCCGTACAAAGAAAAACAGGGTAATAAACATCACCTTTTTCATAATCGCGCTTCCTTTCAGAGATTTCTACCGTGCCAGACGACACGGCCGATGACGGCCAGGTCCCTTCCATCACCGGGATCCATCGTGATCGGCCTGTAGGCCGGGTTCACGCTCGAGCATGTCAGGACGTTACCCGGCTCCCGCTGAATCCGCTTGACCATGAGGTGCCCATCGAACCGGATCACGTAAATTCCATCCACCGGCACGTTCGCCGCGCCCCGGTCCATCAGGATCATTTCGCCAGGTCGCAATAGCGGCTCCATACTGTCCCCTTCTATATATAGAAAGGAGAGACCTGCGGGATCGGCTCCGATCTGCTGTCGGATCCATGTCCGGTTGATGACCAAGAGGTCGACGATCTCCTCAGACTCGACAGGTGCACCGGGGCCTGCCGCGGCGCGGACGTCGTACAAAGGAATGAAGGCATAGTCGGAGGAGCTCAGGCGAACGAGGGCGCTTGAAGGGATTGCCGCGAGCGACGATTGAGCGGTGGTTTTCGGGCCTTCACCGGTAGCGAGCCACTTCAGGTCAACCTCTCCTGCCTTCGCAATGGCCGCTGCTTTATCCATGCCCGGAAGTGAGCCGGCGAGATATTTTCTGAGTAAACCTTCTGAAAATCCGCACCGTGAGGCGAATGAGTTGACAGACTCATCGGCGATAATTTCAGCCAATCGCTCTTTGAAGAGCCTTAATGACATCTCTTAACCTGTTGTTATAATTAACATTATTTACAATTCGCCACCAAGTTCGAATTTACTTCGTATTTTAGGGTTGACATGTTCGCACCCAAGTATTATGTATACCTCCATGGAGAAATTAAACGGACTGAAAAAACCAGCCCCTCCTTCGGACTGGCATTGTGCGGACATCGTCGCCGCATTATGGAAATCCGGCTGGACGCTCCGCAGGCTGTCGATCTCCCACGGTTACGAGGCGGGCTCCGCGAAAAAAGCTCTCCGGAACCCCTGGCCCCGCATGGAGCGGATCATCGCCCACGCGATCGGCGTCGAGCCGTGGGATATATGGCCGTCACGGTACGACGAGGACCATAACCGGGCGATCGGCGTCCGCAGGCGTCTTCGCGCACTTCAGTCTATCAATCCCCCCGTTTCCATCAATGTAAAAAAACGGAGGTCTCGTTAGACATGCCGAAACGTGAAAGCTCGGAAAAGATCAATCCAACAGTGTCCAGCGGACCTGTACTTTCCCTCCCTCTGTTCGATCGATCCACGATGCGGAGAGCAGGTTCGAGAGAATACCCCGCGGTCCTTTCGGGAATCCCAGCGGGGTTTCGCGTTGTGACTTTTCTAATGCGCGTGCGGCCTCCAGCGCCGAGCATACCAGGTGCGCAAGGTGCTCTCGATAGCGCTTGGGCAGACGGTCATAGCGCCGATGCATCGGTTCTGTGCGTGGCCGAGACAGGAACCACTCCAGCAGATATTCAAGAGCGTCCAGTTCTTGATCTTGTGGAACGCTTTTCCTCGGCGTCCTTTTCGGATCTATCCCGCACTCTCGTTCGATCGTTTCCAGCCTGGAGATTATTTCCGTTGGAAATAGCCACGTCATGTCGCGGGGGGTCAAACGCATGATCTCGAAACGTCGCGTTTTCATGGGCGAAGTCTACCACGGTTGCGGGTACTGATTCATGTCGAAACGCCCCTTCATCGACGAGCGCCAGCTGGCCCTTACCGGCCTGTTCGAAATCCCCCGGAAGCCCGCGGAGACTCCCGGGGCCCTCAACTTCTCCATCGAGCTGCGTGGCGTCCTTTCCGATGCGCTCAAGAAAACCCCGCGGAGCCGGTACGAGGTGGCGGCGCGGATGAGCGAGCTACTCGGCGTCGAGGTGACGCGGTTTCAGCTCGACTCCTGGACGGCGGAGAGCCGCGACGGCTGGCGTTTCCCGTTCGAATACGCGGCGGCGCTCGAGGTCGCGTGCGAGACGACGTGCCTGCAGGAACTGCTCACCCGGAAACGTGGCAGTCGGATCCTCGTGGGCGAGGATACGCTCAAGGCGGAGCTGGGGAAGCTCGAGCTCCTCGAGGCGGAGATCCGCGACCGGCGGCGGGCGATCAAAAAACACCTGGAGGGGAAACGATGACACCATTCATGCCTTCGGAAATTCCTGCTTCATCAGCAGCAAGAACCATTCTGTCAGGTCTGGAAGCTCGACTGATGAAAGCTCCAACTTCATCTTCATCAGCACATCAGTCGCGGCATTCATCCGGTCGGCCAGAAGGGTTAGCAACATGGGATCAGTGCATCGAAATAGCTCGTCGGCAAATTCTTCGTCATAACAAAAGACCTTATCGAGCAGGTCGTTTACGGCGTCTCTATGCTTTTCTCGGAGCGCGTTGAGTTGGCCGGCCGCTTCGATCTCTTCCTGTTTCCGCAGGACATCCTCCCGGTTCAATCGGGAGTCCGTCAGGAGCACCTCGCAGACGAATTCATTCCAGATCTTGAAGACGACATCCGTCGGATAGACCTGCGTTTTCATGGGGGGCACCTCCCTGAGGGCGAAGTTGGTGTGGCTGGCACCCGCCAATATAGCCCGAGCTCTGCCCCCCGCCAAATCGTAGGAGGAGAACCCAAATGAAGCCCGTATCCCTCCCCCGTCGCAATTCCCTGATCGGGTTCATCCCCATCCGAAGCAACAAGGCGCGCAAACCTTCGCTGATCGCCCGCACCGTCGACCGCCTTCGGCGATCGGCTCGGCGGATCGGCGTCTGGTCGGAGGGCGTTCATTGGGCGACAGTCGCCGACGCCATCTTCTTCTCGGTTTTCATGCTGTCGCTGTTCGTCCTCTACTGGTGTGCCTACCTTATGGGCTGGTGCGGACGATGACGGATCGGTACTTCTCCGCGCGGGAGCTCGCGGGGCTCCCCGGGATGCCGGAAGATCGAAGCGGAGTTTTTCGGATGGCTATCCGCGAATCCTGGCCCTCCCGTCCCCGTCAGGGGCGTGGTGGCGGCCGCGAATACCCCCTCTCCTGCCTTCCGGAGGAGACGCGCAGCGCGATCCTCGCCCGCCTGGTAGACGCCGCGGCGTCCACGCTGCCCGCGCTGATCCCGGAAGTCGTGCCGCCAGAGAAGTCCGCATCGCAACTTCCCGCCGTGGTCCCGCCCGGCGTTGTCACGCCCGGAACGCCCATCTTCGTCACGAAGAACGTGCGATTGAAGCTCCCCGCGGCGCCGACGGACGGCTCTCAGGCCCCGGAGACCTTGAAAGACTGGCAACGTCGTGCGATGGAAGCCCGCCTGGCGATCCTCGGGCTGGTGGACGAGGTCGCGATGTCGCACGGCATCGATGCGGCGGTCTCTCACGTCGCCTCGATGGCCGCCCGGTACGAACTTCCTTCGCACATCCAGTCGATGATCCCGTGGGCGAACGCGCGACGCGGGCATGACGATGCACGTACATTGTCCTGCCGCACGATTTTCCGGTGGATCTGCGCGCGGGAAGCGGGCAACGTCGCGCTGGCGCCGAGAAGCGCCGGCATGGACTGGATCCCCGCGTGGGCGCCCACGCTCCTGTCGCTGTTCCAGCGTCCGCAGAAGCCCGCGTTGACCGAGGCGTTGGCGCTGCTGCCGCAAGTCCTGCCCGCGGAGATCACCGCGCCCTCCTACTGGGCCGTCCGACGGTTCCTGCAACGCATCAACGTCGTGGATCTGCACCGGGGGCGGTTCGGTCCCCGGGAGATCCGCAAGATCCGGATCTTCGTGCGGCGGGACTTCTCCCAGTTTTTCCCCGGGGACATCTACGAGGCCGATGGCCACACCTTCGACGCCGAAGTGGCGCATCCGTCCCACGGGCGGCCGTTCCGTCCGGAGTGCGAGCTTGTCCTGGACGTCGTCACGCGGAAGGCGGTCGGCTGGTCGTCGGGGCTGGCCGAATCCACCTGGACGGTCATCGACGCCTTGCGACACGCCTGCGAGACGAACTGCGTGCCCGCCATGTACTACGTCGACCGGGGCTCCGGCCGCAACAACCACCTCTTAAACGACCTATCCACGGGGTTCATCGCGCGTCTGGGGATCACCAAGACGCACAGCATCGCGTACAACTCGCAGGCGCGCGGCGCCGTCGAGCGGGCTCACCAGACGATCTTCATCGGCGTGGCGAAGACCCTTGCCACCTACATGGGCAAGCCGATGGATCCCGAGGCGAAGAAGAAGGTCTTCACGGCCACGCGGCTGGCCGTCGTCCAAAGGGTTTCCTCGCCGCTTCTGCCCTCCTGGGCGGAGTTTACAGCCGCCGTCGACGCGGGACTTGCGGCGTACAACGCCCGGCCGCACCGTGCCCTGCCCAAGTTCCGGGATCCCCAAACGGGGAAGATGCGCCACATGTCGCCCGACGAGCGTTGGGCGCAGTTCGTCGCGGAAGGATTCGAGCCGATCCGGATCACCCCGGAGGAGTCGATCGACCTGTTCCGGCCGTACGAAGTCCGGATCTGCCAGCGCGGCGAGGTCAACCTGAAAAAAAACCGCTACTTCCACAAGGCCCTCGAGGGGTACCACGGGCAGCATGTCCGGGTGGGATACGACATGCACGACGCATCGCGCGTCTGGGTGCGGGATCTCGACGGCCGCCTGATCTGCGTGGCCGGCTTCGAGGCCAACAGCCGGGCCTTCTATCCCGTATCCGTGGTCGTACAGAAGCGCCTGGAGCGCGCCAAAGGACGGGAGCAGCGTCTGGAGGCCCACCTCGAAGAGGTCCGCGAGGAGCTTACGGGGGCAACGAATACGGTCGACGCGGACTTCTCCGACGACCTCACCCCCGAGGAGAAGGCGCGCGCGGACGAGCAGATCAAGGCCCTTGCGGCCCCTCGCGACGACGACGAGGTGGACGTGGCCGACGACGTCAAGTTCTGGCGATGGGGGATCGCGCACATGGACGAGCTCTCCGAGGACCAGAAGCGCTACCTGGCCGAGCGCCTCGATCGCTCCCCCACGTTCCGGGAGCTGCTCGGCCTGGTGGACGAAGACACGGGTTTTAGCCAGCCGTCGGGACTGAGCGTCCCGGCGGTGTGAGGCCATCGACAACCAACTTCAAGGAGGCGAGAGCGGTGAGACCAGGATTCGCGCAGACCAGCAACGTACAGCGGTTCAAGAACGGCATGTCCGTCGTGGAGGACCGTGGGGCCCGGGAGGCCTCGATGATGCTCGTCACGGGGGATCCGGGATTCGGCAAGACCGCCACGGTTTTCTGGTGGGCGACAATGCACGGCGCGGTGTACCTGCGGGCGAAGGCCAACTACACGCCTTTCTGGCTGTTGTCCGAACTCGTGCAGGAGTTGAAAGGGCGCCCGTCGCGCAACTCCGAGGATCTGAGCAAGCAGGCGGTGATCTCCCTGGTGCGGGAGCCCCGTCCGATCATCATCGACGAGGTCGAGCACACCTTCCGGGACCTGAAGGTCCTCGAGACGATCCGCGACCTGGTCGACCTCGTATCCGTGCCGGTGGTGCTCGTGGGCACCGACCAGGTGCAGAACCGGGTGGCCCGGTACGCGCAGTTCTCCAGCCGGATCGCCTCCGTCGTGCAGTTCCGGCCCGCCAGCGTGGCGGACGTCCGGATCTGCTGCGACTGCAAGTGCGAGATCCCCGTCGCGGACGACCTGGTGGAGGAGATCCACCGGCAGGCGGGCGGCCGGATCCGCGAGGTGATGAACGCCATCGCCGTGGTGGAGCGGCAAGGCAAGGCCCGCACGGGATCCGCGGCGAAGCAGCCCATCACCCTGTCCGACATGGCGGGTAAATCGCTCACCCACGACTGGCAGGCTCGGCGGCCGAGGATGGTCCGGCCCGAATCCGCTCCTCCGGCGGCGGCCGCCCGGTGAGAGGCACGGCCGACATCGTTCTCGCCGCCCTGGCGGAGGGCCCGGGATTTACGACGGCATGGGTCTCCAAGGCGACGGGCTTGACCGGCAAGCAGGTCAGCGACGCCTGCGGCGTGCTGGCGCGGCGGGGATACCTCTCCTCCCGGGTGGCCGGCCGGTACCGGGTGACGGACGCCGGACGTGAGCTGCTCTCCGCCGGCGGGGCCATCAAGAGCGGGCACCCGGACGGACCCCGGGAGCGCCGGATCGCGCGTGGGAGCCTGCGGGAGCGCGTCTGGCGGGCGCTGGGGATGCTCCGGAAGGCGACGATCCCCGAACTGCTCTCGTTCGCCGCGGCGGGGCAGGAGAAGGCGGCCAACAACAACATCCGCAAATACCTCCTCGCGCTGGAGAAGTCCGGGCACGTCGTCCGGGACGCTCGGCGCGTTCCCGGCACCGCACCGACGAGCAACGGGTACGCGCTTTTCGTCCTGGTCGAGAAGACGGGGCCGCGGGCGCCCGTCTACAGCAACCGCAAAGGGCACGTATACGACCCGAACACGCAAAAGGAGATCCCCCTGTGAACTGGATCGATCTGCTCGCATTGGCCGTTACGGAGCGCGGATCGGCGCGCGTCGCGAAGGAGATAGGCCTGTCCAGAACGACCGTACATATGGCGCTCAAAGGCACGTACAACGCCGACACGAAGAACATCGAGCAGAAGGTGCTCGAAGCGTACGGGAAGACGGTTTGTCCCTTCTTAGGCCGGGTCCTGGACGGCCCCGAATGCCGCGCGTACCGGGAGCGGCCGGTGCCGATGAGCCACTACCAGGAAATTCAGCACTGGCAGACCTGCCAGAAGTGCGACGCACCGGTCTTCCCGGACACACCCGTCACGGACGAGGAATAACGAAAAGGAGAGGAGCAGGGCATGGCGACGAAAACGGCAAGGATCAAGCAGGAGGCGGTGAAGTTCCCGGTACCACAGACTCACGACCAGGTCGTGGAGGCGATCGCGGAGATCGGCCGCCGGCAGCGGGAGCGCGAGCGGATCAAGGCGGACATGAACGACAAGATGGCCGCGATCAAGGAACGGTTCGAGGAGGACGCCCGGCCGCACGGGGAGGCGATCCAGGCGATCCTCGACGGCGTGCAGACCTACTGCGAGGCGCATCGGGACGAGCTCACCAAGGAGGGGAAGATCAAGAGCGCAAACCTCTCCAGCGGGGAAGTCGGCTGGCGGATGTCGAACCCGAAGGTGGTCCTGAAAAACGCGGAGAAGGCGATCAAGGCGCTCAAAGAAGCCTTTCTCACCCGGTTCATCCGGCAGAAGGAAGAGGTGAACAAGGAGGAGATCCTGTCCGCCCGGGCGCTGGCGGCCGTCAAGGGGACCGACGAGAAGAACGAAGAGGTGATCCAGGCCGCCCAGGCGATGGTCGCCCTCAAGGGGATCAAGGAGATCCGGATCGAGCAGGACGAGAACTTCTTCGTGAAGCCCTTCGAGACCGATCTCGAAGAGATCGCCTGAAAAGGAGGGGGACCGATGAGCGCCGTGGCTTGCCTCTGCGTACCCGACGACGCGTTCCCGTACGCCGAGCCGGTGGACGTCTGCAACTGCTGCCGCCGGCGGTTTTACCGGTTCGAGCAGGTCTATCCGCACGTAATCGGCGTCCAGCGGGATCTCCAGGATGAGCCGCGGCTGGTCCTGTATATCTGCCCTCGCTGCGGATCCACCCAGGCCGTCCTTTGGGCGGAGGCTTCTTCCGAGATGCAGGACGTCGCGGAGAACGTCGAGCTGCTGGCGGCGATGATCGTGGCGGAAACGCCCGCCGTCGGGCCGGAGGCGTAACGGAATGGGCGCGGCCAACGCTTTTGATTCCCGCAACCGCGACCTGGCGGCGATCCACGTGGCAAAGAAGATGCTCGGCCTGGACGACACCGCCTACCGGGAGATCGTCCTCCTGGTCACCGGCGCGTCTTCCGCGGCGGCGCTCTCCGAGGCGGACCGCCACCGGCTGATCGAGCATTTCCGGAGGTTGGGGTTCGAGAAAAAGGGGGGAAGGCGCAACAACTCGGCCAACCCGCAACAGTCGAAGATCCGGTACCTGTGGCGGGACCTGCACCGGGCCGGGGCGATCCGCGACAACTCGGACGCCGCCCTGGATTCGTACGTGCGGCGGATGACCGGGGCGGATTCGCTGCGGTTCCTGCTGCCGGATCAGGCGTGGCGGCTGATCGAGGCGATGAAGAAATGGCTGGCGAGGATCTGATGGAGAACTATCCCGAGGTCCTGCAAGACCTGGCCGATCAGATCGCCGAGCTGATGATGGAGCGCGGCGAGGGAGCGGAGGCCGCCGCGGAGATCGGGTTCAAGACGGCGGAGTTCCTGCGCGAGCACTGGGGCGGGCAGAAGATCTACATCCCCAAGGGCGTCACGTTCGCGGCCTCCCAGCGCGACATCGAGATCTACGGCCGCTTCCGGGGCGCCAACGCCCTGGACCTGTGCCGGGAATACGACATCACCAACACCCGGCTCTACCAGATCATCCACGCGGTGCGCAGGCTGCGGCGGCCGCCCGATCCGGAGCAGCCGGAACTGTTCAAGGAGGCGATGAAATGAAAAAGATGGAGAAGGCGGAGAAGGTCGTTCTCGGCTGGTCGGCGGGCTCCGGGTTGGTCGCCTTTGGGATTTCCCGCATCTGGAACGTTTCGTTCGGCAGCGCGGCGTTCGAGGTGCTGGTCGTGTGGGGGCTCACGATCATCCTGCTGAAGCTGTACGAGGAGTAAATCGTCTTGATGGCCTCCTGCCCGCATGAACAAGACGCGGTCAAGTGCATTGAAACCCGCCGGGAAAGGTTCCGTGCCGCCCGCCCCGACTTGCGGCCGTGGGAGTGCAATCCCTGCGAGTCCTGCAAGATCGGCCGCGACCGGGTCGAGGCGGGGGGAGTAGACCCAAACGAAAAGGATTACCTCAACGAAAAGCATGAGGTGGACTCGCACACTACAAGGCCCGAGATTCGCGCGTGGCGGGAGCTCGGGAGGAAGGAGAAGGTGGCGGAACGGTTGCACAACGGTAGCAAATGTAATGCATTCCGCACTACAGCGACGGGGTCGAAGCGGGAGGATAAGACCCCCAACGAAAATGATTACCACAACGAAAAGGAGGAGGCACAAGTGACGGTAAAAGATGGGAAGCGGGAACTCATCCTGCAGGTCATCCAGAAAGCAAAGTGTGTCACTCGGGGGACCTTAGTCGGCGCTGTCGGACTTCCCAAGGCGGACGTGGAGCCGATCGCCAAGGCACTCGCATCGGAGGGATTCATCAAGATATGGCCCGGCACCAGGAGCGACTCTGTGATCTACACCATCCCGGATCATCCGAATCCCGTGGCGGCAAAACCCGTGTCGTCGAAAGCGGCTCTGCCGGCCGCACCGCGCGTCGTCAGTGAGCCGGCTGCCGCTACCCCCCCCTACAAGCCGCGTGCCAAGTCGGAGAAGCTGAAATCGGCGGAGGGACGAACGAGCCCCGCAGGAGAGGCGTCGGCGCACGGGAGCCTCTTCGAGGTCGATCTGCGGTTCGTCGGGATCCTCCAGGAGCGAGCGGGGCGTTTGATGGGGGCGATCGCCTCGGAGAGCCCGATCGACGGCGAACTGCTCGACCTGTTCTGTCTCACGACCGACTGGCTGCGTGAGCGGAGGGCGACGGCATGACCGACAAACAAACGGAAGTGGAAACGGAAGTCTATCTGTGGAACAGGACCTACCCCATCGGCATGCCGGTGACAGTGACCCTGGACAACGGGGAGAAGATGTTGACCTACACACGTTCGCTCGCATGGGAAGTCTGTGGCCAGGCGGTGATCCTTCTGAAAGGCATCATCGGCGGCTACCGCTTAAGCCGCGTTCGGGTGGTCGAGGAGAAGATGGAGTTTTTCGATGCGGTCTATTCGGACGTGACGATGAAGGAAGAAGACAAGATCTACTGGCTGTACAAGTCGTGCCAGCACCTCACATCCCAGCTGCAGAAGGAGGAATCGATGGAAGGACTTACCGAAGGAAGGATGGTTCATTTCGTGATGCAGGACGGTGAGCATCGTGCGGCCGTCGTCGCCCGGGTGTGGCGGCCACAGACGCCGGAACGTCCGGGCTACTGCAACCTCACAGTCTTCACCGACTGGGGCAACGACGGCCCGGGCAACGATACCGGCTTCCGGCGGGAGACCTCGATCCTCTACTCGGAGGCCAAGGAGCCGAATACCTGGCACTGGATCGAGCGGGAGGGGGGGCAATGAAGATCACCGAGATCGTCGTCTCCGCGGGCCGGACCTTCAACCATCCCTACGAGCAGTTCTCCAACCTGCGTCCCCAGGTCACGCTCAAGGCGACCATCGAGGGCGAGGATGATCCGCTGGCCGCCGCGAAGGAGTTGCAGGGCAAGGCGGAGGCGCTGGTGGAAGACCACAAGCGGAGCATGCTCCAGACGCTCCACGAACTCCACCACCTCTCGATGGCCAAGCAGGAAGTGTACGACGTCGAGAGGAAACTGGCGAATCTCAACGATCGCCTCACCGAGCTGCGCAAGGAGAACCCGCAGTTGGTTCTCGAGCTTGGAGGAGGCGCGTCATGAAATGGGAGTATCTACACCCCGCCGACCGGCCCGTCGTGGACGGCCTGGAAAAGCATGAGATCGTCTACGCGAAGGACCAGCCGGAGTACATCCCGCTTCGATGCCTCCGGGCCAACACCGGGATGAGGGAGGTGCTGTCCCGGTGGACCCTCACGCCGGAGCAGCGGAAGATGGTCGCGGAAGGCGCGGATATCTTCCTCGAACTCAGCACGTTCGGCGACCCCCTCCAGCCGATACGGATCACCGTCTCGGCGGATCCCGAACCGTGGTTCTTCGAGCAGCGCATGAAGCTCCAGCTCGCTTGCGGGTGCTTCGGTACATGCAAGAGCCCTGAGCGGCCGCATGACGCGGATATTCCCGCGCCCGCTTTCCCGCACGGAGGATAGAGGTGATGGATCATACACCGGGGCCGTGGAGAATTTGCGGGGGCGGGCGGAAGGACTGGATCCGGATCGATGCGGGGGCGGTCAAGCCGGATGGGGATCCTGATTCAGAACTCGGCGGGGAAACCCTATTCTACACCAACGAATTGAACTTAATGAACCCGGAAGCGAAACGCAAGGTGATCTCCTATTACCGTCTTGCGGCCGCCGCGCCGGAGCTGCTTGAAGCCGCAGAGGACGTGCTCGAGCAGTACAGGAAGTCCATCGTTCCGATCGGCCCGGACCTGTCAGATTCCATCAGGGTGTTCCTGGCCAACGCCGTCAGGAAGGCGAGGCGGGCATGACGAAGGTATTCCCGATCGCCCTCGTCGTGCTCAACGGATGCGCGGCCGTCGTCTATGCCGCGCAGGGGCCGGACAGTTTGCGGAAGGCCGTCTTCTATTTGGCTTCCGCGGTGATCATCTCTGTAGTGACTTGGTGAAGAAGGCCGAAACGGGGGCACCCGCCCCCGTCTGCCGGTTAGACCGGCACTGAGGAGGCCGACATCGTGAAACCCTCCGCCGCCCGGGTCTTCGAGTATCTGAGGAGCAATATGGACCGCTAAGTCCCGGCGATGGAATTGCTGAACAACCTCCGCATGATCGATTACCGGTCGAGGATATCCGAGATCAACCGGGAATTCCGTTCGCGCGGAAGCCTCTCCCGCGTGGTCTCGCGGCGAATCCCCGGCCGCACGACGAACGCCTACCGGCTGGTGCTGTTCGAGACGACGCTTTAGCGCCCCTTTTTCCCTCCCTCCCCCGTACATTTCCCCAAATCTTTGGGGCTATTTACTCCGGGATATTTCCTACGGTGGCAAGGAGTGGCTGGCCCGAGGCCAGCCACTCTCCGGAGGAAATGTATGGACCCGCAGAACATCATCATCCACCACTCCGCCACGAAGGACGGCGTCAATAACGACTGGGACGCCATTCGCCGCTACCACATGTCGTGGCGGTACCAGGGGAGGATCCTCACCCCCGAGGAAGGCCAGGAGCACCTCGACAAGGGCGTAAAGGGCGTCGAGCGTCCGGACCGGGAGATCGGCTACCACCGGGGCTTCGAGCGCATCGGCACGACGCTCGTCCTTCGGGAAGGCCGTGCGATCGGCGATACCGGCGCGCACTGCCGCGAGCTCCACATGAACCTCAAATCCATCGGGTACTGCATCGTGGGCAACTTCGACCTGGCGCCGCCGGATCTGGAACTTTTGAAGTTCGTGGCAGCGCAGGCCAAGAAGGACGTCGAGGCGTACGGGATCCCGGTCCAGGCGATCCGCGGCCATCGGGAGATCGGAAGCGACGCCGGCTTCGACTGGCGGAAAGGGCAATACAAGAGCTGTCCCGGGAAATATTTCCCGATGGACACGCTCCGCCAGTTCGTCGGCGGCACGTTGCCTGCGTGATCGACGGCCTGTGCTGGCCGGGGTTTGCGGCCTGGGAGCCGCCGTACATGAAAGAAGAAGTCTGCCGGATGTGCCGGCGGATTCACGACGGATGCCCGAAGGGGGAAGCCGATGAAAAAGAATCGCTGGTCGTTCGAAGCCCTGATCCTTCTCCTCGCACTCCTGACACTCACGATCGTCAAGGTTCTTCCGGCAAGCGCGCAGGAGGATCTCGTCAATCAGCTAATGCCCCAGAACTGGGACGACTGGGCGGTGGTGATGCTGACGATCGGCGTGGTGCAGTTGCTAAAGATGCTCCTTCCCAGTCCCGACGGGGTTCCGCGGTGGGCGGCCGTCGTGACGGACCGGATCAACCGCGTGATGCCGTACATTCCGATCGCGATCGCCGCGGCGCTGTACGTCCTGTGGCAGCGCAGCGCCGTCGTTCTGGGTGAAGACGGCCCTCTTCCCACCGCGCCCATCGGGCAACTGATCGAGCACGGGGCGGTGCTTGGGATCTACGCGGCGTATCTCTACCGGGCAGGCAAAGTCACGATCTTCGGAGCGTAAGGGAGGCATCGCGTGGCAGCGATCTTCGCATTCATCCTGAAGCGCCCGTGGATACTCGCCCTGGCGGCGCTTCTCCTGTTATCCGGCGGTCTGTACGTGAAGCTCAAGTCCGTCGAGGGGAAGCTTGTCCAGGCGCAGAGCCAGGTCGAGCTGCTCTCCCAGAAGATCGAGGAGCAAAACCGCGCCGTGCAGGCGTGGAAGAGCGCGGCGGGCATCCAGGCCGCCAGGGCAACAGAGGCCGAAGCGAAGGCCGCCCGGGCTCGCGTGGCTTCGGCCGGCCGGGTACAGCGGATCCTGAGCGAGCCGGTGCCCGCCGCATGTCCCGAAGCGATTCAATGGGCGGCGGAGAAGGGAATCGAGCTGGTGCAGGGATGGGAGGAGACGCCATGAAGAGGCTCGCCGCGATCGCCGCGATCTGCCTGCTCACCTCCGGCTGCGCGCACGCTCCCCCAACGGCGGAAATTCCCCTGGCCGTTCCTTGCCCCGCCCCACCGCAGGTGGTCCGTCCGCACCTGCCGATCGCCGATCTGCGCGCCGGAGACTCTCCCGACAACGTCGTGAAAGCCTACGCGGCCTCGGTGGAAACCCTCATCGGCTACGCGAGAGAGCTGGAGACGATTCTTTCCGGTTATCGCCGGTAGGCGAGCCGATTCCTTAGCCGCAGGAGGTCCACCATGCCACACGACGAAGATCTGATCCGGAACCACAGCTTCATGCTGGGGGAGATCAACGGGTCGTTGAAGGCCCTCCACGCCGGGCAGGAACGGGTCCTGTCGGCCGTCCAATCCGTCGACGGGCGGCTGCGGACCGTGGAGAGCAAGTCCATCCGGAACGGCCTCTTGGCCGGCGGCGCCATGTCGGTCGCCACCCTCCTGCTGAAGGAATCGGTCAAATCCGCCCTCGGATTGAAGAGCTGAAAAGTGGCTCACGGCGAAGAAACCCGGCGCTCCCTGCGAAGCGCCTACGTCCATCAGGGGTTCTCCCTCGAGGCCGCCTCGGAGAAGCTGGGGGTGTCGTTCGGCACCGCCGCGCGGTGGAAGCGGTCCGCCAAGGCCGACGGCGACGATTGGGACAAGGCGCGCGCGGCCGACCGGATGTCGGGCGAGGGGAAAGAGGCGGTCATCCAGGCGGTGATCGAGGATTACCTCCTGCTTCATCAGGCCACGATCGAGGACATCAAGCACGACAAGGAATCCTCGCCGATCAAGCGTGCCGAAGCCCTCTCCCGCCTGGCGGACGCCTTCCACAAGACGATGCACGCCATGGGGGAGGTGTCTCCCGAGCTCTCCCACCTGGCGATCGCCAACGAGATCCTGCGGCACCTCTCCAAATTCGTCATCGAGAAGTACCCGGAGCACGGACCGGCGTTCGTCCGGATCCTCGAGCCCTTCGGGGCGGAAGTTGCGCGTATCTATGGGTAAGGGCTTATCGCTTAAGGATTTCAAGCTGGGGCTCTCCGAGCTCTCCGCGCAGCTGCGCAAGATCATCGAAGCCCAGGTCATGGGATTCGATCCGGATCCCGCGAAAGGCGCCGCCCGCCGGGAGAAGGCGCTCTCCTCCTACGAGTTCTTCACGAAGACGTATTTCCCGCATTACATCCAGTTTGACAACTCCGTGCTCCACGACTTTCTCTACCAGGAGCTTCCGGCCCTTGTGGAAAGCCCGACAGGGCAGCACGAGGCGATCGCCGCTCCCCGCGGAGAGGCCAAATCCACGCTCGTCTCCCAGATCTTCGTCTTGTGGTGCATCGCGAAACGGATCAAGCACTACCCGCTGATCGCCATGGATTCGTTCGACCAGGCGGCGATGATGATCGAGGCGATCAAGGCGGAGCTGGAGTTCAACCCGCGCCTCTCCCAGGACTTCCCGGAAGTATGCGGCCCCGGCCGACTCTGGCGGGAAGGGCTGATCATCACGGCGAACGACGTGAAGGTCCAGGGAGCGGGCTCCGGCAAGAAGTTGCGCGGGCTTCGGCACGGCCCGTACCGGCCCGACCTGGTCATCGCCGACGACCTGGAGAACGACGAGAACGTCGTCTCCCCGCAGCAGCGCGACAAACTCGAGCGGTGGTTCGGAAAGACCGTCCTGAACCTCGGTCCCCCCGACGGCTCGATGGACGTGCTCGTCATCGGGACCGTCCTCCACTACGACTCCGTGCTGTCCCGGCTCCTGAAGAACCCCCTGTGGAAAACGAGGGTTTTCAAATCGGTCATCGAATGGCCCGACCGGATGGACCTGTGGGAGAAGTGGGAGGAGCTGCTCTTAAACGACGGCGACGGCGCCGCGGATGCCTACTACCGGCAGCGCAAAAAGGAGATGGACCGCGGCGCCGTGGTCTCCTGGCCGTCCGCGCGGCCTTTCCGGATGCTTATGGAGAAGCGCGCCCGGGACGGCCACGCATCGTTCGACTCCGAGCAGCAGAACGATCCGATCTCCTCCGAGGACGCGCTCTTCTCCAAGATCACCTTCTGGGTGTCACGCCTCCCCTCCTGGATCTTCTACGGCGCGTGCGATCCGTCCCTGGGCAAGGCCGGCCAGAGCCGGGACCCCTCGGCGATCCTGGTGGGCGGGTTCGACCGGAAGACGGGGATCCTGGACGTCGTCGAGGCGGCGATCGCCAAGCGGCTGCCGGACAAGATCATCGAGGACATCATCGCCTACCAGAAGGAATACAAGTGCCTGGTCTGGGGGATCGAGTCGGTCCAGTTCCAGGAGTTCTTCCGGACGGAGCTCGTCAAGCGCTCCGCGCAGCGGGGCGTGCCCGTACCCGCCCGGGGCCTGATTCCGCACGCCGACAAGGTCCTACGCATCGAGAGCCTGCAGCCGCACGTGGCCAACGGGCTCATCCGGCTGCACCCGTCGCAGAAGGTGCTCAACGAACAACTGCGTCACTTCCCTAAAGCCGATCACGACGACGGACCGGACGCATTGCAGATGCTGTGGATGCTGGCGGTGTCCGGCCACGCAACGTACGCCTACAACCCGGTCGGGACGACCAAAGGGATCGGAAAGATCAAGGGGGCCTACTGATGGCGAAACTCCTGGATTACCGCGGCAACCCCGTGGACCTTGGAGCGCTGCGAGCCGAGATCGCCGCTCCCTCGTTGGCGGGGATCCGGCAGGTCATCTCCAACCACCCCGCCCAAGGCCTGACGCCCGCGCGCCTGGCGGGTCTATTGCGGCAGGCCGAGAACGGCTATCCGATCTCCTACCTCGAGCTGGCCGAGGAGATGGAGGAGAAGGACCTCCACTACCGCTCCGTGCTCGGCACCCGCAAACTGGCCGTCTCGGGCCTCCCGGCGGTCGTCGAAGCGGCGTCCGACGCGGCGGAAGACGTCGCGGCGGCCGACCTGGTACGGGAGGCGCTTCTCCAGGAGGGGTTCGAGGACGTGTTGATGGACGTCCTGGACGCCATCGGCAAGGGGTTCTCCGTCTGCGAAATCCTCTGGGACGCCTCCGAGTCGGAGTGGCGGCCACGGGAGATCGTCTGGCGGGATCCCCGCTGGTTCGTGCTCTCCCAGGTAGACGGCCGCACGGTGCTGCTGCTGGATGAGAAGGACTTGAACGGCCTCGTCCTGGCTCCCTACAAGTTCATCGTCCATACACCCAAGGTCAAATCCGGCCTTCCGCTGCGCGGCGGGATCGCCCGGGCCGCGGCCTGGGCGTACCTCTTCAAAAACTACGGTCTCAAGGACTGGGTGGCGTTCGCGGAGGTCTACGGCCAGCCGGTGCGGGTGGGAAAATACGGCCCCGGCGCTCTGCCGGAGGACGTCAACGTGCTGAAGGAAGCGGTGGCATCCATCGGGTCCGACGCCGGCGCGGTGATTCCCGATTCGATGTTGATCGAGTTCGTCGACCACGTCGGCAAGGCCGCCTCCGCCCAGGTGTACGAGCGGTTGCTCGACTACCTCGACAAGCAGGTAAGCAAAGCCGTCCTCGGGCATTCCGGATCCGCCGACTCCACACCGGGCAAGCTCGGCGGCGAGGACGAAGCCAAAGACGTCCGCAAGGACCTGTTGATCGCGGATGCGAAGCAGTTGTGCGCCACGCTCAACCGCCAACTCGTCCGTCCCGTGGTGGATCTGAACATGGGTCCGCGCGCGGCCTATCCGAAGATCCGCCTGCAGATGGAGGAGTCCGAAGATCTGACCGCCCTGGCCGGCAACCTGAACACGCTCGTCCCGATGGGCGTCAAGGTCTCCGCCTCTTGGGCGCGCGACAAGTTCGGGATCCCCGATCCGGACCCGAAGGAGGAGCTCCTGGCGGCTCCTGCCAATCCGTTCTCTCCTCCTGCGGGACCTTGGCCTCCGAATGATCCTTCCGCCGCCGCGGCCGCCGCCGCGGCCACCGCGCGTCGGACGGACCGGACGGAATGTCCGCATTGCCGGGCGGCCAACGCGGCCGGCACGGCGGCGCCGGACGTCGCTGACGCATACGCCGAACAGGGCGGGACGCGCGTCCTGCCGTTGATGGACGCGCTGATCGCGCCGATCCGCGACCTCATTGAGCGCGCGACGACCCTCGAAGAGGTCCGGGACGGCCTGCTCTCCCTGTACCGGGACATGGATCCCGTCAAACTCGGCGAACTGATGGCGCTGGCGCTGTCCGCCGCGGATCTCTCCGGGCGGTTCGAGGTCGGCAATGGCCGGTGAAATCCGATACTCCTCCCTGCCCTTTCAGGAGGCGATCGATTTCTTCCGGGAGGAGGTGAACCTGCCCACGCAGCATTGGGACGACCTGTGGCAGGGGATGCACGCGCGCGGCTTCATGGTGGCCGGCGCGGCGAAGACCGAGATTCTGGCGGATTTCCGCAGCGCCGTCGACAAGGCGATCTCCCAGGGGACGACGCTCGACGAGTTCCGTAAAAGTTTCGATTCGATCGTCGCCAACAACGGCTGGAGCTACAAGGGCGGGCGGAACTGGAGGAGCGAGTTGATCTTCTCCACGAACATCCGCACGGCGTACGCCGCCGGCCGGTACAAGCAGATGACCGATCCGGACGTCGCCTCCTACCGGCCTAACTGGCAATACCGGCACGGCGACAGCGTCGTACCGCGGCCGCTGCACCTGTCCTGGGACGGACTGGTCCTTCCCGCGGACGACGCCTGGTGGAAGGAGCACTACCCGCCGAACGGCTGGGGATGCAAGTGCCGGGCGTTCGCGCTCTCCGATCGGGACATGAAGAAAGCCGGCAAGGACGGCCCCGATACGGCGCCGGATAACGGGACGTACGAGTGGGCGGATCGAAACGGCGAGGTGCACGACGTCCCCAACGGGATCGATCCGGGCTGGGATTACAACGTCGGCGAGGCGGCCTGGGGGCGGCAGCTCTCCGCGCAGTCGATGGCCGACTGGGGGAAGGAAGGCGCCGCGGCCTGGGAATCTCTTACGCAGGGGAACTGGCAAAGCGCCGGACGGCCGGAGGAGATTCCGTTCGACGATCCGCAGGCGGAAGCGGTGCCGCCGTTATCCACCGGGAAACAGGCGGAGCAGGCGTTGCGGAAGATCCTCGGCGGCGAGGAGAAGGTCTTCTCGTTCAGTGAAGGAGATTTCCGGTACGACACGCTGGTCAACGCGGTCTCGCTGTCCGGCCACATCCCGCTGGACCGGTCGTCGTTTTTGCCCTTCCTCGCGGAGACGCTCACCGATCCGTTCGAGGTATGGCAATCCTTCGAACGCCACAAGGGGACCGGGAAGGTCGTGCTGCGGCAGCGGATCGTCAAGGGAGTCGCCCTGGGCGATGGGACGGGAACGCTGTCCGTGGCCAACGCCAGCAAGGGGCTCCTCGAAGGATGGTCCGTCGTTTCGGTCGGGAACATCAACGATCAACGGCGTGGGCAACTGGTCTGGAAGAGGTAAGGAGATCCGATGCCGATCGAGATCGTCGTAGAGGATAGCGGGATCCGGGAGGCGCTCTCGCGCCTGGCGGCGAAGGTGCGCAACCTTGCCCCCGCGATGAAGAACATCGGGGAATACCTGCAGCGCTCCACCTGGGAGCGGTTCGACGCGCAGAAGGATCCGTCCGGCAAGCCGTGGGCGAAACTGAAAGCCTCCACGCTGGCGAGGAAGAAGACCTCGAAGATCCTGATCGAGAGTTCGCGCTTGCGGGATTCCATCGTCTACCACGCGGACAACGACCAGGTCGAGGTCGGCACCAACGTCGTCTACGCCGCGATCCACCAGTTCGGGGGGAAGACCGCTCCCCGAACGATCCGTCCCACCCGCAAAAAAGCGCTCTTCTGGCCGGGGGCGTCTCATCCGGTCGGCGCGGTCAACCACCCCGGCTCGCAGATCCCCGCCCGACCCTTCCTCGGAGTCTCCGACGAGGACAAGGCGGAGATCCTCGATATCATCCGCGACCATGTCTTTTTGGGGGAGAAATGAAAAAAACGCCGTATTTGCCCCTAGGATCGACGATCTCCCTTTTTCCGCACTACCCCACGGCTCGCGGGGAGATCGTAAAATTTAAACAGTGTCTAAACGGGTCAAATGGGCATGTCCGGTTAGCGGAGCCCCCCTCATTTTCCGCCGGACAGGGTCCACTCCCATCGTCCGAGGCCGGTTTGCAAGGGATAACTCCCGCTAAATCAATGAGTTTTCCTCAAATCTTTGGGGAGATTCCCTCTTTTGCGAAAGGTAGGGTGCAATCATGCCGACCGTAACCTTTCAAGCCTCCTGCGCACAGGCCCTCCCCGAGGGGCTCTCCGAATGGATCCAGCTCCTGCCGGCGGGAGAGATCGTCACCCGGGACGGACGCGGACCCTACAAGAACACGAACCCCCAGGGAATCGTCGAGGAATTTCTCGCCTACGGAATGCCCGTCGCCATCGACTACGAGCACCAGAGCCTGGACGCGGAAGAAAAAACCGCGCCGACGCCGGCGGCCGGATGGATCACCGAGCTGGAGATCCGGGGCGGCGAGATCTGGGCGCGGGTGGAGTGGAACGAACGCGCCGCGGAGATGATCGCCGCGAAGGAGTACCGGTACATCAGCCCCGTGTTCCAGTACGACCCCAAAACCGGCGTCGTCGGCCGGATCGTCAGCGCGGGGCTCACTAACCGACCGAACCTGTATCTACAGGCGGTAGCCCGACAAGGAGGGAACATGAACGAACTGATCGAACGTCTCTGCATGATGCTCAACCTGCCCGTGACGAGCACGACGGAGGAGATCGTCACGCATCTGCAGCGCCTGATCGACCTGGTCCAGGGGAACGCCTCCGCCGCCCAGGAGATCGCGACGGCGCTGTCGCTGCCCGACGGCACCGAGCTCCCCGCGATCGCGACGGCCGTCGCCTCGCGCCTTAGCCAGGAGCCGGATCCGGCCAGGTTCGTGCCGCGCGCCGAGCACGACCGCGTGGCGAACACCCTGCAGCAGCTCCAGGAGCAGGGCAAGAAGGACGAGGCGGCGCGCAAAGTGGCCAATGCGATCGCCGCCCGCAAGGTCTCCCCGGCGATGAAAAGCTGGGCGACCGATTACGCGACGAGGGATCCGGAAGGATTCGCCGCCTTCGTGGCGGCGGCGCCGGCGATCGTCGCGGAAGGCTCCGTCGCGCCCGCCGGAGCGCCGAAGGGATCGGTGCTGGATGCGGATGCGGCGGCGCAGAAGCAGACTCTGATCGACCAGTACAAGGCGGCCCATGCGGGTGTATCCGACAAGGACGCCCTCCTGGCGGTCGCAGCGGCCAACACCGAACTCTTCAGGGAAAGGAGATAGAACGCCATGATGGGACCCACGACCGGATGTCTGGAGAAATCCGTAAAGTGCACGGCGGCGATCGCCACGGCCTTCCTGATCGCCAAGTTCGGCGCCGACGACGACACGCTGTCGCAGGCCACCGCGGCCGCGGAGCCGCTGATCGGCATCTTCCAACACACTACCTCCGCCGCGGGCGAAGAGGTCCGCGTCGCGCTCGACGGGATCAGTAAGGTGAAGCTCGGCGGGGGCGTGACGCGGGGCGATCGCTTGACCTCGGACGCCGCCGGCAAGGCCGTGGCGATCGGCGCGGTGGCGGGCACCAACTACAACTCGATCGGCACGGCCCTGGCCTCGGGCGTGGCGGACGACATCATCCCCGTCCACCTCTGCCCCAGCCGGCCGCAGGGATAAACCAACCTCTCTGATCGCGTCCCGCGCGGGCGCATGGACTGAAACGAAAGGAGATCACAAGCGATGCCGACCCCGAAATCCCTGCACGTCGACGCGATTCTCACGAACCTCTCGGTCAAATACCGCAACGAGGACATGATCTGGCCGCTTCTGCTGCCGGTCATCCCCGTCGGCAAGCGGAGCGACAAGTACTTCGTCTACAACAAGGCGGACAGCTACCGGCTCGCCGACGACAAGATCGGGCCGAAGTCTCTGCCCAACGAGGCCGACTGGGGCGTCTCGACGGACAACTACTCCGTCAAGGACCACGCCCTGGGCGACTGGCTGCCCCAGGAGACGATCGACAACTCCGACAACCCGGTCCAGCCGGAAGTCGACACGAACGACTTCGTGAACGGCCTCCTGGACGTCGCCCAGGAGAAGCGCGTGGCGGACCTGGTCTTCAACGCCGCCACCTACCCCGTGGGGAACAAGGTCCAGCTCGCCGGAGTGACCCAGTGGGGCGGGACCTCCGACAACCCGATCAACGACGTCCTGACCGCCGTGGAGAGCTGCTTCGTCAGAGCGAACACGCTCGTGTTCGGACAGGCGGCGTGGCAGAAATTCCGCACGCTCCCCGAGATCCTGGACGCCGTGAAGTCCACGTCCCGGTACCAGGGATCGCCCGGCGGGCTGGCGACGAATCCCGAGGTCGCCGCGCTCTTCGAGGTCGATCGCGTCCTGGTCGGCCGCGCGCGGTACATCAGCTCGAACGAAGGCCAGGCGGACACGTACGCCCGGCTGTGGGGCAAGCACTTCGCGGCCCTCCACGTCGTGCCCGGGAATCCTGGGATCAAGAGCATCACCTTCGGCGGCACCTTCTCCGAGACCCGCCGGCAGACCCAGCGGGACTTCGATCCCAAGCGCGGCATCAAGGGCGCCCACTTCATCAAGGTCGCCTGGAACTCGGACGAGAAGATCATCGCGTCCGACCTGGGGTACTTCATCCAGGACGCCGTGGCGTAAGTAAAGGGCGGCGTAAACCGTAAAACCGAACCGGGGCGGTCCGAAAGGGCCGCCCCATCCCTGATGAAGGAGAAGGCATATGGCGAAGTATCGGGTGCTTGACATGCATCTCCGGCTTGCGGTGGGGGATAAAGTCCGGGATTTCGCGCCGGGCGACGTCGTGGAGCTCTCCCCGGAAGAGGCGGAAAAGATCGGGAAGAACGTGGAGCCGGTCCCTGCCGACGAGAGCGAAGGCGCGGAAGGCGGCAAGAAGGGCAAGAAGGAGAAGTAAGCGGTGGCCTACGCAACCCAGGCGGATATGGAGGAGCGGTTCGGCGCGGGGGAGCTGCTGAAGATCACCGACCGCTCCAATCCCCCCACGGGGGCGATCGACGCGGCGGTCGTCACCCGTGCGCTCTCCGACGCCGAGGCGGAGATCAACGGGTATCTGGCGGCACGCTATACGCTGCCGCTGTCGTCCACACCCGCCGTCCTGAAGCGCCTGTGCTGCGTTATCGCGCGCTACTACCTGTACGACGACTGGGCGAACGAACAGGTCCGGGCCCAGTTCGAGGATGCGACGAAAGTGCTGAAGCTCATTGCAGAAGGAAAGGTGCTCCTGGGGACCGAGCCGGCGGCGGCACCAGAGACGCGGGCGTCCAAGCCGCAGTTCACCACGTCCGACCGGGTGTTCTCCCGGGGATCGCTCGAGGAGTTCTAAGGAGCGCCGATGCCTGAATCAATCCGAGAGAGGATCCTGAGCGATCTGACGGCCGCCGTCTCTGGCGTCACCCAGGCCGCCGGGTACGCGATCGATATCCGAACGGTGGGCAGGGTCCGCCGGGAGCCGTACCAGGCGCATGAATATCCCGCGGTGAACCTCCTCGAAGGGCCGGAACGAAAACAGGCCGGCCCGACGGCGCTTACCACCTGCTTCCTGCCGGTCGTCCTGGAGATCTCCGTGTGGGACAAAAACGCCCTGGCGGTTGCGGCGAACCGGGCGATGGCGGCGGTCATCAAGGCCACCCTGGCCGACCGGACGCGCGGCGGGCTGGCGATCGACACGGAGGAGACCGGCAACAAGATGTTCGTCGACGAGACGGATCCGACCCGGCCGATCGGCGGATTCCGCGTGGAGTTCACGATCGAGTACCGGCACGCCGAGAGCGATCCGTACTCGGTGAACTGAGAGATGAAGGAGGACAGCATGGCGAACGAGCCTGCGACCGTAACCTTCCGGGTCCGTCCCGGGGGATCGTGCCGGGCAGAAAAGAACCCGGAATCGGGAGAGGAAACGATCGTCGTGGTCGAGCCGGACACGAGCGACAACGAAAACCCCGGCGGAAACGTCGAGGAGATCCCGGAACCGACCGTTGCGCCCACGGAGGGCCAGACGCCGGGCCGATCCGCAAGAGGGAGGAGATAACCGATGCTGGTACGCAAACGCACGCTGCTTGGAAAGATCGAAGCCACCTACGGGGTCGATCCGGTGCCGGTCCCGGCCACCGACGCGATTCTCGAGAAGAATCTCGACGTCCGGGAGATCGGCGAGGAGCTCGTCCGGGACTTCGCCCGGTCTTCCCTGTCTCCCCTGCCGCATGTGATCGGGGAGAAATACGCCGAGCTCAAGTTCCAGACGGAACTGAAAGGCTCCGGCGCGGCCGGCACAGCTCCGGAGATCGGCAAGCTCTTCAGGGCGTGCGGGTTCGCGGAGACGATCGTTGCCCTCACCTCGGCGGCGTACGATCCGTCGTCCGCATCGTTCTCCTCGATCACCTTCTACGTCTACCGTGACGGGATCCTCCACAAGCTGACCGGCGCGCGGGGGACGTTCGACGTCGATCTCACCGTCGGAAAATACGGCGTCATCAACTGGACCTTCCAGGGTCTCTACGTCGCCGTCTCCGATTCGGCGCTCGTCTCCGGGACGTACAACGCAACGCTGCCGCCGGTGGTCCTGAACGCGGCGTTCTCCGCCGGAGGGTACGCCGCGGTAGCGACGAAGGTGTCGCTGAACATGGCGAACGAACTCGCCCTCCGGCGGGATTTGAGCGCGGCGAACGGAATCCGGGAGGTCCTGATCACCGGCTGGGACGGCCGGGGCGGATCCTTCGATCCCGAGGCGGTCCTCGAGGCGACGCATCCGTTCTTCGCCAACTGGGCGTCGGCGGCCCAGGCGGCGCTTACCGTCACGGTGGGCGGCACGGCCGGGAACAGGTGCGTCATCACGGCGCCGAAGGCCCAGTACAAGTCGATCTCCCCGGGCGACCGGGACAAGATCTACGTCTACGACATCCCGATCCGCCTGGCGCAGTCCGTGGGGGACGACGAGGTGAAGCTCCTGTTCAACTGATGAAAACCGGGGCGTTGCGCCCGCCCCGGCCCCGGGAGGGAGGCTCACCGCCTCCGGCCTCCCTCCCCCCCCTTTCGATTGCCAGGAGACGGATCACGCCGAAAAAGGAGACGACGAGAATGCCGATCGCGGTTGATCCGAACAAAAGTTGGGAATACACCCTCGAATGTGATCGGGAGCTTCCTCCGGAACAGCAGACGGTCTTCGAGCTGAAGGTCCTCTCGGCCCGGGACCTGGCGGCGATCCAGGACGGCGCGACGAAGGGAAACGTCGACGGCTCCCTTGAGTTCAAGTCCGGCTCGCAGACCCTCCGCATCCTGGACCTGGGCGTGCGCGGGTGGAGGAATTTTAAGGATGCCGACGGCGCCGATGTCCCCTACCGGGAGAACAACGGCAAGCCGCGGCCCGAGAATTGGGACTGCTTGCGGCCGGAGTGGCGCAGGGAGCTGGCCAACGCCATCACCGAACAAAACCGCCTCTCGGAGGAGGAAAGAAAAAACTGATCGTGCTCGCGGCGTTCCTCGCCGGCGAGCTGGAGGAATATGACTGCAAGACGTGCGCGGACGAGCTTCAACCGATGCGGGGATGCACGGAAGACGCCCTCCGGCCGGTGCTCGTCTTCGAGGACAAGACGGAGCTTACCCGGTGTCCTGTGCGATCCATCACCCCGGATCTGTGGCACGTCGCCCGGGCGTATCGCTACAAGGAGGCCGGCTTGTTCCCCGCGTCGGGCGGTTGGCTGGAGCAGAGCGCGACGCTGCTCGATGCGTTCGACCTGCTCGATCGGGAGATCGCCTCGTACGCCCCGAAGAAACGCTGATCATCCGATGAGATCGGACGGGTAAACGATGGGCAAAAACGACGAACTGAAGATCGTCATCCGGGCGCAGGACTTCGCCACCGGCGAGTTGAACAAGATCAACGGGGCGTTTTCCGCGTTCACCGGCAAACTCACGTCGGGATTCAACGCCCTGAAAACACATTGGGTCGCCGCCGCGGCCGCGTTCTACGCCGTCATGAGGACTCTCTCCACCGGCTGGGATCTCTTCGAAAAAGGAGCCGGAAGGAAGGATCAGATCGAGGCGCTCGATCGCTTGGTGGCGAAGTACAACACGTCCGCCACCGAGATCTTATCGGCGATCAAGAGATCCTCCCACGGGCTGATCGATACGAAGACGGCGCTGGATTCCATCGGCGACGCCGTCATGCGGAACCTTGATCCGCGGATCCTCGAGAAGTTCGCCGCCGGTGCCGTCGTCATGGCGAAGGCGACCGGTGGATCCACCGCGGCGGCATACGCCGAGATCATCGAAGCCGTCTCTACCGGGCAGGCAAGGGCGCTGAAGAAAATCACCGGTGTGATGGATATGAAGGAGAAATACGGCGAGGGGTTCATGTCGTTTTCCGAAGGCCAGCAGGCGGCGCTGCGGATGCAGTTGGTGCTGGAGAAGTTGACGGAGCGCCAACGGGAATACGGCGTGGTGATCGTCGAGTCGGACGACAAGATCGTCCAGTTCAAGAACACCATCGAGGATTTAAAAACCGCAGTTGGCATGGGGTTGGAAACTCTCTTTGGAGCTTCGTTCGGGGACTTCAAAAAGGGGATCGACGACGCGGTGAAAAGCGTGCAGGCGTTCGTGAAGGAAAACAACGGGCTTTTTGAGGGGATTGCGGGGGTCTTGAAAACCATAGGCGGGAGCCTCGGGAGCATCCTGGGGAACATCTGGCAAATGATAAAGGACTCCGGAGCGCTGCAATTGGTTTGGCTCGGAGTCTCGGCCGCATTGAAAGTCGTGAATCTTGCACTCGGAGCGATGGCCGATATTATCAACGGATTGAAGAAGGGTACGTACGCGGTAGGAGCCCTTCTCATGGAATTCGGGGCGGATTTCTTCGATTACATATCCAATTCCGGAGCGGCGCTCGAGGGGTACGACGGCCACGTCAATGTCATTTCCAACAGTTTGAGGAAGCAACAGAAAATACTTGAGGACAAACTGAAGGCGGGCGACAAAGACAAATCGTATCTTTTGGAAGCGATCGAGAAGAACAAAGCCCTCCTGAAGATCCAGCAGGAAGGGGTCAAAGCCGCGAAGGAGGCGAAGAAGGCGGCGGGGACGTTTATCCCTCCTCCGACAACGGGGTTCTCCGAAGCGCAGAAGAAATCCGTCGAGGATTTCCTGTCCTGGTACAAGACGCAGTCCGCCCAGGTCGCCGGCGAGATCAAGGCGCTTCATGGAGACGAAGCGGGAGCGCTGAAGGATCAGTACGAGCAGTCGTTGGAAGAGATTGCGGCGAAGGCGCGGGAACTGAAAAAGAACAACTTGCTCGTGGAGAAGGACGGCACCTTCACGATCGCCCCGATGCTGAACGACGAAGGCCGCGCGAAGGCGGCCGAAGCGCTCAAGGCGTACAACGACCTGCGGGAAAAATACACCACGCTGTTCCACGACAAGGAAATCCTCCTGCAGGTGCAGACGGACGCCAGGATCGCGGAGCTCTCCATCTACGACTATGAGGCGATCCACAAGACGAAGTTGGAGTTGCTTAAAAAACAACTGAGTGAAAATCCCGCGCTCCTCCAGGCGGCGCTGGCCAACGAGAATCTACTCTACGACGGTGCGAACCGGGAACGGGTGAACGAAGCCCGGAAAATGTACGAGGACATGGCCGGCCTCTGGCTCGAAGGGTCGCAAAAGACGATCGCGGATCTCAAATCCGCCTACCAGGATGACCTGGCGGCGTTCCGGGAGAAGGTCTACCAGAAGAAAGCCACCTGGGAAGAGTACGACGCCTACGTCCGGGGCAGGGAACACCGGCTGCAGGAGGATCTGAAGAAGATCCAGGGCACCTCCACCGACGGCATGAAGGACGCCGTGCGGGATTACATCGACGCGTCCGGCAACGAATACAACCGCGGGAAGGATTTCTTCGATAAGTCGGTCGGCGGGATGGAGAGCGCGATCGGCGACTTCCTGTACGCCGCGTCCCAGGGGACCTTCAAAGTCCGCGAGATGTTCCAGTCGATGGGGCTGTCGATCCTCAAAGCCGCTTCGGAGATCATCGCCAAGATGATCGCGCTAAAAATCGTCGCGGGGATCGGTTCGATCTTCTCCCCGTCCTCCACTCCATCGGCGGGCAGTGGATGGGCGATCGGCGGTGATTCACCGGCGACGTTTTCCGGCGCCGGTGTTGGGTTCACGACGGCATTAGGAGGTATTTATCGCGGAGGTTGGCAGCCGGCCTTTGCATTCCCCGGTGGAGGGTCGATGCCGTTTAGGGCGTTCTCCTCCGGCGGCATCGTAAAGCGTCCGACCGTCGGGCTGGTCGGTGAAGGCGGGCAGAACGAGGCCGTCGTTCCCCTTCCGGACGGGAAAGCGATCCCGGTGAAGATGCAGGGGGGCGACGGGGAAAAGACGATCATCGTCCAGAACGAGTGGACCATCAACACGCTCGATGCGAACGGATTCGACCAGCTCCTCTCCAGCCGGAAATCGACGATCGACGGGATGATGGCGGACTCGCTCGCCCGGGCCGGCCTGGTGCGCGACGCCATGAGGAGGTACCGGTAGATGACGATCCCGGTATTCCCCTCCGGCGTTCTGTTCGAGCGCGCTCCGTACAAGGAGAACTGGAAGACCCTCTCCAATCAGTCGGAGGGCGGGGTGGAGCAGCGGATCGGCAAATGGACCCGGCCGATCCGCCAGTTCGAGGTCATCGCCAATCTGATGGAGCAGTCTGCGGAGGCGGACGTCCTCCTGAACTTCATCCACGCCCGGAAAGGCGCGTTCGAGCCGTTTCTCTTCATCACGCGGTCGAAACGGTCGTGGGAGAAGGTGTTCGTCGGCGCGGGGACGGGATCCCGGCGGGTGTGGGTTCTGCCGTTCCTTGAATGGGACTTCCTGACCGTTTACGTCGGCGGGGTCGAGGTGTTCTGGGGGCCGGATTATGACGTCCTCTCCGCCGCCGGCCCGGGCGGATCGGATCTGATCGTGTTCCGGGTATCGGTCGCCAACACGGCGGTCATCGAGGCGGACGGGGGGAACGCGAAGTTCGTCGCCTACGTCCGGGCGACGGATCTGTACGAAGACGACCACGTCCAGTACGGGCGGTTCAACGCGCGGCTTTCCCTTACCGAGGTGAAGGCCGACGTGGATCCCTACGCATCATGACCGCCGACCAGGTCTACATCGCCACCGGAGACGGATCGACGCGGGTGTTTCTTCTGCCGGTGACCGGATGGACGTTCCTCACGGTCCGGGAGCGCGGCGGCGCGGAATTTCTGTTCGGGCCGGATTACGACGTCCTGAACGCAGCCGGGGAGTACGGGCTCGACTACCTCGTCTTCCGGACGGCGCTGGCGGCCGGGCTGATATTGGAGATCGATTTCGTCGACGGCTCCTATATCCATCTGCTCGACCAGCTGGACGTCACGGTTGAGGCCGCGGATCCCTATATCACCCTGGAGGCCCTCTGATGCAGAAGGAGTTCACCCTGGGAGATGCGGTCCGGTTCAAGGCGACCTTCCGGGACTCGGCCGGGGCGCTCTTTGATCCCACCTCCACGACGGGCACGGTCTACGACGCCGCCAACGCTGTCGTCACGACGTTTGCTTCGCTCACGAAGCTCGCAACGGGGGTGTACGTGGCCGATTGGCAGACCACCGCGGGGGTAAACCCCGCAGGGGCCTATTCCTTCGAGGCGACCGGGATCTGGGGAGCGCTGACGTACAAGCGATTCGCACGGAACATCGCACGGCTTGTGTGACAGGAGGATAGGCTGATGACGATCTCCCTCATGCTCCCCTTGGTCGGAAAGACGCAGACCGACCTGAAGCGCGTGGATAAAGGCACCGGCCCCCTTTCCTTCACCAGGGCCACGACGGCCACGCGGCTCAATCCGGACACCAACCTGATCGAGTCAGTGGCGAGCGGGGATCTTCGCGAAGACGGGAGAGGGTATTACAACCGGCTTCTCTATTCCGAGGATTTCAGCCAGGCGGCGTGGGTCAAGACGAACGTCGCCGTTTCGAACGACAACGTGCTGGGGCCGAACGGAAAGACCGGCTTAGCGCAGACGCTGACCGCGTCCGCGTCGAACGGAACGTGCCTGCAAGCGCTCATCGATGTCTCCCGCGCTCGGTACGGATCGATCTACCTGAAGCGGAAAACCGGCTCCGGGACTATCCAGATAACGTTGGACGGCGGATCGACGTGGACCACGGTTGCGGTGACGGGCGACTGGACTCGCCTCGGGGCGGGGCAGACCCTTGCAAATCCTTCCTTCGGCGTCCGGTTCGTCACGAGTGGCGACGCGGTCTACGCGTGGGGCGCGCAGGTTGCGGACGGCTCCTCGGCCACTCGTTACGTCAGGTCCGGCGCAAATCCTGCCTACGCCCCGCTCGGCGTGCTGATCGAGGGGCAGAGGACGAATATGATCTATCCGAGCAACCTTGGCGGAGCGGGTTGGAGCAATACAAACCCACCCTGCATGACTTGTACGGAAAATGCTCTTATAGCCCCAGACGGTACATTGACCGCTCCGCTGATCACAGCTACTGCGGGAGATTATATTGGGCGCCATTTAGTGATGACTCCCAGTTTTATTACCGGCCATACTTATAATTTTAGTTTTTGGGTGAAAAGAATTTCTGGAGATATTCCGCCTCAATGGAGAATCGACAGCAGCTTATTTGCAGAGATGCACGATTATACTCAAGACCTCACTCTCGGAGAATGGCACCGCGAAACCTGCACCTTCACTGCTGACTTCACCGGAACAGTTTCGATGCAGCTGTATTACGATTACACCACCAACAACACGTCGGCGTGGTCTTTCTGGGGCTTCCAATTGGAGGAGGGCCCCTTCCCCTCCTCCTACATTCCGACCACCAGCGCGGCGGTGACGAGGAACAGCGACGCAGTGACGTTCGCAAACAGCGGAAACCTTTCCGGGGTGATCGGGTCGCTTGTGTTTGAGTGTGATTCTTACCAAGGAACTATCTTCAACGATTTTTACTTCCTTGATTCGTCTTCCGGTGCCGGCACTCCAATCCTATGCCGGAACGGGAATTACCTCCGTTTTTGGGACGGAAATGCGTCCACATATATAACGGAGAGGCCGTTCTCAGACACAGCGAGGTACATCTTAGTGGCGGCGTGGGGCGGTGGCGCGGCCCGAATTACAAGAAACGGTTTGACACCCATCGGTGCCGGTTTCAGTGGAAATCAGGGCGCGGGAAGCACCAGTTCGATCGGGTCTTATCTATCCGATCCAACATATTTCCTTTTCGGCCATATAAAGAACCTCCTGATATTCAATCGTGCCCTTTTCGATGCCGAAATGATCGCAATAACCTCATAGGAGGCTGCACCATGCCGAAACTCGTGTACGTGAAGATCAAGCCGATCACCGTGGAATCCGTCCTCAGCCCCCCGAGAGCTGTCGTCGAGATCGCCGGGAAGCGGATCGACCAGCCAATCTGCCAAACCCCGGACGATGGGTCCGGGATCCCGGTGTGGGCCGCTGTCGTGGACGATGAGACGCATGCGGCGATCGCGGCCGAGCCGGAGTTCCTGGGGACTGGCCTCCTCGAGGTCCAGGCGAAAAATCCCGACGTCTTCGACCTCATCACCGTGCAGGAAGTCGCTGACGCCAAGGCGCCCGGCGGGAAACGGATCATCGGCATGGGAGAGAAGGCCGCCGTCGGGGATGTCGTCCTTGAAACCCGCCCCGCGCACACCTTCGGGGGATGGGATCCGATGACGGGAGATCCGAAATGACAATCGCGGGAAAGAAGATCTCGGCGATCGTCGTCGCGACGTGCATCATCGTCGCCGCGTTCCTGGTCCTGTTCTGTACCGCGATCAAAAGCCACGGCGCGGACCTGACCCGCCTCGAGGTCAGCATGGCCTTCGCGCCTCCGCACAACGAACCGGTCGTGGGTGAGCACGTCGCCCGCTACAAGATCGAGGGGGACGCCGGGATCCGGATCTGGAAGATCAACGTGGACGGGAACGCGAAGATCTGGTTCCTGAACCGGTGGGACCCGCCGGACGTGGTCGGCCACGGCTTTCCAACCGCTTGGGAAAACTCCCGGTGGGGAGCCGAATCCATCCGCCTGGACTGGACGGTGAAGGCGGGAATCGACCTGGCGCCGCGCCTGCAGACCTACATCGAGCACAACAAATGGGGGTACCTCTCGGGGACGCTCCCTTCCTCCCACGTCAGCGAATATTACTGGCTGGCCGGCATCCGGTACCGGTACCGGTAGGAGATCCCTTAAATGACGATCACCATCGACCCGGCCTCTCAGGCCCAGGCGCAGGCCGCGTTCACGCGATCGGCGCTCCTGTTCGAGTTCTATCTGACTGCCGGCACGCAGTTCTTTACGACCTGCGACCGGCCCCTGCTGTATGCTGCGAACACCTACGAGCCCTTCCCGATCCAGATCGGCGAGATCAAGAAATCCTCCATGGGGCTGACCGACGACGTGACCGTCGTCCTGTCGAACGTCAGCAGGGACATCGCCGCTCTCCTTCTTTCCGAGACGTTCCGTGGGAAGCGTGCGGTGATCCGCCGCGTCTTCCTGTCGGACGCCTACACGATCACCGTCCCCTTCGTCGTATTCGACGGCCTGGTGGACGAGGTGACCGGCAAGGAGGAAAAGGACTCCTCGGTCATCGTGGCGACGCTCACGACCGACCTCGCGTACTGGCAGAAGTCGCTCCCGGGTCGGCAGTACCAGGCGACCTGCCAGTGGGCGTTCAAGTCCACGGGTTGCGGATACGCCGGCGCGGAGACGTGGTGCAACCGGACATGGGAGCGGTGCAAGGCCCTGCTGAATCAGACCCGCTACTCAGGGTTCCGGCATCTTCCGAAGCTGGAGTCGATGCCCGTCTGGTGGGGAAAGGCGAACCCAACTTCTTCATCCTCGACGGCTCACGTCCCCATCGGGACGTGGCCCGGGAACATGAGGTAGCCGTGCTCGAGGCGGAACTCATGGAAAAGGTCCACGGCTTCCTCGGGAAGACGCACGACGAACTTCCCTGCTGGAAGATCGTCGACAACCTGTACTCCGTCCCGATCGAGAAATACGCGGAGGTCTCCCGCGACTTCGTCCAGGTGGGCGACGTGGTGATCTTCGGCGAAGACGACGGGTCCCTCTGTCCCGACCATTCCATCGGGGTGTACCTGGGAAACGGGAAAGTCGTTACGTCGCTGCGGGATCGCGGTTGCGTGATCGTGCCGTGGCGGTTTGTCAGGGAATTTTACGTCGGGGGGTTGCGCGTTGGGCGGCGGGTTTAAGAAAATAGCCGGATACGTCCTGATCGGCATTGCCGCCATAGCGTCCATCGTAGCTCCGGTGTTTTCGAGTGTCTGGATCAAACTCGCCTACTACGGAGCGGTCATGGCGATGGCTGCCGGCGGCTCCATGCTCCTGAACCAGGTGGCGAAGAAGGAGATGGCGGAGGCTCTCGCGCGCGCGCAATCCATGGCCGCCGGGCTTCAGGCGAACATCCGATCCTCCCAGGCGGTCATTCCCGTGATTTACGGCCGCCAGCGCGTCGGCGGGAATTACGTCTATATGAAGCCCTCCGGAGGAAACAACGAGATCCTGCATTCCGTTCTCGCGCTTTGCGAAGGCGAGATCGACGCCATCGAGAAGATGTACTTCAACGACGTCATCGTCTGGACGGCGGAACAAGGCAACTTCGAAGGGCCGTTCCGTGACCTCTTTACAATGGACTCCCGCCTCGGGACGGACGGCCAGACCTATTTCGCCCAGATCCATACGATCGACGCCGATTTCGAGGACACGTATCCGAACACCGCCGTCGTCTACCTGAAGCTGACCTACGATCAGAATGTGTTCCAGGGTGTTCCGCAGGTGAATTTCGTCATCCGCGGGAAGAAATGCTACGACCCACGGGACACGACGACGAAATGGACGCAGACCGGCCCTCTCCAGCTCCGGGACCTGATGACGAACGATCGCTACGGCGCCGGCATTTCCCAGGCGAAGATGGACGACGTGGCAATCGCGGAGGCGGCGAATTATGCGGAGGCCCTGATCACCCGGACGACCGCCCTGACCATGCACGAGTTCCTCACCTACGGAAACGGCGACCTGCATGGGCCGGTTTTTGTGGCGACCGCAGGGAGTTATCCCGTCACCTTCACCTTGCCATGGGGATCGGCGTGCCCCGGCACCCTAAGTCTTACATGTATGGGGTTTACCGGAACGGACGACGGAGCGGGGGTCATCAGCGGCGGCGGGTTCGCAGGAACGATCAACTACGGGACGAACTCAGTCACGCTGACGGCCGGCCCCGCTTCGGACGGCGAGAACGACAGCGGGATCTACGCGACCTACCGGGACGGCTGGTATGTCCTGCACGCGAAATTGACCTATATTTCCGTGAAGCCGGGATCGGTCTCCTTTTCCTCCGCGGACGAATCGGTGACCGACAACGGCCTCGGGGTCCTCACCGGCAGCCTCGGTGGATCGGGGACGATCAACTACACCACAGGGGCGATCGCCTTCACCTTCAAGCTGTCGGTCCCCCGGTACGATCCCATCACGGCGACGTACCAGACGGAAACCGGCGCCAGGTTCCAGACGAACTTCTTCGCCACCTCGGGATCCGCGGCGTTGGACGTTCTCCGGGAACTCACCTCACAGTTCCGCGGGTACCTCCTCTATTCCGCCGGTACCTACAAGATCCGGATCGACAAGCCGGAGATGGCCGTCGCCGCGTTCCAGTCGGGCGGGCTGGAGGACGGGACGAACAACATCATCGACGGCTCGTTCTCCTGGCAGCAGGCCGGCCTGGCCGAGATCCCGACCCGCCTCCGGGCGAAATGGATCGATCCCACGGAAGATTGGAAGGTGAAGGACTACCTCGTGGACCTCGCGGATATCACCACGGAGCGCCGCGAGACGACCATCGAGTTGTATGCCTGCACGAACATCGACGTGGTGGAAAGGATCATCCGGACACAGGCGAATCTCGTGATGCAGGACGTCAAATGCAATTTCAAGACGATGCTCGGCGCACTTGTCCTCGAGCCTGGCGACGTGGTGACGATGACGCATCCGGCGGCGAGATGGGTGAACAAGACCTTCCGGGTGGCCGGAATTGAGGATGTGCTGGCTTCCGAGTACGTCTCTCTCTCCCTGATCGGATACGACTCCGCCGCCTACGTGGACGATCCGCAGACGGTTACGATGAATCCCCCCGTGGTGACCCCCGGGGTGGATCCGCAAGCCCCCCCTCCGCAGGTGACGGGGCTCACCCTCACGGAGTTCTGGCGCCTGATGAAGGACGGCACCTGGTCCTCGTGGATTCAGGTGACCTACGCGGCCCCGGCGAACTATCCGTACCTCGACGCCTTCGAGATCTATTCCAGGGTGGCCACCGACTCAACGTCCCTCTATTCCCTGGCCGGCGAGACGAAATCCACGGTGTTCGAGATCGGACCCGTGAAGGAGAACGTACGGTACTCGATCATGGTCGTCACCCGGTCGATGAGCGGTGTCCGGTACTATCCGTCCGGGACGTTCGCCACAATCAAGCCCACGGGAAAGACCGGGCTCCCGACGACTCCGGCGTTTGTCGATGCGGCGTGCACCTTCACGGACCGCGTGGTCCTGAACTGGTCGCCGATCGCGGATACGGACCTCGGCAACTACGAGCTGCGGACGGATCTCGTGTGGGGAAACGCGACGAACCGGCTGTACCTCGGGAAGGGAACGTCCTTCTGGATGCAGGCGGCCGCCGCCTCCTACACCGTCTACCTGAAATCGATCGACACGAGCGGGAACTATTCGCTCAGCTACGCGACGAAGACCCTCACGAATGGCGCCCCCACGGCCCCGACCGTGACGACGGACTATATCGGCCGGGATTGCATCGTGAAATGGGGAGCGTCTCCGGATCTCGACTTCTCGAAATGGGTCCTGACGATCTATTCCGACGCGGGAAGAACGGTCCTGAAGCGGACGGTGGAGCTGCAGAGCCCGGGGTTCGCCTACACCTATGATCAGATCCGGGCGGACTTCGGCGGCGCCGGCGTCCCGGGAACAATCTATTTCCGGATCGTGACGTATGACGTCTTTGGGTCCACGACGACCACCGACTTCTCGGCGACGCAAGCGAGCCCGGCGATCGTCCAGTACGACGGCGGCTCCGTGGAGCGGGTGAGGATCGGAGATCTTGGGAGCGGAGCCTACGGGGCGCGGTTCAAGGATTCCGCGGGGAATATCACGTTCGAGCAGGGCGACACGCTGAAACAGAAGTTTATGAAACTCGACGAAACCATCATGTTTAAAAACTCCATCAATCTATGTGATCCATTCACGGAGGGCAGTTATCTGGCCGCTGACCCACGTGGGTCATACGATGGGACCATAGTGACCTTCGTCAACGGCGACAACATTCTGCGCGTTGGGGCTGTTGACTACAATTTGAAGGTCACAAAGGATTTATTTTTGGCCGAAACGGGAACATATCTCATTGAGTCCTGTGTCGGGAACCTCACTCCCACGACTTATGTACACCTTTACTGGAATGAGGTTTCCGGAGGAAATGGTGGGTTATATTACAAACAGTATTCTTTATCCGGATGGGGTGTCGTGGTGGTAAAGACACTTGTTCAGGCGCAGTCGGTACTATCGCACAACAATCTAATGCAAGTTGGCACGGGCGGTGGTTTGGTTTTCACGTCAGGCACCAATTTGTATTATTGCCGCGTCAACGGGGCCGGCGCTTTTGACCAAACCCCTGTCATAATCGCATCCGGTGGGACCTTCAAGCCTGTTGGGGCTGATGCAGGCACATTGACGCAAATTCTCTATCGAGACGAAACGTCTAAAAACCTGTACTCGGTGGTGATCAACTGGTCAACTGGCGCGGTAGTTTCTGGCCCCACTCAGATCATGTCCAGCGTTGGCACGACCGGCATGAGTTGTTCGGCTGTTATTCTTGAGCGTGCTTCTGCGGTGGCCGATCAAAGATGGGCGCTTTACACCCCGACACTCAGCACCACGCCCATGCTTGTTATCGGCGGGGATGGGGCCATCTATACTACGGCGGAGTACTCGTGGGCCACCAAGGCCACCTATTCTTCCCTTAGCAACTGCCAGTCGCAATCGTATTATTCACTGGATTTCGGAAAGATTGTTCCTTTCCTGTGTATCGGGAACACGAAGATGTTCGGCCCCGGCAATAATAAGAGGATCGGCGTGGCGACCTTTGCATACCGACGAAAAGTGAATGCCACAATGTCTGACAATTTTATGGAAATAGGAATCGTTTGATGAGATACGAACCCTATATGTAGGAAGGCAGCCCTCTTATCAGGAATGATTCAACTGCCAAAGCAGGCGCAAATCACTGCCAAACCGCGCGCTAAGCAACATCGAGGCGGCCGGCGACGCGGTCATCTTCGCGGATCGGGACGGGATCATCCGCCTTTGGAACCGGGCGGCGGAAGGTATCTTCGGCTACACGGAAGAGGAGGCGATCGGGCAGTCGCTGGACCTGAT
>JAEHJW020004265.1_pt1 | contig 37817 bp, 46 predicted proteins | sample 9271431 | NCBI WGS metagenome assembly JAEHJW02 | reverse complement strand
CACAGGTAATTACCGATAAGGGATTTCCACCATGACCGCGTTGCGTAGAACACATCCTATCGACCGGGCTTCCATTGATGCCGCTGCCGCCAAGGCAATGGTCGATTGCTGGCACTCCGGACTCGATGAACTGTTCACGGAGCTCGTGGAGTCCGTTATCGAGCGCGGCGATGACGAGGTTTTTCGCATCGCCGTCGAACTCTGTAGGGCGGAACACGGTGCCGAGGCCGCCAACAATCTGCTGGCGACAATCAAGCTCAGAGCGGAGATTGATTATTTCAATTTTACGGAATCCGATGTGGAGGTGACCATCTCTTCCGATGTCGCCTACCTTGCCGACCTCATGGCCATCGCGGTCATTCCGATTCCCGGAAGAGACGGCATCATCGACTCACTCCATCGGTCCCTGTCCAGTAGTGGAATGTTTTCCAGGAACACCCGGTTTACTTTCCTTCCCGGCTGGAGCAACCCTGACGCCGTGCACGAGTTGTCACCATGTCAGACGCGGGCTATCCTGCGCGTCATGTGCGACGAAAGCGCCAAGATGCCGGCTGGATTCACCATGCAGGACAAGCCGAATTCCAATGGATTTTCCATTATCCTTGGGGCCGCCGTAAGGCCGCTGGACGATGACGATGAAAATAACATCATGTACAGCGACGAGGAAAACCTGCTCCAATCGTTCGTTCGCTGGCGTCATGTGCTGACAGAGCTCTGTCCGACTCTGTTCGAGGTCATCACTCCGTGCTCACCGAGCTCCCTCCGATTCGAATTGTCCCGACATCTTTCCAGCCTCTCCAGCGCCGCCACCAGCGGCCGGGGGGCGAACTGACAAAGGAAGGCGTCCATGAATCATAGCCCAGAGCCAGACAGCGAAGAGAGCCGAATCTACTACTACGTTCGCTCCGACGTCATCGCCGACCGAGAGACGATTTCGTCCTGGGCCGCTGTCTCGACATGGGAACTCGTCTCCCGCGCCTGCACGACCGAATTCTGGTCCGATTACGACCTCGAGGTACAGCCAAAAATCTGCTGCAAGGCAAAGAGCCCGAGCCAGCTCGGCCGCATCATGGCCGACGCCGGGAATGCTGGGATTCCCGTTGGGTCCGCATCCGATGCCATGGGTGAGCTCGTCATCGTGGCCGTTGGCCCGACAAAAAGACCCCTGCTGCCGCAGGCGTTGCGCCGGGCACAGCTGCTGACACACCTCAATGGTCTGGTGCCACACCGCTCCGCCGGCGCCAATGATGAGCCCCCGGCCGCACCGGTGGCTCTTTTTCTGGTCCGCTCCGATATCGTCATTCCGGTCGGCAAGCTTGTGGCCCAGATTGGGCATGCATCCATCTCCGCCCTGCGGCCCCATCGCGGACAGGAAATCCAGGTGCCAGCGGACATCCGTCCGGTGGTGCAGGAGGTCTCGTCCCTGGAGCGGGTGTCTGAAATCGTTCGGGACGCAGCCAATTCCGGGCTCCATACGGAAGTCATTACCGATATCGGTCGCACCGTGTTTCCCGTTCCGACCCAGACCGTCGCTGTAATCGGCCCATGTCTGATGCGGGAATTGCCGGCATCCGCGAGGCAGGCAATGGCGGAAGAGTCCGGGACCGAGGACTGAAGGAACGATGTCATGTCCATGCCTGCGTGGCCAAAGGAGACACCATGAACTCAAACGCATTGCGAATCAAAACGAGGCCAACCCATAATTTATTCATCTCGAACCGGGATGAATCCACGGGCATCCGAAAATACATGGCCATCATCCGCAATTGCGAGATTGATTCGATTTCCATGTACATGGCTGGGAATGGCCCTCCTGGCTTTGTGTTTCGGGCCACACAGTACTCGGACCGGGACATCTCAACGTCTCCAGAAGAAATCGTGGCTGGTTTCGCAGATTTCGTTGGTGCCGACATCCGGACACCAGCCATGGCCGCCATGCTTCATGCCGTCAGGAAATCATGCGACGCGGAGCCCAATGACTTCTTTACGATTGATGCCTTCAGGACGGGAAGCAGAAAACCATTCTCAGTCGGCAGCTCATCGTTCGCAGCGACTTTCCCGTGTCAGAAAAATAGCACACCGGCATCCTGCCTCGCCAAAATCCTGCACGCCGCCAGTGACCACAACAAGGCGCTTCGGGTCGCTGGTACCGTTGAATCCAGCAAGGCAATCCTCATCGGGGCTGATGACGTCTCTGACGCCCTTGCTCACGAGATGATGAGATATGATGCCGTCGCACCCATGTCTGGGCTCCGCATGGTTTCCTTTCCTTCCGGGAATTCGCACTACGGCACGCGGTTTCCCGTCTCGGATGATGTCACCTCCATGGAGGTTTCGGCGCCAATTCCGATGTGATGTTTTCATTGGTCCGGCATATAGTTTTCATAGAACACGTTTTATGGAGGCCAATATGAACAGACCTGAATTCTATATCATGAATGACGGCACCCAGGAATGGTGGAAGAACGGCCTCAGGCACCGTGAGAATGGGCCGGCAATCCTCTATCCTGATGGTGGCGAGGAATGGTGGTTCAACGGACAGCTCCACCGGCAGGACGGACCAGCGGTCATCACCGCTGACGGAGAGAAATCCTGGTGGGTCCATGGCGTCTTTCAGGCTTACTGTCCCGAGCCCGAACCCGATGAAATCTCGGCGCCGCACGCGTAAGCCGACATCCACCCCACCATCTCAGGCCACCACCATCTCAGGCCCCTGCCGGCTCACCAAAATGTGTTGAGTCCTTCTGGATTTCTGTATTGATTAATCACATCAATATGTTATCATGGCGCTACGAATTCCACGCATTCATGGGGGCATAGGTATGAAAAACACTGAATTACCGAATACTCCAGACATCGATGGACACCCGGAGGATTTCGAAGTTCTCGGTCTGACGCGGGATGGCTATGTCATCGCGTACTCAAGAGAGGGTGGTCGCTACAACACCGGCTTCTCGCCAAAGGATTTTCTTGATGCCGAGAAAACATGGCTGCTCAACCGCAAGGAAGCCGCCCGAATCGGCATCAATGATTACGGTGCGTATCGTCGTCAATACATGAGAAATGTCGCCGAGGTCGCACGGGAATATATGCCTCAATATTTCAACGGTCCCTGAGCGGCAGACCCCGACAAGGGTTCATGTCGACACAAAAAAACCATGGCTCCCGATTGTCGGTGCCATGGTTTTTTTGTGTCGAGTGATTCTCCTGACTCAGAAGCGAATCGTCTTCCCAAGTTTCGCAGCGGCCAGGAGAGCGAGGGCCAGCAGGAAGACCGAGATGCCACCTGGCTCCGGCGCCGGGGTGGTCGAGGAGTACGTCAGCCGATAGATGTTGTTCGAGCCACCAATGAGGTAGGAGCCGTTGGTGGGGTCCTCGGCGATATAGGTGATGGCGTTAGCGCCGCCGGCCAGAATCGAGTACTGCCCGGTGCTCAGGTTGAGGTCAAGGACCTGGCCGCCGAGACCGGAAACCAGAATGCTGTCAGCCAGGGCACCTGTCAGAATGGGGGTGCTCACGCCAATCGAATAAAAGCTCGAAAGGGATGCCGGCAGGGCGTAATTGATGAGTTCGGCTCCGGTGTTCGGATTGAACACCGTCACTCCACTTCCAGTGGCGGCATACATCTTGTTCTCGGAGGCCGACAAGGACAGGCCGATGGTGCCGCCCGGAAAGGCGCTGTCAAGGACTGTGTAGCTATTCGTTACGGGATTGACGGACACCAGGCCGGCGCTGGTCCGCATCAGGATGTTGCCGGAGCTCGTGGCGATGACACCCTGGCTCGAACTCAGGCTGGTCACGAGCTGGTGATTGATGGTTCCATTGGTGTTGAATGCCGTCAATACCCCACCATCGATGCCATAGGTCACACCGTTGACCGTCGCGTACTGGCCGTTGCTCGAGATTCCTGGTGCCGTATAGAGTGCCGAGGTCACGGCTTGATTGTTGGCATCCGGGAACACGTAGTTCGTGCCATTCTGCCAGTCGTACGCCACGATATTCCCGTTGTTGACCGACATGCCGAGGGCGCCCCAGGTCGTATTTCCCGAGTTCAGAGTCACCGCCGTCTGCAAGCTCAGACCATCACTGAGGCCAGCGCTGGTCAAGGCGAGGTTCGCATGCGCCATCTGTGGCGCCATGGACATCGCGACAGCCATACCTGAGATAATTTTTGCCAATCTGCTCATAGTGTCGACCTCCGTCCCATGTTTTCCAGAATGAAATGCTGGGATGCTAATCCAATATAATTTTACCTATAATTCGCCGGAAGTAAACACATTTTTCATGATATGCTGGACCCGTTGTCCGAATTTGGATTTCACGGCATCCCATGACCGAATGTCGCCTCATCACAACCGTTTCCGGGGTGTTGACTTAGACACGCCATGGTATTTTCTAAGGAATGCCTGCTTCGAGCAATATGATGGATAATCAACGAATTACGTCAGTCTGTTTCACGGGTTCGTCCGGTCACAGGCGACCGAATGAACCCCTGGAGGCGCCTGACGTGAACTTTTTCGCAGCGGCCAGGAGGGCGATGGCCAGCAGGAAGACCGAGATGCCACCTGGCTCCGGCGCCGGGGTGGTCGAGGAGTACGTCAGCCGATAGATGTTGTTCGAGCCACCAATGAGGTAGGAGCCGTTGGTGGGGTCCTGGGTTATGTAGGCGATTTGGAGGCCGCCATTGGCCAGGACGGTGCTCTGTCCGGTGCTCAGGTTGAGGTCGATGACCTGGCCGCTCAGGCCGGTAATGATGACACTGTCAGCCAGGGCTCCGGTCAGAATCGGGGCACTCACGCCAATCGCGTACGGATAATATCCAGAGGTCCCCGATGGCAGGGCGTAATTGATGAGTTCGGCCCCCGTGCTCGCATCGATAACGGTCAAACCGGTGGTGCTCGCCGCGTAAATCTTGTTTTCGGATGCCGAAAGCGAAATTCCGGCAATCCCGTCAGGGAAGGCGCTGTCAAGGACCGTGTAGCTATTCGTCGCGGGATTGACGGACACCAGAAGCCCGGTGTTGGTCCGCATCAGAAGGTTGCCATTGTTGAGGGCGACAACGCCAGCAGACGACGACGATGTCAGGCTGGTCACGAGCTGGTGATTGACGGTTCCGTTGGCGTTGAAGGCAGTGAGGAGTCCGCCATCGATACCATAGGCCACCCCGTTCGCCGTCGCGTACTGGCCGTTGCTCGAAAATCCCGTTGGCGCATAGAGTGCCGAGCTCAGGGTTTGATTGTTGGCATCCGGGAACACGTAGTTCGTGCCATTTATCAGGTCGAATGCAACGATGTTCCCAGCGTTGACCGTGAGACCGAGAACGCCCCAGTTTGTGCTCCCGGAACTGAATTCGACCGCCGTCTGCAGGCTCATGCCATCATTGATTCCCGCAGTGGTCAGGGCCAGGTTTGCTCGCGCAGCCTGTGGTGCAACGGACATCGCGATAGCCACGCCGGCGATAATTTTTGCAATCGTGTTCATGAGCTGACTCCTTCCTGATGGGGGAGGCGGGAAGGAGTCACGGGGTGTCCGTGATATCTTTTGAAAGGTTAACATTTCCCGGAATAAAAGTAAACATTTTCCGATGGCACGGATTTCATGGTTGAATTTCCTGTCGGACATGGCTTATCATGGGCACTTCGCACAATGAAAATGGAGATGATTCAATGAATCTGGTTGTTATTGGCGGTGGCTATGTCGGACTCGTTTCGGGGGCCTGCCTGGCTGAAATCGGTCATCGGGTGACGGTGGTCGAGAAGGACGCGGAGAAGCTGGCCGTCATTCAGGGCGGCGGGCTACCCATCCATGAGCCAGGCCTGGAGATTATTTTCAGCAATATCGCCGACGGCAGCCTGACTTTTTCCAACGGAGTCCATGACCACATCCAGGCCGCTGATGCCGTGTTCATCGCCGTTGGGACCCCATCGAGACATGGTGATGGCCATGCTGACATCAGCTACATCTATGCCGCCTGCGAAGAGGTCGCCAGGAACGCCCGGGATGGCCTGCTCGTTGTCGTGAAATCGACGGTGCCCGTTGGCACCTGTCGCGAACTGCAGCAGTTCTTCTCGGAAGTTCGCCCCGATATCAATATCATGGTCGCGTCGAATCCGGAATTCCTCAGGGAAGGTACGGCCATCCGTGATTTTCTTGAGCCGGACCGAATTATTGTGGGGGTCGATAATCCGGTTTCCCGGGAGCTCATGCGCAAGATTTATGCCCCATTGATGATGAAGTCGGCCGAGTATCTCCCGATGAGCCTGGAATCTGCCGAGATGGCAAAATATGCCTCGAATTCCTTCCTCGCCATGAAGGTCGCCTACATCAACGAAATCGCGGATATCTGCGAGAAGGTCGGCGCCGACGTCTCAGAGGTCGCCAAAGGGATGAGCTACGACAAACGAATCGGGTCCGGGTTCCTCAACCCTGGACCGGGCTACGGTGGCTCATGCTTTCCCAAGGACACCTTGGCGATGGTGAGAATCGCCCAGGAGGTCGGTGTCCCTTCCCGCCTCGTCGAGGCCACCGTCGAAGCTAATGACATCCGGAAATCACTGATGTCCCGCAGGATTCTCGGTCTCATCGGGCCAAACCCACGGGGCGCCAAGGTCGCTGTCCTGGGTCTCGCATTCAAGGCCGGAACCGATGACATGCGCGATGCGCCGTCCATTCCGATAATTTCCAGGCTCAGCAGCGAGGGGGTGTCGGTCTACGCCTATGACCCGGTCGCCATGCCGGCAGCTCGGGCCGTCATCGGAAATGGGGTGGCGTTCTGCGGTGATATCGAAACCACGATTTCCGGCGCCGACATCGTGGTGGTGCTGACGGAATGGGATGAATTCCGAAAGCTGAAGCTAACGGATGTCGCCGCCCTGATGTCCGGGAATGTCCTGGTTGACCTCAGGAATATCTATTCCCCCGAGGATGTCGCTGCGGCCGGGCTCTCCTATCATTCCCTCGGGCGCAGGCCAGTGGTCGTCGAGGACATGACCGCTGAGCTGCTGCCCGCAAACCAGCGCTGAGCCATCAGAAGTGGCGCAGTGAACTATCGCTGCGCCACTTCTCCTCTTGCGAAATCGTCACAGATGGCCACCGTCGCGGCACTGATTTTCCCAATCGTCTCAAGGTCTTCCTTGATTGAGCTCATGCGGGCCCGAAAATTCTCGAGGCCATCGGCGATGCCCCCTGTCGTGGCCTTGAGAGCGCTCATGGCCTGGGACCAGTTCTGGATGGCCTTCCTCTGTCCCTCAAGGGCCTCATCGAGGCGACGCAGCGCCAGTCTGAGTCTGGCATCGGGCTGCGGCTCAAAACTGATAATCTCTGCCATGTGTGCTCCATGAAAAATATCGGTTAACGGAAAGGAATACGAATGTGACCAGCGATTGCATCGGATGTTAACGATTCATTAAGAATGATACCTGGCCGGTGCGCCGACGCAAGAGAAAATTCTGGCAGGAAGAGGAAAAATTTGTTAAACTCGTTAACTAAGTCGCCTCAGAGAAGGGCTTGACACCTTCAAACTGAGGCCTGTTTTAACTGGACGAAGTGAACGCGGAGTCAGTGCAGACAGGACAGCCGAGCAACCGTGGCACGCATCAGCCACACGAGGTTTCAGCAGTGGTGCAAAAAAGGAAGGGGCGCGATAATGAAAACAATTACACGGACCCGAATCACACGTAGGTTCATCCAATTCGTTCTGGGCTTCATCGTGCTGGGCGCCGTGACAAGCACGATGCCAGGCATGTCCGTAGCTGGGCCAACCACGGGAACCGCGAACATCGTGTCCATGGGGTCGGAAATCGAAGGGTACGGACAGCTCGCCATCGGCGACGTCATGAGGAATTACCTGCTCATTTTCGGCCTCAGTCACACCAATGATTTCGCTATGATTCCCACTGGCGAAATCCTGCTGGACACCCCCCTCGTGGCCCGGGTCGGAGCGGCGTATTCGTGGACCAGCGGCATCGGCTCCTTTGCCGGCCATGTTTATTCCGAGCCGGTTTTGACTTGGTTCGCGCCGAACTCGAGCTCGATGTCCGTTCTGGTTCTGGGGACATTCACCCCGTCGGCCCGGCTCGACCATCTGTCTCCGGTGAATATCCTTGAGACCATCTCATACACCGACACCGGCGGAACGGTATCGATGTCTGCCACGATTGGCGGTCCGTCGAATGTTCCGGAGCCACCCATGGGTTGGATTCTTCTTGCTTTTGTGGTCAGCTATGTCCTGTTCTCATCTTGGTCCGGATATCAAAAAAACATTACACGAAAGACGGACCGAGATTATGGTAGAATTGCTGTGGCCGTGTGATATCGAACCATCACGGCCCGTGGCGTGTCATGAACGGTTGCTCTTGTTTCGGAGATGTCTGATATGAGTGGACTGATAAACAATATCGCCGATTGGGACGATGTCAGGTGTTTTCTTCGTCTCGCCCGCTCCGACGAATCCATCCGCTCGCAGTTCAGCACGTCTGAACTCGACCGTATCGATAATCTGGAGCGCCAGTTCGGAATTTCCCTGTTCCGTCGTCAGGCCGGCGGGGCCATGGTCCTGACAGAAGGCGCCAAGGAGGTCATTCCCGAGGCGGAGCGCATGGAGACCATGGCTTTAGCTTTCGCCAACAAGCTCTCCAGGGCTTCATGTTCGGTTTCCGGGACCGTCAACATCGTCGCCCCGGATGGCATCGGAAGCTATTGGCTGCTTCCGCGAATCCAGAAGGTCATGGCGAGATACCCGGATATCAGGTTGATGTGGGCGATGGTGAACCGTCCCGACGTTCGGCCGGACGATATCTTTGATATCGGAATCTCGTGGTCGGAATGCCCAGGGAACGACATCGTCACGAAGCAGCTCGGTTTCTGCACGTGCTCTCTCTACGGTTACCAGGAGTATTTCTCCAGGTATGGCCGGCCGACCTCCTTTTCAGACCTCGAGCATCATCGGCTGCTGCATAACCCGGCCTATGATGCCAACCCGGCCTTCGCGATGTGGAACTCGCTCATCGCCAGCTGCCGGCATGTCGTCGTCAATGACAGCCCGGCCGAGGCCCATGCCCTCATCAGAAGTGGCGAGGTGCTCTCTCTTCTGCCTAATTACGCCACCATTATCGAGCCCAAGCTTGTTCGTGTGGACATCGACATGAATATCAAAATGGGCATCTACCTCGTTGCGAACAAAAAGGCAGCAAACACGGAGGGGGTGCGAATCGTGGAGAATGCCATCAATGGAATTTTTGAAGCGGACAAAGAGGTTTGGTTCGGACGTTGAATTCCTTGGTGCCCGGCTTGCTTTGGTCATCCTGGCGATATACAATGTCTCATTGCATAATCTTTGGAATCGAATCATGACGGAGAAAAGGGTTTCTGGATATTACAATCGGAAATTTCGCGCCAGGCTCTACCTGGTCGTGGCCGGGTATCTTGACTCCGGTCTTTCCGATGTGGAGGCCATGAAGGCTCTCGAGGCACAGAATTGGACCGATGCGTCATTCCGGGAATTCAGGGCGGCATTTTTCGGAGACGAGTGCGACCAGACTCTTGACACCGGCAGAAAACTTCTATCTATCTTCAAGAAGCTTGATGCGGAAGAGGCGGCCCTGCTGGTGTGCGTCGGGGTGAAAAATCAGGCTTCCCCACGCATTCTGCGCGACCTCTCCAGGATGATTGGTGGACCACAATGATTGCTCTTCTGCGCGGCTTGGTTCTCGATGTTTCACCCCCGGTGGTCGCCATCGACACCAGCACGGATGGTCGCGGCATCGCCTATGAGGTCATCACGCCGAGCTGTGATGTCATCGACGTCAATAACAAGGTTTCCCTCTGGGTGCACACGCATGTCAGCGAGAGCGCTCCGGCAACCCTGTATGGATTTCTGGATAAGGAAACGCGGTCCGTGTTCCGCGACCTCATTGCGCTGCCGATGCTTGGCCCCAAGCTCGCGACAGCGATTCTCAGGCATCTCGGGGTCGACGGTCTGTTCACCGCCATCGAGGACGGCAATGCTCCTGGCATCGAGGCCGTCCCCGGGGTTGGCCGCAAGCTGGCAACAAGAATTGTTTCCGAGATGCGCGTCAGAAACAGGGGGCCGGTGGCCAGGGCGACCTCCCCGCGTGGGGATGCCATGAAATCAGATGTTTCCACGGTCCTCAATGGTATGGGGTTCACCCAGAAAGAAATCAAGAGCATGATGTCCTCGGTTGGGACCGAGGTCGACTGTTCCGATGTCGAGGGCATGGTGCGAGCCTGTCTTCGCGTGGCACCGAAAGACAACCAACCCGGCATGAGGGGTTGAATCCATGACGAACCAGGTGGATTTCGAAAACCTGACGGAGCTGAAATCGGGCGAACAGCCGCCGGGCGTGTGGGTCGAGGTCAATGGACGCCGACAATGGTCCGGCCTGAGTTCTTGGGTTACCCGGCACGGTTCTGCCGTCTGTCAGTGGATTTTTGGTCGCCCCTCGCGTCTCCGGGGAGTCATGCTTCCCAGTGGGGAAACCGCTGAGCTCTGGAATGTGGAAAGCCTCTTGCCGGACTTCCGGTGGCGCCTTGAAAATGCCGACGGCACATTTACCTATGGCGATGTCGTCCTGAATGAGAAAACCCCTGTTTTCATCCCTTCCGGCGTTGTGCCCAGGCATTGGCGTGGCGATACGGAACACGAGTCCAGCAAGCCAGACCTGGAGGCCGACCTTCTTAAATCCGACCTCGCCAAAATTCTCTGCGCCGACGACAATTTCGCGAATGACCTCTATGCCGGTCTCTGCAACGTGACCTGGATACACAGTTCCGGGGTCGAATGGGATTGCAGCTGGCGCTACGCCGGTGGCATCGTCGCCGACATTCGTGGTCGCGGTGAAATCTATCTGGATTTCTATTGCTCCGGCAATGAGGGCATCGTTACGGATGCCGTTGCCGAACTCATGTCCAAGCTGGGCTGGGCGCCAGAGCCGAGCAACGATAAGGATGCGGATATCATCCCAGAGCTTGACCGGGGCCTGTGAATTCAGGCCAGCGCGCGGGGCGCGCCTGCGGAGTCAATGTCTGGACTGATTCCTCCTTCCGTAGAACTTCTTTTCCCTGAACGCCGGCAATGTCGCGAGGAATTCCTCCCTCGTGATTTTCACGGCTTCGCCATCGATTATCTTGTAGCCGCAGATGAGCGTTTCCTTGGGGATGCTTGCGAATGGCAGAAGCCGGCCGATTGACATATTTTTCTGTTCATACCGCCCTTGTGTCCCCTGCGGCAGATTGTCCAGCCTTCTCTTTCCGTTCTCGGTTTCGAAGAGCCAACCTCTCAGGGCGGTGAAATCGATAACGGACAGCAATTTCGCATCGTTGAAGGCATACCACAGGTGTGGTGTCTTGCACGTCATCCCCCACCCCTCCTTGAATCTTTCCTTGCAGGGATTTGACACGATTTCGTAGAAAAGATTGGGAGACACCGTGCTGTCGAACTTGGCCTCGACGATGTTCCGGATGGTGCTGCTGCCTGGGTTGTAAATCAGAAGGTCCCCTACGGTTGCCTGCATGTGCACCACCGAGCTATGGACATCCTGTCTCGATTTGTCGTCGCCGATTTTGACCATCATCAACCCCTTGGCGGCCAGTATCTTACTGAGAGGTGGAAAGAAAATCCTTTCCCCTTCCTTTTCGACCTCCTGGGCGGCCACGAAGGCATTGGTGTATGTGCGTCCGTAATTCCTGGCGGATGGCGCCGGCTCCTGCTCTTCCGAGTGATGATTCTCAATGACAAATCCTGAGCTCTTCCTGAGTCCGGATTTGATTTGCATCATCGAGGTAGCGAGCTGACTGCCACCGACATGATTCGAGCCACGACCAAACAAAGTGCTCATGCGTCACCTGGGAGAATTATGAATCCTACGTCAATTCATGGTACCCAGATTTTGTTTGCTCGCAACAAAAAAACGACGAATTCCTATCGGAGGCACGATGCCGAATCCATCCCCGGACGCGTGATGACACCGGCATTCAATTTCGTTCCGATGGGAATCCAGGATAGTCCTGTGTCTCCGGTCACTGGCCGGCCTGCTGAACGCATGTTTCTTGCGCAACTGAAATTCTTAATGGTAGGATAAGATTCGCGCAATCAATGAATGGAATTATCATGACCCAACTCACCGGCACGACCATCGCCGCCGATAAATCGGGCTCCTATGTCGTCACGAAACACGATGAGGATTGTCTGGTGGCCCGCCTGCACACGACCGACCGGAACCGGGCCTTGTGGGCCGCGACCCTTGACGGGGCCAAACCGCCCACGGAGCTGCCAGACGGCTCATTCATCATTGAGAATATATGGTTCCCGGTGCCACCCCTGGCGGATGACACCATGACCATGGAGGTCTGCCGCGAATTCAATCTGCGACGGATGAGGACGATGTGGCAGCTCGACCCCGGCGGCATCGGGGACAAGAATGGCGACGTCGATATCGCCATGGCGAGATACTACGCGGATTCAATCAGCCACGAATTGTCGAGGGCCTGCAGATTCGCGCTCAACCTGCCCGAATTCTCTTTGGTCGTCACGAAGAATTCGCTCTTCCGTCAGAGCCATGGCCTCGTGGCCGACATCGTCAGGGTCGGCCACAAACCAATCTGACACGACCCCACTCCTGACGCAGGGTCACCACTCTCAGGCTGGGTTGGCGCGCGATGTCATTGCCGACCTCACCTGAGAGTGCAGGTGCGCCATCTATATGCCTTCTTCCCTTGCGACTGATAGGGCCAGGGCGACTAGAATCTCCTGTATCCCCGGATAATCGATTGAAGAAAATTTTTCCGCAAGGGCGACCATATCGGACAGTGCGCCGACTAATTTCGTCGGCTCTTCCGAATAAAATCCCATCGTTCTTTTGTTCTCTACTTCAAAGGCCGATATGTTTGCAATAGAAACATTGTTCATTCAGACCACCTTCGTCTTCTGTGTGCACAAGAAGCCCGCCATTTAGCAGGCGAACACATACATCACGGTTCCGTGAGCTTTGTCAACACCGACCATCTCGGCAAGTCCACAATGACATGCACTGCCGTTGTAACGCCAACTTATCATGCCATTGTGTGATGATGCCCCTACAGAAATGTGAGGGCTTCAATTCGTGATTGTCGCTGCCTGGCAGTGATGCAATAATGGTCGCAATGAGCTGGTGTCACTCGTAGATTTTGACCAAGTTTTATGGTATTTTACGGCTGCTGCTTACAGGGAAATGGTATTTTTTCGATGGCATCTGGACCTGATAACCGAACCCCAACTCCGCGCATGACGCCCTTCGTCCGGAATCACGCTGCGTCCGTGGCAAAAGTGCCACAGAGGCCACCGATTCCAGACGCCGTCATATCTGATATGCCGGTACCAACTACGGCGCCATCGACAATCCAGTCCATCCGCGCACGCATAGCCAGACACAGCTCCACGCTCGCAGACAGGAAGCAGCGCCTGTTCGAGACGTCCGAGCAGTCCGGCATCACGCCAGGTTCTGGCTCCGAGGCCTCCCTGCGCTCCCCTGACAAGACCGCCTCGCAGGCCACCAGGGAGCAATACATGGCGAGAGGCCTCCTGCTCGTGCGCCGCTATGCCAGACAGATGGGCATCCGCGATGTCGATGACGTCGACCCCGTCAATTTTGTCACCTGGGCGCTGTCGCTCAAGCCGGCCCTGAAATCGTCGACATGGCGGATGTATCGCTCCTCCCTGTATTATTTCATCCATGGCCTGCCGTCCTATGCGACCGAAAGGGCGCTGGAAATCCTCAGTTCTGACGTCTCTGAATCCGCGACCTCTCCATCTGTTGCGACCTCCGGTGACGTCGACGGGTCCGGCCAGAACAAGAGAACCAGCGGACTGAAGGAGAAGCGCATCGGATTCGACGATTTCCACCGCATCAGAAGTTTTCTCCGGACCTCCACCAGGAGCCGGTTCTCCGAGCCGCTCATCAAATGGCTCGAGGCCGGCGTTCTGGTCGGATTGCGGCCAACGGAATGGAGAGCTGCGCAGCTCTTCTCCGTTGACGACAAGAAATATCTCTGTGTCCTGAATGCCAAAGCGAGCAATGGACGCGGAACCGGGGTCGCAAGGATTCTTGATGTCACGAATTTCTCCGATGAGAACATCGCCATCATCGGCTACATGGCCGAGCATGGCGGCGAATGGCATGAGCAGGGAAAGTTCAATGAAATGAAGGGGCAGTGCAGCGCCCTTCTCTATGGCACCTGCAAAAAACTGTGGCCGAACCGGAAATATCATTATTCCCTTTATTCTGCCCGGCATCAGGCCATCGCGAATTGGAAAACAATACTCTCCCTGCCGGAGATTTCCGCTCTTTCCGGGCATGCCGTGACGTCCACCGCCAGCACCCATTACGGTCGCCGGAGAAGCGGCTGGCAGCCCAAGGATATCCCGTTGCCGCCGAAGCCCATTCCAGAGGAACTGGCCAGGGTGCGGGACCAGGTCAGGCTCTATGAGCAAAGAAAAACATCCGGTGCCAGGGGTGGCATGAATCGGATTGGGCGAACGTAATTTTCCTTGTCGCGACTCTATCTAAAAATTGACACCACCCCGGCGAGATGATATCGTTAAAAAATGATGTATGGCTTTACGGGGGTTATCCACAGGGGGATATCATGAGAAACTTCTGGAAATACGGTCTTTTCGCTCTCTCTCTTTTCGCCGGTGCCGCCCCAGAGTTGGCTCTGGCGAATCCGATGATTACAAACGGCTCCTTCGAGACGCCGTCCTATGTCAATCAGACCACGGACTGGGCCTATCTGAATGGCACCATCACGGGCGGGTGGAATTTCACCGAACCCAGCAGTGGGGGCAACTCCGGTATTGCTGCCTATGGAAGCACGTGGGCCACCGCAACCCCGGTTCCCGGCGGCGGGCAACAGGTCGGCTTCTTTCAGGGTGGCCAGATGTCGCAGGCCCTCACCGGGTTTGCTCCTGACACGAATTACTCGATTTCGTTCTGGGCTGAATCCCGTCCTGGCTATACCTCCACCGACCCCCTGACAATCTGGCTCGGCAGCATCAATCTCGGAACCTATACGGCGCCGTCCAACACGTCATTTACCTATTTCTCGACCCCGTACTACACCACCGGCGGCATCGCGCCGACATCTCTCACCCTCACCATGGTCGCCCAGTCGCTGCAGAGCTCCGGAACCACCGTGGATAAGGCGATTGCCATCGATATGGTCAGCATCGATGTCGATAAACCCATGGCATGCTCGATTTTCCTGCTCGGAATCGCTGTCCTCTTCGGCTTGAAGATGGCCCAGAGGACCGGCTCCGATAATTACGGTCTTTCCTGATGGGAGCCCTGTGGACGTTCTCTTCCGGCCGATGCATCTCTGGATAATTTTTAGGAGGTCGACATGAAGGATTTTCGGGTTTCATTCGCTTCTGGTTCCGCCATCAGGAAGGCGCTCCTCACCCTTGCCTCGGTGGCATCCATTCTTCATGGTAGTCCGTCCCGGGCCAATCCGGTCATCGTCAACCCTTATTTTGCAACGCCTGATTATACCTCAACCAGCTCCGGATGGGCCTATCTCGGGGTGCCGTCCCAGACGACCGTGGACGGATGGACGTACACTCAATACGTCGGCGTCTCGGACCTGGCTGCCGGGGTCTGGTTTTCCGCCACCCCTCCGGTCGGGCAGCAGGCGGCGTTTGACCAGAACGGCACAATATCCCAGACCGTTTCCGGGTTCACCCCCGGCAACAACTACAACTTCTCGCTCTACATGGCTCAGCGCCTCGGCCATAACCCGAATCCTGTCACGGTATCCATTGACTCCATTGACCTCGGCGTATTTTCCCCGCCATCGGTCTCGCAGTTCGTTCAGTTCACGACTTCGGATTTCACCGCGACCTCATCCTCGATGACCCTGGCATTTACGGTGAGCCCTCCCTCCTGCAACCCATACAGCGTCAGCTGTGATTGGGCCTCGAGCATCACGGATGTCAGCGTGCAGGCTCCGGAGCCGAACCCGATGGCCATCTTCGGCATGGCCGGCCTGCTTCTTTTTGCCCTGAGATTGCGCCGGCGCAGCTGATGTGGGCTATCATCCTCTGGGTGTGGCTTCCGTGAACCCAAGCGACGGATAGCCCGCCGGAGAAGATGTCCTGATATCCAAGTTTTCACCCATGCGCGCCACGAGTTCGGTTATGATAGCGACGCGATGATTTATACCTAATCATTTGAGGTCGCCATGACTGAGATGCCTGAGCTGTTAAAATTTCCGCGCACCCCACACATCGTGGGCTCGTCGATTCAGGTCGGAGACGACCGCGCCATCACCAGGCTGTCGGACCTCGTCGGTCGTGGCGATATCACCCTTACCGAAAAGATTGATGGAAAGAATACCGGGTTCCGATTTTCATCAGGAGGGGACCTCCTCATCCAGAATCGCGGCGCCTATATCGATATGGCATCAATCCCATCGGGGCCCGATAACAGTCTCGGCCTATTCGCGAAGTGGCTGGAAATCTACGAGGACGATTTCCTTGGCGTCATCGAGGACAGGTACATCATCTATGGCGAATGGATGGCTACGCTACACTCTGTTTTCTACGACGGACTTCCGGGTTACTTTCTGGAATATGATGTCTTCGATACGCGGGACGGCGTTTTCCTTTCGACGAACAGGCGCCAGGAATTGCTTCGAGGACTTCCAATCGATTCCGTTCCCAGGCTTTTCCACGGCACCAGTCTCACCATGGATGAACTGATTTCCATGGCTGGACCATCCCATTTTCGCAGCGCGCCCTCTGAGCTCATCGACAATCTCCGTCACGCATGTGGCATGGCCTCAGATAATTTTCAGGAGCGCCTGGGCAAGCTCGATGGAAGCGACGACATGGAGGGTGTCTACATCAGGATTGAAAACGATAACAGCGTGGTCTTCAGGGCAAAATGGGTGCGCCCTGGATTTACCCAGGCCATTGCGGCGTCATCGGAACACTGGAGTAAGCGTTTCCCCGTCTGTAACCTCCTGGCGAAACCGGTTCCCGGCTATCCGCCCCATCTCGTCAGGGCTGCTCGCGGCACCGACGACGTCGAGTACAGCTCGGAATCCCCGGGAGCCTGGAAGGCCTGGCTTCGTGACCCGTCGAACACCATGAGGCCGCGATATTAAGCCTGTCGCCACCTCATGTGCGGAGGAATGCCGTTATTAGCTGGAAATCCGACCGCGTGTGCGTTAGGATAAAAATATCAATGGCTCTGCGATAGGCGTTATCATGTCCGCATTTCGAAATATTCTTCTCATGACCGCGATGATTAATCTCGCTGCCTGTGACGGCGGAGATAAGGGTCCTAAGATTGTCAGCTACGCGCCGACACATGGCGTCGTGCTGGCCGAGGACAACAGCATGCTGGGCTCCCTGTGCACCGGTCAGGATTTCGCCACGCACTCCATTATCCTTCGTGGACACACGAGATACATCGCGCGGGTCAGCCTGGAGTCGATTTCAGACGGTGGAATTCCGGCCCCTGACGGGGTCATGACGGCGCCAGCCGATGAAGGCATCTCGCAAATGGTGAATGCGGAATTCCATTCCGGCGCCAATTGCTCGGGCTGGGGTCTGCGAACCGTTGTCGTTCAGCAGGATGGGGATAATTATCTGCAGTGGCGCCTTGAATTCGGCTCCGGCAAGGGCCCGGCTTCGATTCACGGTCACACCCTGATTCATAACGAAAACGGAGAGGGGGCGGACACCATTGCATTCCTGGTCGACAGCAAAAAATATATCGCCCATCTGACGGTTTCCCCGGGGCCGGTCTTTGTCGCCGAGAAAAGAGCCGAGGAAGCCAGACTCGACGCTGAGAAAAACCGATATCCCAGTGTTGCCACCCCACTTCCCGATGAGCACCCCTATCGCACCCTTGAAGACGACACCTCTCCGTCTTACCGCTGACCTCCTCCCCGTGTCCTGATATCATCAGGACACGCCCCACGGTCGCTCCCGGAAAACATTGCAAAAACTGCTCTGTCTTGCCATTCGTTGGGTGAATATTAACCAATTCCTGATGTTCTGTGCCCATTGGCGACGGGGCACAATCAACCCTCAGCTTGAATGGAATTGGTATCGATATGGGCGCGACGGTCATAAATCAAGAATCAACCGAACGTCTCTCGGCCATGATTGACGCTTGGCGCGTGCGGTTCTCCCATCGGGATGCACTCAAGGCGTGGCATGGGGAGGCTCCGGGCCTCAAGCGCGAACAGCTGGCGTTTCAGGCTATCGTCAATGGCTTCCCCGAAAGCAATGTTCTCAAGAACATGGGTCGAGAGCATGCGGTCGAGATGGCCAAAGACGCCATGGTTTTCGCCCGGAGAGTTCTTGAATCACAGAAATTGAATACGCTGACTCCGTCGACCGCATCGGCTCACTACGTGAAAACCGCGGTATCCTCCTGGACCGAGAAAATGACCTCAAAGGCCGGGGGCGAAGACATCGTGCTTTCGCCCACTGAGGCCGCTGAAACGATTCTCGTGGAGAGATGGAAAAAAGCCATCAATATGTACCCGCAATTCGATGTCCATATCGGGCGCCTCTGTTTCGTTTCGGTCACCGCCCTCCAGGAAAAACTCTCTGAAATCAAGCCGGCTTTTGCCAACGTCATCATGCTTGGAGCCGCCAGGTATGCTGCCAAGACGATTCGGGGACAAATCGAGCGCTCTGTTTCCAAGAAGGACGTCTCCGCCGTCATCTCCCTGCTTCAGGAGACCTCTATTGCCCGCAACAAGAACCCGTTCGACATCGAGCGTCTTGGCGAGCGTGGCACGGCGGCGCAACAGTTGACGTCGCTCTGGATGGATGCATCGGCCATGACTGATTACGTATCGAGACAATCCGGCGACCGGGAAATGGGACAGGACATCTGGATTTTCGGTGAGCGATTGTTGGCCTACACGGCCATCGCCTATGATGAGCGGGCCGTTATCAAGCTGGCCGGAAAGAACAGCAATCGCCTTCTTAGCGCGGCGGCCGAGTTCGGCGAGGAAGCGATTGCATCGGGCTGGACCTATGACGATTTCCCCGCTCTGATTCGTCTCAAGGGCGACGTAAACGTCGAGAAAATCGTCAGCAGTGCACGGCACTATTTGCCGGCAAAGCTGATAACCATGACCCGCGAGGAAATAAACCGCATCGCAAAACGATAGCCCGATGGTCCTGTTCGGGGGGGGGGCTAGAATGACGCCCCAGGCGCCTGGGGCCGGTCGGTGTAGTTATTCTGGAAATCCAGTTCCAATCCAAAGGATTCCAGGCGACTTGCCATGCCGCTCTCGACCGTAGCCAGATTGAAGTAATCCGGCTTGTCACCCTGGAACGACCAGTCCCTGAGAAAAATATCGACATAGGCCTCAGAGGTGGGGCGGCCCAGGTTGGGGTCGGTTTTCTTGACCAGGAACCGAGACTTGCTCGCGACAACGGAGAGTCCGTTGTATGCCTTCAGGTTTGCCATGAACTCCATCATGTCCTGATAAAATTCATCGTCATCCGAGGCAACCCTGTAGCGCCTCCTGACCTTGTCGATGCCACCATGAAGAGACCAGGCCTCTTTATTCTGCTTTTCGGCCACCTTGTTGTGGTTCACGAGAAGTTCGACAGCCCTCTTATGGACCGCCGACAGGGGCAGGATGTGGTCACCGAGGGTCTTGATGATTCTGCCGTCGAGCTCTTCATAGGCCCGAACGAATTCGGACAGAACATCAATGAGTTTGGAGTCTTCCGGCATATCGGCCTCCCTCTAAATTCCTTGAGTCGATGTCCAAGCCCATCTTATCGGCGTGTCTGAACTATGTCAATCCGACTTCTGATGCAGTGCCTTGATGGCCTTGTAGGCCGCAATCAGGCGGCGCTGAGGGGCTGCGTTGGGCAATCCCGATACGGCTTGCATCTGCGCGATGAACGCCTTCGAAATTTCTTCCATGGTCATGGTTTTGTCCAGACCAAGGACATCATGGGGGTCTTCATGATGTGCCCCCTCACCGGGCCTGCCCGGCGCGTCTTCCCGTTTTGAGGTCTCTTTCCATCCGGGCCTGGATGAATTCAGATATGCAGTCAGAATGGAGGCATCCCGAAGCAGTCCGGACTCATGAACGAAATCCATGAACTCAACGATATTATCGGTTCTGAGTTCCGTCAGGTCGGTGCCAGCCGGAAGGTTCTTTATGTTGTCCTTGAGAACCAAGCTGACCCTTCCGTCTGTGTGGGCCAGAATCCGCAACGAATCGCCATCCCCAATCAATGTGAAATCCGGCGTCTCCGGCAGGCCGGCCCTGCAATAGACCCCCCACTCGCCTTCGTCGACTTTCTTGTAGAGGTCAAACTTGCGTCGGATATCGGCAACGACAAGCATCGCCTCGAAATCTCCCCGGCGCAGACACTCCAGGACCTGGGTGTCTCCCTTTCGAATCAGGGCCATCGCCAGGTTGATGCCATCGGCCATCTTTATCTTTGGGGCCAGCGTCTGCATCGCGCCACGGTTCTGGATGTGGTTCAGCTTCGCGATTCTGGACGCCTGAAGACGGGTTGCTTCCACCAGAATTTGATGCCTCTCGTGCTCCTGGGTCGAGCCCTCCAAGCCCTCTGGCTCGAGCTGCGCCAGCATCGCCTTGAAAATTTCCTCCTCGTTTTCCTCGAGGAGGTTTCTCCGTGCCGCCTTGATTTCCCGCTCGTTTTCCCTTTTGCGGAGCATGAGCTCGGACCATTTTTTTCTGAGTTCGTTTTTTTCTTCTCGACGACTGAAATCTCTTTGCAAGACGCCGCTCCGCTGGGGCTGTATCGGACGCTTCGGCCATCTGGTCCGAAGCAGCACAGGGATTCCAACGGAATCCCTGGGGTCCGAAAAGTATCGAAGTCACTCCACGATGATTCACATCGCCATGGAGTACGCCGGAGCCTCTTCCCTGGCGCGAGCGAATTCACTGCCGGGATTGTCCTCGTGGCTCGCGACCATTTTCCGGACCATGATATATTCCCGGTAGTTGAGCACTCCGACGCGCTCTGACTCGGTCATGGTCATGGTCCACCCCCGGCTGGAGGTCATGAATTCATCGATGAGCAGCCCGGTGCTGTACACCATTGAATCCTCGGCGCGGAAGCAGAGGACCTGACCGTCTCCGCTGATGCCGACGACTTCGCAATCCGCTAAAGAGTTCGGGTCAAGGTGTCTTGCGACCTTGCTCAGTGGGGTTTCGGCGAAAATCATGGCTTATCTCCCGAAAAAGTTGCTACAACAAGAATAATCATTCCATTGAAAGAATCCAGAAGTATTTATTGGTCACCCCCGGGGGTTCCGTGATGCGCCCCTCGGGATGGGGCTTGAACGGATATAACCGTGTCATTGTGGTTAAAAACCGGCTATATCCAGATTTTTTCGTCGAACCCATGGGGTAGGAGTGTTGACTCCGCGTGTTGGATGTTGTTCCCTGCAATTGGCCATGTGATGATTGTCGAAATGGAGAGCTGATATGGATGAGAAATCAGAGGAAAATCGCGGGACCCCGATAAGGTCGGTGTCGCCATGGCCGGAAGAGGTCAGACACGCCCTTCAGTTGCTCGGTCGAGACCTGTCGCTCGCCCGACGCCGGCGGCGGATTCCGCAGCGTCTGATGGCGGCAAGAATCGGGGTCAATGTCGAGACATTGTCGAGACTTGAAAAGGGCGACCCAACCGTCGGTATCGGCACTTTTGCCACTGCTCTCTGGATTTTTGGGATGACCAATCGTCTTTCTGGTCTGCTCTCCCCCGGTCAGGACACGGTGGCGCAGGCCATGGATATCGAGCGGACGCCCTCTCACATTCATGAAGACGGCACGCGTGACATGGATTTCTAATGACTCATGGTCGGCATCAGGAGGCGGAAACACATGGCCAACAAGGATAAGGTCCCATCGGGGCGCGCAAAGGTCGGAGATGGTCACAAGCCGGTCCGGACCGCCACCAAAAAATCGGGCGGGGTCAAAACGACTTATGTGTTCGTTCAGCTCCAGGGCAAATTTGTCCCCGCCGGGCGGCTGGATTTTTATGACCGTGGGTTGGACGTCCGAAAAAACATCAACGACCCGAACCGGTTCGCGGCATCCTTCCAGTACGGCTCCCGCTATGCCGCCAGACCGGATGCGATACCTGTCGACCCCGCCATGCTGCCGCTTCCGGAACCCGGAGCCCCCACCGCGCCGATAGCGACCCCAGAAGGATTTGAGGTATTCAACGGAATCCGGGATGCCTCTCCGGATGGCTGGGGTCGCTATCTCATGACAAGGGCAGCCCCTGACAAGGTGTACGACGAATTCGATTTTCTCGTCGCATCCGGCGATGACAGGGTGGGGGCCCTTGCCTTTGGTCAGGACCCGAGGGCGGAGCCGAATCGAATCGAGTTCTGGTCCCACGATGACTCCACCCTGATGGGCAAGATGCCCAATCTCGGCTGCCTGGTCGACGCGGTGGACGGAGTTCTCGAATCCGACGACCTCCCTCGCGAGAGCAGAATTCTTCTGGACTGCGGATTGTCGCTGGGCGGGGCCAGGCCGAAGGCCACATTTGACTACATGGGCAAGCATTGGTTGGCGAAATTCGGCACCAAATCAGATGGATATCAGGTCAATCGCGCGGAGCGCTCGGCGATGGAGCTCGCTGAAAAATGCGGTCTGGATGTTCCGAAGACCATTCTGCGCCAGGTCGGCAGCACCACGGTCTATCTCATCCGCAGGTTTGACAGGCCAGACATGGGGTCCGGTCTGACTGAAAGCCCGAGGACGCCCTTTGTATCGGCTCTGACCCTGCTCGGCGCCCACGAACTCATGGCGCATCGTTATGGATACCGGGATATTGCAGAAGCCATCCGGCGTTATGGTTCCCGTCCCAAGGAGGATTTGGTCGAACTCTTTCGGCGGATGGTTCTGAATATCCTGGTTGGAAACGACGACGACCATCTTCGAAACCATGGATTTCTTTATGAGAAAAAGGGCTGGAAATTGTCTCCGGGCTATGATATAACCCCGAAACCACAAACAGGATATAGTCGCCGCCTTGTCCTTGAGGTCGGCGACCACGGTAAGGACGCGACCCTTATGAACGCTTTGAGCCAGTGCCATGTTTTCGGTCTCCGGCGAGACGAGGCCGAAATCATGGTCGAGTCCATGAGAAAAATCGTAGCCGAGAACTGGCGTCACATCTGTGGGAACAATGGCATCCCCGATGCCGACATGCCCAGAATGGAGACATGTTTCCGGGAGGCCATGGACCCGCAGGGGTATGATATCGGAAATCAATCGAAACCGCAGTGAACCGGCCTCAGACAGCCATCAAGTAAACGGAAGGTGCCACATGTTCGACAGTCGTTATAATAATCGGAGGTTTGTCATTGGCTCCATGGAGAAGGTCATTCGCAAGATGGCCACCTGTGCCATCAGGGACCAAGAAGCTCTCATCGACGCCAACACCCCAGCCTTCGGCGACCCCGACGACGAGGAACTCGAAATCATTCACCGCGCCACGGACTGCATCGTTGATTTCGAGAAAATCAGGAAGCTGGCGAGCAAGATGCGCCTGGGGCGGGCCCCCCGGAAATCAGCCCCCACTCTCGAGCACCAGGTCGCGAAATTAATGATGTGACCGGACTTTTCTTTTTTGTGTGGACATCCCATCTCAACACCGTGAAGCGCGGAACATGAAGATACCGCCCTTCGAATGGGGGATGGCCGTGACGAAATGGGTTTTGTTTTCTCGGGTTGGGCGAGCCGGATTGAGCATCGGTATGGTCGTGATATGCTCTGCGCAATCCGTGTTTTATTCGGACATCAATGGCGAAATCGATTTCATCGAGCGTGGAAGAGTGGTTGGCTTTTTTCCCACGTGTGAGCAGGCTATCAATGCTCAGGATGCCGCCAGACAGGCCACGGCCCTCGCCAATGAGCGCGGTGAGCCCAGTCTTCTCGCGGTCAAATCCGCCATCAGGAATTCACCGGGCTATATGAGTGCCATCCGGTAACGATAATCCATCGGATTGGCACCGTGGCATTTCCCGGGGTCTTCCGGGGGCGATTCCCGAGCGGACGCAGATGCTGCTGCTCGACGCCAGGGACCTGAGTCCTCGAACACATCCCTTGTGGATGCGTGCCCTCATTCACCCCGGTGGTGATGCCGGAGCGCCGTTCCGGTCGTGATTTGCGGGTCTCATGGAGCTCGCCGGGAGCCACCTCTGGGCGAAAGCCCGGGGCTCCTTGGCCCTGCCCCATCGCGCCATCGACAGAGAGGGCATCCTGCATCAGCGATGATGCGACATCAGACCTGATGCAGGATGCTGACCATCTGAAGCCCGCTCCACGGCGTCATGCGGTCCTTCAAGAACATGTTTCGGATTTCCGGCCGGGCGGAACCCGAAAAGCACAGCTCGAACGATTTGTGCGGCAGTTGAACCCGAAGCATTTCTCCCGAGCTGACGGCGTTGTTGAGTTTCATCTTCGCCTTCCAGTAGCCGAGACGCTTCGTCATGACCCCCAGCAGGACGGACTCATCGATGATGGACATCACGCCATCGGACTCAAACTTTCCCGCATATCGGGTCGAGCTTTCGGCGGATGTCACGGGAAGCTCCCAGGTCTCCGGTGCACGACCGATGATGATGTTTTTTGCCGAGAGAACAACGTGATGCGTGCTCTTTTCGGCCTGGATATAGACCATCGAGAAATCCCTGAGATACCGACCCGTCAGGTCGAGCTCCTCGGCACCGGATGACTTCCTCGCGGCGAGCTCGGCGCTGATATGCGCCATATCCTCCTGGGCGAACTGGTTGGCCACGATAATCCGGCCGGAGTCAAAGGTGACCAGATGGGGCGTGGGTTTGACCTTTTGCACCGGCTTGCTCTGCGACTTCGGCCGCCTGACAGTGGTCGAAGACAGCTCCTCAATCGGCTCGGCGATGACGCGCCAATTCTTGATGCCGACTCCAAAGCGAAGGCCAGTCAGGAAGCAGACCTCACTCTCAGCGACCTCAATCGGCTTGATGTTGCCCTCTTCGACCTTGTTGACCATGGCGTCGTAAGCGGCGAAGGGACTACTGGCAAGCCGGCTGGCCTCGACGATGCGTCGACCATTGTCATACATGGCATCATAAAGGAACTTGTTCGCGAACTTCTTGGCGACCTCATAGCATGCGGACTCGTAGTCGCCCTCGTAGCGAGTCTTCCCCTTCGTGATGAAATTCCAGGCCTCGACGAACGGAATGGAATTATTCGGAAAGCTGTAGGGCTTCAGCATGCTCCTTTTCTGCATGCCGTCGATATAGTTCGCAAGCGCCGGGACCATCTTCTTCTTCAGGAAGTTCGCATAGCGCTCCGGGCGCGTCTCACCATATTGAGACACACTCGGACTGTTCAGGCCGCGAAAAAGGTCCAGACAGACGGAAAAGTCTCTCTTGGTAAAGTAATCATGAAAGGCGAAAAGGTCCAGAAGCACGTCGTGAACTCCCAATTATCCCCTACACACGAAAGACTCGGCTCGGATGTCTATGGATACCCCTAATTCCTTAACAAACCGCTAACAGCATAATCGGGGTCATCTTTTTTTTGCCGCGACAAGGAAACATTGGGATTTAGTGGTCCCCGTGGGCGGGAGTCATGCCCACGGACTGAGGCCAGCCGTGATGAAGCCTGTGCTACTCCGCTGAATTTGCTGTCTTATCGAACGGCTCGGCCTTTTGTCGTTCCAGGGCGGGACGGGTGACTTTTTATCTTGTCAACGGAACATCATGTAGATATGCTGAACCCTTGAATTCAAGCCACGGGAGATGTGCCATGACTCACAGCTTGTCCATTTATTTCCATGAAATCATGAGCATCGTCACGATGGCGATTATCCTTATGATGTTCTTCGTGTCCATTCCGATTGCCGTTTGGTCGACAATCGTTGTTCCGCTCTCAGATGGGCTCGTGAGGACGTTCCATCGGCAGGGTCATATCTAATCGTTGGCGGTCTGCCGGGTGTGAATCATTGGCACCTCGATGCTGCCCATCCACAACTCTTCTCAGTTGTCGGCCTGGAGGACGGCGGACTCACCCTCGCGATGACGATGGCCGCAGCCGTACCACTCACGCTGCCTGTCTGAGGTTGGTTCACTCAAATTAATCACTCCCTGACATCGAGGAGTCCTGGGATGGCCAACTCTTATGGCGAGAAGATTTTTGTCCTGTCACACGGGGCCGTGCTGTCAAACCGAAACGAAGAAAGACAGTGTCTGACAGCCCCATGGGGTTCTGCAATGTCCATGTCCTGCCCCCGGAACCAGCGAGTCATGTGAATTCTGGATGCGGCCCATAGTGCCCAGCGATGTCCGGTTTCTGGAATCATCATTGTTACTTTCATAGGGACGCAATAAGATATCTGAATTATTCAATTGGACATCTCGCGTGGGGGCAGGAATGCCGTACATCGTAAAAGTGTCAAGTGTAAAGAGGTCGAACTCGGGACAGTCGAAATGTGCCCATATTGCCCTCATCGAAGTCGAGCCTGGGTTCAAAGATGTATCGATGATTTCACTCCGTGCCAAGGGCGTCCTGGACATTGTCAAGTGCACCAAACCTTTGCATGTTGGGATAACGGAGCGCAGTGAATTCGTTAGAGCCCTAAACGACATGAACAGGGAAGCGGCGAAGCTGAATCGGAAGGAACGCGAGGAAGCTCTTGATGCTCCGACAGGTTACGGGCCCTGATGGACGCATTCGTGGTCTGAAATAAAAAGCCTGTCGCGTTGACAATGGCCGGCAGACCCGATGCCGCTTTGGCCGAATCAGAACCGAATTTTGTTGCCACCTGGCATAATTTTCATATAATGTTAGTGAGTTCACTTCGGCGCGGGGGTAAAGCCATGAAAAAGATGTTCGCTGCGACTCTGTCCGCTCTGGCCATCTCGTGGTTGTCGGCATCGACCGCCCTTGCCAATCCAGTCGTTCTCAACCCAGATTTCGCATCTCCGTCCTATGCTGTCGGCAGCCAGGGATGGGCATATCTGGGCCCGGCCGCGCCCGCGACGGCAACAGTGAATGACTGGACTTACAGCGGCGAGGTCGGAAACGCACTGGATAACGGCGTCTGGTTTGCGGCGACACCTCCTGTTGGCCAGTAGGCGGCGTTTTTTCAGCGTGGGACAATTTCCCAGACGATTTCCGGGTTCACACCGGGAAATCTGTATAACATCACTTTTTACCTGGCGCAGCGGCCCGGAGGCTATCCAGCCAACCCAATCGATGTCACCGCCGGTTCAACTGACATCGGGACCTATACCCCGACAAGCACGACCATTTTCCAGCAATTCACAACGACAAATTTTCTGGCTACAGCGTCCTCGGTGGTCCTTACATTTTCCGCCAATCCGCCGAGCTGTGCCACGTACAGCGTCAGCTGCGACTATGGCTCGGCAATGAACGATGTCAGCGTCCAGGCGCCTGAGCCGAATGCCGTGGCCATTCTGGCAATGTCCGGACTCCTGGTCGCTGGCCTGAGGCGCCGACGCAGAGGTCATTCCCTCTGAGCCTCGCCGTCGGCGCATCCGGTTCGGGTCAGGATGTGGGTTGGATGACAAAGACCAGAGACAGCGTCATACCACGTTCCAATCTCACGGCACACATGCCGCCAGGCGCTGCAACGCCGCGCTCGGGCGTCTATGGGCAGGTCGGCTCGCGCAGCACGAATGAACAGGCGGATTCAGAGCGCGACACGCCATTGCCGTCAACTGAAGGCCTGGGCTGGAGACTCGCCCCTCCCGCGCATAACAAAGATATGAAGAAGATGAGCTGAGCTCGCTCCAACTGGGCTCGCTTTATCGCGAGCTGCATCGCGAGGTCTTGACCCGATACTCGACTTATTAGGTCGACTTGATGTCAGGCATTCGGTCGGAAGATTCGACCTAGAAGCCTGCTGACCTGAATCACAACTGCCAGCAGAATCAGGATGGGAATCGAAAGGGCGAACAGGACCCACAGGGAACCCATGCCAAGCAATTCGAATGCCTCGTAAAAGCCGTTGGAAATGATGCGCATGGCCATCCGGTACCTCCATGCCAAATGGTAAATCAGCTAATCCATGATTTCAAGGAATTTTTCCATGGCTCACGGGCGGCCGGGGTTCAGATGAAGCGCAGATACGAATGTCTGCATTTTGTTAATTTTTCATTGATTTATGTCTGAAATTAATGCATCCTGTTGGAGCGTTCATCGTTCAACCCATAAAGACATCAAGGAATTTGATATGAAATCAGCCCCCAGAAAGACATTGCCATGGGCAAAATACCTGAAATATATCGCCAGACCCACTCTTCTGCCTGCTTTCCTGTTTGCGTCCATTCTGGTCGAGCCCCACGGTGCGCATGCGTTGGTCATTGATGCACTCTATGACAGCTCGGTGACATCGTCTGAACAGACCATCATCTCCAGTGCCATTTCAACGTACGAGAAGATGTTTACGAATCCGATGTCGGTGACCATCGAATTCGTAACCGGAAGCATTTCCGGCGGCTCAAGCATGGTGGGTGACTATCTGTCGCCCTATGCGAGCTATACGAATTCTCTGGCCGCCAACGCCGTTGCGAATGGAAACACCATTGAAGCGACCGCGTACAATAATCTTTCACACGGCAACACCGCCGCGCAGGTTCTTTTCACCTCCGCTGATGGCCGCGCCCTTGGATGTCTTTCCTGTTCCGGGACGGTCGCCGGAACAGGGTCGGTCAGCTCCTCAACGCTGGTCGACGGCATCGTCACGATTGGCTCCGGGTACTATGGAAACAGCAGCCAGGTCATCTATCACGAAATCGATGAAGTCCTTGGTATCGGCGGACAGGGGTCGGTCATCAATTCCAGCATGACCTCATCGCCGCCACTCTATAATGGCCAGACGACCATCGGTGCGCTGGACCTGTACCGGTATTCGGCGCCAGGTGTCGCCAGTTTGACAAATTCGACGTCTGCGACATCGTATTTCTCAATCAACGGTGGCGCCACCAACATTGTCGGGTTCAATCAGTCCGGGGTTGGCGATTACGGCGATTGGGCGGCATCGTCGGGGTGCTATATCCAGACATATGACACCTGTACCAATCCAGCTCCTCTGAGCACCCTGTCTCCGGAAGGTGTTGCTCTGCAGGCCATCGGATATGATGTCGCGGTTCCAGAGCCGTCGACCGTGGCCATCCTCGCAGTTGGACTTCTCGGTCTCTCGCTGGCAAGGCGGAAATCAAGAGTTCGGATTTCACGATAACAAAAGGATTGAATGATGAAAAAAATCACTGGAACCAGATGGCTGACAGCGACTACTGCGGGCCTCTGTTTTATCGGGCTCATGACCCTTGCAGACCAGGCCATGGCACAAACCACGACCGGTGATATCACCTGGACGACGAGCTACAATAATGTCCAGTCCGGGTCCGGCGTGACCAATCTAACCCTTCCACAAGGGGCTACTTCATTTGCGACTCAGGGCGTGAATGTGTCCATGGCGGACCCATCGGGTGTGAATTCGTGTGGCAATTGCGTGGCTTCCTACACCGGCAATATCAGTGTGCCGCCAAACAACACGGCGTTGTACACGAATTATCTCTACATGAACGGCGTAGCTGGTGTCGATGGTCCAGCAACGACAATGTACCAGTGGGGCAGCACGGTGCAGTCCTACTTCGGTTTGCTCATCAATTCCTATGACGTGAGTTCGGATGGCTCCGTCGGGTTTTATGCGGCATCCGGCAATCTCATTGATTCCATATCGCTGTCGTCATTGATTTCAGCGAGCGGCGGGCAGACGAATTTTTTCGCCAATTTTGACGCCACCGGTGGGACGCCATTTTCCTATATAGTTATCTCAGCCAATTCTTCCGGCAACAATGCCGTCCCGGGGACGGAAATCATAATGGCTGATATCGCGTACGCGACCCAGGCGATGTCTCTGACCACCCAGGGTCAGCCCATGACTACGCCCCCCACAACTCCGCCCCCGGCAACTCCGGCTCCGGAGCCATCGGCGGGGTTGATATTCCTCCTGGCGGTCTTGGCTCTGTTGGCGGTGAAGGAGGAATGGTTTCCTCTCCGTCGCCGCCGGGTGAAGACGGCCTGATAGGGTCGGGTCTTCCAGAAAAAAATGGCCCATGGGGAAATTGGGAAATTGCCATGTGCCCCATGGGCCATACCAGCCATAATCCCATAGCCCCATAATGGCATCATGGAACAAGGGCCCATGATGCCATTATGGCATGCCGAACCAATCCCATGGGCTCCATATGCCCTTCTGGATTGTGCCCCACTTTCCCTAAGGGGCGAAGTCGTCGTGGCCTCGTCAAGGCCGCCGGCGCCATCAGAATGAGCTCAGGCCTTTAAGTTTGTCCCGGGTGAGACCTAACCACAGACCTCCTTGGCCACGTTCGGAGCTGGAAGTCCGATGCGGTCCAGCAGGTCTGTGGCGAGACTGAGACGCCCCCCGTTGCTGCGGACCGGTCGTCGACGGAGAATGTCCCGGAACCAGTTCTCGCTGTGCTCGTGGCGCCATAGCCAATCCACAGCCGCTGCCAGGCTGATAATCATCATGTTCTCCTGAGTCAGGATGGACAGCATCCGTTGGGTCGTGTCGGTCGTGAGCCCCGAGATGAAGGCGTCTGATTTCTGGGTGCCAATCAGGACGCTGTAGCGCTCCCCGTGATGCTCGGGGTGGATGACCCGTTCGGTAATGAGCCCATCGGAGACGGCGTCATCAATGGCCCTGTCGAGGCTATTGGAGAACGGTCCGAATCCGGGATAGTCGAAATCAAATCCGCTGCCCATTCCGGCGGAGTCCAATAAATAGACGTATTTCTGTAGCCGGTGGCGGCCGGAGACGGTTCCACCACTGGCGAGAACGACGTGGCTGACGATATACCCACGCTCCGGACCCGGTGGGGCGGAAGGGGGATTGGGCGAGGCGGCAAGGTAAACAGAAGACATCGGAAGTCTCTATTGCTATGGGGTTGGAATTCATTTTCGGACGGCACAAGGCATTTGCGGCCACATCATGATGCCCAAAGCTTAACAAAGCTTTTAGCCCTCAGCAAGTTATGGCGGACAAAAATCCAGCGATATGTTTTTCTGTTCCTTCCGTCGGGCCGGCAGAGGAAGAAAAAAGCCCCGCGCGGGCCGACGTCCTCCCGGCGGAACCCCGGTCGGCCATAATGGGGCTCTGATGTCTGACGGGCGGAATCGGCCCGTGGTGTCCATGACAATGAGGTCGTGATGCCTCCGGCCTGGGTGTGAGCAATCCAGAAATTCATTTCTAAAGTCTGGGGAATTCTTGTGTATTCAGAATTGTTCTTGACTCCTCAATTTTTCAAGGCATAATTAGCATGCCAAACCATATAGCTGACTTCCGTCTTTCTTCTCATCGGCATGCTATGGGATGTTGGCCATGGTGAAGCGCGGGGCAACACGGAGCTGATATCTGAAGCGAGTGATTTTTCTGAGGCAAACCGACAAAAAACTCTTCCCATTCACGTTGATTTCATGCACATATGGCAATCCATCTAACGCGTGTTTGGTGGATTGCCATATGTGTCGCGAGCCACGGGAACGGAACAGAAGGAAGCGGTGACATGAAAAAAAATATGCGTCTTGTGTTGATTTTCCCCGTTCTGATAGTTTTGAATGCGTGTGGCTACAGTCAAAACTATCATTCATTTAATGCTCCTCCTGAATTAATTGCGTGGCGCCGTTCTGGACCGGCCCCTGAAACACCGAAAGTTGAGCATGTCGACGACATGACAATGGAAGTCATTGATTCTTATATGAAGAACGGTTTTGTCGCAATCGGATATTCCGATTTCACGAGCTCTGGCATACAAAGAGAGTCCAATGCCATCTCGAAGGGACGCTCCCTTGGGGTTGATTTGGTTGTAATCGCGGCTCCAAAATTCAGTGGGTCAACTCAAACCACTGTTCCCGTCATGACTCCAATGGCATCCACCACAGTGTCGAATTACGGATATGCAACCACCTATGGTAGTGTTCCGGTTTATTACGACATGAATTTCACGTTCTACAATTATAGGGCTGTTTATATGATTTCAATGAGGCAGGTTTTTGGAGTCATGCCAATGGAATTGAGTGACGACCAGAGGCAGCAAATCAAATCGAACATGGGCGTCGCTGTGAAATTTGTCGTGAAAAACAGCCCGGCTTTCATGGCTGACATTCTTCCGGGAGATATCATCACGGCGATGAACGGTCACAAAGTTCAGGGTATGGATGATTTTGCTCCAAATGTGAATAGTTTGTCCGGACAGCAGGTCACCGTTGAAATCAACCGATTCGGCAATGTCATCGAGAAAACCGTTCAGTTCGGAATTTGACATCGCCATCTTCTCCGCCATCGCCCCATTGTTTTCGAGGAATTGCAAAACGGGGCGATGGCGGCTGGGTTTTTTATGGAGTCATGGCAAACCATCTGCTACCATGATTGCCGACGAGGAGTAGATGCCATGAGCGAATCCGTGACCCACACCATCGATGAATGCGGCAATCAGAAATGGCTTCTGGGTGAAACCACTCATCGTCTCGATGGGCCGGCCGTCATTCGCCGCGATGGCACCCAGGAATGGCGGGTCAGAGGTCGTCTGCATCGGGAGGACGGGCCGGCCATCATCTGGGCCGATGGCACCAGAGGATGGTTTCAGAACGGCGTTCTCCATCGGGAGGATGGGCCAGCCCTCATTGACACCAGTGGCAGACAGGAATGGTGGGTCAGAGGTCAGCGCCACCGCGAGGATGGGCCAGCCCATGTTCGAGGGGATGGCTCCCAGGAATGGTATAATTTTGGTAGCCTTGGTCGCACCGACGGCCCGGCGGTCATCCACGCCGATGGCACCGAGGAGTGGTGGATTGATAGCCATCGCCACAGGGAGGATGGGCCGGCGATTGTTCATGCCGATGGCACCGAGGAGTGGTGGTTTAGAGGCCAGCGCCACCGCGAGAGTGGGCCGGCTATCGTCAAGGCCGACGGCACACAGGAATGGTGGGGGAATGACAGGCGTCATCGTAAGTATGGTCCGGCCATCATCCGAGCCGATGGCACGCAGGAATGGTGGTTCTCCGGCTGGCGCCATCGCGAGGACAGGCCGGCCATTATTCGGGCTGATGGCGGACAGGAATGGTGGGTCTGGGGCCGGCGCCATCGCGAGAATGGCCCGGCCATCATTTGGGCTGACGGCCGACAGGAATGGCGGGTCAGAGGTCGTCGCCACCGGGAGGATGGGCCAGCCATCATCAGGGCTGATGGCACACAGGAATGGCGGGTCCTGGGTCTGCGACACCGCGATGATGGCCCAGCCTTAGTCCGTGCCAACGGGACCCAGGAATGGCGGGTCGGAGGTCGGCGCCACCGCACCGATGGGCCGGCGGTGACCAGGCCAGATGGCTCCGAGGAATGGTTTGCCAATGGCTGGCGCCATCGTGAGAATGGTCCGGCCATCATCCGAGCCGATGGCAGCCAGGAATGGTGGGTTATGGGTCAGCGCCACCGAGAGGATGGACCAGCCATCATCAGGGCCGATGGCTCCGAGGAATGGTGGCGGGATGGCATCGAGGAAAAGGACCTGGCCGTTGGTGAACCACAGGCGTCACCCACGCATTAATCGTTACGTTCAACAACATTTGTTGTCCATTTCATGGGCCCGTGGTAAGTCATAAAAACATCATGACTTATTCATCAAAGGGGTAGCCGCCAATGAGTGTATCGTATCGCAAGACCGAAACCGATGGCCGACAGGAATGGCGGAGCGTTGACGGTCTCCATCGTGACGACGGCCCAGCCGTCATTCATCCCGACGGCACCCAGGAATGGTGGTTCAGAGGTCAGCGCCATCGTGAGGATGGCCCGGCCATCATTCGGGCTGACGGCACCCAGGAATGGCTGCTTCATAACGGTCATCACCGTCTCGATGGTCCGGCCATCGTTAGGCCGGATGGCTCCGAGGAATGGTTTGCCTATGGCAAACGCCATCGTCAGGGCGGGCCGGCTGTTACCAAGGCCAATGGTGACAAGGAATGGTGGGTCAAGGGGTATCAGCACCGCGACGGCGGCCCAGCCGTCATTCATCCCGACGGCACCCAGGAATGGATGCTTCGCAATGGTCATCACCGTCTCGATGGTCCGGCGATTGTTCGACCCGACGGCTCCGAGGAGTGGTTTGCCTACGGCAAACGCCATCGTGAGGGCGGACCGGCCGTCATCCGTGCCGACGGAAGCCAGGAATGGTTTGACCATGGCAGGCGCAACCACCTGGATGGTCCGGCCATCATCCGAGCCGATGGCACCCAGGAATGGTGGGTTATGGGTGACCGTAATCGCCTTGAGGGTCCGGCCATCATCAGGCCGGATGGCACCGAGGAATGGTATCTGGAAGGGCTCCGCCACCGTCTCGATGGGCCGGCGGTGACCAAGCCGGATGGCACCGAGGAATGGTGGGTCAGAGACGGTCGCAATCGCCGCGATGGACCGGCGGTGACTAAGGCTGATGGCACTCAGGAATGGTGGGTCAATGGAAAGCCTCATCGCAAGTATGGTCCGGCCATCATCAGGCCGGATGGCTCACAGGAATGGTGGCGGGATGGTATCGAGGTCGAAAATAAAAGCGGCCTGACCACGGATGTGCCGAGGGGTCCGGCGCCACATTGATGCGCCGGATTTCGGTTGTGCTTATTTGGAGTCCTTAGTAAAGCACCAATGACAAATCAAGGAGTAAATATCAATGAGTGATTCCATTGTTCACACCATCGATTCCAATGGCACCCAGGAGTGGTTCCTTCATGACGCTCCTCATCGTCTCGACGGCCCGGCGGTGATTCGTGCCGATGGTTCCCAGGAATGGTTTGCCAATGGCTGGCGCCATCGTGAGGATGGGCCGGCGGTCATCAGTGAAGATGGCCGATGCGAGTGGTGGCTCAAAGGGAAGCGGCATCGTGATGGCGGTCCGGCAGTGATTTATAAAAACGGAGCTCACGAGTGGTGGTCCAATGGCGTCTGCCATCGTGAGGACGGACCGGCCGTTGTCTATCCAGATGGCACCCAGGAATGGTGGCTTGCTGGTAGTCGTCATCGTGAGGGTGGGCCGGCCATCATCGGGGCTGATGGTCGGAAGCGTTGGTACGATTCCGGATATCCTCACCGCCTCGATGGCCCGGCGTTTATCGGGGCCGATGGCTCCGAGGAATGGTGGCTTGCTGGACGTCGTCACCGAGACGGTGGTCCGGCCGTTATCGCGGCCAATGGCACGGAATATTGGTATCGCTGTGGGCTCCGCCATCGTCTCGATGGCCCGGCGGTCATCAGGGCCGATGGCACCCAGGAATGGTGGTCGGCAGGCCGCAATCATCGCATCAATGGTCCAGCCATCATTAGGGCTGATGGCACGCAGGAATGGTGTGTTGCGGGTAGCCACCACCGCCTCGATGGGCCGGCCATCATCCGAGCCGACGGCACCCAGGAATGGTGGGTCGGCGGTCGGCGCCATCGTCTCGATGGTCCGGCTTTCGTGGGAGCTGACGGATGCTGCAAATGGTATAGTTACAGCTGCCTTCACCGCCTCGATGGCCCGGCGGTCATCAAGGCCGATGGTACGCAGGAATGGTGGCGGGATGGCATCATGGTCAAGGAAAACGAATTTACCACGGGCGTATCGGAACTTCCGTCACCACGTTAGTTTTCTCTGAGGTGAATTGACATGAGTGAACCCGTTCACACCACAGATGCCGATGGCACCCAGGAATGGTGGGTCGACGGCCAGCGCCACCGCGAGGATGGGCCAGCCATCATCTGTGCTGATGGCAGCCAGGAATGGTGGGTCGGCGGCCGGCGGCACCGTCTTGATGGCCCGGCGGTGATTTGCGCCGATGGTCAGCAGTATTGGTATAATTTCGGCTGCCTTCACCGTCTCGGTGGCCCGGCGGCGATTCGGGCTGATGGCACCCAGGAATGGCTGGTCAATGGACGACTCCATCGTGAGGACGGGCCGGCGATTATTGGTGCCGATGGCATGAAGCAATGGTGGAAATATGGCGCTCTCCACCGCGAGGATGGCCCGGCGATTATTGGTGCCGATGGCTCCCAAACGTGGTGCCTATATAGTTTCAACCACCGTGAGGATGGGCCGGCCATTATTCATGCCGATGGCACCAAGGAATGGTGGCTGGCTGGCATCAGGGTTGAAAACAAGAATGTTTTAGACGCGAATGCCGCCCCGCCACCATCGCCATGTTAGTAATTTCACCTATGAATATGGGTTGTTTCCTTCCGTTGGTCATGATATCAATTGGATAATGTTAAACCATGGAGTTGATTGACATGAGTGAATCTGTTCGCATCAACGATGTCGACGGCACCAAGGAATGGGTGGTTAAAGGACTCAGACACCGTGAGGATGGACCGGCATTGATTTATTCTGATGGTCAATGTGAGTGGTGGCTGCACGGAATCAGACATCGCAAGGATGGGCCGGCGATTATCAAGCCTAATAGCTACGAGGAATGGTGGTTCGAGGGAAAACTCCATCGTGAGGGTGGTCCTGCGGCGACGTATGCTAATGGTCGATATGAATGGTACAACCACGGAGTTCTTCATCGCATCGGAGGTCCGGCCATCGACAGGGTTGATGACATCCAGGAATGGTGGGTCAATGGCAAGCGCCATCGTGAGGATGCGCCGGCGGTCGTGAGCGTCAACGGTACCCGGGAATGGTGGGTCGATGGCCAGCTCCACCGTGAGGATGGCCCGGCCATCATCAGGGCTGATGGCGGACAGGAATGGTTGATTTTGCACCAGCGCCACCGCGAGGATGGGCCGGCCATCATCGATGCAGATGGCTCCAGGGAATGGTGGGTTGATGGTCATCTCCACCGTGAGGGTGCACCGGCCATCATTAGGGCTGATGGTTCAGAGCACTGGTTTATTTCTGGTCGTTACCACCGCGAGGATGGCCCGGCTGCCATCTTCTCTGACGGCAGACAGGAATGGTGGCTCAAGGGTGAGCGCCACCGCGAGGATGGGCCGGCCATCATTCACGCCGACGGCAGGGAATCCTGGTGGCTGAATGGCGAGCTGCTCGATAAAAATGACTTGGCCGCGAAGGGGATGCAGCCGGGCTAATCTCTTCAGCCATGAACGGAGAGGGGGTTGTTTTTTTTATCGGCTATGGTAAGTCAAAGGAATTATGCCGGACAAAGGAGTTCGTAACCATGAATGAACCCGTTCACACCATCGATGCCGATGGTGCCGAGGAATGGTTGGTCGATGGCAAACATCATCGGGAAGATGGTCCGGCATTAATTCTGTCGGATGGCACGCGGGAATGGTACTGGCACGGCCATCTTCACCGCGAGGGTGGCCCGGCCATCATCTGGGCCAACGGCTCCAAGGAATGGTTTATCCATGGCAAGCGCCACCGCCTCGATGGGCCGGCTATCGTCCGTGCCGATGGCAGCCAGGAATGGTGGGTTCGAGGCGAACGACGCCGCGAGGATGGGCCGGCGGTCATTATGCCTGATGGCACCCAGGAGTGGTGGCTCAATGGGAAGGTGCATCGCAAGGATGGCCCGGCAGTCGTCTGGCCTGATGGCACCAGGGAATGGGTGGTTAAAGGACTCAGACACCGCAATGGTGCCCCGGCTATCATTCACGCCAGCGGCGCCCAGGAATGGTGGGTCCTGGGGCAGCTCCACCGCCACGATGGGCCAGCCATCATCGGGGCCGATGGCACCCAGGAATGGTATTCCATGGGTCAGCG
>JAEHJW020003231.1_pt1 | contig 37824 bp, 54 predicted proteins | sample 9271431 | NCBI WGS metagenome assembly JAEHJW02 | reverse complement strand
TCACTCTTCCTCGTCCAGATGACTATGGAACAAGTCTCCCTGATTGCGAGCGATGAACGCCAGCCGCATCCGCTTCAAGACCCGATACACGAACTGCAGCGTCACGTTATGTTTCATCGCCAGCTCCCGCTGGTTCCTGCCGGTGAACTCGTCGAACAGTTGCTGGTGCAGCTTCGACGCCTGTACGCTCACCCCCTTCGGAACGTAGAGCTGCTGGCCGCCCCATACCTGTGCCATCTGCGCCGCCACTTCCGAACCGTGTGCCTCGGCCAGCTCAGGGCTGACGTGCAGGGTCTCGATTGCGGACTGCGCGACGTGATCCGCCAGCGCAGCCAGCATCTCGCCGGCCGTACTGTTGGGCGCTCTTACCGATCCTGCCATTTCTTGAGCCTCTCGATGACGTTGCTGGCCTGGTCGGCCTTGAGCCAGCAGAGCGCGGCGACGCCAGTTGCCCGCTGCACGAATGCAGCGAGCGCGCGCTCCGATGGATCGTTGACGATTCCCTGCTGATGCATCTCCAGCCAGAGCGAGCGGATCTTCCGCGACTGGCTGTCGTCTGCCAGAGGACGGGACTGCCGGTTCGGACGGACCTTGAACCCTCGCAGTTTGAGCTGTTCCAGTACTCGGTAGAGATTTGGAACAGTGAGCTGCGCGGTTGATGTCGCGCCGTCCAGACCTTTCATTCCGGCCAGGAACAAGCGGTAGGTCTCGTCATCCATTCCCAGTTCGCGCCGGCCAACGTGGATAAGCTTGATCAGGCGGACCCTGTTAGTGCTGCTCGCCATGTCACCCCCCCTGAGTAAGCCGAGCTACGGCCTGATGCCCGATACCCTGATGCAGCCGCGCACGTCTGCCTGCGGCATACCCCGCTTCGCTGGCCACCTCGTCACGAGCCTTGAGCTTGCGCCGCTTCATCTCGAACTTGCCAACGTCAGCGTGGTGCTTCGCCATGTACGCCTGGATCGCGTCGGCGATGTTGTCGTCGACGCCCGCGAATTGGTCGACCTTGGCGTACACGGCCTCGATCCATCCGTGCGCGAAGGCATCTCCACGAGCCACCTTGGTGGAACGCTTGCAGCGCTTCTGCGTGCTCAGATAGTCCTTGCGCGCCTTCTGTAACTGGCGCTCCAGAACCTGGTAGGCATAACCCGTCAGCTCCGGCGCCGCCGCGCAGCCAACGAACAGGAACGACGCGCTTTCGCGCCAGGAGGTGCAGATGATCAGGTGTGTGCCGAAGGCATGGCAGCACACCTGTGCGAGGCGCACCCGCCAGGCCGGCGGCTTGCCATCCGAACCGGCGGGAACCCTGGCTTCGCCAGCCATGCTGGCTAGCACGTCGCCCATCTCCAGGTTGTAGGCCTCCATCAGCTTGTGGGCGTGACGCAGCGCGATCTCGGCCTCGTTCGGGTTGGAACCCCGGCCTTTAGCCATTTCCAGACACTTTTTTATCTTGTCGAGGATGCGGTCCTGGTCCATATCAGCGCACTGCCTCCTGCAATTCCGAGAGCATATTGTTCGCGTCATCTGCGCCGTCACCACAGATCACCGCCACGGTGAGAGTGCGGCCATCATTCAGCTCCAGGCAGACGATGTCGAAGGTATCGGCTTTGTCCTGCTCGGCATCCTCCAACACCTGCAACAAGGTGCTTTCAGGCCAGGTCATTCTGGTGAGCAACCCCATGTCACACCCCCGCGATATCAAGAGGAATGGATCGATACTGGTCGGTGTCTCCGACCCGCTCCTGAATACGCACGTAAGCCTTGGTGCTCACGACCTGGACAGCCTCGCCGATGGCCTGCATTGCACGTTGCCAACGCTCGTCGTCGATCTGTAGGCGGCGCAGAGCGAGCACGCTGCCGGTACGGATGTTTCCCGCCTGGTCGACACGGAAGGCATCGTTGATCAGCGTGATGACCTCCGCGCGCGCGCCCTCTGTCCATTCGTGGAGGCACTCGTCGATCAGCGCCTTGGCTGCCTGCAGGCGCTCGTCGAAGGCAATGTTGTCGGCCATGGCCCGAATGACCTTGTAGCGACCGTCGAAGCTGACCAGGGAGGCGTTGCCCTTCTTGCCTCCTACCTTCGCTTGGTACTGCTCGGCCGACAGGGTGATGAAGGCTTCGATATCGCCGAATGTCGCCAGTTTGAAGTCCAGCAACGCCTTGTTCAGGGCCTTCCCCTTGGCGACGATCTCCTGCACAAGGCGGTCCCGCTCAAGGTCGATGGGCTTGATCATTTCTTCAGGCACCAGGCGCCCCTTGGCGTCCATGCGATATCCGGCGGGACGAGGTGCTAGTTTCTCAGCCATGGGCTGCCCCCTGTTCTTGGATATTGATAACGCGGTCAATGCGGTCGATCTCGGCCAGAAGTAGTGCCACTGACTTGACTAGATTGAATCGAACCCCTCCACTGGGCTTCCAGCCGTCCTCATCCCAGGGCCAATGCTCCGGAACGATCCGAGTTAGGCGCATCGGGCGCTCCGGATCGTTGATTCGGCAGTGGGCCTCCTCGGCGTAGCAGACTGCAGCCAGCACAAGCGCACCATCGGAGTACTCGTCGTCGTGCTCCGGGTGATGCCCCTTGTCGGCGATCTGTCGAATGCGTTCGGAAAGCACGTCGCGGAGAGACTTCGGTGCTGAATGGGTGTAGTGCCGAGCGGCAAGCAGGTCACGCGCGATCAGGCGATAGATGTCGCGGATCGGCGTGTCATCCTCAATGGCTCCGTCGAACACCTGGTCCACCACCCAGCCGAGCAACTCGTCGTCGATCTCGTACCAACCTTTCGGGCCTGGTACCGGAACAGGCCGTCCGTCACTGATCAGCATCTGCAGGTGATCTAGGACTATGGCGACATGGCCCATGGTTTCCTGCCAGAACATCGCTGGATTAGGACTCTTCACAGCCTTGCGCAGGGCCGCCATAGAAGCGGAAAGTTTGCTGTCCATCAGTGCACACTCCCAGCAGTCTGCTGCTCGGCCTTGAGGTGCAGGTAGTAGGCGGCTAACTGCTCCAGTTCGGCTTCATAGGCCTCGTGTTGATAGGCCAGCTTCAATTCCGCCAGCTTGATCAGGATGTTGTTCGCGTGATTGAGCTGCTGATTCAGCGTGTGGTTAATGGTCTTCAGCTCGACCATCTGCTGGTCCTTCGCGAAGCCATCGCGCAGAACGTCCTTCAGGGCCAGGCGGCAGTCCTCCTCGCTCATGGCATCAACATCCATCAGCGGGGTGTAAGCGTGAGTTATGACGGTCATTGGTCTTGCTCCTTCACCTGGGTCACCCACGACACCTTCACCCCGCGCAGACGCACGGTGTTGCAAGTAGTCATGCCAACGGTCTTGCAATGAGCGCTGCGAAACTCCGGCATGAAGTGATCGGCCAGGCTCTGTGCCTGGTCCCGGTCGATGAACAGCGATTCATCGGGAACTGATGTCGCGACGACGCGAATGCCGACTTCGCGGAGCGCACGGGTGACTGCGTTGACCGCCGCGAGCTTTTCGGCCAGCTCATTGGTCAGGACGTGGCACGCGAAGAATGGATCGCGCAGTGGCCGCTTCGGAACGGCGTGAAGAGTGACTGTCGCGCGCATATCACACCCCCGCCCGCACGGCGGCTGCGATCAGCTCGCCAGTGACTTTGGGTTCGCAGACCTTCACCGCCTCGTTCATGGCTCCGCTGACCAGGTTGTTGACCGCCAACGGGTAGCACAGCGAGGAGGTCTGCACGCTGCGATGGCCACCGCGCCCAACCGGTACGGTGCTGCGCAGGCAGTTACGAATTTCCGTGAAGGCGGACGGCTCGAACACGTCCAGGTAGTCGACATCGACCCGTGCAAGCTTGTGCTTCAGGTAGGCCTCGACATTGTTGTCCAGAGGCTCCAACCAGACCTTTTCGCACCGCTGCACGACCTCGCGTACCGCAGCGTTGTTCTCAGAAAGCTTGACGTCCAGCTCGGTCTGGCCGATCAGGATGATGGACAGCAGTTGCTTGAAGCCACTCTTGATCTCGTAAAAGCGCTTGAGGTGTTTAATCGTCGCCTCGGACAGGCTGTGTGCCTCTTCGATTACCAGAACGTGCTTCTTGCCGACTTGGCTCTTGAGTAACTGGTGCATCTGCTCGGAGCGATCCTCAAGGCTACCGCGAGCTTTATCGCCGGGAGCGATGGTGCGAATCACCGCACTGATGATGTCGATGGACTTGAGCGGCTTGCCCTTGCGGTCGCTGTCCTCGCTACCCAGTACATAGGGCTCGATGATGGTGATCGGCTCCTGGTTGACCTGAATCCACTCGGCCAGGTCCTCGCGGAGTGTGGACTTGCCCGCGCCGGACTCGCCGATCACCGCCAACATCCCACCATGCTTCGCGGTCTGACGGATGGACTGGCGCACGTAACGGATGTCATCGGACAGAAATACGTCATCTGCTGACTGCATCTCGTAGGTGAACGGATCACGCGGCAGACGGAAGTGGCGTTTGGCTTCGGGGGTCAGGGTGTACTTTCGTAGTAGCATGGTGTCGCTCTCTTTGCTGTCTGCATTGTTGAGTGCCGGTGCAGCGTCAGTCTTGGCGGGCGGCGCTGCATCGGCTTCCATCACGAACAAGTCGCGAATGTGGTCATCGTTCGCCCCACGGGCGAACAGGGTTTCCTTGATCTTGTGCTCCAGGCCGGAGCGGTCGATGGTCTTCGGCCATTGGCCGTGATTGACCAACTGCGCAACGGCTGCCTGGCTGAGGGGTTGGCCGTCCGGTTTCTCCAGGGATGCGGCCAGTTCGCTTTGCGGAATGCCGAGGTCGGCAAGTACCCGCTTCAACTTCATCTGCATGACGTGCTCCTACACGGCCCGCAGGCCGCTGACGTTGGAGGCCGGAGGAACAGCGACCGGCCGGGTGAACTGTTCGATAAGGGCGTTGACCTGGTCCTCGGGCACACCCTCCTTAAAGGTGCTGCGCAGCCAGGCGTTCTCCTGCGCCGTGAGGTTGCGGCCAATCGCCTGGGCGATCCGCAACATGGCCTGCATGGCGGACAGCTTCGGCACGTCAATGCGCAGATGCTCCGGCGTTTCGATAGTGCTGCCCTGGCGCTGCAGGTAGGTGGGGTGCTCCACCTGCTTGAGGTGCTGGTGGGAGTCGAGCTGGCCGCCGAACGGAGTGATGTTCTTCGCCCTGGCCTGCTCGGCGTCCTGCTCCGGATAGGCCAGTTCGTCCATGGCCTTGGCGGCATGCTCGATGGCGGTCTCCGGCTGAGCCTTGTACTCCTGGCCAGGTACCGCTGCGTCCAGGCGCTGGCCGAAGACGTCGTAACCCCGGATCGGCTCCAGTCGGTACTTGAGGGTCTCGCCGTCGTAGCGCGGCACCTCGATCTGGATGGCACAGTCGCCGTATACCAGGGACCGGACACTGACGAAGCTGCCCACGGTGACGCCGTCCAGGCCGCGCACGCTGTAGAAGGCCGAGGCATCGGCGCTTGGATGCTTGAACTGGATGGTCAGGTCCGGGTTGACCTTGCGCTCGACCTCGCTACTGGTCATCAGCGCTCGGCAGACCTCTACCGGAGGTAGTAGACGCAACTGCTCGGCACGGATCAGTTGCCACAGGTCGTAGCGGGCGACCGGCGCATCCAGCCCCTTCCGGTGCAGCCGCGAATCCTGATGCGGAATCAGATTCGCGTTATAGGCCTCAGCCCAGGCCTGGGCCGAGGCGTTCAGCTCGGCAATGTCGTTCACCGGCTGGAAGCGCAGGCGGCTCTCGAACTGGGTTTCGACGATGTTGTTGCCGACTTCAACGCCCCCCTTGGCGCGGGCGTTTCCCGCAGCGTGTTCCAGAGGCTCGACTTCCAGTTGATCCAGCAGATTCTTGATCGCGTTACTGGTGTTGGCGGAGCCCTTGTCCCACAGCAGGAACTTGGGTACGCCGTGAATCAGACGCCCCTCTTGTTTGCCCCAGGCGTACATCAGGAACTCGAACAACGCATGCTGGCTCTCGCCGGCTGACTCGCAGTACCAGGTCACCAACGCTCCACTGGCGCGGTCATAGAGCACATAGCGCCAGACTTTCAGCTTGACCTTCGCGAAGTTCTCCAGCTTGTTCTTGTAGAACTCGCGCTCGCGCATGATGTGCTGGCGGCCCTTGAGGTAGTAGAGCAGGCACAGAGACGGGTCGACCTCGTGAAGGTAGTTCGGATGAGGTGCGCGCAGTGCCTGGACGGGGTCGACCTGGCGTTGGCTGGCCACGTTGAGACTGCGGGCCGCCATCAACCGATTGAGCTGGGCATTGCTGACGCCGAGATGGATACCGTTCTGCTCCAGGATCGAGCGCGCCGAAGGCGTGAACATCGCCTGCTTGCCGTTATCCCGGATGTTCTCGCGCTGCATGCTTCCCAGCATTTGCAGCGCCTCGGTGGCTACGCTGGTCGAGCCTTTGTCGTTGCGGGTCTTACGGCCCGACTGCCAGCCGCAGACGGACTTGAGCTGGCGGTATATGGTCGCCGACGACAATCCCAGGAACTCCTGGGCCGAGGACATGATGCCGCCGCGCTGGCTCCAGCTTGCGGCATCCAGTCGCCTGGCAAGATCCATCAGGTAATCGCGGAAATCCGGCGTGACCGACATTTCAACCGCTCCCTTCACGTCCATCACTGGGCCTGCTCTTCGGGTTGCAGCTGGTGCTGGCGAGCCAGAGCCAGTTCGTCCCCGAAGCGGTTGAGGATTTGGTCGCGGGCTGCCGCCACCAGGTGGGCGGTGCGGGTGATGGCATCGTCCAGCTCGATCAGTACCGTGCGTACTTCGAGCGGCATCTCAACGTAAGCCTCGGGGTCGTAGCCTGGCTGGTTGACCGCTTCGCCGATCCACCAGGCGTCCAGGGCCTCAACAGCTTGGAGATGGCGACCAAGGGCCTCGTCGATCAGCACCTGGCGCTTGGCGATTTCCTCCTGGAAGGGCGCGACCTTCTCGCTCCAGGGAGCAGTGCGCAGTTGAGCGCGCTGCAGCTCCAACTTGACGTCGCGGAGTTTCTTGCTGGTGTCCGCCTCGACTTTGGACAGGGCGTCGTAGTCCTGCTGAACGTCCTCCAGCTTCGCCTGCAGCTCTTCTTTTTCCTTCGAGTGCTTGGCGATCATCTCCTCTGCAAGATCAACGAAGGCTTCCTTGTCGCCGGTCTTGGCCACCTCGATCAGGGCTGTTTTCTGGTCGTCCGGCAGCTTCCGGTACTGACGCAGCTCGCGATAGCCGATGCCCATGCGGGACATAGATTCGAGGGCTTCTTCGCCGAGGGCGCGGAGATTGCGGATATCCTCATCAATCTGCTCCCTGGACCGGCCGAGCAGCGAGCAGAACTCCTCCCAAGTGCCGGAGAACTGGTGACCGTCACCAGTCTTTTTTCCCTGAAGAGCGCGGTAGAGCTTGTTTTCCTTGACGAACGCCAGCTTGGAAGTGGTGACGGTCACCGAAAATTTGGCGAATGCATCCGCCATCTGTGCCTGTCCAAGCAGTTGATTGACCAAGTCGCGCTCTTCTTGGATGCCCTGGGCGATGTCGCCCAGCATGGTCAGGGCCCCGGCTTCCGCCTGGTGGGCTTCCGGGTTGATTTCAGGCATGGGATCGAGTTTCACAGGGGATGCTTTGCGGGCCATGGGATGTCCTTAGTTCGGGGTACGGGTGTAACGCTGGCGGCGCTCGTCGAGTTCGTGCTGCGCCTTGCGCAGGGCTTCGTCGAAGGCGAAGGCCACCTGCACCAGACGCGGGCCGAGAAGCCAGCGGTGATGGTCATGTGGGCTGCGATCTGCCAGGCCTGCGGTGCGCAGGTTTTCCAGGGCTCGCAAGGCGTTGTCGGTAGTGCAGTCGGCGGCGGCGGCCACCTCTTTCAGCAGCATTCCGCGGAACTCGTTGCCGGCCAGGGCCAGCAGCACGCGCAACACGCGCTGCACCTGCTCGGAGCGGTATTTGTCGGCGCTCATACGTGCCTCCGGACGCAGCCCTTCATTTCCTTGGAGACTTCAGCGGCGATGTCCTGCAGCTCACCTACAGTGACCTCCCGGAGCGGTTTACCCAGACCTAGTACCCGCTGGGAGAACGTGATCTGCATAGCGCCGCTCCACCACTCGCTGTAACCACCGAACGACTCCAAGGCCTCATGCACATCCATTACTCGGGCGAGCGTTTCCGGGCTCATGACTGTTCTCCAAAGTCGAATTGAGGGTGGGCGTGCTGCTGCACGTTGCCGCGATGCCACGCTAGTTCCTCCAGTCCGGACTGGATGGCGCAGAGGGTGGCCGCCGCATCTTGCTCATCGGCATAGAACGCCATCAGCGCCCCAGCGGCTTGGTGAAGTACGGCTTGCAGGCTCTGGATGTCGGACGGGCTGCTGGCTCGTCCGGCGGGAATGTCGATCAGGACCTTGCCCGCGCTGGCCGCGAGCCATCGGCTTACTAGGTTGATGCCGCAGACCTGCTCGTAGACGGGGATCAGCACCGCTGGCATACGGCCGTTGGCGAGCCACTTGTAAAGCGCGGAATGGTCCGGCAGTCCCATCTGCTCGGCGATACGTTCAACGCTGAGCCGCCGCCGTTCCCGGCCATGGTCTTTGCACCACTCCAGGGCCTGCCGGAGGTTGGTTGGCTGGGCGTTCTTCCAATTGCGGCGTTTCATTGGAAGCTCCCGCTGGCGCGGTAGCGCGGCCCTTCCAAACAAATTCTGTATTTGCAACTAGGCAGTGGCATTGCGCCATGCACAATGAAATCAGTTACATTCACCAACAGGGCCGATGACATGCGGGACGAACTGAAACAGTTGCAGGCGAAGGTTGAGGCACAGAGCTTCGTGATCGAAGAGCTGCTGGGTATCTGTGTAGAATCCGGGCTGACTTCGGCAGCAATAGCCGGTAGCTGGAAATCGGTACGGAACAGTCCGACGTTCTTCGCGGCAGATGCCGAGGCGAAGCGGCTACTGGCCGACGAGTTGGATGCGTGGGCCGAGGTGCTCATTACGCGACATCCAGAGCTTTGGCTGGATCGGTGCAGATCTCGCCGGCCTTCAAGCCGAGCTTGATGGCGATCTCATGGGCCTGGCCGCGAACGCACTTCTTGCGGCCGCCGAGAACCTCGAACACCAGGTTCGGTGAGAATTTGTTGGCGATTGCCCATTGGGTGATCGAAATACCCTTGGCCTTGAGCGCTTCGCGGGCTTGATCAGGGGTACGTAGCTTCATGGAAGCTCCTTTCGAGGGGTTATGGCGCCGTGTTCGGTGCCGTTTAAGTTGCCGTTCGTGGTGGGACGGTGTGGATTTAATGATGGTATCCAAAACGATACCTGTCAAGAGATTTGATATGCCAATGAATATCGGCATGCGATTGAAAGAGGAGCGCGAGCGGCTAGGCTTCACTCAGCCTGCGTTCGGGGCGATAGGTGGCGTGCAGAAGCTTGCTCAACTCAAGTACGAGAAGGGGGAGCGGTCGCCTTCAGCGGAATACTTGGCTGCAATTGCCAAGGTAGGGGCGGATGTTCAGTACATAGTGACAGGGGCGCGTTCTCTAGGAACCCTCACCGCTGATGAAGACCAGCTCTTAGAGAAGTTTCGAAAGGCTCCGCTCGCGGTAAAAGCCGCAGCCTTAGCAGCTGTGACCGCTGGAGCCTCTCCCCGTAGTCAGAGTTTCCACGGACCTGTGGGGCAGGCAGCACAAGGGGATATCCAGAATGGCCCCGGATTTGTCTTGAATGTGACTACTAGGCCTGAAAAATGATAGGAATCTTCAATGAAAGTAAATGGACTGGCTGTATTGGTATGCACTCTCTCACTATTTGGTACGACGGAAGCTTCTGCAGCATCTAAACCTGAAGAAATAAATCCCCCAACTTTTCGATCTGCCAGCCCTGAATCGCTCGCTGCTGCAAAACAGTATTTGAGTGATCTAGACCAAGCGATGCTCGATAGCATCGCTGTGCTCAAGAAAGGGCAGTTGCAGGGTCTGCATGCTCAAAGCAAGTATTTCAACTACCAAGTAGAGAAAGGGCGAAGCCTGTTTGGGTCAACTATTTTTGAGCCGCTCGGCCGCTGCTTTGCGGCCGGAAACTATTCTCGTGCCTGGTGGCAGGAACAGCTCAGCGCAGCTCAGAGAGGCGGTACTGAGTCCGTGCCTGGCTCAATCAAAGAGACCTTGGACGAGTACCAACTTAATAGAGATGAATGCCTAAAAGATGCCGACCCAGTCGCTTCTGGAAAGGCGGAAGCTGAGCTTGATGAAGAACTGAAGAAAAAGTTTGGTGGTGGTCGAGAATGCCTTGCAGTCATCACGGTTGACCCTGAAACAAAAGAGGTTGTAACCAGACCGAAACCTGCCCACTGCAAAAACTAAATGAAGTCTGGATGGAGACCTTGCCAGAATGGGAAGACGCTCCACTCAGTAACTCTTTAAACCTGATTAAAAGCCCTCCTGCAGCACGCCGCCGATCATGGCGGCGTGTTCGTTTCGGCGCCTCCCTGGCGCCCATCTGCAGGAGGTTCCATGCGATCCAATCCCCCGCGCGGTATCCGTAACTTCAATCCCGGCAACATCCGCCACACCAAGGGCACCCGTTGGCAAGGTATGTCGGCCAATCAGAACGATTCCGCGTTCGTCCAGTTCACCGGCCCCCAATGGGGCATCCGAGCCATTGCTCGCACGCTGATCACCTACCAGGACAAGCACGCCCTGCGCACGATCCGCCAGATCATCAGCCGCTGGGCGCCTCCGAGTGAGAACAACACCGAGAGCTACATCCGCCAGGTCGCTGCCCGCGTCGGTGTGGCCCCCGACGCGCGTATCGACGTGTACGACTACCGCACCATGCGCACCCTGGTTGAGGCCATCGTCAGGCACGAGAACGGTCCCGGCCCGCTTCCGGAAGGGAGCTGGTACGGCGAGGGAGTGATCAACGAAGGCCTGCACCTGGCCGGCATCGTTGCTGGCGCCTACCACGGGGAGCCGGCATGAAGCTGATCGACAACTGCCACTGCTGCTGGAAGCTGCATAGCGTCCAGCTGGCGATTGCCATCGCGCTGCTGGGTTTCCTGCAGGCGACGGTACTGCCGATGTGGGAGGCCCAACTCTCTCCGACCCTGTACGCCTCGATCAACAGCGTGCTGGCCATGCTGCTGTTCGCCGCTCGCCTGATCAGGCAAGGCCCACCGGACACTGAGGAGGAACCATGAAACTCCTCACTCGCTTGTTTTCGCACCTGGTACTGCTACTTAGGCCGTCCTGGACAGTGCCAGTCGCGGCCAGTTGGTACCGCCCCCAGCCTCTGCATACGGGGCGGCCTGGCCACTCAGGCGTGCCAGCCGCCCGACGTGCTGCCCGTAAGACTCGGAACCGTAGGAGGCACCATGGCCGTGCTTAGCTGGTTGCGCCGCAGTTGGCCGCTGGTCGTGGTCATCGGCTATGCGACAACGCTGTACATCTACGGCAGCACTCAGCGGGGTGTCGGCTATGCGACGGCCAAGGCCGAAGGTGACCAGGCGTTGACGGCCCTACGCCTGGAGTATGCCGAGCAACGTGCCGCAGTTGCAGATGAAGGTGCTCTGCGGCTACGGCAGCAGATCGCTCGCGCCGATCAGGCCGAACAACTCATGCAGCAAACGCAGCAGCAGCTGGCCGATGCGCAACGGCAGCTCCAGGAGCGAATTCCCCATGTCACGACCGTATACCGGCCGGCGCCTGATGTCGCGCCTGTTGCTATCCCTCGCTGTGTGTTCACTCGTGGTTGGCTGCGCGACTACAACGCCGCCCTCGGCGCCGATCTGCCCACCGCTCGAACCTCTGGTAGTACCACCGTCGCTGAAGAAGCGCCCCGCGCCGCCCCCGGCGCTGACACCGAACTACTGGAAAGCGGCATCACTCCCGCCGACATCCTGGCTCACGCCCAGGACTACGGCCGCTGGGCGCTCGGCAACGCCGCCCAGCTCCACCAGTTGCTCGATCTGCAGGAAGGGAAGTAGCCCGATATGGACGTTGTAGACCGCTGTACCGAACAGAACGATTTCACTGAGGCCGCGCTGGAGGTTCATCTGTCGAGCCACCAGCGCCGTTCCGGCCCCTCGGCCTACCGCTGCGACGAATGCGGTGACGCGATTCCGGAGGCGCGCCGTCAGGCCGAGCCGGGGACGCAACACTGCGTCGAGTGCAAGCAGTACCTGGAGCACCTGCAGAAGCGAGGACCGCAATGGATTTGACGGACATGCAGTTGGGCTTTTCCAGCGTGCAATGGGTAGTGATGACCGTCCTCGGCATCTACACCTGGCTCACCAACCGGCAGGCCGCCAGCAGCCGTGAGCTGCTGGAACTGCGCACTCGGATCATCGCTCTGGAGGCCGCCGTGCAACATCTGCCGGACCAGGCGGCGATCACCGAGCTGCTCGGCGACATGAAAGCGGTTCGTGCCGAGTTGACAGCCATGCAGGGCCTGACCCGTGCGGTGGACCGCATCAATGACTATCTGCTGCGAGAAAGACCATGACGCCTTATGCCGAATTCCTGCGCCAGGACATGCGCCTGGTGATCCTGCGCCTGCTGTCGGAAATGCCAGGCTATCGGGCGAACAGCTCCATGCTGAACGCCGCCCTGGATCACTACGGCCACACTGCCAGCCGTGACCAAGTGAAGAGCGAGCTTGCCTGGCTGGCCGAGCAGGGGCTGGTCAAGCTGGAGGATATCGGCGCGGTCCTGGTGGCTACGCTCACTGAGCGCGGCCAGGACGTAGCAGCTGGCCGTGCACGGGTGCCCGGCATCAAGCGGCCGGGAGCCTGACATGGCGGGCAAATCCTCAGTCAATCGCCTACCCCCTGTGGTCAAGGCCTATCTCCAGAAGCTGTTGCGCGAAGACCGGATGACCCTCGACCAGATGATCGAGGACCTGCGCTCCCGCTTCCCCAACGAGAAGGTGCCCAGCCGTAGCGCGCTCGGTCGCTTCAAGATCGGTTTCGAGCAGCTGACCGAGAAAGCCCGCCAGCACCGCGAGCAGGCAGAAGCCTTCGTCGGTGCCTTGGGCGAAGACGCCAGCGACAAGACCGGCGCACTCCTGGTCGAGGCAGTTTCGACCCTGACCTATCAGGCCGCCATGGGCGCCCATGAGAAGGACGACGTCACCATCAAGGAGGTTGCCGCTCTGGCCCGCGCCGCCAAGGCGACGATGGAAGCCAGGACGCTCAGCGTGAAGGAGCGCCAGGCCATCGAGAAAGCGGCGCGCGAACGGCTGCTCCAGGAACAGGCCGCCAAACTGGACGCAGAAGTCCGTAGCGGCGGCATGGACGAGGAACAGGCGCTGTTCTGGCGGCAGAAGTTCCTCGGGGTGAAAGTGTGAGCGCCCCGGCCGTCAAACCGAGCAGTAGTACGCTCCGGGTCGTCGAGTGGGACGAGCTGCCGGAGTCGGTGCGCGCCATCCCGCAGGGGTACAACCCCATCGCGGAAGGTCTGCTCATGGCGCACCAGGCCGATTGGCTGGCCATTCAGGCGCAGATCAAACTGTGCGAGAAGGGACGCCGGACGGGCATCACCTTCGCCGAGGCGCTGGACTCGGTGATCACGGCCGCCTCGCGCCGCAGCGCTGGCGGCATGGACGTGTTCTATGTCGGCGACACGAAAGAGAAAGGCCTGGAGTTCATCGGCTACTGCGCCAAGTTCTCCCGCGTGATCGCCGAGGCCCAGGCTTCCGGTGTCAGTGAGATCGAGGAGTTCCTGTTCTAGGACCAGGACGACTCCGGCAACACCCGCCAGATCAACGCCTACCGCATTCGCTACGCCAGCGGCTTCAAGATCGTCGCGCTGTCAAGCAACCCGGCGAACCTGCGCGGCTTGCAGGGCAAGGTGATCATCGACGAAGCCGCCTATCACCGGAACGTCTCGGCGGTGCTCGATGCCGCGACCGCGCTGCTGATCTGGGGCGGCCGCATCGTCATCATCAGCACCCACAACGGCAAGTCCAACCCGTTCAACGGCATGATCGCCGACATCCAGGAAGGCCGTTACGGCGATGCCGCCGTGGTGTTCAAGGCCACCTTCGACGACGCGGTAGCCAACGGGCTCTACGAGCGGCGTTGCATGATGCGCGGCGAGGAACCCTCGGCCGAAGGCAAGGAAGCCTGGTACAAGTCGATCCGCAACGCCTACGGCCCGCGTAAGGCGCAGATGCGCGAGGAACTGGACGCGATACCTCGCGACGGCAACGGCGTTTGCGTGCCAGGCGTGTGGATCGAGGACGCCATGCGCCCAGGCCGGGAAGTCCTGCGCCTGGCCCTGGACGAGGGATTCGCCCTGCAACCGGTTTACCGCCGCGAAGCCTGGATCGAGGCCTGGATCGAACAGCACCTAGTGCTGCTGTTGCAGCAGCTCGACCCGGAGGTGCGGTGGTTCCTGGGCATGGACTATGCCCGGCATCGCGACTTCTCGATCATCTGCCCGATGTCCGTCGACCAGCAGCGGCATCGGGATGTCCCGTTCGTGGTGGAAATGCACAAGGTGCCAACCCGCCAGCAACAGCAGGTGCTGTTCACGATCCTGCGCACGCTGCCCAACTTCATGGGCGCTGCCCTGGATGCCTCCGGCAACGGCGAGACCCTGGCCGAGGATACCGCCGACGAGTTCGGCCATGAACGCATCCAGCAGGTGAAGCTCTCGCGAGCCTGGTACGGCGCCTGGATGCCGCGCTTCGTCGGCCTGTTCGAAGACGGCACCATCACCATGCCCAAGGATGACTCGCTGCAGCAGGACATCCGCGCCATCGAAACCGTCGACGGCATTCCGATGATCGTCAAGGCCCGCCAACAGGACCTCAAGGACCCGGACCTCTACCGGCACGGCGACTTTGCCGGAGCCGCCGCCCTGGCTAACTTCGCCACCCTGGAGGTGGCCTCTGGCCCTGTTACCGTCAAGTCCCGTCGCCGCCGTATGGCGGTCCGCATCACTCAGGGGTACGCATGAGCAACCAAGGCGTGTGGGTCACCCCCACCGAGTTCGTTCACTTCGCCGAGGCCAAGCGCGACAAGAGCCTCACCGACCACATTGCCAGTCGTGGCCGCAGCTTCGATGCTCAGGCGCTGGGCATGTACTTACCCAACCCGGATCCGATCCTCAAGGCGCAGGGCAAGGACATCAAGGTCTACCGCGATCTGCGCAGCGCCGCGCTGGTCGGGGGCAACATCCGTCGCCGCAAGTCTTCGGTGCTGGCCCTGGAGCGTGATTTGAAGCGTGGCCAGGCACCGGTCCGCGTCGAACGATTCGTTCGGGATTGGCTGGCTGACCTCGATCTCGACCGCATCGTCCGTGAGCTGCTCGACGCCGCGCTGTTCGGGTACCAACCGGTCGAGCTGATGTGGAAGGCCGTGGGCCTGCACCTGGTGCCCGAGGACCTGCTGGGCAAACCGGCCGAATGGTTCCTCTACGACCAGGACAACCGCCTGCGCTTTCGCGCCCGCGACGCGGGCATCCAGGGCGAGCTGTGCGACCCGCAGCGCTTCGTCGTGGCCCGGCAGGACGCCACCTACAACAACCCCTATGGCTTCGCCGATCTGTCGATGTGCTTCTGGCCGGTGGTGTTCATGAAGGGTGGACTGCGCTTCTGGGTCCAGTTCACCGAGAAGTACGGCAGCCCTTGGCTGATCGGCAAGCACCCGCGCAGCGCGTCGACCAAGGAAACCGACGATCTGTTGGACAGCCTGGAGCAGATGGTCCAGGACGCGGTGGCGGTGGTGCCGAACGACTCCAGCGTGGAGATCAAGGAAGCGGCCGGCAAGACCGGTAGCGCCGAGGTCTACCGTGAGTTGCTGATGTACTGCCGTAGTGAGATCAACGTGGCGCTGCTCGGTCAGAACCAAACCACCGAGGCGACCTCGACCCGAGCCAGCGCCCAGGCTGGCCTCGATGTCACAGACGACATCCGCGACGGCGATGCCAGCATCGTGGCCGCTGCGCTCAATGCCGCCATCCGCCTGGTGGTCGATCTCAACTTCGGCGAGAACGTCGAGGCTCCTGTGTACGAGCTGTGGGAACAGGAACAGATCGATAAGACCCTGGCCGAGCGCGACAAGTCGCTGACCGACTCCGGCGTCCGCTTCACCGAGCAGTACTGGGCCAGAACCTACAACCTGCAGGCCGGAGATCTCGCACCGACGGCGCCGGCCACGGACACGGACACGACCGAATTTGCCGAGGCGGCGGTACGTCCGGTACTCGACCAGTACGCCCTGGACCAGGCCATCGATGGCTTGGCCGCGGCTGAACTGCAGCAGCAAGCCGAGCAAGCGCTGCTGCCGGTGATTGAGGCGCTGCAGCAGGGGCGCGATGAGTCCGAAGTGCTCGGCCTGCTGGCCGAGACCAGCCCGGACCTGGATGCTGCCGCCCTACAGGCGAACCTGGCTCGCCTGATGTTCATGGCCGACACCTGGGGCCGTCTGAGTGCGTCCGCTGATCTGGAGGACTGAGGATGGCATCCCCGACACCTGTGAACCCGGCCGACCTCAAGGCCATCTTCGGCCTGGAGCCCGCCGCCGCCATCGAGTACCTCAAGCACAAGGGGTACGCAATCACCTGGGACTGGCAGGAAATGCTCGACTCCGCTCACGACCGCGCCTTCACCGTGGCGAAGGCCATGCGCCTGGACGTGCTATCGGATATTCGCGAAGCCCTGGAGCGCGCCTTGCAGGAAGGCAAGACCCTGAAGCAGTTCATCGAAGAACTGCAGCCGGTCCTGGAGCGCCAAGGCTGGTGGGGTAGGCAGGTTCTGGTCGACGGCGACGGCAATGCCGAACTGGTCCAGCTCGGCAGCCCCTACCGTCTCAAGACCATCTACCAGACCAACCTGCAGAGCGCCTACATGGCCGGCCGCAAGGCTACCATGGAGGATTCGGCGGACACGCACCCCTATTGGCGCTATGTCGCGATCATGGATGGCAAGACCCGCCCCAGCCATGCCGCACTCAACGGCGTTGTGTATCGACACGATGATCCGGTCTGGTCCTCGATCTATCCACCGAACGGGTTCAACTGCCGCTGCCGCGTGACGGCCATCAGCGAGTCCGGCATGAAGCGCCGGGGCCTGACCGCGCAGAGCAGCGCCGGCCAGGTCCAGCAGGAATCGGTCGAGACCGGGGTCAACAAGCGCACTGGCGAGATCCGCACCGCCGATGTGACGGTGGTCAAGACCGGTCGAGGTAGGTCGTTCCGAACCGACCCCGGTTTCAATCACAGCCCTGGCACCGGCCTGGCCGCCGCACTCAAGCGCAAGGAGTCCGAATGATCAACATCGACCTGGAGCACCAGCGTGTCCAGCAGGCGCTCGCTCGTGTGGAGTGGGCGGTTGGCGAGCTGGCACCGCTGATGCGCGGCATTGCCGCCGAGCTGGCCTCGATCACCGAGGAGAACTTCGAGAACGAAGGCCAGAGTGGCGAACCATGGCCGGCGCTGTCGGAGGTCACGACCAATCGCCGCGAGCTGGCCAGGACCTGGCCGGGACAGATGCTGCAGGTCACCGCCGGGGGCCTGGCCGCTTCGATCACCACCCAGGCAACCGACAGCAGCGCCTTGGTCGGCAGCAACAAGCCCTATGCCGCCATGATGTTCTTCGGTGGGCGCCGCGAAGACTTTCCGCATCTGTGGGGCGACATTCCCGCGCGGCCGTATCTGCCCATGGACACCGAGGGCAACCTGCAGTCCGAAGCCGAAGAGGCTATCCTGGATCTGGCGCTTTCCCACCTCGAAAGAGCCGCTCGCCTGTAATGCCCCTAGGAGCGCTGAAATACCCCAGGCGCTCCGGTTCATCCTCCTGACTGCGTTCGCGGCGTGTTACGGCGTCGTAAAGCTTTATAAAGCTACGCTGCGTGCCGCGCTCGCGTTGCACTTCACGTCCCCTGCTATCGATCCGCTTCTGAATCTTTAAACCCGATTAAAAGCCTCGGCCGATTCCGGCTGCCAGGCTGTGCCTCCATGTACTACCACCCAAGCGCACAGCCCATGAAAAGCATCCCGTTCTTCCGTGCCGGTCGGCACCTGGACAGTCGGGGGCGTCAGGTCGAGTTCTCCGAAGCCGATCTCGATGCCGCCATTGCCGGTTACGACCCGACGTTGCATCGCGCCCCACTGGTTATCGGCCACCCGAAGGACAACGGGCCGGCCTATGGCTGGGTCGGGTCCATTAGCCGTAATTCGAAGGGTGAAGCTGTTGCCACCCCCGTGCAGTTGCACAACGACTTCGCCGAAGGGGTAGCCGCTGGCACCTGGTATCCGCGTTCTGCGTCCTGGTACGCCCCCACCGACCCGCGTAACCCGAAGCCTGGCGTCTACTACCTGCGCCATATCGGCTTCCTCGGCGCCCAGCCTCCCGCCATCAAGGGGCTTTCCGACATTGAATTCGATGACGGCGAAGGCGTCGTGGAGATCGAGTTCTCCGACTTCGGCCACGAGGTCGGTGCGAGCCTCTGGCGGAAGTTTCGCGAGTGGCTGATCGGCGAGCGCGGTATCGAGACCGCCGACAAGGTCGCTCCCAGTTGGGAGATCGACAGCCTGGCCGAAGCGGGCCACCGCGACGAACCTCGCTCTCCCGCATTTTCCGACCCAACCCCAACCACCACCGAGGAATCTTCCGTGGATGAAGCGCAAGCGGCCGCCCTGAAGGCGGAAAACGAACGGCTCCAGCGCGAGCTGAAACAGCACCAGGACGCGCAGCGGGACTCCGAGCGCAAGAATCGCCACGCTGGCAACGTCGAGTTCGCCGAGGGGCTGATCAAGGAAGGACGCCTGCTGCCCAAGCATGCCGCCGCGCTGGTCGCAGCCCTGGACTTCGCCGAGGACGGCGAGCAGCCCCTGGAGTTCGGCGAGGGGGATGCCCGCCAGCCAGTTGTCACCGGCCTCAAGGCGATCTTTACCGATCTGCCCAAGCAGCTCGACTTCGCCGAACAAGCCAGCAAGGAACGCCAGGCATCCAGCCGCCAAGCGGTTGACCTGGAGTTCGCCGAGAAGAACACCGACCCCGACCGTTTGGACCTGCACCAGCGAGCAACCGCGCTGGCGGCAGAGAAGAACATCCCCTACGAGTCGGCCGTGCGCCAACTCATCTGATCCGCAGGAGCAACCATGGCAGATCGTTTGAAGCAACTCCGGGTCGTCGATCCGGTCCTGACCAACCTGGCGCGCGGCTACCGCAATGCCCAGTTCATCGCCGAAGCGCTGTTCCCGATTGCGGAGATGGACAAGGAAGCCGGAACCATCCCGCTGTTCGGCAAGGAAGCCTTCGAGGTCTACGAGACCGAGCGCGCGATCCGGGCGCAATCCAACATCATGAACCCCGACGACCTGGACGGCTTGGACGTGGTACTGCGCGAGCACGACATCGCCTATCCCGTGGACTACCGCGAGCAGAACGAGTCCATGTTCGACGCCGAGGCCCGCGCCTCTCGTCGCGTCGTCGACGTGATCGACCTGCGCCGCGAGGTGGCCTGCGCGAAGCTGGCCCAAAATCCCAACACCTACCTGTCCGGCGCCAAGGTCACCTTGGCCGGCACCAGCCAATGGAGCAACGGCGGCGGCGATCCGATCCAGGTCGTTGAGCATGGCAAGGAAGTCATCCGCAGTCGCATCGGCGTTCGCCCGAACACCATCACCATGGGCGCCTCGGTGTACGCCTCGCTGAAGTTCCACCCCAAGCTGCAGGAAGCGCTGGGCAGCAACGAGCGCAAGCTGATCACCCTGGAGCACCTGAAGGCCTTGTTCGGTGTGCCGGACATCCACATCGGTGAGGCGCTGGCCAACACCGGTACGTTCGGCGACATCTGGAACGACAGCCTGCAGCTGGCCTACGTGGCGAAGCCCCAGGGCGGCGCCAAGTCCAACTACGAGGAGCCGAGCTTCGGCTACACCTTGCGCCGCAAGGGCATGCCCGAGATCGATACCTTCGACACGGCTGGCGGCAAGGTGCGCTACGTGCGCAACACCGACATCTATAAGCCGGTGGTCGTTGGCGCCGACGCTGGCTACTTGATCTCCGACATCAACGCCTGAGGTGACCATGGCCGCGAAGACCCAGCCCCAAGATAAAGACACGCCGAAAGCCAAGGGTGACCAGCCCCTGATCGACAAGAGCGCACAGGTGCCGGAGGCACCGGTCACTCCTTCGCCGAGCGATGGTCAGGCCGACAGCGACGGTGCTGCTGAAAAGACCAGTGCCGAGAACAACGACCCGGCACCGGAGCCCGAAAAGCAGCAATACCTGGTCACTGGCCGCACCGACGTGCTGCACAACGCCGACCTGTACACCGAAGGCGATAGCCTCTGGCTCAACGAGGACGACGCCTATTCCTTGCTCAAGGCCGGCTGCATCCAGCCGGTAGGACGGTAACCCGTGAAGACGAAACAACCTGTACTCACCACCTCGGTGGTCGCCCTGGTGGATCTCCCGCGCTTCCTCTTTGCCGGCCTCGATGGTGGCCTGTGTGCGGCCGGCGCCAAGTCGCTTGGCACGGTTGCGGCCGACACCGAGGCCGGTAGCGTGGCACCGGTCGATGTCCTAGGCATCTGCCTGGTCATTGCCGGTGGAGCCGTCGCGGCCGGCGCCGAGGTGGAAGCCGATGCCTCCGGCCGCGCCGTCACTCTGGCAGAGGGCAAGAGCAACGGTACCGCTCTGGATGCGGCGGCGACGGCCGGCGACATCATCCGCATCGTGCGCGGTATCTGACCATGCGCTACTGCACCCGCGCCGACATCGGCAGTGCCATTCCGGAGAACATCCTGCTGCAGCTCTCCAATGATGACTCTGCCGCCGAGCAGCCCAATGAGAGCGTGATCCTGGAAGCTGTCCGCCAGGCCGAGGAGTTGGTGGATGGCTATCTGCGAGGCCGCTACGTCCTGCCGCTCGATCCGGTGCCGACCGTGCTGCGGGATGCAGTGGTGTACCTGGCCAGGCACTGGCTCTACCAGCGCCGACCGGAGGGAGCCATCCCGGATGCGGTGAAGGACAGCCGCAAGAACACCATCGGATTGCTGGAGAGCATCCGGGATGGCGCGGTCACCCTCGGCATGCCAACCGGTGAACTGGCGCCGGAACCTGGTGAAATCAAGGTTCGCTCGCGCCGTCAGCAGTTCAGCGACGATCTGTGGAAGGGCTACTGATGGCACAGAAGACTCAGACCGTCAGTCTCCTGGAAGCGATGCTGGCACGCCTGCAGGAGCACTTTGGCCGCGAGCTGGCGGTGGAGCTGTTCCCGGAGCAACCGGGCAACTACCGCCTCAACCATCCGCGTGGGTCGATCCTGCTGGCCTACGGTCGCAGTCAGTTCGGCCAGCCCGAGGCGGCTGATGCCGTGCTGCAGGAACGCAACCTGGTGTTCCGCCTGACCCTGGTGTTTCGGCAGCTCAACGGCAAGGACGGGGTGACCAGCTACCTGGATCGCATCCGCGAGAGCCTCACCGGTTGGTATCCGCCGCACTGCGACAACCCATGCCGCCCGCTTTCCGAACAGTTCCTGGGACACGTCCAGGGCGTCTGGCAGTACGCCGTGGACATCGCCACCCGTGCCACCCAACTGCAGGTGCAGGGACCGGAAACCGGTCCTCTGCTGACTACCGCGAGGTTCGAGGAGGACGAATGAGCCTGACCCGCTATCACTACAACGGCCCGCCCAGTGGCGTTGAGCTGCGCCTGGCCGATGGCACGCTCCTGGAGGTTCGGCTGTGTCCGGGCCGCCTGGCAGAGCTGCCGGCTGACCATGAATACACCTGGACGCTACTGGCGCTTCAGCGCCTGGAGCCGCTCGCTCAGCGCGAGGCAGGTGAATCCACCAGCGGTACTCGCCGCACCCGGACGAAAAAGGAGCCAGAATGAGCGCCAATTACCTTCACGGCATCGAGTCCATCGAGGTCGAACGCGGTCCACGCGCCATCCGTGTGGTTAAGTCGGCGGTTATTGCCCTGGTGGGTACCGCTCCGACCGGCCCGCAGAACACGCTTGTGCTCTCGCAGAATGAGCAGGACGCGGCGCAGTTCGGCCAGGCTCTGCCGGGCTTCAGCATCCCCCAGGCGCTCGCTGGCATCTATGACTTCGGCGCCGGTACGGTGCTGGTGGTCAACGTCCTCAACCCGGCGGTACATCGCACCCAGGCACCGCCCACGACACTGTCGTTCGACAGTAACGACGTGCTGCAGCTGGAGCACGGCGCCCTGATCGCACTCGTGATCAAGGACAGCGCCGGTGAGAATCTGTACTCGAAGGACGTGGACTATCGCGTTGACATGCAAACCGGCCGTCTGCAGCGCCTGGCCGGAGGCACCATTCCGTTGGGCGGTACGGTCCAGGTCGAATGCACCTATGCCGACCCGAGCTTGGTGACGCCTGCTGACATCATCGGCAGTGTCAACGCCGCTGGTCTTCGTACCGGCCTGAAGGCGTTCGCGGACAGCTACAACCTGTTCGGCTTCTTCCCGAAAATCTTCATCGCGCCGGGGTTCTCTCCGTTGAACAGCGTCAGCGTTGAGCTGATCGCGGCCGCCGAACAGATGCAGGGTATCGCCTACATCGACGCGCCTATCGGCACCACCGTGCAGCAGGCTATCGCCGGCCGTGGTCCGTCCGGTTCGATCAACTTCAACACCAGCAGCGACCGGGCGCGGCTGTGCTATCCGCACGTCAAGGTCTATGACACGGCCACGAACAGCGAGCGCCTGGAGCCACTGTCGATCCGTGCCGCTGGTCTGCGCGCCAAGGTCGACAACGACAACGGCTACTGGTGGTCCAGCTCCAACCAGGAGCTGCTCGGCGTCATCGGCCTGGAGCGCCCACTCACCGCTCGCGTCGATGACCCGAACAGCGAGGTCAACCTGTTGAACGAGGCCGGTATCACGACGGTGTTCAACTCGTTCGGCACTGGCTTGCGCCTGTGGGGCAACCGCACGGCCGCCTGGCCGACGGTGACCCACATGCGCAACTTCGAGAACGTGCGCCGTACCAAGGACCTAGTCGACGAATCGATCCGCTACTCCTCGCTGCAGTTCGTGGACCAGCCCGTCACCCAGGCCTTGATCGACAGCATCATCGAAAGCGTCAATTTGTTCGGCCGCAAGCTGATCAGCGACAGCGCGTTACTCGGCTTCGAATGCTGGTGGGACCCCGCGCGCAACCCGCAAACGGAGATCGAGTCGGGCCACCTGCTGTTCAACTACAAGCTGACGGTGCCGCTGCCGTTCGAGCGCGGTACCTTCGAAACCGAAATCACCGGGGAATACCTGGCCAACCTGAAGGGGGCTGCATAAATGGCAGGCTTCGTAGCTCACCGCATCACCAACGGCTCTGTGTATCTGGACGGCAACAGCTTCTTCGGCAAGGTCGAGGAGATCGAGCTGGGAACGGTCAAGACCGTGATGTCCGACTTCCAGGGCCTGGGCATGATCGGCCTGATCGAGTTGCCGGACGGCCTGGACAAACTGGAGGGCAAGATCACCTGGAACAGCCTCTACAAGGAAGCCGGCATCAAGCTGGCCAGCCCATTCAAGGCCGTCCAGTTGCAGGCGCGTTCCAACGTCCAGGTGTTCAACAACGGCGGCCTGGTCGACGAGATACCGCTCGTCACCACTCTGACCATCATGGCCAAGGAATACGGCCTGGGGACCTACAAACCGCGCGAGGCGATGAAGCAGGAGACGCCGTTCTCGGCGACCTACGTGCGCCAGGTGCTCAACGGTGAGGAGGTGTTATTGCTGGACTACCTGGCCAACATCTTCAAGGTCAATGGCGAAGATCAGTTGGCCAGGTACCGGCGCAATATCGGGCAGGCGTAACTAGGTCGGAAGACCAAGCTGAACGGAAGCATACCGGGCGCCGATGCTTAGGACTTCGGAGACCACACCACGAAGTACTTCCTTGGTCCCCCCTTTGGATGCTACTACCAGCTTCTCGCCCAAGGATGAGCCAACCTGCAGACTGGCTGGCATTGCCTTGAGTACCTCCAGTCCTTTGGCTGTCAGCACTGCGCCACGGAAGCCTTGGTGGTGAATGCGTTCCTCATAGAGAAGATAGCCGGAACTGGCGAGCCAACTGATGCTGGCAAGGAGAAACTCTCCATCCTTGGTGATTGTTTCAACCCCCAACGCCTCATTCATTTTGTAGCCGTCATCCACAAAATTCTTCACCAGCAAATAGATGGGGACGGGAAAGTTTTCATAGAGCTTGCCAAGCACTAGGCCGGTGATTTCGTCGAATCGTTCGATATTGGAGGCTGTCATGTCCGTGACTCCGGATGCAGTGAATAGCGATCACTTTTCGGGCGTAATGAACGCCATCGATCAGCAGATCAAGAAGGAAATGGATAGCGTGCGAGCGAGACTCTACTGGCAAAACGCCCTGGAGAACATTCCGCCCGAAACCCTGGCTGAAGCCCTGGCCGCAGGACTGTCCAGCAAACGCTACCAGGAAGTGCCGGCATGTCGTTGCTGCCGGCACAGAGGATAACGACCAGGAGTGATGCGAGAGGACTGCCCCAAGGACGGGGCCGCCAGGACGGCAACCGAAGCCCCGCCATCGCGCGGGGCTTCTCTTTAAACCCGATTAAAAGCCAGCGCCCCAATCAAGCGCGATGCTCGACACTCCTTTACTGCCATCCCATTGGAGCACCGAGCATGTCCACCCCTCCTGTAATTCGTCTGCTTTTCCCGTTCACCTCTGCCAGCGGCGAACGTATCGAGGAGCTGGCTATTCGTCGGCTCAAGCGCCGCGACCTTGCCGACGCGCAGCGCCACTCCAAGGATGAAGCCGTGATCGAGGATCATCTGCTCTGCAAGATGACCGGCCTGACCCTCGAAGACCTGGAGACACTGGATCTCGCCGACAGCCGAACGGTGACCGAGGTGTTTCGGGAACTGGTGGCGGGCCGAGACGGTACTGCAGTCTTGGGACGAAGCGCTGCTCCTGGTGCTGCGGATGCAGCCGAGTGAAATCGCCGGGCTAGAGATGGATGACTATTGGCGGTGGTGCGAGGTATGCGAGCGGGAGATCAACCGTCGCATCGAGGCCGCCGAAGGAATGCGAAACCGGTAGCCACTAGTCCCGCCGTCACTCCCACCAGCAGAGAGCCACCCGCCGCAATGGGGGTGGCTACCAGGGCCAGCAGAGGCAGGCCCAGGCAGAACGCCAGCGCCGCGCCCCAGAGCGGCAAGTTCGTCAGGCATATCCAGGCGAACAGCAGAACGCCCAGCCCCATGATCAGGCTGTAAAGGATGCGAGAGGTGCGACTGGCGACGTTTTCGAACATACGGGCAGCGTAGCAAAAAATGGCCAATGAAGTCCTGGTAGGTCTCAAGATCGGCGCCGCCGTCAGCGGCACCCTCCGTACCGCCTTCGGATCGGCGCGCTCGACCGTGCAGCAGCTCGGCCGCGCCACCGACAGTCTTACCGTCAAGCAGCAACAACTCGGTGCCGAACTTTCCGCTGCTCTGGCCAGGGGCGGCACAGGTATTGGGCGGATGCGCCGCCAGTACGACGAGGTCGGGCGTACCATCGACCAGATCCGCCTGAAGCAAGAACGGCTCACCGCAAGCATCGCCCGAGGCGAAACCCTCAAGAACCAGCGCGCTGATCTGCGCGGCCAGGCCATGGAGACCATCGGTACCGCTGCCGTGCTTGGTGCTCCTCTGGTCAAGGCGCTGCGTACCGGCATTTCCTTCCAGGACGAAGTAAGGGATATCCGCATCACTGCGGGATTCGACGCCAGTCAGGAAACGGAACTGGCCAAGATGGTCCGGGGTACCGCACTGGCTAAAAATCAGACTCAAGGCGATGTCAACGTCGGGGTCGGTACGCTGGTTGCCGGTGGTATCAGCGACCTGCAGGCGCTGAAAGAGTACACGCCGATCATGGCCGAGGTGGCCACCGCGACCAAGGCCAGCATGGAGGACCTTGGCGCGTCAACGATTGCCCTGCGCGACAGCATGAACATCACCGCCCAAGACTATAAGGCGGTAATGAACATGCTGGCCGCCGGGGGTAAAGAAGGTCAGTTCGAACTTCAAGATATGGCCAAGTGGCTCCCGACCTTGGCGGCTCAATACGGCGCCATGGGGCAGACGGGTAAGGATGCGGTTGCCGAGCTAACTGCTGCCCTGCAGGTGGTTCGAATGGGGGCCGGCAGCAGTGACGAAGCGGCGAACAACTACAAGAACTTCATCTCCAAACTGACTGCTCCGGACACGATCAAAGCCTTCAAGGACGCAGGCATCGATCTGAAGAGCAGCATGCAGCAAATGGCTACACAGGGCTTTTCTCCGGTGGCATCCATGCTCAACATAATCGGCGCATATCTGGGTAGTGCCGGCCCCGATGCCGCGAAGAAGTACCAAGAGGCGCTGAAGATCAAGGACGACCAGGAGCGTGACATAGCGCTCCAGCGGCTGGACGAGGCCTACAAACTTGGCGAACTGTTCCGTGATCAGCAGGTGATGGCCGCCTTGCGCCCGCTACTGGCCAATCGTGACAAGCTAGCCGATATCGAGTCTGCATCTAAAAACGCTGCGGATCAGGATGTTATTGGCGCTGACTTCGCGGTGCGAATGGATACGGCAGGTAGTTCGATTCGAGCGTTTCAGATTGGCCTGAATGAACTAGGCATCACTCTCAGCGATGCTCTTCTGCCGGCAGTTAATGAACTGTTGAAAGACGTCATCCCGGTGGTTCGCCAATTCTCTGTTTGGGCCTCGAAGAATGGCCAACTGATCAAATGGACCATTGGTCTGGCTGGCGGATTGTTGGCCGGGAAGTTGGCCTTCATAGGTTTGCACTATGGAGTCAACTTGGCCCTGTCACCCCTGAATGCCATGAGCACCACCGTGACGGCACTCTCAGCTCGCTGGACGGTACTTAGGGGGATGCTGCTTTCCACCAGCCTGGGCCCGGTGACCACCGGAGCGAGTCGCCTTTCCGGAGTGCTTTATGGGCTCTCTGGTGGATTTGCCGCGCTGGGCGGCGTGATTGCGGCGACGCCTATCGGCTGGATCATCGCCGGAATTGCCGGCATTGCGGTCGCAGGGCTGCTTATCTACAAGTACTGGGAGCCTATCAAGGCATGGACCTCCGGCTTCTTCGAAGGCCTGATCGAAGGGTTAGGGCCTATCGGCGAGGCCTTCTCCGCAGCCTTCGCACCGATTGCACCACTGGTCTCTAAACTGGGCATGTTGTTGCAGCCGGCCATTCAGTGGTTCCGTGAGTTGTTGATCCCCGTGCAACTGTCTGGTGAAGAACTCGGCAAGGCAAGCAGTGCAGGACTGAGTTTTGGCCGGGTGGTTGGCAATGTACTTTCCACAATGCTGGCCCCCTTGCGCTTGGCGCTGGTCCTTATCGGAGAGATACCCAAGGTATTTCAGGGCGGAATCGCCGGAGTGTCGGCACTGATTGCCAACTTTTCTCCGCTGGAGATGTTCTACAGATCATTCGCCGGGGTGTTGGGCTACCTGGGTATTGAGCTGCCCGGTAAGTTCACCGAGTTCGGCGGCATGCTGGTGCAAGGCCTAGTCAGTGGTATCACCCGTATGGCCGGTTCGGTGAAAGACAGCATCGTGGGCATCGGCACATCAATTAAAGATTGGTTCGCCGGCACGCTGGGCATCCACTCTCCGAGCCGGGTCTTCATCGGTTATGGGCGCAACATCGGCGAGGGAGCCGCCATTGGTATCGCGTCTCAGACAGGGCTAGTTCGTCAGTCAGCCCTGGCCATGGCATCGTCCAGTTCGGTGCCGTTGGCACCGCCGAACCTGCAGGCGGCAGCTACCTCCAGTTCCGCCGTCAATGGTGCGGCCGCAGGTTCGATGGAAATCAACTTCAGTCCGGTCATCCAGGTACAAGGCGGAGGTGACGTGAAGGACCAGGTGCAGGCCGGCCTGCAGCAAGGCTACGCCGAGTTCGAACGCATGATGCAGCGCTGGCAGCAATCGCAGCAGCGGCTCAGCTTCAAGGGAGGAGCGTTCTGATGTGGGCCGTCCTGGGCAAGATCGAGTTCGAGTTGGTCAGCCATCCCTCCGTAATGGAGGAACGCACATCGGCCGACTATGCAGAGCATGCGCTCATCAATAGCAAGCCGATGCTTGAGCACGTCGGCGACGGCCTGGACGAGCTGATGCTCGATATCCAAATGCATGCCTCCCAGGTCGATCCAGAGGCGCAGATCAGGCAACTGAAACAGGCGCAGGCAGCTCACGAACCGCTGCCTCTGGTGCTCGGCTCCGGCGACTATCGAGGCGTCTACCTGCTGACCGGGGTCGATACCAGAGTCAGTCGCACCGATGGAACTGGCCGCCTGGTAAATGCCACGGTCAGCCTCACCTTGCGCGAGTACTCCGGGAAGTACACCAAGCCACTGCCCAACCCGCTAGCCCTGAAGAGCGCTGCCGCACTGCCTGGCGCCAAGATCGGTGGCATCTCCAGCCTGTTCTCCACGCCGATGCAACAGGTGCTGGGCTCTGCCGTCTCGGCCGGCAACCTGTTGCGCGCTGGCGTGGAGGCCTACGACACGGCCCGCACCGTTCGGAACAATCCCTCCGTCCTGCTGGGCCAGGCCGGCGAGCTGATGCGCATGAGCCAGCAGGTACTGGCGCCGCTCGGCGTGATGGGCACCGCCGCGCAGTTGCTGGGCAGTGGTGGTGACCTGGTCCGGCTCAGCGCATCGGTCGGTCGTGACGTTCAGGACGCCGTTCAGTCGATGCGCGACGTTCACATCGGCAATATCGTTGCGCAGGTCGACAGCGCCTCCGTTCGAATGAACACGGCCTACGGCCAGCTGCAGGAAGCTGCGCCTCGTCTTGCTGGCCTGGCGGCCAACATCATTACCAGGAGAGGCTGATGGCTGAGTACATCACGCACGTCACGCGGGAGGGTGAGCGCTGGGACCAGCTCGCCGTCACGTACTACGGAAATCCCTACCGGTACGAGCCGATCACCCGCGCCAATCCACAGGTTCCGTTGACGGCCGCGTTGCCCGCTGGCCTGACCCTTCGTATTCCTGTCCTGGATGACCAGGTGCTCATTACCGAGGATATGCCGCCATGGATGCGTTGATGCCGAACGAGGTTCCCGCTTCCGCCTTTCGGTTGACCTACCAGCAGCGTGACATCACTCAGGACATCACGCGGGATCTGATCGGCCTCACCTATACCGACAATCTCAGCGGCCGCTCCGATGATCTGCAGGTTGATCTCATGGACGTGGAGGGGCGTTGGCGCAGCACCTGGTACCCTGGCCACGGCGATACGTTGGCACTTTCCATCGGCTGGAAGGGTAAAGCGCAGCGGGCGCTCGGTCGCTTCGAGATCGATGAGATCGAGGCCGCAGGGCCTCCGGCAACAGTCAGCATCAAGGCGGTGGCGGCAGGGATCAATCGCCCGATGCGCACCACCGAGCACCGCTCCTACGAAGGGGCGACCCTGGCGGCCATTGCCGGCCAGGTCGCCGGCCGTCTCGGTCTGCAGCTCACCGGCAAGATTGCACCGATCAAGCTGGATCGCCTGACACAGCAGGAACCGGACCTCGAATTTCTCGCACGTCTGGCCGAGGACTACGACTACGCCTTCAAGATCGTCGGCGGCCAGTTGGTGTTCCACTCCATCGCGGACCTGGCCGCAGGACCATCGGTCGCCACCTTGAACCTCACCGACCTCACCTCATTTCGTTTCCGCGATCAGATACTGATGGTGCCCAAGGCTATCCAGGTGAAGCACAAGGCTCCGGCCAAGAAGCAGTTGATCTCCTATCACATGATCAATGGCGAGATGAAAGCGGTGCCCAGCAGCGCCAGCCAGGCGACCTCCAGCGCCGATACGGCCAAGCAGCGTAAGCGGGCCGTCTCTGCTCAGGTTGCGATGGCGCGTGCGAAAGCCGACCAAGCGCGCCAGAATCGCGAGCGGACGACCGCGTACTGGAGCCTTCTGGGCCGCCCGAATCTGGTCAGTGGCAACATCGTCACGCTGAACGGTGCAGGTCAGTTCGGCGGCGCGTTCCTGATACTGTCGGCCAGGCACCGGCTAGACCGCGCGGGGGGCTATGTCGTCGAGCTGGAAGCGTGTCGGGTCAAGGCGCCGAGCTTGAAGTTCGACGCCACACAGGGCGCCTCACTGGATAGCTATGGGATGGGCAAAGCATGAGTTCCTTGGAGTTCGGCGATGTGGTGGCGGTCGACTACGCGAGTTGCCGTGTCCGTGTGCAACTGGACGAGCGCGACGGCTTGGTAACCTACTGGCTGCACGTCCCGCAACGGCATACCCAAGGGACGAAGGCGCGCCCGCTGATGCCGGAGATCGGCGAACAGGTCGCGGTGCTCCTGGAAGACGATGGTGTCGAGGGCGTTGTCCTGGGCGGGGTCTACTCCGCCGCCGAGCCGCCCCCTGTGGCTGATGCCGATACCCACTACATCCGATTCAGTGATGGCAGCAGCGTTACCTATGACCGAAAGGCGCACCAGATGGCCGTTCAATGCGTGGGTGCGGTGACGCTGAAATGCACTGGCCCCTTGACCGTTGAGGCAGGACAGCCGGTGATGGTGAAAGCGCCAGCCGTGACTATCGACGCCCGGCAGACCACGTTTGAGGGAAGCCTACAAGTGAACGGCGACGTGAATGCGGCGGGCGCCGTAATGGATGCAAAAGGTAACTCTAACCATCACACCCATTAGACTGTCTGGCCTTGGCTGCCGCATCCCTTTGTTCTATACCTCTCAATTTCTTCTCAGGCAGCATGTCGTAAATGTCATCCGCTTCTTGCGGTGCAGTGATGCAGTCCTGAACGATGAGGTTCAATAGCCGGAATAGAACGAGGGCGAGCTCAGGTGTGTCATTCAAGTCCATAGTGCCAGGGTGGACAGCCTCATTGCCGATTACGCGAACGCTATCCAATGCCTTCTGGACCTTCGTGGGAAGGCCGTTCTCCACTAGCGTCTTGATCTGCTGATTGATGTCACCTGGAGTCTTCAACAACTCCTCACAGATTTTTTGGACGCAGAGGCGGAGGAGAGCAGCCGCTGCACGTGGGGAGTGCGTTACAACCAGGCGAGCCTCTTCATAGTCTTTTTTCACATCCTCTGGCATATCGGCATGTGGAGGCGGTGCGAGGGTCACATGGGGATATAGCATTTCCCCTTCGAAACGGTTTTCTACCGAGAGCAGATCATTACCCCGCGCCCAATAGCTCCAGATACTTCTTTGCTTACAAGCAGGGCAAAAGGCATCAGCAGTACCGTTGTTCAACAGGTTCCAATCCATGTGGGCGAATGCTCCACAATTGGCATATGGGCAGTTGAAGCTACCTAGCAAAAACTTTGGTGGGGTATAGGGCGTACTCATATTGGAGGAGGCTCCTTTCGAAGAAAAAACATGGAAGGCCACCATGATCCATCTCTTTAAACCCGATTAAAAGCCACCCCCGCGCCGCGCGGCCATGATGGGCGCATGACTACGCCCGTTCCTTACACCAGTATCACCGCCGCCCACTGGCAGCCTGCCCTCGGCACGCCCGGCGAGGCCGTTCAGGGCCTACGCGATATCGACCAGGCCATCCGCATCATCTTGACGACGCCGCGTGGCAGCGACCCGCACCGGCCGGAGTTCGGCAGCGATCTGCACCTGTATATCGACTGGCCGACCAACCGGGTAGTGCCGCACCTGGTGCGCGAGGCGGTGGATGCGATTCGCCAGTGGGAGCCCCGAGTAACCGTCCAGCAGGTGCTGACCGGCATCGATGCCTCCTCGATCACGTTGCGTGTTCAGTGGTCGGTGGCCAATGGCGTGCTGCAGCAGACGGAGGTGCCCTATGCGCGATCTGCCACCGCCTGAGTTCGTAAAGATCGATCCGGCCGGCATCGAGGCCGATCTGATCGCTCGCTATGAGGCGAAGTCGGGCAAAGCCCTATATCCGGCGCAAATCGAGCGCCTGTTCATCGATCAGATCGCCTACGCGCAGAGCCTGGTGCTCTCTGCCATCCAGCACGCCGGCGAGCAACTCCTGGTCCGCACTAGCGCGGCGCCGATTCTCGACTACCTGGGCGAGCTGGTCGGTACCGAGCGTCTGTTGGCACAGCCCGCCCGCTGCCGCCTGGCGTTCACTTTGCCTGTTCCAGCGACATTGTCGGTCGTGATCGACGCCGGCACTCAGGTCAGCACCTCGGATGGTCGGCTGGTATTTCGGACTGACCAGGACGTGACGATTGCAGCTGGTCAGACCATGGCTCGCGTCATGGCGACGTGCGAAACGTCAGGTACAGCGGGGAATGGATGGGCGGTTGGGCAGATATCCAGCCTGGTCCGCATTCCGGTCGACGGGATGACGGCTCGAAACGAGACCGTCACAGCCGATGGCGTCGACGAAGAGTCCGATGAACGCTACAGGGAACGGATCATCCTTGCTCCGGAGGCTTATACCAACGCCGGTAGCCGCGGTGCCTATCGCTATCACGCCCTGGCGGTTCACCAGTCCATCGTTGACGTGGTGGTCCATGGTCCCGCCGAAGGGCAACTGCCTGGCCACGTTGCACTCTACCCATTGACCACCACCGGGCTACCGAGCGATGACCTGCTCACCCAGATAGCGGGCCAAGTCAGCGGTGAACGTGTCAGGCCACTGTGCGACACGGTCAAAGTGCTGGTGCCGACAGAAGTGCCATTCACGATCCAGGCGCAGCTGACCTTCTACCTGAACGCGGATCGCACCGAGGCGATGGCCGCAGCGCAGGCGGCGGCCGATGCCTATGCGGCCGACCGGCGCGCCGGCCTGGGCCGAGACATTGTCCCGGAACAACTCGTTGCGGCGCTGCAGGTGAACGGCGTCTACCGCGCTGACCTGGTCCAACCCTCAGCACTGCGCGTCCTGGCCGGTAACGAATGGGCGAATTGCGGTTCGATCCAACTGGTTGATGCGGGAGTGGCCGATGGCTGATCAACAGCTACCGCCGCCGCTGGCTGGAGACGGACGCTTTTCGCTGCTCCTGGAACTGCTGCAGGAGACCTTCGCCGGCACCGACCTGAGCGTCATGGCGGTGTACCTGGTCGACCAGGTTCGTGCCTCGCTGCTGCCGGTCCTGGCTGATCAATTCTCGCTCCTCGATGAGGCCGTGTGGGGACTCGCGGAATCCAACGGCACCAAACGTGCGCTGATTAAAGGTTCCATCGAACTGCATCGCTACAAGGGGACCCCGTGGTCGATCCGCGAGGTGTTCCGCCTGCTGGGGTTCGGGGAGGTCGTGATCCATGAGGGCGCTGCGGCCGTCGACATCGAGCCCCCACCAGGGACAGATGTGTGGCCCTACTACCGGGTGCTGATGAGTCGCCCGATCACCAATGAGCAGGCTGCACACATCCGCAGCCTGCTCAACTCCATCGCACCGGCCCGTTGCTTACTCGCGGCGTTGGACTACCAGGCGGTCGCCATCCGCTACAACAACACCGCCAAGTACGACGGCAACTACAACCACGGGAGCAGCTAATGGCAACCTTGCCCGAATCCCCTGAGTACACATCAGGCATTTACCAGATCGAAACGTCGGACCCTGTGGTCGGTGGCCCCGGTGGGGTTTCCAACAAGCAAGGAGAGCAGTTGGCATGCCGGACAGCCTGGCTCAAGGTGCAGGTCGACGGCTTGGTCACCGGCAGCATCGTGGCTGGCAAAGCTGCACGTCTATCTGCCGTGCGTACCTTGTCCATCACTGGGGCTGGTACCGGTAGCGCAGCGTTCGACGGTAGCGCGAATGCTGCTATCGCCCTGACGCTAGCCAACAGCGGTGTGTCGGCTGGTACCTACTCGAAGGTGACGGTCAATGCGAAAGGTCTGGTAACGGCCGGCGCGGCGCTGGTAGCGTCGGACATCCCGGCGCTTGACTGGAGCAAGATCACCACCGGCCGTCCGACAACGCTAGGTGGATACGGCATCACCGACGCGTTGGCCAAAAGCGATGCGGTGACCTCTCCGGCACCGAACAGGCTGTTGTGGATGAACAGCGCTGGACAGCTTCCCGCCTCGATCACGGGCAATGCCGCGACGGCCAGCAAGTGGGCCATTGCGCGCACGCTGTCGATTTCAGGGGACGCGACCGGTAGCGGTACGCTCGATGGCAGCGCAAACGCCAGCATTACGGTTACGCTGGCCAATACCGGTGTCGCCGACGGCACCTACACCAAGGTCAGGGTAAACCCCAAGGGTCTAGTCATCGGTGCAACCACGCTTACTACCGACGACATTCCCTCTCTGGACGCCTCGAAAATTACGTCGGGCATGTTCGCCGATGCCCGCCTGCCCTGGTACGCACAAGGGCTATGCACCAGCGCACCCAACACGACGGACCCGAACACCACGAACATCCCGCTCATCCTCACGAATCACGAGAACGGTCCGATTCCGGGGCAGTATTTCTATATCCAGACAATGATGTACAACCAGCGCAACGGCAACGCTGGGCAGATTGCCGTGCGCTACGCGGCGAACGCCGAAATGTATGTGCGCTACATGTACGACGTCGGCAACAAGCGCGGGGTCTGGTCCGCCTGGAAGCGGTGCGATGTGGGTGGCTCGTTTGCAAAAGAGCCCGACAGTCGCATCGGAGACGCTTTCGATCTGAACACACTTGAATCATCCGGCTGGTGGTATCAGACCGTCAATGGCTACGCAGCCAGCGGGGCAAACTACCCGATTGCAAAGGCGGGGCGGCTGATGGTTTATCGAGCCAGCAGCGACTTCATCTATCAGACGTACCAGACACATGACGGATTCATGTTTCATCGTTGCCGGTACGCGGGTACCTGGCAGCCGTGGAGGGAGCAATGGACGACGCTCAACTTCAACCCGGCCAACTACGTGGCCAAGTCGGAGTATTCATGGGCATCCTTACCTGGAAAGCCGGCGACCTTCCCACCATCTGCGCACAACCACGACGCAAGCCAGATTACCTCTGGTGTTTTGCCCCTTTCGCGAGGAGGGCTTGGAAACGCAGTTGGCCAAGCTCAAACGTCCCTCAAGCTTGCGACTGCCAGGACTATCTCAATCTCGGGGGCGGGGACAGCTTCAGTATCGTTCGACGGTAGTGGAAACGTCAGCCTGCCGCTGGTGATTAACGCCAGCAACATTCAGACAGGGATTCTGCCGCTCGCGCGAGGTGGGACAGGCGCAAACAACGCAGCCACGGCGCGCAGCAATATCGGCGCTGGAACTATCGCAACTGCTTCGCTGGGAGCAAGTGGGTGGTGGCGGGACAACGACACAGGGTACATCCGTCAGTGGGGTGTCACTGCCTCTCTCGGGCAAGACAGCTCGGCGACAATCACCTTTCCCATGGCGTTCCCGCGCGCCGTCTTCGGGGCCAACTGGAAACAACGCGCCCCCGGCCTCCACGTATCACAGGGCAACCAAGTGATCACGAATCTGACAACGACCAACATGACTATCTACCAGGGCGATGATACTGCCGGTCCTGTCTACTGGGAGGCGTGGGGGAACTAATGAGCGACTACATTTTTTCACCGAGTCGTGTTGCGTTCTATCCGCTTTCGCTTCGCGGAGAATACGATGCAGTTGGGGCCTGGCCAGAGGACGGTGTTCCTGTCAGCGCTGAGGGGCACGCCCGAATCCTGCTTGAACAGGAAGCTGGCCGGGTGATCTGCGCGGACAGGGATGGGCAACCGATGACGCAGCAGCCACCACCGCCCTCCGTCGAGGCTCTGGCTGCGGTGGAGCGAGCCTGGCGTGACCGCCAACTCGATGACACAGACGCTCTGGTGGCACGCCACCGCGACGAGATCGAGGACGGTGCCACCACGTTGACCGACGAGCAGTACCAGACCTTGCAGACCTACCGACGCGCTCTGCGCGATTGGCCAGAGTCTGAGCGATTCCCGCAGTCAGAATATCGACCCGCACAGCCTGAATGGCTATTAGGGGCGCTTTCAAAGCACTAAAAGGAGGCGCTGGCACCAGGTGCGGGAACACCTGATGCCAGCGCTAGCCCGCAGACCCAGCCTGCAAGCCAGCCATGGCCTCCCTGCTCGCGCGAGCGCGGCGAAGCCTAGCAGAAACTCAAATGGCATTGCAGATGTTGCAAGAGATACGTTGCGGCCAGTGCCGCCGAAAGCTGGCTGCCGCCAGCGGATTCACTGAGCTACAGATCAAGTGCCCGCGCTGCGGAACACTCAACCACTTGAAGGCCACGAGCCTCCCGAAAGCGCCTTCGAGCGCTACATACCACGAGGAGGCATCATGTCCGCTCAACCCATCATCCCGTGGATAGGGGGTAAGCGTCGGCTTGCCGACAGGATTTTTCCCCTATTCCCCAGACACAGTTGCTACGTCGAGCCATTCGCAGGTGGCGCAGCGCTGTTCTTCCTTCGACCGGTCCCGGCCGAGGTCGAGGTGCTCAACGATATCAACGGAGACCTGATCAACCTCTACCGGGTAGTGCAGAACCACCTTGAGGAGTTTGTTCGACAGTTCAAATGGGCCCTTAGTAGCCGACAGGTGTTCAAGTGGTTGCAGATGACCAGGCCAGAGACCTTGACTGACATCCAGCGCGCCGCCCGCTTCTATTATCTGCAACAGAGTGCGTTCGGCGGGCGGGTGGATGGGCAGACCTTCGGCACCGCGACTACCACGCCGCCTGGGCTCAATTTGCTACGTCTGGAAGAGACACTGTCCGCAGCTCACTTGCGCCTCAGTAGTACCTATATCGAGCATTTGGGCTGGCAGGAGGTGATGAAGAAGTACGACCGCGAGCACACGCTGTTCTACTGTGATCCACCTTACTGGGAGACTGAGGGCTACGGCGTTCAGTTTGAGTTCGAGCAGTACCTGGAAATGGCCAAGATGCTGAAGGCAATCAAGGGAAAGGCGATCATCAGCTTGAATGATCACCCGGCGATCCGGGAATGCTTCGCCGACTGTCATATCGAAGCGACGGAAATCAAGTACACAGTCGGGGGCGGCAAAGGGAGCGATGCGAAGGAAGTGCTGATCTTCAGCTGGGACATCCAGGCTGAACCTGCAGGTCTTTTCTAAGATTCCTTTGCAAACTGTACAATCGGGCGGCAGGTAATTTATCTCACATCACCGCCCGTATTTTTCGCGCGCGGCATCACTCCGCTGGGCCTGCGCTGCACGGCGCTGGGAGAGAGCTTCGAACGCACCTGGGCCGGGACCGCCGGCCGGGCCGTTCCGACACGACCGCCGAGCCAGGCGCTGGGCGTCTGGTTCGGCGCCCCCCTGGCGTTGAGCCGAGCGCTCAGCGCCGACCTGCTCGGCAAGACCTGTGAGAATCCCCATGCAAGAAACTGACGAAACCCTCGACGAACTGCCGCCGCTGGAAGCCCGCTGCGAGATCCGCGAGGTCTCGCGGGGCACCGCCTGCGTTGCCCTGCTCGCTGGCCTGGTGGCTGGCGCCACCGGTCTCTGGCTCGCTTCGCTGCCCAACGCCTGGCGCCTGGCCAGTGGCCAATGGCTGTTCTGGCTGCCAGCCGCGCTGCTGCTGGGCGGCGGCCTGTACGCCTGCCTGGCGGGCGTGTTCCTCTACCGGCGCCACGGCCAGGTCGCGCTCACCCTGACCCCGGAGAGCATCACCTTCGCCAACGCGCCGCAGGTGCCGATGTACACCTTCCAGTCGCTGGAGATCGAGCGCGGGCGCTGGCTGGAACTCACCTTCGCGACCACCTTCGACTGCACGGCGCCGAGCTTCGACAACCATGCCCGTTTCGACCCGCGGGCTTTCGCCCGCCCCGAAGCCCGTGCGGTGGCCGGCGGCAAGCGGGTCAAGCTGGCGCTATGCGGCGCCGCGCTGGACGGCCAGGAAATGGAGCTGGAGTCGCTCGCACGACTGATCTACCGA
>JAEHJW020001531.1_pt1 | contig 37847 bp, 37 predicted proteins | sample 9271431 | NCBI WGS metagenome assembly JAEHJW02 | reverse complement strand
CCACAGGAAGAACTGCGACTGGCCCATCCACAGGACGATGCTCCCGGTCTGGGCCGCCGCCCGCATGCCGATCAGGCCGCAGTTGATGCCGACCTTGTTGAACCCCCAGACCAGGGGGAATCCCAGGTATTGCGCCACCCACAGGTCAAGGTCGGTCCAGAACAGCGAGGATTGCGTCGTCTGCAAGCCGCCGACGATGCGCGAGCCCGAGGAGAGGCGGAAGCTGCCGGCCTGGTTGGTGGCGCTGGCCGTCCAGTCGGTGTAATCGCCGACGTCGCACCAGCGGATCAGCAGCGGGTCCTGCACCCCGCCGGTCTCGGCGCCGAAACCGAAAATCTGCTGCTCCGGCATCGCCACATAGAGTCCGGTGAGGAACAGCGGGACGCCGGTTCCCGCGATGGGGGCGGCGACGTTGCCGGCGGCGATCGGAGGCACCCACAGATAGGGCGGCCCATTGGTGGGGCAGCCGACCAGATCCTGGCCCCAGTTATCGAGGCTCCATTGGCGCAGCAGGAAGCCGATGTCGTAGAGGCCGCCATAGCTGTAGGGGCCGACGCCGTAATTGCCCTGGCCGTAGGCGAGGACGGTCTGGGTGATGTCGGAGCCGAGCAGGTACTGGATGGTCGGACTGCCGCCGCCGGTGGTGCCGGCCGAGGCGGTCGAGGTGTCCGTCACCGTGTAGGTGTCGGCGGTCAGCACCGTGATCTGGTAAAACCCCGACAGGGTGATTCCGGCCACGGCGCTGGCCCCGGAGATGATGATCCAGTCCCCGGTGGTCCGATCATGGTTGGCGTCGGTGACGGTGACGACGGCCGAGTCGTAGACGGTGGTGAACGGGTTGGAAAGGGTGACGGTGCGGTCGACCGGCGTGATGTCGGCAATCACGCCCAGGCTCATCACCTGGAGCCGCTGGTCGGTGCCGGCGGCGAGGTAGGAGGCGCCCCCCAGATCGTCCCAGGCATGCAGGCCGCGGCAGATCCCGACCAGCGGGTCGGCGGCGATGCGCTGGCAGCCGCCCAGTTTCTGGAGGTGTCCGTCCTTGAAGCGGATCAGGTTGGAACTGTTCCAGCGGTTGACGGCCGCCAGTTTGCTCGCCTGGGTGTCGACTCCGGGGGGGAGTGCAAGCGCCGTCATCGCCATGGGGGGAACTCCCCCGGCGCCGCCGGTCTGGCGTATGAACGGGAAGCGCGCTCCACCGGGATCGTCTCCGACGGCACCTTTCCGGGGCGGCGGACAGGGGCGAGAAGTTCCCCAACGGCGCGCTGGGCGTCCACACTCTAGCGCCGACGCCGTGCAACCGCAACGCTTCCATCTGGGCGGTAGTGTCTCAGTTTGAAATCCCAGCCCCGCCCGTGGCCGGGTCCGCCGCCGCACCCCATTCCGGGCATATGTCAACTTATTTCTTGCATATATACCGGTATGGTATAAACTTACGGGACCAGAACGTGTACACGAAACGTTCTGATGCGCCGCGCCCATATGTGCGGCGGTCAACGTAATCGGGCGGGGTGATATGGGAATTTGCGCTCCAGTTAGCACGGCGGCTGCGGTAGCAAACGAATTCCTCTCGCTAGGAACGCTTGAACCCATGTTCCCGCCCATTGACCAGATGAAGCTACAGAAGCTTCTATTCTACGCTCATGCCTGGCATTTGGCCATGAACGGCGCTCCTCTGTTTGACGATGATTTTGAGGCGTGGCCTTGGGGGCCTGTTGTCAGAGATATTTATTTCCAAACGCGAGAATTTGGCAGAATGCCTATAACTACCAAGATTACGGAGCTTCGCCGCGTCGGTAATGGACCGCTAGATTTTAAATTTTTCACCCCGCAAGGAGTGGATGCCGGTCCAGTGAAGGCGTTCATTCGCGCCGTATGGGATTCTCACAAGCAATATACAGGGGTACAACTTTCAAATTCTACGCATGCACAAGGCGAGCCATGGACTATTTTACACGACCAATATGGATCTCTTGATCATAAGCCAAAGATTCCTAACGAACTTATCCAGGCGGTTTTTCAAGGCAAGATGAGAAATGCAGACACCAATTCCGCCCCCGCATAACCTATCGCCAAAACCAGATAAGGCCACATCTAAGGGAATATCCGACTATACCGGATCTGCTGCGGATCAGCGCGTCCTCCATATCAATATCTGGTTTTTGAAATATGGCACCAATGATAAGGTTCATGCGGCAGCCTTGGTGTTTTCCTTGATACTATTAATAACGATTATATCACTCGTATTCGTTGGAATGGATGCGAAAAACCAACCCTGGGCGGACAAGACATTCAGTTGGCTTGGCGGTGCATTCCTATTTATTTCTGGGGTTGCCCTTGGAAAGGGGACGTCCCAAGAGAACTTGCAAAAAGTTGACGACGAATAGGCGTTATTCCGCCTTCTTGTAAGAAGTGGGCCGCTTCGGCTCCCCCTCTCGCGCGTCGATCAGCGCGACGATATCCTCCATGCTCCACAGCCGATCTGACACGCCAGAGGCCATCGCTGGCGTCATCCGCAGCGTCTTGTGGATGCGGACGAAGTTGTAGAACATGACGTGCAGCGCCACGGCATGGGCGTGGTTCTCGACCTTCTTGGAGAACGCGTTGGTAAGGCGGGTGAAGCGGCGCATGTGCATCCGCATGGTGAGATTCGACCGCTCCACGTAGCTGGTGCTGACGTGCGCCTGGTCCGGCTGGCCGGTGATGGCCTCTTTCCTGGCGCCGATGCACCGGGCCGGGCTGTACTGCTTCTCGACCTTGGGCGCCTCGCCGTACAGCTTCACCAGCATGGCGTAATCCACATCGTCGCCGAAGGCGTCCTCTACCGCCTCCAAATATGCCTTGTGCCCGTCTGTGGTGAGTTGAACGCGGGTCGCCAGCCGGGAGCGAAGATCGTCAATGAATGCCCAGGCGTATTCGCTGTCTCGGCCGCCGACGAGGTAGCTGATCATCAGCTTGCTATCGGCCTCCAGCGCGGTCCACGTCCAAGTATCTCCAGCGGCTTCGGGGGCTGCCTTCGCATCCTTCACATTCTTCTGCTTGCAGTGGGTGAAGGACCAAATCTCGTCGCACTGGACCCGACGGGCCTTCACGTTCCGAACGTGCTCGTCGTGGTAGGCCGCACAGGCCGCGCCGGCATCCACCAGCAGCTTCGTCACGGTGTTGATGCTCACATCCACCACGCGGGAGATCGCGCGGAGTGACGACCCCTCGCACAGGAGATTCAGGATCTGAATGCGCTTGGCGTGCGGGAGCTTGTTCATAGGTGTATGGTGCCATCGCGCTTGGCGCAAGTCAAGCATTCGTATCAGTTTGCGATTTTGCGCAAGCTGGCATTGATGAATCCATGGTCGTCGTGTAGGGTGCTGCGCATGCCAATTGATGCTTCTAATTTCCGAACCCCAGGACAGCTCATTGAAGCCCTCCTTGCTGAGCGCGGGTGGACAAAGCGGACGCTGGCAATCGTCCTTGGTGCCGAGGAAACGGGGATAAACCGATTAGTCTCCGATAAGCGCCCAGTCAGCGCGTCAATGGCCATTACGCTGGAGGAGGTTTTTGGCATTCCCGCCGAAACGTTCCTTGATCTCCAGAAGGCATATGATCTCGCAACGGCCAGAATATCTGCGCGCCCTGACCCAGGTCGCAAGACGAGAGCCCATTTATTCGGCGGATTACCAGTTTCAGAGATGATTAAACGCTGCTGGATTGAAGCAGATGACGTGCGTAACGTATCGCAGATTGAGCTATCTCTTGCTAAATTCTTTGGCGTGTCTACGCCAGACGAAATTGAAATACTTCCACACGCAGCAAAAAAGACCGTTGTCGGACCAGATGTAACCCCGACGCAGCTTGCATGGCTTTATCGTGTGCGCAGCATCTCAAGCGAAATGATAACTGCTCCTTACTCCGATCAAGCCGCCCATTCTGCGATTGGAAAATTGCGGGGGCTTCGAAAGCACCCTGAGGAATTAAGGAAAATTCCGAGAATACTTAGTGAGTGCGGTATAAGATTTCTTCTGGTTGAAACGTTGCCATCTGCCAAGATAGATGGGGTGTGTTTTTGGCTTAATGACCGCGCTCCAGTCGTTGCCATGACTATGCGCCACGACAGGATTGATAATTTCTGGTTTGTTCTACGCCATGAGCTGGAGCACGTAATTCAGGGGCACGGAAAATCCGCTCCGGCTATTGATGCGGATCTCGATGGGGAGAATGCGGGAGCTGGCGCGAATATCCCAGAAGAGGAGCGCATTGCTAATTTGGCTGCCGCCAGTTTTTGCGTACCGACAGCGATGTTGGATGCGTTCATCGCCCGTAAGGCCCCGTTCTTTTCCGAGCGCGACCTGCTTGGTTTCGCGCAGACAATCGGTGTCCATCCTGGCTTGGTCGCCGGCCAGATCCAGCATAAGACGGGCCGCTATGACCGATTCCGGAGTCACTTAGTCAAGGTGCGCAAGTTTGTCGCGCCAAGTGCAATAGTTGATGGGTGGGGTGAAGTCGTACCGCTTGACCAATGATCACAGATCCTGCCATGAGGAAGTAGATGAGTAAGAAAAAAGATATGCAGCGCCTAATTCGCGCATACAAGGATGAGACCGGCGAGACGGAAATAGACATGCACGATGTCGTCCGGTTTGCTGTCAGCAAGGGGTGGCCGCTGCCAGTTCCAAAATCACCGATGGATTTGCTTGCGAAGCAGTTCACAGATGCCGCAAGTGAAGAGATTGAGCATGATCCAAAAACAGGACGCCCGTTCCGGGTTTACCACGCGGTCCCCGTCCAAAAAGGTCAATTGAAGCTTTTCCACTACATTGATATTCGGGAAGCGCCGCGCAAACCAATGCTAAAATCTTTGGTAAACCGCCGAGAGCAAATGGTAGGTGACGGGCTCCAGCTTACATTTGACGCACTTTATTGGAATAGCATCCATCCAGACGAAGAGCCAATTGTCCTCCCTATGGATTTGACGCTTGATATTGAATGGCGAATTAATGCGCCGGATGATGGCGAGGACGCCGCCTAATCTTTCCTCCAGCGGGCCTCTGCTGCAATCCTGGCAATATCAGCCCTTTGTTCTGGTGTCAGTTTTGTCGCTCTCGCTGGGCCGCCCGCGCGCCCAGCGGTGCGGGCACGCTTCTCAAGCGTGGTCTCTTCCGGATCGGTTGCCTCGCCCGTAGCGACATCGACGATCAGCTTGGCAAGCTGGTTCGGGTCGCGGGGGCGCTTGGGGTGCTTCGTGCTCATGCCGGTAATATGGCATGACGGTGGGCGCCGTGCGAGAGCGGTCAAGCAACCTCGGATGGGGACCGAATTTCAAACTGAGACACTACCATCTGGGCGTGCCTTACCGCAGGGCGGCGACGGTCCCGGCCAAGCGCTGCGGCATCGCCCCGCCTATTGGTCTTCCCCTGGGTGGGCGCGGCGATAGGCGCGTTCCAACTGCTGGCGGCGGCGCTGCGGGCTTTGCAGGTTGCGCATGGTGGCCTTGATGGATCTCTGGCTGCGGCCGGCCTCGCGCAGCACCTGGACCGCCGCCTCGGCCCCCTTCTCGCGGAAGGCCTCGGCGGCTTCACGCGATTGGCGGCGCTGCCAGTCCCGGTGGTTCTCCTGCCACTTGATCAGGGCGACGCGCTCGGGATCGGCGATGGCCGCCGGTGCCGGTTGGAACCCGAAGAACGACAGGGCCTCGATCCCGGCCGGGGTGTGGGTTCCCGCCAGGTGGGCCATGCCCCGCGCGGAGAAGGGCGCATACTGGCCGAAGGCCCATTCCCCGATTTCCATCAGACGCTTGGCTGCCGGGTCGTCCTGGTTGTAGATCGCGCCACCGTAATAGTCCTTGTTCTGATAGAGTTCGGTCGCCGACGACACCAGCGGATTCTGCTTGTTGAGCAGGGTTTGCAGCGGCGCCGACGAATATTCCAGGACGTCCTTGATGTAGCTGGGGATGATCAGCCGTTCCGGAGCGTTCCCCGCTTCTCCCCCGATGGGGCGCCCGGTGCGGGGGAAGAAGTAATCCCTCCAGTCCTGGGGCGCCTGCCCGGTGAAGGCGTAGTTCATCATCGCCCCGAGGGTGCCGACCACCAGGGGCATCGCCATGGCGTAGGCCATGCGGGTGGTCATCTCGGACGGCTTCCCCGCCTTGAGGTCGCGCAGGGCGCGGACCGTGTCGAGGACGCCGCCCCCCAGTTCGCGGATGGTGCCGAGGTTCCAGCCGACCGAGCGAATCATGATGAAGGCCAGATCCTTCTGCACCCGGTGCCAGAACAGGTTGTCGTAGGTCATCTGGCCCAGCCGATTCTCCACCGAGTCCCAGGCCTTGATGGCGAAATCGGCCCGCTCGACGTCGGAAGCATTCGGGTGACTGCGCAGGTAATCCTCGGCCAGGTCGGCGAACACCCCCATCTTGAGGCGGGGGACCAGGGCCTGCATGAGGGGATGGGAGACGGTCTGGGCGGTGCGGGCCGCCAGGCGCGCCGCCCCGGTCAGCACCGTCCACGGGATGTTGGCGGCGAGCTTCGGGATGTCCCCCGCTCCCTGGTAGGTCAGGTCGCGGTCGCCGCGGAGGGTTTCCAGCACGTCGCGGAACAGCGACCCGTTCTTCCAGGACTGGAAGAAATCGTGGGTGGCCGAGGCGTTCCAGAAGTGGTCCATGCTCTTTCGGCCGCCGCCCTCGACGAACATGCGGGCGACCTCGGCCTCCACCCCCCGGACCGTTCCGGGATGGAGATAGGCGGCCTCCAGCGCCTTGCCGCGGTCGAAACTGCGCTTCACCGTCAGCGGGTTGAAGGCGCCGAGGACGTTCTTCCCCGCCTCCCCGAACTCTCCGCGACTGGCCTGCATCAGGCCGAGGGCCATGCGCGAGATCATCGTGTCGATGGAGGCGAAGGTGGCGTGGAAGGCCGACAGGCCCAACTGGACCATGTTCAGCGTGTTGCCGGCCTCGCGCAGGCTGTCGTAGATGGCGGATCGTCCGTGCAGGCCGGCGCTCAGGTAGTTGTTGACCAGACGCGCCACCGGCTCGGGCGCCACCCATTGGCCGTGAATCTCCATGCCCCCCACGCGCTGTCCGATCTCATTGGTGATCGGGGTCATTGCCCGGAACATCTTGTCGTCGATGGCCCGCTCTCCAGCCGGAACTCGGAGACTGCGCTCGAAGCGCACGAGGCCGGATTCGACCAACTGCCGCTTGAGAAGCTGGGCGTGGTAGAACTTGTTGAGGTCGGCGAACTGGTTGACCATGATCGTCAGGGGGTCGGAGTAAAGCGGCTTCAGTCCCTTCTCCATGCCCTCCCGGTAGGTGCGGATGGTGCGCTGGCGCTGCCATGCCTTGCTGCCCTCCTGGGGGCGCCGCCCGTGGGCCAGGGCCGCCTGCTTCTGCATCTGGGCTTCCACCGCCTCGGCCTGGCGCGGGTCCTGCCAGTAGTGGCGGACGTAGTTCTCCAGGAAGTGGTCAAGGTGCCCAGTCCCGAGCGACTGGATCTGGGAGCGGAAATGCTCCTCCAGGCGGCGGTAGACGGCGTCGACTTGGCGCAGTTCCGGGGTGTCCTGCGGCCGGCCCTCCTCGATGTTGTCGAGGAAGCGCCAGCGCTGCTCCTCGTCCAGGCCGTTGACCAGGCGGCGGAACTGCTGGAAGCGGTCCTCCACCATGGCGTCCTTCTGCGCCCGCTCGGCGAGGTTCTTACGGAAGATGCGCTCGGTCGCCTTGGCCAGCAGGCCGCGCGACGTCGGCGACAGCGCCTTCAGCACGTCGTCGAGATGCCGGTTGATCGTCTCGACGGAGGGCGGCGCTGCGGGCGGCGGCGGGACGCGGCGCGGCGCCCGGAGGTCGGGCATCGTCATGCGGTGGCGTCCCGCCTCCTTCGCCATCGCCATCCAGCGCTCGGCCAGGGCGCGTTCCGGCGCCTCCAGCCGGTTGAGTCCGGCCTTGTCCGACGTGGCCTTGAGCGCATCGAGTCGGTACTGCTCGACCAGGGCCTTGGAGAAGGCGCGGCGCCTCTCTTCCGGCAGGCTGCGGGTCACCTCGTCGGCGAAGTCCCGGAGCCGTTGGGCAAAAGCAGCACGCTCCGTGTCGTCTGTGCCAGATGTCCCCTTCGGTCCATTCTCCACGACGGCCCGTCCGTCAGCCGATTCCAACGAAATGGAAAGGTCGGCCAGCCTGTGCTCTAGGCCGTCGGTTCCTTCCTGGAAGGCGCGACCGCGGTCTCGGGCTTCTTCGAGAGAGGGGAAGGACGATGCCTCTCCAGATGCGCCAACCCGCGTTCGGCTTCCCAGATCGCGGCCTTCACGCCGACGTCGTCCGGGTCCAGCGTCTTCATCCTGGCGATGAAATCCTCCAGCCGCTTCCGGTCTGTCCACGGCGGAGGGTTGATCGAGTATTTCGACGGCACGGGGATTCCTCCTTTCGAATCCAGCAAGGGTATTCCGGGCGGCCGTGATGGATGCGTTCCGCGCAAGATCGGCGGTCCCTTTCGGCACATCCAGGGCATGACCGCTCTCGTAATGGATCAAGCCGACGGAATCGAGGGCGCGGTTGACGATCTCGCGCACATCCGTGTTCCGCCCCCCTTCCCGGCGCCCGATCACCTTCTCCGCAGCGTCCCACGCATCCTGATAAATCTTCGTCAGGTAGCCATCAACGGTTCCCGCCGGGAGACGCCCCAGAAGGTTCCTCCCTTCTGCCGTCAACCACGCCGCCGAGGATTCCCCCGAATGGGTGTGCGCCACAATGGCCCGAACGCCCGGATAGGCGAGGTTGACGATGTCGGTCATGCTCAGACCACCGCCACCAGGATGGTTGTGGTGGATGGTGATGGATTCGGCTGCATCGTTTAACCGATCCACGGTCTCAGGGGAAAAGGCGGAAAAATCTTGTTCTCCACTTGTCTCAAAGCGCGTCTTCCCGTTCGTGTCCACGAAGGCGTTGTGCTCGTTGCCATCCTCAGCGCCGCGCCACAACACCTCATCGCGGGCCTCGCTGTGGGCCTCGCTCTGCCGGGTGATGACGGGGGGCAACTGATCGACCGGGCCGGCGCTGTAGTTGGCCCCGAAGCTCCCCTCCCCGCTGTTCAGGCGGTCCATCAGCGCCTGCGCCTCCTCGGGCGCCGCCGCCACTCGCTGGCCGCGCTTCTCCTCGGTGATCGCCCGGTAGACGTCCTCGGAGGTGCGGAAGCCCATCCCGCGCAGGGCGTTGCCCAGGCGGGAGAAGAACAGGGCGACGCGGTCATAGGCTTCGCGGATCAGGCGGGGCAGCATCCCCACCGGCTTCCCCTCCGCCTTGGCCTTCTGGTAGGCCTCGAAGCCGTAGGCGCGCACCTCCTTGGGCGTCAGGGCTTCGGCGTCGATCCCCGGCACATGGGCGGCGACCAGGCGGCGCAGCTTCTCGTTCTCCCGCTCCATCAGGGCGATTTCGTCCGGGCGCACCGCCCCGGCATGCTCCAGGATGTGGAAGCCTTCGTGGAAGGCGGTGGCGGTGGGGTCCATGGCCTCCAGGGAGAGCGCCGCGACCCGGCCGAGGGCCACCCCGGCGACGGATTTGCGGTCGGCACTTTCCGCCCCCGAATTGGTCAGGGACTCGCCTTCCCCGAACAGGCGGTCGGCCAGCAGGCCGTTCTCGCGCGGCAGCCCCATCTCGTCCCAGGCCCGGGTGATGGCGGCGATGGTCTCCTCCCGGCTCGGCAGGTTGTCGGCGCCCCCCTCGACCTCGCCCCAGCCGGTGGGGGCGGCGTGGTAGCGCGCCGTGGCCGCCTCCAGCGAAGGGGACGTACTTGACGGGGTGGACTCGGCCGACGGCGGGACGGGAGCCGGAGCGGCGGAAGCCGTGGGTTCCGCTACTTGACCGGCCTGCGCGGGCGCGGCGTTCGGCGGAGAAGCGCCCGGCGGGAGAGCCGCCTCGTGGCCGGGAACGGGAGGCACGGCCGGCAGCGGGGCCTCCGGTTCCGGCATGGGCACGGCCGCCGGTTCCCCAGGGGTGCGGGCCTGGGGTTCCGGCGGCGGCGCGCCCTCCTCCGGGGGAGGGACCGGAGGGGACGCCTCGGGAAGGCGGCGGCCGGGGGCGGGATGGTCGCCCCAGCCGGTGAAATCGGGTTGGCCGAAGCCTTCCCACTGGTCGTTTCCGCCGAGGGGACGGCGACGGGGGGCTGGGGTGCCCCCGTTGAGAGCGGCGGCGTCCGCCTCGGCCGCCTCGGCGTTCGGCTCGTCCTTGATTACCGCGCCCTGGCCGTTGTCGGCCCGCACCGCGACGTTCCCCGTGGCGGGATCGAAGCCGGGAGCCGCCTCGGTGCCGGGGGCGGGATGGCGCGGGGCCACCACCGTCTTGCCGTCCCCGTTGAGCGTCAGGAGCCCCGCATCAACCGCATCCTGGCGCGCCTGGGTGATGTCCGCCTTGGCCTTGAGGCCGGTGGCGCGCTTGGTGTCGCCGAAGCTCACCTCGTCGCCAGGCGCCTTGCCGGCGATCATCTGGGCCAGGTCGGGATGCACCGGGGGCGCGGCCGGCGTCTGGCCGAGGATGAACCCCTGGCCGTTCTCCCCTTGGACCGGGATCGCCCCTTCCGGCGGGGCTTCCTTCATGTTGAAGCCGGTTCCGGGCTCGCGCCCTCCCCACAGGCCGGTGTCGGGGGCGGGAAGGGCGCGCTGCGGCGCCGGAGCGGGCAACAGGGGAACCGTCTGGCCCTGCTTGCCTTCGGCATGGATGTCCGCCGCCGCCTGCGCCGCATGCGGATCGGAGAATCGCTGGCTGTCGACCCACGCCCCGTCCGGTCCCTTGACCCCCCAGGACCCATCGTCGTCCTGGGCGGCGGTGAAGCCAGAGGGCGGCGCCGCAGCCGGTTTTTCTTCCCCTGATTGGCTTGCGGCTCCCTTGGGCGCCTGCTCTCCATGAGCACCCTTGATTGCCCCGTGGGCCGTGAACACCAAAGCCGGTCCAAGGGAACTGGCGGCACCTATTGCCGCGCGTTCTGGGGAAAATCCCTCTCCGGTCGCCTGTGCCCGAGCCTCCTCCCCACCGACGCCGAACCCCGCCGCCTGGAGGGCGATATCCCCCGCCCCGGCAGTGGCGATCTTGGCGATACCGGACTTGGTCAAGGGCTTGGTGACCACTTTCCCGGCGGAATCGAGAAGCGCCTTTCCCGCGGCATCGGTCACCACCGGCATCGCCAGGCGGGTTCCGAGGCCAAGCAGCTTGCCACCCATCATGGCGACCGCCGTTTGAGCGGCGGAATCGGTGAGCCCGAATCGGGACGCCTCGGCCTTCACCGGCTTATTGAAGGTGGGATCGGCTGCCAGGGCCGCGACATCTTCCGGCTTGGTGAGGTCGAGTCCGCGCTTCTTCCCCTCCTCGGCCATGCGCTGGAGAACCCATTGGCCATAGGAGAATGGCACCTGGGCGGCGGTCCCTCCACCGAACGCGCCAGCCACGGCCCCCAGGCCGGTCCCGGCCGCCTCGACAACGGGAGCGGCCGGACCACTCAGGGCGGCGAAGGGGGCTGTGGCGGCGGCCCCTGCGGCGCTCCCGGCTGCTGCTCCCCCTTCCATCCCCCCCAGCATTGGGACCATGCCGGGGAGTCCTTCAATGGCGCCCAGGGCAGTCTGCTTGGGGTGCCTGATGTAGGTGCCGAGGACAGAACCGACATCGGCGGCAGCCCCCAGATAGTCACCGCTTTTCCAGTCCTCTCCCAGTTGATGACGCGCAGCCTCACCTTCCGTTTCATAGGCCTTCCGGCCGGCATCAACGGGCGCTGCCTGGTTGGCGAAGTGGTGGGCGATCACCGCCGCGGAGGCTGCGGGCGCCATGTCGTGCATGATGGCCGTCGCCCCCAGGGCAGCCCCCTCGGATGTCATCCCCTCGCCCAACCGCGAAGCGGCTTGGCTGAAGAACCCAGGCTGAGCTTCGTCCTTCGGCGCCTCCCCCGTCGCTCCCGCCGGAGGAGGGGAAGTCCCGTCGAACCGGTCGAAGGGATTGGGAGGAGCCGAATCGAACTGGTCGAAAGGGTTGCTCATGGCGCGGCCTGTCCGAGAACCTGTTTCGCCGATCCCGTACCATACTTGGCGTCAAACTGGGCGGCCAGTCCCGGATTGGCCTTGAGGTAGGCGGCGGCGGCGGCCGGGATCGCCAAAGCCGCCGGGCCGGGTGATGGCGCTGCGGCGGGGGCGCCATGGGCAAGGGCGGCATCGCGGCGCGCCTGTGCTTCACTGTATTTTTGCTGCCAGAAGGTCGTCATCGCAGGATCACCGGCAGATGATCGGAGCCCCTGCGACGCGGTGTACATATCCCTCTGGGCGGAATCCAGGGCCTGATAGGTGGGATCGAGGCGATAGGAGCGCAGGCCGGTGCTGCCATCCGCGCCGCTGTTGTTGCGCTCAGCCGCCGCGTGGCTGTTGTAGAGGCCGATCAGACCGGTATCCTTCCTGGCGTTCTCCGCAGCGGTGACGTCGAACTCCCGCTGCTTCTCCTGCTGGGCCTGCGCATCCTGGGCCTGCTTCTGCGCCTGGTTCCGGGCGTTGGCCTGGGCCTGCTCGGACTGGAGACGCGCCCGCTGACTCTCGACCTCCTGGCCGTACTGGCGGTCGCCCTGCTGCTGCGCCGCCTGTTCCTGGGCGCCGAACGCCTGGAGGCCGGCCACGGCGCCTCGGCCGATGTTGACCCCGGCGAAGGGAGATGTCCCCGACATCATGGCGAAGCCCGCCTGGGCCAGGGCGTTCCACGGAGTGAGGGTGTTGGTCGGGTCGTGGGGGTCCCACCCGACCTTGACCACATGGCGCTCCGGGGCCTGCCAAGCGCTGATCCCGGTGGAATCTTGACGCGCCAGGCCGGCCGTCGGCGCGTCCCCGGACGAAGGGGCCCGAGTGTCGTCGACTCCGGGACTGTGCCCCCAGCCGGCCCCCAGGGTGTGGCCGGGGGGGACGACAGGCGGGACGTCGCCGGTGGCCGGGGTGGCGGCCGACCCGGACTGGCGCAGCTTGTCCGCCGCCTGGGCGAGATTCTGGCCTTGACGCTCCGGGTCCGCGTGAGGAGCCGGGAGCCCCGACGGCGCTTGCGGGCGCGGCGCCGGCACCCAATCCGGCGAGGGTGTGGCATCATTGACGGCCGATAGCCCGTTTCCGAGGTCCCGGAGATAGCCCGCGCCTCTACCTTCCGCGAGGAGGTCGCGGGGGGCCTCCGTCGAGGCCGCTCCGTCGGACGTGGAGGCGATGGGGGCCGCGAATCCGCCGGGAATCGCCGTGTAGCCGCTGGTCGATGGCGGCAGGGCGGCGGGGAAGCGGCTGGTCGGCGGCGCGGGAGCGTCGGAGGAATCGGCCTGCCGCGTCGCCTGGACCGGGATCGCCATGGGTTGGAAACCGCTTACCGACGGATGGTAGTGCCCCAGCATGTCCTGGACGGCCGGGCTGTCCCGCAGCAGATCGTCGTCGGCGCCGGCCGGCTGGTCACTGTAGAGGCCGGGGATGCCATCTGTTCCGCCTTCGGCGAAGGGCATCCGGCCACCCCGGGCAAAGCCACCTTGAGGGGAGAGCGGGGCCTGCGCCCCCTGGGGCGCGGGGGGGGCAAACCCGGCCTGCGGCGCCCCCGCTGCGGCCTGCGTCGCCGCAGGGGCCATGTGCTTCTGCTGGAGCGCCACCTGCACCATCTGCCCCCAGGGCGAGCCGGCCGGCATGCGCTGGGCCAATTCCTGCAACTGCTCCTCGCTCATCCCGGAGAACTGCTGCATGTAGCCCTGGACGCCGGGCGACGCGCCGGCCGCCATCGGCACGCCGGCATTGGACATTCCGGCGGTGGCGACGAGTCCGCCGCTGTCCCGATGGATGCGGCCACCGGCCGCCCAGCCGTTGGATTGCAGCCACGCGGCCAGGGCGTTGACGTTGCCGCCCGGGGCAGGGCTGGCAGAAGAGGACGCGGACGGCGTACCGCCCTGGTTCGGGGTGACGACGGGCGCCGACCACGTTTCCCCGGAACTCGGCGTGTTGGTCAGCACGGGGTAGGAGATGCTCGTGTAGGGCATCTGGGAGACCGGCGGCGGGGTGTAGTCGCTGGTCGAGGCCGTGTCGAGGGCCTGTCCGGGGCCGGCATAGGGGTAGAGGTTGGCGCCGCCGCCCCCGGTGGCGCCGGTGGCGAGCACCGGGATGGCGATGCCGCGGCCGGGGCTGCTGGTGTAGCCGGCGATGTCGGGAGAGCCGCCCGGACTGGCCGGCAGCGTGGCGGTCTGGCCGCCGCCAACGGGCGCCGTGGGATAGCCGCCGCCCTGCGGCTCGGCCAGCGGGCGGAAGTTTCCGGGGGCGGCCGAATAGGCTTGGGGCGCGAAGCCGCCGGGCGGCGCTCCCGTCGGCGCCGCGCCGAGGATTCCTCCCTGCCAGCCGTTGGCGCCCTGCCATTCGGGCATCGGGGCCGCGGTTCCCTGTCCGCCCCAGGCGGCGGGGGAGAAGCCGCCTTGCGGCGCGGTGGCGCCGCCGGCGTCGCGGTGCAGGCGTCCGCCGCGCGCCAAGTTGGGGCTGTTGACGCCGATCATGCCGGGGCCGACCGCCAGGTTCGGCGAGTTGACGGTGTAGGCGCCGGGATCGGCGGTCGACACCGGCGTGTCGGACAGGGTCTGTCCGGCGGGGGCGACGTGGTGAGAGGTGAACATCTGCCCCGCCGTGTCCTTCCCCTGCTTGAACGCCCCGGCCAGGGCGGCGCTCTTCAACTCGCCCATCCCGGACTGCACCGGGTCGGGCTGGGGCGGCAGCGGCGCCGCAGCCGGGATCGTCGAACGGCCGGAAGATCGCGGCGTAGTGGCGGCGGCCGGCAGCAAGGGCTGGGACGGATCGGGGATGGCGGACGACAGGCTCATCCCGGAGATCGGACCGCCAGCATCGCGGTGGATGCGTCCGCCGCGGGCGGCGAAGATCGACATGAAGGCAGTCCCCAACGAGTCGAGAAAACCGCCGATGCCGCTGTCGGCCGAGGCTGTGACGGCGGCATCGCCGGCCGCCGAAGCGGAGGCGTCCCCGGCCGCCGCCGTTCCGGCACTCCCGAGCGCGGCATTCCCGGCCCCGGTGAGATCGAGCATCCCGCTGCCGCCAAGGGCGGGACTGGTGGCGGTTCCCAGCAGGGTGCCCCCCTGGTCGGCTGCCGCCGGGATTGCCGATCCGGCAAAGAAGGGCGAGGTCATCACCAGCGAGCCCGTGTCGCTGAGATAGGGGGATGCCGCCAGGGCTCCGGCGCCGGTGGCTCCCCCCCCGGCCACGCTGCCGGCGCTCATCGGTCCGGCGAGGGCCGCCGATTCGGCCCCGCCCCCCATCAGGGCGGAGGAGAGGCCGCGGAGGGCCATCCTCCCGCCCAGACTCGTCGGGTCGAATCCGCCCATGGTCGGGGGTGCCATGCCGGCCTGGGTGGTGGTGCCGTAGGCGTTCATGTTGCCGATGCGGCCCATGCCGCCCATGGCCATGCCGCCGCCGGCAAGAGCCACGCGGTGGACGGGAAGGAACCCGGCCACCGGACCCCCGTCGGCCCGTTCGATGCGACCGCCGCGGGCGTTGAACAGTCCCTGGACCGAAGCCGGTCCGGAGGCTGCCGCCGAGTCGTAGGCCGTGTTGTAGAGGTAGCCGCCCGACCCGAATCCCCCCGTCCCCATGGCGAGACCGGTGAGACCGATGGCGCCTCCCAAGATCTGCGACCCCAGGGCGCCGGGCTGCGTGGTGGTCGATGTGCCCCCAAGGCCGGAGCCCATGGATTCGGCGATGTTGGAGTTCCAGCCGATGGTCTGGAACGGGTAGGCCTGCTCCTGCTGGAACAACTGGTAGGGGATGTTCAGTTGTTCCTGGTTGAGTTGCTGCTGCATCGCCCCGGTCTGCTCCAGGGCGTTGGCTCCCGTGAGCGCCGATTGCTGCGCCTGGTTGCCGAGCCCGGCCAGGCCGCCGGCCGCGTTGGTGGCCAGCCAGTCCGAGGCCTGCTGGGCGCCGATTCCCGTCTGTTGCTGGGTGTTGAACTCGCCCAGCGCCTGGGAATAGCCCTGGTTCTCCAGGTTGGCCAGGGTGGGGGCCTCGGACAATTGCTGCTGCCCGGCCAGCACCGCCTGGGCGACGGCGGCGCGGTCGCCGCCGAAGGCGCCCTGGGCGACGGCGTTGCCTTCCAACTGCTGCTGCTGCTGGGCGTTCTGGTTGTTGAGTTGCGCCTCGGTCGCGCCCACCACCTGGCTCGTGTAGGGGGACTCGTACTGGCTCACCGCCTGGGGCGAGAACGAGGTCATCGTCACCGGGTTGGAGGCGGCCCCGTAGAGTTCCGCCGCCGAATTGAAATAGGGATTGGCGATTCCCTGGGCGTTCTGCACGCTCTGGAACGCCTGCTCCTGCTGCGGAGTGAAGCCGGCGACGTAGGCGCCCTGGTACTGCTGGAGCGGCGCCGTCGATTGGGCCTGGGCCTGGTTGGTGACGTTCTGGTAGGCCTGCTGCACGCTGGCCGGCGGAGCCGAGTTCTGGGTGACCGTGTTGGTGCCGCCGCCGCCCTTACCCATGGTCGCCTCCGATCCAGAAGATGGCGCCCGCCTTGCGGGCCTTGGTCGCCCACAGCCGCTCCTTGGCGGCCAGGCGCTTGAAACTCATCACGCTGTTTTCCAGGCCGATGTCGTAGCCGAGGCGCCGGGCCATGTCGGCGCGGTGCCAACGGGCGAAGTCGAACAGATCGGTGCCGTAGCGGGTGCCCTTGCGATGCTCGGGCCGCACGAAGGCCCAGACCTGGGACAGATGCCAGATGGCGGAATACCAGGGCTGGAAGGCGACGATGGCGATGGAACCGGCCAGGGTGCCATCGGCGGCGTCGATCACCCCGCAGATGCCACCCTGCCCGCGGCATGTGGCGTTGACGTTCGCCCACACCCGCGACTCGTCAGGCGGAATGCCCATGAAGTTGTCGGCCCGCAGGTGAGTCCACAGCAGGTCGAAGACCCTGGGCTCGTCGGCCGGCCCCGCGATCCGCACCGAGGCGGGACACGGAGGAAGGTCGGAAATGGGGGAGGGGGAGTCGCCGTCGAGCATGACCGCCTCGCGGGTGAAGCTCGAAGGCAGGCACTGCACAGCGAGCCGGCGGAATGGCTTCCCGACGGCGGGCCGGGCGCAAGCAGATTAGGCGAGAGCGCTTTCTTTTGCAACCGGCGGACGGAAAACGAACACCTCGCCCGCCTTGGGAACCTGGCGTTCGATCAGTTTGACCTTGGCCTCGGTGGTGTCGTTGACCAGGGCGGAGATCACCAGGGGGCAATCGAGTTCGGTCGCCGCCCACTTGGCGAAGATCAGCAGGTTCTTGGCGTGGGCGCTGCGCCGGTGCTCGGGGTGGACGAACATCCAGCGGTCGGACAGGTGCTCGTCCGACGAATCCCAGGGTGACCCGAGGAACAGGCCGATGCTGGCCTCCAGGCGGTCGCGCCCGCGGATCACCCCGATCATCGCCCGGTAGCGCAGCACGCCGCGCTCCACCGAGCGGGTGACCTTGGCAGGGTCGAAGGCGCCGATGCCATCCTCGGCATGCTTCATCCGCAGGAGGTCGAGGATGGCGGGGCCGTCGTCGAACACGGCGAGGCGAACGGGAGAGTCGGCCATGGGCGCCTTCATTTCTGGGGGCCGGGGAGCTTGGATAGGGTGCGGATGTCGCGCGCCCGCCGGCTGGTGACGAAGCTGTCGAGGACGCGGTGTCCGCGCGACAGGGCCCGCTCATAGGCCTGGGGATCGCGGTCACGCGGGGCGAGCCCCCCCAGGGCGGGATGGCGGGCGATGGTCTCAGGGGGCATGACGTATTCGCCGCCCGCCACCACCACCGGCACCATGCCGGCGCGACCGCCGTGGGCGAGTCCATCCCCGCCGGGCATCGGGGCCGGGGGACGGGGCAGGTGGGCGCCGTGGGCGCCAGCAGGAACGGAGACCCCGTAGGGGGTGGAGTGGAACATGCGGTCGAGCACCGCCGAGCCAGCCAGGCTGTTGCCCTCGCCGAGGCCGGCGACCACATCGGCCGGGATGACGTAGGACCCGCTGGGCAGATCCATGTTGTGGCGGTCGGTGCGCCCCGGCACGGTCGAGGCGATCAGGCCGAACTGGGGAGGGGCCGAATCCTGGCCCGGCGTTCCGCCGTGGGCCATGCCGCCCTGGGCGTGATGGTGGCGCGCCTGGTCGCGGGCGATCCTCAACGCGATGGCCACAGCCTGGTCCTCCGGTCGCCCTTCGGCGCGCAGACGGCGGATGTTCTCGGAAACGGCGTCTCGGCTGGCGGAGTGGATCAGCGGCATGGCTCTTTCCTACCACGATTTCGCGTTGCGTCCAAACGGGTCCGATCCCGGCCCTAGGCCTGCGAGGCTTGCGGCGGAATCTGCGTCGGCTGCCGCGGCTGCCAGCCCGTGGACTGGAACTTCTTGCGCGCCTCCTCGATGTCGGCCCCTTTGAGGAGGTCCTGGTAGCGCTGCTCCCAGGACACCGCCAGCTTGGGGTCGTCGCTCTGCGCGCCGTAATCGCGCTGGTAGCCGGCCCATTCGACCATCGAGGCGGCCAGATAGAGGTCGGGGAAGGTGAGGGTGAGGAAGTTGGATGTGGCGGTCGCCGAGAGCGGAGTCAGCCGCTGGGTGCCGACCACCTTGACCGGATAGGTGAGGTCGGGGGCCGGCCCGACCAGGATCGACACCTGGTCCACCGGGCACCAGTAGAGCGGGACCGAGGGAGAGGCGAGGGCGGCATCGGCTGGGTAGACGGCTTCGAGGAAGTCGCGCGACACCGGGGTCAGCGGGGCCTGCCAGGCGGTGCCGACCTTGACCGAGACCTGAGTTACCACCTGATAGGTGCCGCTCCCGGTGGGCAGCATGAAGGACCGGGCATCGGCAGTCAGCGACCCGGAGGAATCGGTGACGTAGCAGCCGAGTAGGTCGAGGTCGCGCTGGAGCCGGGTTTCCGTGTTGAGGATGGCGGTGGCGATGTAGCCGTTGAAGTTGGGGTCGTTGGTCGGCGTCGCCGAAGCCGGGTCGAAGGTGCCATCGTTGGGCGGCTCGATCTGGAGGAGGGAGTTGACCGCCGTCACCCAGCCGGAATAGGTCATTCCCGCCATCTCAGGACTCCTCGATCAGCAGGTTCGGCAATTGCACCGATTGCTCGACCGACAGGCCGGTGTCGTCGGCCGTGAAGGCTTCCGGCCGCGGCTGGTATACCGGAAGCGGATCGGGGGGAATCACCAGTGGCCGGTACTGCTCCTGCGGCTTGTCGTAGCAGGATGGGCAGACAAGGATGTAGAGGTTCTGGAGCACCGGCCCGCGCCAGTCCAATTGCCAGCGCAGACCGGTCCCCCCGGTGGCCCCGACCCGCTGGAACCACCGGCCGCACCGGTCGCAGACGGCGAAGCCCTCGGGCTGGGTGGGGTTGACGGTGGCTCTGCCGTGGAAGCGCCAGGCCATGCGTCACCCCCAGTAGCCGGCGCCGATCATCGGCGCAATGTAGATCGGCGTGTCCTCGGTGTCCTGGATCGTGGCGCGGTCCCAGGCGCGGTCGGCCAACTGGACCAGTTGGGCGATGGAATTGGGCGGCGGCGGCGGATACTTGACCGCCAGCTTGGCGGCGAGGCCGGCGGCGAAGGCTTCGAGGAAGCGCCAGGGCAGATCGAGACCGACCCCGCCGGGGGTCACGACGTCGTCGAACTGCACCAGTGCCCAGGCATGAAGCTCGTAGGGACCATTCTGATCCGGGACCGGCCACAGGTTGGCCACCGGGGTGATCTGGCGGTTGAACCACACCGTGGTCGGCCATGCCTGGATCTTCTTGTCCGGCTGGGCGGCGTAATCCGACCGCGACATGGAGAAGATGATGCGGTCGATCGGATCGGTGTTGGCGTTCTGGGTGGAGAAGGAGGCGAGGTCGCCGTTTTCAGCCGCGCTCGCTCCCACGCCCGCCACCTGGCCGGCGTTGAAGGTGAAGGTGTTGGCGTCGGTGACCGCCGTCACCGCGTAGGCCCCGGAGAGGGTGATGCCGCCCACCTGGGTCGGCACCTGCACGGCGAAGGCCTGGTTGACCGACAGGCCGTGGTCGGCCAGGGTCACCGTCACCGTCGCGGAATTGGCCGTGGTGACGAAGACCGGCACCGCGCCGCCCCCGACCACCGTGGCCGTGGCGGCGGCGCCGGCCGTGACGGTGAAGGTGTTGACATCGGGCGTGGTCTCCACCTGGTAGAAGCCAAGCAGGATCAGGCCGCCCACCGCGACCGGCACCACGATGCTGACGTAATCCCCAGGCCCCATGCCGTGGTTGGCGAGGGTGACGGACACGGTGGTGGAGTTCAGGGTGGTGGAAACCGCCACCGGGGCCGAGACCGCCGGATTGAGGTCGTATTGGCGGATGAACCAGTCGAGCACGCCAACCGTGGTCGCCGGCAGCGCGTACTGCGCCACCCCCTGGTCAAGGGGGATGACGATCTCCTCCATCTTCCACAGCCGCGGGATGTTGGCCACTGCCCACTCGGACAGCATCAGGTTGGCGCTGAACCGGGCCTGCGTCATGTGATCGGCGGTGATCGCGCTCGGCCTGACCTGGAGGCGCGCGTAGACGTCGAGCAGCAGATCGGAGAAGGCGGGGGAGAACGCCTGGGTCCCCGAGGGAACGGCCATCCCCGCCTCCTACTGCCAGACCCCGGCCTGGACCGCGCCCATCCGGGCGGTGCCGGTGCCGGAATTGACCGTCAGGCGGAAGGCGGCGACCGGCTGGGTGATGGCGGAATCCAGCGTGGTGGTCTTGGTCGCCAAGGCGGAGAGGGAGAAGATGTCGGGCCAGGTGATCCCGGCCGGCAGCGCGTTGGGGTCTTCGTAGGTGTACTCGACCGTGTAGTCGACGGTGCCGGCGACGGTGACCCCGATTCCGATGGCGCAGGGCGTGACCTGGGTCTGCACGGAGAACCACGCAGAGGAGGCCACCGTGTTGGTGCCCACGCTCATCGCCGCGGTCCACGCTGCGAACACCTGGACTTGGGTGACGGTGGCGAAGTCGTTGTTGGTGGCGACGGTCCCCAAGGCCCCCGAGGGAACCGTCACGGTCTCCTTCAGGGGGAAGCCGCTGCGGTCGGTGCCGGTGATCTGGACCGTGCGTGACGACGCCTCATTGCCGTAGGTGACTAGGACCCGACGCGGCACATCGGCCACCCACGGGCTGCTGACCAGGGTGAGCGCCCCGGCCCCGGTCGGGGTGTTGGAGGCGACGATGGCTGCGGCGTTGGCGGCGGCAAGCTGGAGGCTGGCAGATACGGGCTTCATCGGCACCTCGTTCCAAGGGGAAAGGGGGAGGACGACGCCTCCCCCCGTTCAGTCTTCATCGCCGATTTCGATCCCCGGATACCTGGCGTGGACCTTTCGCTCCACCTTTGCTGCCTTTTTCGGTGGTAGCGGATGGGCACCTCGTGCCCCATGCGCTGCCCCTAGGGCGGCTCTAGCCCGGCCGGGCGTGTCAATCGGCATTGCGCCGGCTCCCCGTCCGTCCGGCCCCTCCCCCCCATGAGGGAAGACGAAGTCGGAGGCAGGCATTTCCCGGCGCTGTTCCGCCGTCAGGCGTCCTCCGCGGGCGTACCCGACGTCAGTCGCCCTCTTCGATGTCGCCGTCCACGTTCCGGCGCCCTTCGGCCGGCCGGACATGGGAGGCGGAGGACAGCGGGTGGCGGTCGGAGCCGCCGCCGACCGAACCGCCCCGCTTGCGCGGCACGCGGTCCATGCGCGCCCGGGCCTCGCCGCCCTCGGCGTGGTGCTCGCGACGCATCTCGTGTTCGGCCTTGCCGCCGTGGCGCCGCTTGAGCCGGCCGCCGTGCCTGCGCCCCTCGGCCTCCTCCTCGACATGGTTGGGCTCGGCGGTGTAGGAGAGGCCGGGCTTGTCCTCGCGGGTGTCGTCGACGCCGCCGCCACTCTTCAGCTTCTTGGGCTCCTTGCCCTTCTTGCCATCCTTGTGGCCGTGGCCGTAGCCGTCCTTGTAGCCCTCGTGGTAGGCGGGATGAAGCTTGGTCATCGTCTTTGTCCTTGCCGTGCGCGTCGCCGCGCCCTATGCGGTCAGCCGGGCCGCCACGGGATCATCCAGCCCGGGGCTAGAACTGCGTGACGCCGAACAGGCCGGTCGTCGAACCCAGGTTGGCCACCGAAGGGGTGAGGAACACCACCAGGCGGTCGGAATTGTTCGAGGCGGTCTGGAGCGCGTAGGTGCCGCGCACGTCGCCCGTGGTGGCCGAGGCCGTGGTGGTCACTGCGGCGGTGAAGCCGGTCGAGGCTGTGACCAGGGTGGCGTTCATGTTGATCTCCGCGTAGGCGGCCTCGTCCACCCGGAGCGGGAAGCCGATGACGTCGGTGGTGTCCACGGAGTAGGTGTAGGTGGCGTCGGTGAAGTTGGGGGTGACCGAGGCGATGTACTTCCAGGCCTTCTTGCCCGTCACGGTCAGGGCGGTGCCGGGCGCGCTGGTCAGCGTCTCGGTCATCGGATAGCCGTAGATGTCGTAGCCCTTGATGGTGAAGTTGCCGCCGGTGCCCAAGGCGTTGTTGCAGGTCACCGACACCGCCCGGGCCAGGGCCTTGGTCGGGTCCCACAGCGAACCGCCGTTGGTTCCGAACTGAACCGCCCCCATGGCGCCGCCGATGGCCAGCAGCCCGCTCACGGTCTGGCCGGTACTGGCGTTCTTGACGCTCGCCCCGACGGTCACGCCGTCGGCGGAGGACGACGCCAGGGTCATCGCCGTACCCGACACGGTGAGGGCGGCGGCGGCGATGGCGCCGGCCGTCGCCGTGTAGGGGACGACGTCGAGCACCGGGATGCCCGTCACCCCCAGCCAGCCATAGAAGGTCTCGTTCTCGCTCTGGCCGGGTTCGTAGGTGAAGGGCTGGCGCGGGTCGAGCAGGCCGAGGCCCTGGTCGAACAGGCTGGGGCCGCGCATCGAGTTGCTGCCCGGGCCCCCGGCGGCCTGGCCGAAGACGACGACGGGACCGGTATAGGCGGTGGCGGACATGGCGTGGTCCTCTTCGGGGTTGAGCCTCGCTGAAGCCGTCGGCAGCCCGGCGGCTTGAGAGAGGGGGCGGCTGACGCCGCCCCGCCCGGTCAGTTGGTCGGCATGTTGCCGTACATGCACCGCGGATTCGAGTAGTTGAAGCTGAACCGCTCGTAGCCCTTGACCAGCAGGTTGTCGGTGGTGAACTCGACCTGCATGTCGGTCTCGAACGGGATGCGGTCCATGTAGTTGAGCCCCTTGATGTTGGTCAGCAGGAACCACGCATAGGGACTGGTGAGGAAGTCGTTGACGATGTAGCCCTCGGCCAGGCCGCCGGCCGTCGAGCGGATGGCGTTGACGTCGTTGTCGGCGGTGCCGGGGCGCAGTTCGGTCTGGAGCAGACGGATCGCCACCGGCTCCAACTCGGGGGGCACCACCAGCTTGCGCCCGCGGGCATACATCTTCAGGCCGGCCTGGTCGATGAAGCCGCGGCGGATCGAGATCATCGCCGAGAGCAGGGTGGCCTCGTTGAGGTCGGCCTGCACGCTGGGGGTGTTGGCGTAGGTGCCACCATCGACCGGGTGGGCCGTGGACAGCAGGGCAACGCCGTCGCCACCCACCGCATTGTTGTAGGTGCCGGCGGTGTTGAGGACGTTGGCCGCGTAGATTTCCTTCGTCTGGTTGAAGGATTCCATCAGGCCCAGGTTGGAGGGCATGAACTGGGTCTTGTAGAGGTTGTCGTCGATCGCCTTGCGGGTGATCGCGTACCCCAGGGCCAGTTCGATGTGCTCCTGGTTGTAGGTGAAGCGCTGGCCAGCGTTGTTGTCGAACTTGGTGGCGGCGCCCTCGGTCTTGAGCTGGGCCGGGCCGAGGTAGCGGGCCTCCACCGTGCGTTCCAGCGCCATCTCCGACTTCATGTAGTCGAAGATCTTGTCGTACTGGCGGGGGATCTGCTGGTACTTGCCGGTGACGGCGCGCAGGCCGGGGAGCAGCAAGGAGGCGATCGAGGAAAGGGCGACGGGCATGATCAGTCCTCCTTAGACGCCGGTCTGGCCGACCTTGAGGGCGGCGTTGTTGAACACGACTTCGACCAGGTTGCCGGCCGTGGTCGTGTCGGTGCCGTTCCAGCCCGGCGGGTCGGTGACCTGGGACCACAACACGAAGGGCAGGGTGTTGGTGGTGGCCTTGGTGGCGTAATCGACGTAGGCGCCGCTGATCCCGGAGAGGGTGTTGCCGCTGCCGTACTTGTAGTCGATGTTGTTGCCGAGGTCGGCGAAGGCGACGGGGCCGCCGGCCGCGCTCGACGAGCCGGTGCCGACCCAGACCTGGAAGACCACGTTGGGATCGTCGACGACGTAGGCGGTGACGTCGCCGTTGGCGTCGCCGCCCGGGAAGGTCTTCGACCACACCTCGCGGCCCTGGGCGATGCTCAGGTATTTGCAGCCCATGAAGATGCCCTGGATACCCTCGGTGGGCTCCGTGGTGGTGACGTCGATGTAGCCGGTGCTGAGGCGCACCACCGGGTCGCCCATGAAGAACGAGTGGGTGTTGGCCTTGGCGATCTTGTATTCGGACAGATTGCCGGTCCAGGCGGCGCCGTCGACGCGGCGCACGGGCTTGAATCCCTGGGGGGAGAAGGTGTTGGCCATTGCAAAGACCCTTCGGTCTGTGCCTTGGCCGTCACGGGCTCCGCGCGACTTGAGGCGATACGGGAAGCGGACCGGCGCCGTCCACCTGATTTGCCGTCTCGACCCAGGCGATGGGGAGACAGGACGCCTAGCCCCCGGGCACCGGGAGCCGGTTGCGACGGACAACCGAGCAACCACGGGGAAAAATACCCGAGGGGGTGGCGCGCCACAAGTGGAAAAGTTTCGGCGCCTGTCAAGCCCGAAGGCCCGGCAGGCGCCGCATTCCGCAGGCCCGGCTCATTCCTCGGGGATCGGCACCGACTCGAAACTCGAATGCACGCCGGTAACCCGGCGGGCCGAGGGATGGTCTCGACTGAACTGGCCCTGGGGGGTGTCGCCGATGTTGTTGCGCACCTTGTCCACGTTGTCGCGAGCGATCTCCAGATCCTCCCGCCGCGCCTCATCGGTCAGATAGGCCGGGCGCTCCATCAGAATCATGCCGTCCTTGCGGACCACCAGGCCGGGATGGCGCTCCTGCGGCACCGGCTTCCAGTGGTTGTCCTGGAGGCTGGCGATGTGGTCGAGGTTCTTCTGGCCGTAGACGGATTCCGCTTTCCACTCGTAGCTCATGCCGGCGGGGATCACCCGCGGGTCGAGGTGGAAGCGGTCGTCGGTGCGCTTGCGCGTGCGCACCAGGCGGGTGTCGGACTCGCGGGCCTCCCCGGGTTCGCGCACCTGCGCCCGCTGGGGCGGACGCATCCGGGCGTTGGCGCCGCGGCCGACCCGTTCCAGGGGCATGTCGCCGGCCGCGATGGCGTCGTCGTCTTCGGGAATGGGCATCGACATGGGGGCGCTCCTTTCAGCGGAACTTGTCGTAGGCGCCGGCACGCAGGGCCTCGGCCTTGTAGCGGGCATAGGCGACGTCGGGATCGGGGTCGGCGGCGGAGAGCTTGGGGAACATGATCGGGGCGATCTCGCGCTCCTCGCGGGTCAGCGTCACCTGCGTGCCCCGCGAGGTCGGCTGGGCGCTCGGCACCTGGCGCGAAGGCGGCGCCGCCGGCACCGCAGCGGGACGGATCGCCGGGGCGACCAGGACGGGGTCCGCCGCCGGGGGCGGTTCCGGCGCTGTGTCGAGGCCGACAAGCCGCTCGACCTCGCGGAAATAGGCCTCGGTGTCGGGGGCGTGGCCGCGGGCCTTGGCCATGCCGTCGGCGGCAATCACCTGGCGGCGGAAGCCCGGATCGGCGCTGAAGGCGGGATGGGCCCTGATCCAGGCCGCGGTGGGGGCGGAGTAGCCGCGCAGCACAGTCTCGCTCTCGCCCGCCGTCCACGGCCGGTCCCAGTCGATGCGCGGCGGCTGCGGCTGGGGAACGGGCGGCGGCGCGTCCCGGCGGCGCTGGCGTTCCTCGTCGGCCGCCGATTTGCCCGCCTCCATCTGGGTGAGGCGGCCGGCCAGCAGGGCGATGCGGGCCTGGGCGTCGACGGCCTTGTCGTAATCCCCCTCTTCCATCGCCTTCTTGAGGTCGGCCTTGGAGGAATCCATGTCCTTCTGGGTGGCGGCGATGGCGTTGACCAGGCTATCGTAGCCGCGGGCGTCGGCCTCCAGGCTGGCCTGCTGGGCGCGCCCGGCATGGGCCTGGGCCTGGGATTCGGCCTCGGCGCGGCGCCGCCCCTCTTCCTCGGCCAGGGCGCGGGCCTGGATTTCGCGCTGGCGGGACTCGGCCAGTTGGCGGCGGAGGGCGTCGATGCCCTCCTGGGGGTCGTCGGAGGGCGGCGTGGCCGGAGCGGGGGCGGCAGGGTCGGCGTCCGGCACCTCGATGGTGACGACGTCGGGGGATGCGGGCTGGTCGGTCATCGGCGCCTCACCACACCAGGCCGGGATTGGCGATCACCCCGTGGATCTCGACGTCCTTGATGACCTTGCAGGGCAGCTTGTCCGCCCCCGGCTGGACAAGGTCGAGGTCCGACCCGTCGGAGTAGTTGAACATCACCCAGTCGCCGGGCTTGACGTTCTGGCCGCAGAAATCGTTGGCCGCGTCGTCCTTGAAGGCGAGGGGACCGACCTTGAGGACGATCCCGGTCTTGCCCTGCCACTTGTCCTCGCGCTGGGTCTCGTGCGCGGCGAGCAGGCGCCCGGAGGTGCCGACGGTCTTGCGGATGAACTTGGCGACCAGGACGCGGTTGCCGAACACGGTGACCGTGTCGAGGTCGAGGGCGGCGACGCAGTCGGCCAGGGCCTGGGCGTCGGATTTGGGCGTGATCAGCGACAATTATCCCTCCAGCATCGCTTTGCGGATTTCCTCAACGTCGTCGAGGACATGGGCCAGGGCGGCGAGCGCGCCGCACTGGAAGCGGTAATCGGCGAAATCCTCGGCGCCCCCCTCGGCCAGCAGCCCGAGTTGACGCTGGCGGCGCTCCTCGACGCGGGCGCGCAGGGCGGCCAGCGCCTTGATGTCAAAGGCGCTCATGTCGGCTCACCGATGGGTGGCAGGACCGGATGGGGGGAGTCGGGCTCGGCGGCTTCGGCGAAGCCGATGATGACGAAGGGGCCGTCCTGGCGGGTGGCGAGATGCGCCTGCACCGTCTTCAGGGCGGTGATCGCCGACTCCGTCTCGACGACGAGGACGGAGTCGGGAGTCTCGGGGGCCGCGAGCTTCGGGCGATAGCTGACGGCCCAGCGCGGGCCGGGGGAAGGGGTCATCGGCGGCGCGACGCCTCCGGTTCCCCCGCCGGGTCGCGGGTCGGTTCGGCTGCCATGTCCTCGTGGCGCTGGAAGCGCTGGAGGTTGCCGAAGTAGTCGGCGTCGGCGTCCAGGCGCTGGCGGTCGAGGTCGGGGAGCGGGCCGCCGATGATGATCAGGGCGTCCATCAGCAGCGCCCTCCCTTCTTGAGCCGCATCCCTTCGACGTCCTCGGTCTCGGGGGAGTTCTCACCGGCCGGGGCCTTGCGGGCGGCCTTGGCCTTCTCCAGCCGGCCTTCGCCGCCGCCGGAACCGGCGTCGAGATGGACGGTGCGTCCGCCACGGGCCCGCGGCATCATCCCCGGGCCGCCCATCGGGCCACCGGGCGGGGGCGCCATCGGCGCCGACATGGGGGGACGCGGCATCGGCGCGCGGGGCGCCATCGGAGCCGGCGCGGCAGCCGCCGGAGCCGGGGGCATCCCCATACCGCCCATGGGCATCGCGGGGTGGCCAGCGCCGGGGGCGACGATGACGTTGACGTGGGTGCTCTTGCCCTTGGCGCGACCGCCGGTGGCGAGCTTGCGGCGCGGGCCGCGGTCGAGGCGGGGCTTGGCCTCGTCACCCTCGGCGCGTCCGCCGTCCTTGAGCTTCAGCTTGGTCTTGGGCCGGCCGGGATGGTCGTGGGCCTCGTGCTCGCCGATCGCCGTGGCGATCATCTTGCGGTCCTGGGCCTCGTCGTCGCGGGCGGTGCCCCCGCTGGCGAAGCGTTCGGCCTTGTGGTCGGCCTCGCGGCGCGAGCGGCGGCGGAGTTCGGAATGGTCGTGGGCCATGGGTGCTGCTCCTCGGACAGGATGGCGAGGAGGCGGAATTCGCCCCCGGTCGCTACCAGCCCGTCGCCCTGGAGCACCCAAAGCGGCATGGCGATCTCCGGGCCGGCCAGGGAGCTTCCCTGGCCGATCTGCCCGAATGGCCGATAGCTTTACACGAAACCGGATAGACGGACAAGCCGAAGGCGACCTGACGCCTATGTCGGCGGCGGAAGGGAGGCTCTGGCCGCCAAGTGGGCGGCGGTGGCGTTCCGCTCGGTTTCCGCCTCGCGCGCCTGCTGCTGCTGCTGCGCCACCAGCTTGATCCGTTCGGTGTCCTCGCGGATCTGGGCGACGCGCTCGCGGCTGGCGCGGTCGGCGGCGCGGTCGGCGGACTCGGTCTGCACCTCCTGGAGCCGCACCTTGTCCTGGTTGGCGGCATCGGCGGCCTGGCGCTGGGCATCGAGCGCCTTGGCCTGCAACTGGTCCTGCTGCCCCTTGACCTTGGCCTGCACGGCCAGCAGCTTGGGATCGGGCGGAACGGCGCCGGGCTGCGAGGGCGGCGGCGGCGCGAACAGGGTGTCGGCCTCCTCGACGCCGATTACCCGCATCATGCGCTGGGCCACCTTCTTGAGGTCGAACAACTGCGGCGCCGCCTGGGCCATCTGCATCAGCGCCATCGCCTTCATCAGCCGGTGCATGTGGCTGGGCGTGTTGGGGTCCGCGCACGGCACGAGGTCGGTGTCGGCCAGGGCGTCGAGGAATTCCTGCACCTCCCACGCCCGGGCCGGCTTCCGGTTATGGCGCCAGAACGCCTCCGGGTCCTCCTCGAAGCACTCCTTGAGCAGTTCGAATTCCTCGGCCTGGGCGGCGTGGAGATTGACATGCACAGCGGCCAGGATCTTGGTCGCCTGCTCGACCATGGCCAGGGTGGTGCCGACCGGGGCGTCCTGGCGTCCCTCCGCGACCTGAAGCTCGGCGGTTCCGGCCAGGCGCTGGGCGCCGTCCTCGATCTCCTTGGCCAGAGCGGCGAAGGCCGGGCTCACCTCCTTGTAGGGCAGCGGCATCACCACTTGGCCAATCGGCTTGTCGCCGGTGTCGATGGGCATGCCGGCACCGGGCGCGATGCGGAACTCGTTGGTCGCCTGGCGGGCCATCGACTTCGCGTAGAGGAATCCTGGGAAGTTCGCGAACATCCCGGAATCCAGCATGATCCGCCACGCCCCGGTCAGGGCCTTCTCGGTGTTGCCGACCAAATGCAGCAATCCGGTGTCGTAGAAACCCATGGACAACACGAAGGGGTATTTGACGAAGCGCTTGCGCGCCCGGTAGGTGTCGTCATCCTGGCGCCAGTTGCGGCGGATCTCCAGCACCTGGCGCGAATCCTTCTCGATGCTGACCTTGTAGGGCAATTGCAGCCCGGTCGGCCGACCGTCCTCGTCCTGGTGTTCGAATCCGGGGACGTCGAGTTCGCAGTAGCACTCGTAGATGGTGTGGTCGTGGTCCTCGGGCCGGGTCGGGGTCGGGGTGAAGCCCTGGATCTCCGCCACCTTGGCCTGCACGGGATCGGGGGTCATCACCGGGACGGCCATCGAAGACAGGTCGCGGTAGGCCCCGGCGATCACCATGCGGGTGAACAGGGAATGGCGCATGGTGATGCGGTGGGTGACGCGGCCGGCGTCGTCGATGTCGTTGGCGTTGTTGTTGACGATCAGGTCTTCCGCGTCGACGGAGCGGCTGACCGGGCGCCGCAGCACCGGGTCGTTGTAGACCTTCTTGAAGCCTGAGCCGCCGAACCCGGTCCAGAACAGCATGCGCACCGAATCCGGCCGGTAGCCGCGGTCGGTCTTGGTCAGGTAGTGGTTGAAGTCCTTCTCCAGCGCCTCGGCCAGGTCGTCGCGGGTGAGGCCGGCCCGCTCCGACAGGCTCTTGTCGGGGTCCGGGATTCCGGGCGGCGCGGCCGGGGCGTCGAGACGCACCTTGACCGGTCCGTTGGGGGGGAACAACTCGGCGGCGGCGTTGGACTGGAAGCGGATCACCGCCTCGGCCAGCAGGGGATGGCGGACCGTGCTCATGCCGTCGGCGGGCGCCCCGGTGGCGGTGGAGGAGCGGGGCTCGTCGACCTTGAAGCCCAGCATGTCGAGGCCGCGGGTCCGCGTGGTCAGCCATTGCTGCCGCGACTGGTCGTCCGCCTCGATCGCCTCCAGCAACTGCGAGCCGATCTGGTCGAGGACGGACTGGTCGAGGTGGGCGGCCAGGTTGGCGTTGTGGTCCTCGATGGCCTGCTGGCGGTCGGCCACCGGCGCATGAGGGGAGAGGTCGACCACCACGCCGCCATCCTCGGTCTCGAACTTCTCGGCTCCGGTAGCTGCGTCGATCTGTCGGTCCATGTCCTGGTCGGACAGCACGATCACCGTGGCTCCGTCGGGAGCGGTGGGTGACGGCGGCAGGGTGGAGGATTCGAGATAGAAGCCGCGGGCCAGTTCGGGCATGGCGCACCCCAGGAGCGGCCCGTCGTCGTCACGCGCGGAAGACCAGGGCGGGAACCATGATCCGGCGGCCCGCCGGGATCACCGGGAGCCTACACGATTACCGACGCCCCCGTCACCCCGCCTTGCGGTGGCCGTTCATATAGGCCCGGAGCACCGCGTTGATCCGCGACTGATAGCCCGGTCCCTGGCCCTTGAACCACCCTGTTGCGCCAGGGGGCTCCTTCCAATTCGGCGGAGCGTGATGGAATTGGTGGGAGGGGAATGGCGCCCCCGCCGCCGGCCCTCGCGAAGCGGGGGCTAGGTTAGGCGGGGCTAGTTGTCCGGTCGTTCCTGGGATTCGATGTACTGCTTGATGACGGAGAGGGGCGCGCCGCCGCAGGAGATGACGCAGTAGGATCGGCTCCAGAGGACGGGCTTGGAGTAGAAGCGATCGACCCGCTGGCGATGGTCGTTGCGCAGGCGCCGGCTAGTGCCGGTCTTCAGGGCGTTGACGAAATCGGCCAGGGCATGCTTGGGCGGCAGCGTGAACAGCAGATGGACATGATCGGGCTCGCCGTTGACCTCGATCAGCCGCCCGCCCCAAGCCTCGACCCTTTCCCGCGCATGGGCTTCGAAATCGCCTAGCATGGCGGCGTCGAGCACCTTGCGGCGGTACTTCGTCACGATAACCAAGTGATAGTGTAGCGCATAAACGCAATGGAATAGCGCATCTAGCTCTTGTTGGGCCATGGCGACCATTGTATACTCCAGCCCATGGAACGACGCAAGATCACCTATCGCCTTTACCCGTCCAAGGGCCAGACCGAGGCCCTGGGGATGCTCTTGCGCTCGCACCAGCAGCTTTACAACGCCGCCCTCGAACAGCGCATCGACGCCTGGCGCCGGCGGCGGGTGTCGCTCAGCTATCAAGACCAGTGCAAGGAACTGACCTCGCTCCGGGCCGAATGTCCCGAGTTCACCGTCGCCAATTGCTCCAGCCAGCAGCGCACACTCCGCCGTCTGGATATCGCTTTCCAGGCATTCTTTCGCCGGGTGGCGGCGCGGGGCGAGCGGGCCGGCTTCCCGCGCTTCAAGAGCCTCGACGCCTTTCCCGGCTTCGGCTTCAAGAGCCATGGCGACGGCTGGCGGTTCACGCCGGGGGCGGACTGGAAGCACGGGCGGCTACGGTTGCAGGGCGTCGGCACCATCAAGGCACGCGGACAGGCCCGTCAGGCGGGCGAGATCAAGTCCTGCGAGATGCTGCATCGCGACGGCCAATGGCTGCTGTCGCTCACCATCGAATGCGCGACAATCGAGCGCCAGGGCGGCTGCGCCGCCTGCGGTCTCGATTGGGGCGTCGAGAGCTTCGCGACCCTGGCGCTGGACGATGGCGGCGAACACATCGTCGCCAATCCGCGCCGTGTCGCCAAGGCGGCCAAGGAACTGCGCAAGGCCCAACGGGCGCTGGCCCGCAAGAGACGGGGCGGCAAGACCCGCCAGCGGGCGCGCAAGGCGGTCTCCCGCCTGCACCGTCGCCTCGCCAACCAGCGCAAGGAGTTCCTGCACCAGACCAGCGCCGCCCTGGTCGCCCGGTTCGCGATGATCGCGACCGAGGACTTGTCGATCCGCAACATGACCGCCTCGGCCAAGGGCAATGCCGCCCAGCCGGGAAAGAATGTCAGGGCCAAAGCCGGCCTCAATCGTGAAATCCTCGATACCGCGCCAGGGGCTTTCCTGGCCATGCTGCGTTACAAGGCGACGGAAGCCGGGACGGAGTACATCGAGGTGCCGACGCGCAAGCTCAAGCCAAGCCAGACCTGCCCGGCCTGCGGGCGCGTCGAGAAAAAACCGTTGCGCCAGCGCCATCACGCATGCCCCGCCTGCGGTCACACCGCCAGCCGGGACGGCGCCGCCGCGCGGGTCATGCTCAATTGGGCGATGGCGCAACTCGCGTCACCGGGTCGGGAACCGGCCCGTCAGGTGGAGACAAGCGCGGACATCAGTCCGCCTGCCACCGAAACTCCATCCACGGCCGCTTAGCGGACTTGGATGGAGTAGTTCATAGGCATAGCCGTCTTCGCCGCCGGCCAACAGCATCTCGTAGTAGGCGCAACGGGCTTGATCCGGCGTTTCCGCCAGCCAATACCATTCGGCGGCACAATCGAGGCGGAACCTCATGCTAGCGCCTCCAGCAGTGTGTCGCGGGCCTGGGTGGTGACCCGGCAGGCCGCTTCTCCGCGCGCCGTCACCACCGCCTGGGCGGCGGCCAAGCGCGCTTCGGCCTGGGTGCGCAGGGCGGGATCGGCCAACGCCTGCCTGAGCGCCGCCATGGCCTGGCCGGCGCTGCCGCGACCGGCCACCAGGGCGTGGTAGTGGGCGCCGATCAGGGCGTCGAGGTTGGGGGCGGTCGTGGTCATGGCGAGGGCGCCACGCCGGCCGCCAGGCACTCGCGGAGCACCGCCGCCACCAGGGCGGGATCGTCGTAGGTCTCGGCGACTTCGCGCACCGCCACTGGCAGCATGGTCTCCGGGCTGGCCATCTCGGCGAGGATTCGCCCCACCGCCAGGGTGAGGCGCGCCACCAGCATCGGCTCCTCGCGTTCCAGGTCATGGAGCGGGAGGAAATCCCGCACCAGCCGCCACGCTATCTGGCCGGCCAGGGTGCGGGAGGCGGGGCCGGGCGTGTCGACCGTCATTCCGACGCCATCCAGGGCGCGGCACCCAGGCGAAGGTCGGGGATGTCGGCCTCTAGCTCGGCGGCGGTGAAATGCTTGCGCTTGGACGGTTCGGCCTGGGGTCCCCGCATCTCGCGTTCGGCCTGGGCCGCCAGTTTCTCGCGAACCTCTTTCGGCAATGGGGAAATAGCCGCCATCTGGCGTGTCTGTTCCGCCGCCTTGACCCACACAGGATATCCCATCACGTCCTCCTCTCGAATTCCGATCAGGTATCGTAGAGCGGCCCTGGCCGCTTTCCAACCTGGAGATTTTCCTCCCAGGACGCTTCCACCTCGGTCTTGAGGAGCGCCATGCCGTGGTCGCGCAGCCAGCGCAGGGCCTGGACCGAGGAATCGACCGCGTCGTCGTGCTGCGCTTTGGGGAAACTGCTGGCCTGGTCGATGATCGCCTGGGCCCAGGACTTGAACATCCCGGTGTCGCGGTTGCCCGGCGCCCAGACCTGGCCATTGGCGAACAGGTGCTGGACCGAGTAGGCGCGCGCCACCTTGTCGAGCGACCCGGGATTGATCAGGTCGACCATGTAGGATTCGTGGGCGTAGAGGCGCCGCATCTCGCGGGCGAGGTCGTGGCCGCGGCTCTTGTCCTCGATCAGCAGGCGATCAACCCGGTAGCGGCGGCAGGTGTCTACCACCCATTCCACCAGCCCCCATGTCTTGGTGCGCAGGCTGCGCCACTGGGGACTCATCCACTCGGCGTCGGTCAGACCCTCCGGGCGCTCCTCCGGCGTCCCATGCAGGTCGAGGCGCTTCTGCCACCCGTACATCAGCATCAGCTTGGGCTGCTCCTCGGCCGGCATGACGATGGTCTCGCCGAGGGCGCCGAGTCGGGTCGGCTGCTGGACCAGCGTCGCGCCGGAACGGAAAATGCCCCAAATGGTGAGGGCGTTGTAGTCGTTGGTCTCATCGGTGCCGAAGGCGGTATCGAGGCTGGCTACCACGAACTCGAACGGCGGATAGCTGCCGGCGTGCTTGGCCGGCCAGTCCTCGGGCGGCCACACCTGCCACCAGTCGCGCTTGAGGATGCCGCCGCCGCGGGGGGTCGGCGCCTGTTGCAACTGACCGGCCGCCGCAAACGGCCCCATGGCGGTCTTGTCGCGCTCGACCACATGGGCGGGAAAGCGCTCGGGGAACAGCAGTTCGCCGTCCTCGCTCCGCCAGTCCTCGAACACCCCCATCGGCCCCAGATCGGTGACGCAATGGCGGCCATCGTACTCCATCGGCAGGCAGCAATGGGTGTAGCCGAGGTCGTTGGCGATGATATGGCCGGAGACGTCGTATTCGTGGACACGCTGCATGACCACGATGATGGCGGACTTGGCTGGATCGTTGAGACGGGTGGTGATGGATTCCGCGAACCACCGCACGGTCTCAATCCGTTTGGCCTCAGATTCTCCGTCCTTCACGTTGTGGACATCATCGCAGTTGCGCACTAGATATTGTCGCCTCCCGGCATAAAATGTATGATTGCGGTCCACCGTCAGGCAGAAGGTTTCATCGGCATAACCACACCGTTCGACAGAAACAACCCGGATGAAATCTGGCTCCCCGTCGTGGGATACGAAGGGCTCTACCTCATTTCCAATTTCGGGCGCGTCTACAGCATCCTGGCGCGTCGCTTCGCAATCTCCCGTCACTCCATCAGCGCGATCAAAGCCGGGAGAACCTGGCAGCACGTCACTGGACACCAAATCGGCCGCAGCGACCCAGCCGCGAGTGACGGTCCAGAGGCGGTGATCGGGGGTGCAGCGGAGGGTGCCCCCGTTGCTGAAACGGAGGTTGAGGATTGGTGATCCGGGATTGCGGTGCCAACCGCTGATCGGTTCCAAGGTGGTGCGGCCGGTGGCAACATCGGTCGACCATACCCGGGTCTGGCGACGGTCCCGCACAAGGGTTCCGATTTCGACGGGGCCGGTCTCGGTCCATACGACCTCGTCGGGCGGGAAACAGACCACGATGTCACCGCGCTCGCCGGTGCCGACGCCACCGACCGAGGAGGCGATTTTGCGGCCTGTCCGATTATTCTCGACCTTGGTGTTGCCGAACATGGGCGGTAGCCGGAACTGTTCTCCCCAGAACCGCTGGAAGAGATCGGACTTGAGGATCAAGGCGAATCGCCCATTGTCGCGCTCGGTCAAGCTGGACGAGTAGGAGAAGGTCAAGAACCGCGTGGACGGACGCTTGAGTGGCCCCCACAGCCATGCGGGGAAAAAGACGTTGCACAACAGAGACTTTGACATGCCCGGCGGCACGTTGAGCAGCAGCCGGGTGATGTGCCCATAGGCCACCGCCTCCAGGTGCAGGCAGATGGCGTCCATGGCCTCGCCCCACACCAGGGGGCGCTGGGGCTCGACCACCGGCCACAGGAACTTGACGAACTCGGCCAGGGAGACCTCGGCCTTGGCTGCGCGCACATGGTCGCGCAAATCGGCGGCATCCAGTTTGCCGGCCATGGCCAACTTGGCGATGTCTGCGATCCTCACGGGGATCAGCCCACGGATTGGGCCAGCAGGGCGTCGACCATCGCGGTCCAGGCCTGCCCAGCCTCGTCGTCGCCGATCCAGGGCGCCACCGCGTCCAGCATGGCGGGATCAGGCTCTCGTATCGCGGCCAGTCCGGCGCGGGCCATGGACAGGGCGACCATGCGCTCGGGCTCCGCCAGGTCGGCGAGGCCCTTGCCCGGCAGATCGATGGCGGCGCAGTAGACGCGGGCCATGGCGTCGACCATGGCGTGAAGGCGGGAATCGCTCATCGCCGCGCCTCCTCCGCCTTGGGCATCTCGCGGACGAACACCACCAGCGGCAGCGGCCGGCCGGTGTCGCCGGAGATGAACAGGCGGAATCGTCCCTCGGGCAGGCCGAGACCGGCCAGCAGGGCGGGATAGCTGGGCGAGGCGAGCAGCCGGTGTTTGAACAACGGAAGCATGGCGGCGGGTCCTTATGCCAGGGGATTGGGATCGCCGAGGACCATCTCGGCGACACAGGTGTCGAATTCCCGCTTGGCCCGCCACACGGCACGGGCCAGGAGGGGATTGATCCGGCGGAGATCGCGGTAATAGGCGCAGAGGGCGCGGCGCTGGTCGGCGCAGATCCGGTTCCAGGCCCGGCGGTCGAAGCGGCCGGGCTCGGAGATGGCGCCGACGATGGCCGCCATCACATCCACCCAAGGACGGCGCCCAGGGGGATCACGAAGACGCCTGCCACCCGCAGCAGCACCATCAGGGTCACAGGATGGCCAACCAGGTCGATCACGGCGATGACGTTGGCGCCCCATCCCCAGAGGAAGGCCACACCCAGAAGGATCGGGGCGAAGGCGGCCCAGAATGGCCGAGATGATGTCGTCGCGCGCGGCCTGCCCATCACGCCACGCGCTCGGCCCGGTAGCGGCCGGCCACGTTGTCGATGACGCATCGCGCCGGGCAATCGGCCGTCTTGATCCTCTCGGCCAGATGCGGCGGCGCACCGGGATAGCGGTAGGTGGCGCCGGTGCGGTAGGAGACGAACAGCGCGGCGCCGTCGTGGCCCACCGCCTTGATGGGCGAGGCCACCACCGGCACCAGGGCGGGGATGGGGATCATTGCACAGGCTCCGCGAGCAGTTGACGCAGGTATCGGCCCTCCATGATGCCGATCTGCTGGACCGCTGTCACGCAGGGTTGATCCTGGCGCCACGACCAGCGGTTTCCCTGGGTGCGCTCTCCGAATCGGACCGGATATTCGCCGAGGTCAACATCGGGCCAATGGGCGGGCCAGAGCATCGGACCTCCGAGCGGGGAGGGGGCGACCGGGCCGGCCCTGGGGGAGGAACCGGCCCGGTCTTGACGACGTCAGCCGGGCGGCGCTATCGTCTGGGGCGATACGACGGTCTTGACCGGACCTCGGATCATGGGATGACGACGGCATCCGCCACCAGATATAGCCGTAATCGCTATTGGTGGCAATGCCTAAGCCCCCATGAGACCGACGACTCCGCGATCCCGAGGCCGCCGAGGACCGGCCGTCTGTGGTTGCAGCCCGAGCCGGCGCCGCGCTGGCGGTGCGATGTGCAACCCACGGATGCCGGTCCGATATCAAACACCGGATGGATCGTCGGGGATGTTCACCTTCCGACCCGCCGGCTTGCTCTCCAGGGGAGCCGGCGCAACCGCGGCATGAATGGCGCCCACGATGCCGGCAAGTTGGCATCGGCCAGGACGGCTGGTCCCCGATATCGGACATCGCGGCTATAGACGATCTCGATACTGGAGTCCCTGCGCCGCTCGGTGCCCCAGACCAGGGGTGCCAGGAATAGCGGAAGGGAGAACTTTATCCTGGCCGGTGGAGGGATTCCTATGGGAAAACCGCCAAGACTTGGCGCGACATGGTCCATGTATGAAATGTTCGGTCGTACCAACCGGATCGGCGAGAAGCAGGAACTGTGGCTGATCGCGATTTGGCGCAGGATTTCTTCCAGGCGCCGATCATCTCCCGCACCGGATCGTTGATTTTTGATCGATACCATGCGACAAGCAATCCACACTCAAGACGTGGAGGGATTCACCAATGTCGCATGACCTTTCGCAGCAGAACTGCACCTCGACCACCTCGACCACTTCGGCCCCGCCA
>JAEHJW020008269.1_pt1 | contig 37865 bp, 65 predicted proteins | sample 9271431 | NCBI WGS metagenome assembly JAEHJW02 | reverse complement strand
TGGCGTTCACCGACGAGAGGCACCAGGTTACGAGCCCCGAGCAGTCGAGCCCGCCCTTTGCCGGGTACTTGGAGCCCCACAGGTACGGCGTGCCGGTCAGGGACACGGCCACGCTCACCGCCTCGGCACGTCGCTTGTCGGCTTCGCAGAGCACGTTACTGCCCCTTTCGCAGCGCCTTCACGTCGTCGCGGACTTCCTTGAGCATGTCCTTGAGGTCGGCGGTGCGTTCCGCGTTGGACCGGATGCGCGCCTCGTGGTCCGCGAGTTGCGTCTCCGCGGCGAAGGCCCGGTTCGTGAGCCACCCGCCGACCGCGACCACCACCGCGACCACCACCGTCGCGAGCACTCCGAGCGGGACTCCGGTCTTGCCGTCGATGCGGCTCGGGGCGGGGCTCATGGCGACCTCGTGGCGAACGTGTCTCGCGCCGGGGGCCTCCCGAGCGAAGGGGGCGGGGGGGCGAACTCGCGGTCAGCGCAGCGGCAGACGGCACCGAGGGACGCGATGCGGGGCTGCTCGGGACGGAAGTCCGCGACGGCGAGCGGCATGCACGCGGACACGCAATCGATGGGCTGCCACGTCGCGCAGCCCGAGAGCAGGAGCAGGAGCAGGGCGGGCCTCATGGCGCACCGCCGGGGCAGTGCTCCGAGGGCCACTGATCATTTCCCGCTAGGACGACGCAGACCTTGGGAAAACAGCCGGCCCCGGTGAACGTCCCGGCCGCGAGCGTCACCCCGAGCGGCGCGGGCTTGCCGTCCACCGTGCAGTCGCTCCCCGTCGAGCACGCGCACGGGAACGGGGCCGAAGGCTCGCCCTGCACCCAGACCTTGAGTTCGGCCGCGTCAGCGGGGCAGGGAACGACGCGCGCCGTGTCGTCGATGGCGACCATGCCCGGAGGCAGCGCGCTCGCCGCGGCCTCGCCGGGGCACGCCTTGATGCGCGCGTGGACGTACTCGGGCGCCTCGCCACGGCTCACGCCCCCGAGCGCGAGCGCGGCCTGCGAAGTCAGCGCCGTGACCTCGTAGCACTGCGCTTCGGCGCACGTCGGCGGGACCGGCCGCGAGGCTCGGAAGTGGCGCGCGGCAGGCTCGGGGCGGGACAGGATGGCGACGCCAGCGACGGCGCCCGCGAACACCGTGGCGGCTACGGCTGCGCCGATGGCGCGGAGAGCGGGGGAGGGGGTCATCGGCAACTCTCGCTGCGGCGACCCACGCAGACGGACTTGACGTAGCCGCCGAGGTACATGGCCGCGTTGCTGTTGTGCCCGCCGAGGTACAGGGTCGTCGGCTCGCTCGGGATGGTTCCGAGGGTGCGCGTGGAGCGCGCCGTCGAACCCTCCGCGTCCGCGTAGAGCACGCCCCCGGAGCGGTACAGCCAATAGCGGCGCCCGCTCGTCTTGCTCGGCACGGTCACGTCGGCCGACCCGGTGCCGTTGTCGCCGAACGCGCTGATGGGCGACGCCGCGCCGGTCGATAGCCGGAGCATCGGCATGTAGTTGGAGTTCGACCCGAACGCGACCTGCCAGTTGCCCGAGCCCGGAAGGTCGGCGATCAGTTTCACGGTCATGGCTGCCGAGTAGTCCGCGGTGGCGAAGACGAGGCCGGAGGGAACCGCGACCGTCACCACGTCCGCCGCCCGCGCGACCGGGGTGCCCACCACCACGATCTTGCTCGTCGCGTAGGTCCCCGCCTCCACCTGCGCGTGGGTCAGCGTGCCGGTCACGGTCGCGCTGATGGTGCCCGCGCCGTTGATGACGATGGTGCAGTTCGATCCCGCCGACGCCGTGCAGGGCAGCCCCGAGGTCGCGGTCGCGGTGCCTGCCGCGAAGTCGATGGACCCCGTGCCCGTGACCCACGCCGTGTAGGTGGTCGAGGCCGAGACGCTGATGTTCTGGTTCGCCGGGGTGGCCGAGTTGAGAAACAGGTTGGTGCGCCCCGGCTCGATGAGCGCCCCGTCCGCCTCGACGCACAGCTCGTTGTTCTGGCACGTCAGCGCGCCCGCGTTGCACGTCCTCGTGCTCGCCCGCGTCACCGTGATCGCCTGCCCGGTGTCCGCCACGGGGGACGCGATGCAGCCGGGCGTGGCGAAGGAGGCAGAGAAGACGACACCGTAGTAGCTCGGCGCCCTCATGCGCACGCGGTCCCGCCCCGGCCGCGCGTCGGCCGAGCTGCACGCGAGCAGCGCTGCCAGCAGAGCGAGCCAGCGCATGGGTTAGCGCCCTCGCGCGTCGGTGATCGGGCAGATTGTGACGTAGCCCGTGCCGATCGCGGTCTTGAACGTGACCGTGGGGCCGGCGAGTCCCGCGTCGCTGACGTAGCCCGTCGCTCCGGCCGCCGTTTCCTTGGGCACGTCCACCGGCAGGTCGGCGCCACACGTCACCGCGCCGTCAGTCGGCCCGCCGTCGACCTCTGCGCTGATGCACGTCGAGGGCGCACCAGGATTGAAGTCGATGCCGTAGACCGCCGCGACCGAGTGCGCGGTCAGTTCGTACCGAATCGCCTTGGGCAGCACGACCGACGCGGCCGTGGTGCTCGTGTTGACGCGGTAGCACTTGCTCGAGCCGGTGATTTCCATCAGCCCCGAGCCGGCCAGCGCCTCGGCCTTGGCGGGCGTGTTGCCGACCGCGAGCCAGAAGAAAGCGCCCACCGCCAGCGCGCCCACAGCACCCACCGCCCGCAAACGCCTACGCACCATCGCCGCCTCCGTCGCCCTTTGGCCTACTGCGCCACAGGGGGAAGGCTACGGTTCAGCGGGCGTGCGATTAGTCCGGGTAGAAGGTGACGCCGTCGAGGGCGAAATAGACGTTGCTGCCGATGGTCGGATTCACGTTGCCGCTCGAGTCGATGGTCAGTCGGCCGAAAGCGTCATTCGATGGCACCGCGAACGTCATGTTTTTGGACGGCCTGTAGCCCACGGGCAGCGTGAACGCCGCGCTCCCCACCGTGCCGGACTTGATGAGGCCCCGGAGGATCACCATCCCGCTCGAGACGCGCCGGTAGGCGGCCCCGTTCCAATTCGCGGTGTCGTAGTTCACCCACGAATTCAGGAACGAACCGCCCGCCACGCTCGTCCAGCCGCTGTCGTCCCAGACGCCGTTGAGGTTCAGGTTGCGGTCGGCGAACGTCAGTGTCCGCGTCGCGGTCAGCGCGGCCACGTTCGGCGAGACCTGCCCGAGTTCGTCGACGCGGCCGAGGTCGAGGTTGCGGTCGGGGAACGTGAGCGTCCGCTCCGCCGTCACCGAAGTGACCACGGGCGTGATGATGCCGGCGGTATGGGTGTCCCAAGCCTTGCGCGCCATTTAGGTCTCCAAGGTCTCCTCGCCGCTGAAGAACGACGCGGCGGCAACGAGCGTGGCGCTGGCGACTCCGGGCGTCAGGGTCGTGTACCAAAGCTCGACGTAGTCGCTCACCGCGAGGGAGACCTTCGCGTCCACGGTCATCGCGAGGACGTTGGCCCCGGTCGGGTCCGTGGTCGCGAGCACGTTCGTCCCCGTGGCGATGGTCGTGGCCCCGTTTTTCTTCAGCGTGCAGTAGCCGGAGTGGCCGGGGTACAGGCCCGAGAGCGTCACCTGCCCGCGGAAGTGGTACTTGCCGTCCTCGGGTGCCGTGAACCGATAGGTGCCGGTAGCGTAATTGCCGCCGTTGTCCCACGACTCGCTGTTGAGCAACGCCTGCTTCGGGGTCGCGCCCGAACTGCCCGTTTCCACCGAGACGTCCGCCGCACGGGTCGCGTAGAAGCCGCGCTTGAGTTCGGCGGCGAGCGCGGCGCGCGTGAAGTAGGACGACGTGAACGATACCTCGTCCGAGTACGCGATGTTCCCCTTGTCGTCCTTGAGGGCGATGCGCGCGTACTTCGTGGTGCCGGGGTCGATGCCGGTCACGTCGAAGGAAGTCTTCTTCCCGGTGTCGCGGAGGGTCGAGGCCGAGGGCGTGGTCCCCGGCGTGCCGTAGACGTGCAACTCGGAGTCTTTCCAGCGTTCGCCCTTCGGCGCGATGAACGTGACGCGCCCGCCGCCCATGAACGCCACCGCCGTCGTGGACGAGGGGCCGTCCGGCGGCTGACTCTGTCCGGGCTGCGCCACGCCGGGCCGCGCGTCGCGCTCGAGCCAACCCTTGTGACCCGCGCTTGGCTTGCCGCGAACCGTCAGCACCGTGCGCGCCTGCGTCGGCGTGAACGAGTGCTGAATGCCGACCACGGCCAGTTTCTGGTTGGCGTCGTAGTGAACGTTGTTGGCGCTGAACGTGTAGAGGTCCCCGAGCTCGGCCGCGAAGAAGTACGGCAGTTCGAGCGACTGCTGCGCGGTCGGCTCACAGAGGTCGCCGAGGATGGCGTAAGCGAGTTTGTTCGCCTCGCTCGAGCTGTCGATGTTCGACGTGCTCGCCTCCGTCACCTCCATGAATCGCGTCCCGTAGTTGGACACGCTGGTCGCGTCCGTGACCTCAATCGTCTTGCGCTTCGGCTGCGCGTTCGCGTCCACGTCGGCCACGTCCGAGTAGATGACCCGGACCTTGTTTCGGATGGTGGCGATGGACCGGCGCAGCTCGCGCACGTTGAAATACTGCGACGCGCCGAAGGTCCGCAGCGAAGACGTGGCCGAGCGGTCGAAGTCCTTGAATGTGAGGCTGAACGCGCCCGCCGACTCGTTCCACTGATACCGCACGTCCGCGCCAATCTGCTGCGCGAGGTTCCGAACCGCGTCCATCACCGACTCGCGGCGTTGGTTGTAGGGCGTGATGTTCCAGGCGGGCGAGGTCGCTGCGCCGACGAAGGTGTTGGAGGCGTTGTTCCAGCCGGTCCCGACGACAAGCGTGATGCCCCCGACGTTGTCATCGAGGATCGCCTGCATCTCGTTCTCGACCGCGTTCGAGGACAGCACCGACCCGCCTCGCGTCCACGCCGCGGTCCCGTCCGCGAACGGCCCGGCGGCCCACGTCGGCGGGACCGTCCCGGTCGTTCCGGCGGTCGTGCAGTAGTACCAATAGCCGTCCCTGACCGCCGGCACGATCTTGTCGTTCAGCGCGTAGGCCGTGGAGTCCTTGCGGACATACACGCCCGTGCCGAGGCCCAACCCATAGGCTTTTTCGTTCTCGATAAACGTGTCTTGCAGTCGCGCGCCGAGGTCGCGGCAGGAGATGCGGACGTCGAAGCTCCCGTCGTCGATCTCGTCGATGTACCCGTCGAACGCGAGGGTCCAATCCGAGCCGGAGGGCGTCAGGTCGCGCGCCATCGTGGCCGTTTCGATCTTGATTCGCCGGCCGATTTGGAGCAGCGCCGAGGCGCCGGAGAGGTTGTTGAACTTCGACGCCGACATGAGCGGCGCGAGGCTGTAGCTGTAGATTTCCCGCTTGAGCGTCACGTCCGCCGTCGCGCTCGGCTGGTCGACCTCCTCTTTGACTGACGCCGAGTCCACGAAGTTGTAGCCGGAGAGGCTCGACAGGTCGCGCCACGTCCCGCCCGCGTCCTTCACCTGAACGCGCATGTGGACCGCGTAGCCACCGGCCGCGGTGAGCACCTTCTCGAGAGCAGCGGAGATGGTTCGCACTCACGCCTCCCGGAGCACGAAGTCGAACGCCTCGTTGTTCTGCGCCCACGACGAGACGGACGCCTGCGCGAACGCGGTCCCGCCGACCTCGCCGAACACGGTCGCGCCCGACGAGCCGACCATGTCCCCCGTCGCGTTGAGTTTCGGGAGCGCGGAGAAGGCCACGCCTGCGGCGTAGATTTGCGCCGGCCAGTCGGACGGCACGACGTAGGGCAGCGCCACCACGTCGTCGTAGTAGCGGTCTGCGCCGTCCCCGGTGAGCGTCAGGGTCCCGCTCGAGACGGCGAGCCACGCGGTCGCGGTCGCGTCCGTGGCGCCGTTCTTCCACTGCGACCCGCCGCTCGTCTTGATCCAGTGGTCCCACGACGCGCCGTTCCACTTCCAGACGCAGACGGTCCACGACGACCCGAGCGAGGCCGCGAAGCTGGCCGTGCTCCCGTTGGTCACGGTCGCGCGGCCGGCGCCGTACTTGGGCGCGGGTGCGGACGTGCCGACGCTGACGCCCGCTCCGGTCGCCGCGAGGCCCTTGTCCGAGTAGAGGTCCGAGTCGAACGACCAGCGGTGCCCCTTGCCGCGCAGGAGGTCCTTCAGCGCCTCTGCTGCGGCCCACGTCAGGAGCGCGGTCTTCAGCTTCCACTCGCGCTTGAACGCGCGCGTGGTCGCGATGAGCGTCCCGTCGAAGGCGCGGCCCGACTCGCCGATCACCACCTCGTCGGCGGAGGCGTTGCCGTTCGCGACCGAGAAGGAGATCCCATTGATGGCGAGGAACGGCACGGGCTACCTCCCCACCGCGAAGCGCGGGCCGGCAGGGAAGGGCGTTCCGTTCTTGGCAAGCCCGCGTTTCTCGAGCTCGACAATCACGCGCTGCGCCACCTCGGACGGGTCGCCCGAGCCGAGGACGTTGATCGTGATGCCGCCGAGCGCGCCCATCTTCGAGTCGGGGATGATGTTTTCCGGCTCGCCGCCCTCGCCGACGAGCGCGAGCGTGGGGCCGGTGACGCGACCGCCGCTCGCGAAGTGCGGGATGCCGCCGCCGAACTTCAGCCCCGATTGGTTATCGATGAACGCGCCGAGCGCGCCGCGGCTGTCCTGCGCCGCGTACCGGGCCGCGGCGATCTTGAACCCGGTCGGGACGTTGGTCAGGGCCTCGGCGACCTTTTCGGCGGCAGCCGCGGCCTTGTTCATCCCCTTGGCGACCTGCACGGCCGAGTCGTAGGTGACAGACCTCACCGTGTCGATGGACTGCTGAAGGCCCTGCGTGTTGACCATGACGCCGGAGGCAATCCCGTTCACGGCGTCGCGCATCGCCTTCACCGCCGAGTCGGGCAGGTAGGAGGCGAAGGCGCTGATGACCCGGTTGAAGATGCTCTGAATGGTCGAGACGGCGTTGTTCCAGAGGTTCGAGAACGCGAGGGCAATCTCGAGGACCGTCAACACGCCGCCGCGCGTGACCTCGAACAGAAAGCGCATCGACGCCGAGAAAGCGAGGAAGAGCGGGTTCATCGTGACGAGCGCCGTGACGATGACGGTCAGCAGCGGAGAGAGCGCCTGCATCTCGAGCGCGAACAACGCGAGGATGGGCGCGACCGCATCGAACAGCGTCGCCATCACCTGGATGAGAATCGACAGGGGATTGAACGTGACGATGAATCGGAGGAACTGCGCCGCAAGGCTGCCGACGATCTCGATGATTGGCGCGATGGGCTCGAACATGGCCCCGAGCACGTCGGCCAGCGCCTTGAGCACGACGTTGATGGCGTCGAAGACGGCGCGCAGGCCCTCGCTCGACTGAATGAGCATGAGCGCAACCTGCGCGATGGACTCGAACGCGGCGCCGCCCTTCATCATGCGGTCGGCGGCGTCCGTGATCATCCCGCCGAACTGGCCCATCGAAGACTTGAAGGATGCGACCACGCCCTCGCCGAACGCCGCCGCGGCCTGTTGTGACGCCACGATGGCGGCGCGCTCGGTTGCGGCCTTGCTCGACTGCGCGTCTGCCGACATGACCGCGGCGTTGCGGACGCTGGTGAGCCCGGCCGGCCCCGCGAGGTTGCGCGAGGCGAGCGTCGGCTTCATCGCATCGACCTGTTTCTGAAGCCGTTCCATCTCCTCGACCTGCGCCGAGGCGAGCGCGGCCGACGCCTTCGCGGCCTTCTCCTGTCCCTGCTGGATGGCGGCGGCCGAAGCGTTGATGGTCGCGTGCTTGAGGTCGACGGGGCTGTAGCCGCCAGCGGACGCGCCCGCGGACTTGCCGGCGCCGAACGCGGGGAGCAGCGAGAGCAGGTCCGCCTTCGCGTTCTTGGCCGCGCTCGCGATGAAGTCGCCAGCCGCCTTGCCGCCGGCCGAGAGCGCGTCCATTGCCTTGCTGGCCATGTCCTTGAGCGCGCCCCCGACGCCGTTACTGCCGCCGCTGCCGAGGGCCTGCTTGAACTGCTCGACCGACGCGATGGCGTTGGACAGGTCGAGGCCGGGGAGAACGCTCGCGCCCTTCATCAGCGCCTTGAGGGTGTCGAGCACGGTCTCGGCGAAGAACAGGAAGGCGTTGCGCGAATACTCGAGATAGCTGTCCCACGCCTCCGCGAAGAACGCGCCCGCCTTCTGCGTGGCGCTGATGATGTAGCCGAAGAACTCGACGAACCCGCGCCGCACGTTCGCGACGTAGTCGCGGATGCCGAACAGGTTGGTCCGCCACGCCTCGCGCAGCAGAACGACGTGCGCCACGATGCCGACGATGGCCGCGACGATGAGCAGGAGCGGCGCCGTCACCACGCCCGCGACGGTCGCCAGCGCGGCGAAGCCTTCGATGATGGACGGGAGCACCATCGCCACGCCCGTGAACCCGGCGACCGCGGCGAGCACGCCGGCCGCCACCGCGCCCAACGTTGCGATCTGTTTGACCGTCGCGTCGTCGAGTTGGTTGAACCAGTCGAGCACGCCGTTCAGCGCCGTGACGAGCTCGGTCGCGGCCGGAAGGAGCGCCTCGCCGATGCGCGCCGCCACGTTCGCGAGCGAGCCCTCCATGCGCTTCATCTGGTTCGGGAACGAGTCGGCCGTGCGGATGGCGTCGCTCTGCGCGTCCGAGAGCGACTTCATGATGAAGGCGTAGCGCACGGTCGTCTGCGAGGCTTGGTCCATGTCTTTGAACTGGACTTTGAGCCCCTGCGACATCGCGAACGCGGACAGTGCCGCGTCGTTCATCACGACACCGAACCGCTTGAGCGGCTCCGTCTCGCCCGACAACCCCGACTTGAGCGCTTGAAGTGCGTCGGCGTCCTTCGTGTTGGCGAAGAACGACGCCATGTCCACCGACAAGCGCGCGAGGTTCTGCGACATGTCCTGCGCCGCGGCGCGGTTGCCGATCATGGGCGCGAGCATCTGGCCCATCGCGTTCGCGCTCTCGAGCATCTGCTTGTTCGAGCGCCCGAGCGCGGCCGAGGTCGTGGCCGCCCACTTCTCCACGTCCGCCGCGCCGTCCTTGAACACGACCTTGATGGCCGAGCGCGTGTCTTCGAGGTCGGCCGCGGTCTTGACGGCTGCCGCGCCGAGCCCCGTCAGGGCCGCCGACGCGATGGCGGTGGCGTTACGGACACCTTCGAGGTTCTTCGTGACCTCGCGGACGGAGTCGGCCGCGGCGTCCATCCCCTTGACGAACGCGGAGACGTTGGCCGAGAGCTGCGCGTAAATGGTGCCGACGTTCAGCGACACGCCCCACCTACCTCTTCCCGCCCGCCTTCTTCATCGCCGCTTCCTGCAACTCGTTCTTGAGCTTCAGGTACTCCCCGAACTCGATGAGGTCGGCCGCGGTCATGCTCGCGGCCACCTCGTCAGGGAACTTCCCCAGCGCCTCCGCGACGGCTAGGACGAGCTGACGCCCGCCGTCGCCTCGGAGTTTTTTGCGATCTGCTCCTCGTCGGCCTGCCGGATGGCCATCGCCTCGCCGCAGAGCTTGTCGTGCCACGACCCGACCTGCGCCTTGAGCAGCGCGTCGAGGTCGCCCTTCTCGAAGACGCGCTCCTCGGTGCCGGGGATGAACACGCAGAAGATGGCCGACCACGCCTTCGCGTTCGCCTGGTTGAACGCGACCTTCACGTCCCCGCCCTTGCGCTGCGGCGGGATGATGACCTGCGACCGCTCGGCGATTTGACTCTCCTCGTCGATGGACGGCGCGCGGAGCTCGAACTCGAGCGGCGCCCCGTTCACGTCGACAGTGACGGTCTTCGACTGGCGCTTGGCCGGCGTGGCCATCACGGCCTTGCGGTAGAGGTCGCGCTTCTCCGACATGCGTTAGCTCCCGAACCCGAAGTAAGCGTCTTCGGTCTGGCCGCTGCCGACCTGCGGCGCGACCTTGAAGTTGATGGTGCTGTTGATGAGGTCGCCGACAGCCGCCTTCACGCTGCCGTCGTCGAAGTAGACGAACCCGCGGAACTTCTGCGTGCCGCCTCCGTCGAAGTCGATCTCCACGAGTTTCAGCGTCTTGGCGGTGAGGTAGTCGCCGAACCGCTGCGTCCCCGCGCCTCCGTCGTGGTCGGTCAGGAGGTCTTCGAGCAGGCCGAGCGAGCCCGAGCAGGACTGGAGCGTCGGCTGCGCGGTCTTCTCGGTGACGCCGAACACCGTCGAGTCCCCGAGGTCGTTCTGCACCGACACCGACGCCTCGCGCGCGGTGCCGACCGTGACGAGCGGCAGGTAGTTGCCGCTGATGCGGACCAGCGCCGAGGCGCCTTGGTCGGCCGTGAACGTCACCTTGCCGAACGTGTAGTCCACGGTGAACGTCCCGGCCGCTGCGGCGACGTAGCCGCCCGCGCCCGCGCCGTCCGCGTCCACCTCGACCGTCACCGCCACGGTCGGGTCGATGACCCGCTTCGCCGTGTCGGTGATCTGGTAGACGGTGTTGGCGGTGACCTTGGTCGTCGCCTCGTTGGCGAACGCCGTAGACGTGCCCGCCACCTTGACCACCGCGTTGAATCCCGCCGTCGCCATCGCGCCCTCCTTCCGTCAGGCCGAGACGATTACGGGATCGCCGTGAGCGCGCCGGACTTCTTCAGCGAGCACGAGAACTCGGCCTTGCCGCCGACGCTCGCCTTGATGTCGAAGGACTCGACGTAGAACCCCGCCTTGTAGCCGTTGGTCCCGTCCGACAGCACCTTGACGTAGACCAGCGACTTGCCCGTGCCTGCGGTGCGGAGCACCACCTGCCCGTTCGTGTCGGCCGGCTCGTAGTCGCCGGAGAGGCTGACCGAGCCGTCGCCGAGGCCGGGGGTCAGCGTCTTCTCGCCCGAGGTGTCCTTGAAGTCGGTCGTGTCGAGCAGCTCGAGCATCCGCTGGAGGGAGGCGTCGTTGAGCCCGTCCACCTCGTTGTAAGTGACGTCATCCGTCGAGACCGACACCACCGCCACATGCGCCGCAGCCGCCATACCCGCCTCCGTCCCGTCGCCCTTGGCCGCGCGCGAAAGCGTGCAGCCGACAGGGCCACGCTACCGATCAGCGGGCGTGCTCACTCTTTGACGCCGAGTTCGACGTTGAGGGTCCAGTGGTGACACCCGGACTCGTCTTGCTGGAGGTACGTCGGGTGGGGCTCGCGGACGTAGCACCAGGTGTACCCGGTGAGCGCGGCGCGGTGGAGCGCGGTCAGGCAGCCGCGCGCGAGCGTCTGCCCCGTCTCGAATGCCCGCGGGTCGCTGCGGACGCGGACCTGCACGGTCTTGACCCGCCAGTCTGCCGCGTTGCCGAGGTAGGGCTGATTGACCGGGCCGCCCGTCGCCTCGCAGAACACCGACGCGAACGGCACGCCCGAGCCCTGCGGCCGGATGCGCCCCGCGAACACGTTGGTCCCGCTCGTCAGCCCGAGGCCGGCCGCTGCGAGCTTCGTCACCACCGCGTCGTCTGGTTGGGCCATCGGCTACTCCTGCGGTCGCGTGGGCGGGCCGGGCGGCAGCGCCTTGATTCCGAGCCCGGCCTCGACGTTCATCTGCGTCCGCTTGGCGAGCCGCTGCGCGTAGCCCTGCGTCCGCTCCGCGAGGGCTTTCTCGAGGAACTTCGCCTCGCCGTCATCGTGTCGCGCGTCGAGGTTCTCGTGGACGTAGACCGCGTAATCGGTGCCGTTGCCGAGCTCCACCGTGAACCCGCCCGCCTCTTTCACGGGGGGCGAGACGTAGTGCGACTTTCGCAGCGTGCCGATATCGACCGGCGTCTTCTCGACGGAGACGGCATCCACCGCGAGCGCCTCCTCGAACAGCGCCCGCGCCAGCGCCTCGGGCGCCGCGGTCTGAAGCCGGCGCAGCTCGGCGTCGATGGCGTTCGCGCCCGTGACGTTGAGCCGGATGACCGTCACAGCATCACCTTGTAGAGCGTGAAGTCGCCCGAGAGCGAAGGCGAGGACTCCACCGCGAGCACCACCCGCCCCGGTGCCGTGCCGGTGTTCTCGCCGGGGAGCCACACCTTGTCGTCCTGCTGGACTGCGGTCGCGGTGTAGAGGACGTGGTCGTACTTGAGTTCGTCCGGCGTGAGCGTGTTCCGTGGCTGCACCCGCGCCTTGAACGAAGTGGCGGACCCATAGGTCGGGTCGCCGTGCGAACTCGCGCCGGACTGCCGCGCGTAGTTGCACGTCGAGGAGAAGATGCGGTCGAGGTTCACGACGACCACCGCCGGTACTTCTCGAGAATCGCCGCCGCTTCGTCGGGGATGATGCCGCCCGCGCCGCGCCCGATGGCCGTGTTCACGCCGCCGTAGGACACCGACGCATCGCCCACGGTCTCGCTCGCAATGCGGCGGTCAGCGCCCTTGCTGCGGTACAGGCTCACCGCCGTGAGGACGCACGCCATCTCGAGGTCGTAGGGGAGCGTGCGCGTCCCGCCCTGCGCCGGGGTGACGTAGCCGCCGACGTAGACCACCGACACCGCGTTCGCGCGCTTGGTCCCGCGCAGCGCGTCGCCCGCGATGCCCATCGCCGCGAGGTCGTCGCCCATCCAGCCGGTGCGCCGGAAGATGGAGCCGGCGTCCGCGTTGTCGATCTCGTAGTCGTCGGCGCTGATGACCGTGTCGTAGAAGGTCACGCTCGTGACGCTGACGAGCGGCGTGCGCGCGATGTAGAGCCGCTGCGTGTCCGGCGCCGCCATCGTCTCCGTGACGGTCGCCTTGCAGAAGTTCCGGCCGCACCACTTCTCGATGGCCTGCGACGCGGTGTGGATGTACCGCTCGACCCGCGCGTCTTGCGTGCCGCTGTCGCTCGTCAGTCCGAGCTCGTCGAGCACCGTCGCGAGCGTCGTGAGGGCCAGCGTCGAATCCAGCGCCACGGCTCACCCCTTCCGACCCGACAGCCAGCGTCCGCCCGCCACCACCCAACCGTCACCGCGGACGCCCGGCTGCCTCCCGGCCCCGCCCGTCTACCGCCTGCGGCCCCTGCCGCCGCGCTCCGGGGGCGCCGCCGGGATGGCGTCCTCCGACTTCGCGACGTGCTCCGGCTGCGCCGGCCCCGCGTCGATGCGCTGCACCGGCTCGGCCTTCTTCGGCTCGGCCACCGGCTCCGGCGCCTTGGCCGGCTCCGGCTGCTTCACCACGAACGGCTCCGCGATGCCGCGCTTGATGAGGTTCGCCGCGTAGTCCGGCTCGAACCCCGCCACGTCGCCGGGGTTGTAGACCAGCGCGTGGACCTTGAACTTCACCGGGACGAGCGCCATTCGCGCCTCCGCTCAAAGGGGCGACCCGCGCGAACGGGCCGCCTCGGTTGCCGCCTCGAGACGACTAGACCGCCGGCAGGGTGTCCGCGCCGCCCATGACGAAGATGGCCGCGCAGTCCACGGTGTCGGTGAGGGTGTTCGAGAGATCCGGGGTGAAGTTGAAGCGGATGTACCGCTTCTTGTTCGAGAGGTCGACGTCGAAGGTGATCTGGTTCACCTTGTTCGTGAGCGCGCCGGTCTCGGCCGTGGTGGCGGCCTGAAGCGCGACCGCGGTGTCCCACGTCGAGTTGTCGCTCGACTCCTGGTACTCGACCGCGAACGAAAGCGTCTTGGCCGCGGTGACGCTGGTGCGGTAGCCGATCGCCAGCTTGCCGGAGTTGTAGCCCATGCGGTCGATGCTCGCGCCCGTGACCGCCGTGTTGTCGCCCGTGCCGCCCGCGGTCGCGGTCGCCGCGCCGCACGCGACGGCCTTGATCTGCGAGCCGATGTCCTTCGGAGTGCTGATGCCCATGACTGACCTCGTTGTGCTGCGAAGTTGGGAAAGAGGAGAGGGGACCGGCCGCTAGACCGGCCCCCTCGGGTTCACTACGCGCCCCAGGTGACCGCCTGCACGATGGCCGCGGCGGTGTCGTAGCGCATGATGAAGTCGTGCTCGCTGATGAGGCGGAGCACGGTCTCGTCGCGGCTGAAGCCGGAGACGAGGGTGCCGGTCGAGTCGACGTAGGCCGCGCCCGGCCCGACCTCGACGCTCGCGGCGAGGGTGTCGCCGATGAGGCACTGGGCGAAGTCGACGAGGTAGACCTTCGACTCGTTGGTGCCGCCGCCGAGGTTGTCGGGGATCTGCTGGGTCGCCTTGTACGGGAACCCGAACAGGATGCCGCGGTTCATCATGTCGTCGCGGAAGATGAACCCGCCGGCCGAGTCGCGCAGGCCGAGCAGGTACTCCTCCGAGCGCGGCGACATGAGCCAGCCCGGCCTGACCATCGGGATCTTGGCGTCCTTCAGCTTGCGCCGCGCCCACGTCAGGTCGGTGACGACGTTCGCGAGCGTGGTGCCGGCCGAGTTGGTCTTGTTGCCCGACGCGGTCCAGTTGAGGATGCCCTTCGGGGTGCTCGAGGAGCCGTCGCCGCTGATGAACGCGAGGTCCTCGCGCACGGCCGCGGCCTGCACGAGATCGTCCTTGAGCATCGCGTCGAGCGCCGCCGCCGCGCGCCGCGCGAGGTCGTTCGACACCGGGAGGACGGTGACGAGCTTCTTCGCGGAGAACGAGAGCTGGCCCGTGGTGCCCTGCGAGGCGTTCACGGCCGTGGCCTCGCCCGTGTAGCTGGCGGTCGCGCCCGTGTTCAGCTTGCCGATGTTGAGCACGCCGTTGGGGACGGGGACGCTGCGGGCGCCCATGCCGCGGACGGCGGTGGCGTTGTAGAGCAGGCCCACGAACTCGGCCGAGAGGTCGCTCGGGATGAACGCGCCGCCGTCGCCGAAGTCGCTCGCGGTCATGCTCTTGAGCACGCGCGCGTAGTTGCCGTCCTTGGCCGCCCACTCCTTCGCGAGCTCGAGCGGGTTGCGGTGGTTGATGGCCGACGCGGTGAGCAGGCGCACGCAGCGGGCGAAGTCGATGCCCTTCTCGTGCGCGAGGTCGCTGCCGATCTGGAACTCGCGCCGCGGCTCGGGGTTGGTCTTCGAGACCCCGCCCGCGTTGTCGGTCGCCTTCTCCTTGATCGACTCGACGAGTCCCTTCGTGGCCTCGGCCACGGCGGACTTGGTCGCCTCGGTCACCATCGCCGCAAGTTCCTTGCGGGTCTCCTCGTTCAGCACGTTGCCACTCATCGCCCTGCCTCCGTCCACGCCGCCCAGCGGCCCCGGTTTGGAACTGCGCTCCACGGCCCCATGCCGCGAAGATTTCTGCTAGTCGAGCCGACCCGTGAGGGCCGTCTTCAGGTTCTTGAACTCCTCGGCCACCGACGCGCGGACCAGCGTCACCACCTCGTCGCGCAGCGCCTTGACCACCTCGGCGGACGCGGACTTGCCGTCCTCCGCGGGCATGTCGGGGCAGTGCGCCTTGCACGAATGGCTGCACTCCGCGCTCGGGTCGGCCTTGGTCTTCTCGGCCTGCGCCTTCTCGAGACGCTCGGCCGCCTCGGTCGCGGCCTTCGTCGCGGCCTCGAGCTTCGCGGCGGCGGCGTCCACAGCGGACGTGTCGATGCCCACGGTCAGGTCTGCGGTCTTGGCCACGGGGGCCTCCTTCGGAATGCTGGTGGTCGTGCCGCCGCCGGTCGCCTTCCACGCCTTCTCGACCGCGTCGCGCGGGAGGATGAGCGTGGAGCCTTCGCCGTCGAGGAACTTCACGGCCCACTCGTGGACCGAGCGCAGGTCGATGCCGGCCGCCTTCGCCTGCACCAGCGCCTCGGGGTTCGCGGGGATGGGGACGATCGAATACTCGAGGAGTTCCTGCTCCTCGAAATCCATCGCCATCGGGCCGCGCTCCTCGTTGAACACGTACTTGAGCGGGCGGAACCCGACCGAGGCCGCGTTGAGGAAGCCGCGCCGCAGCATCTCGCCCACGGTCCAGCCGAGTTCGTAGAGGTCGCGCGGCGTGAACTCGGGCTCGGACATGAGGGCCTCGCCCTCGATCCAGACTCGGTTCGCCTTCGCGACGGGGAGCGCGCCCTTGTCGTGCGCCCAGAGCACCACGGGGTTCTTGGCGTAGGCGTCGAGTTGCCAGCCGCGAACGCTCACGGTGTCGTTCATGCGGTCGGGAGTCGCGGTGCTGATGGCGATGGTCAGCGGCTTGCCGTCCTCCGCCTTGACCCGTGCCTGGTATTCCTTGAGCAGAGCGACGCCGGTCGAGGCCGCAGCGGACTTGGCCGCGGTCTTGAACCCGTCGATGGTGGCGAACGTGTGGCGCGAATCGACCATGCGCCGAGGCTACGAATCAGCGGGCGTGGGGCGCGCGGCGAGGCACCAAAGAGAAGCGCCCGGCCCCTTGCGAGGTCGGGCGCGCAGTCGTCTCTCCGTCGCGCGGACGGATTGCGGCGCAGTCTACTCGTTCTTGTAGTCGAGCAGATAATCCTCGTCGCGTTCCCACCTAACGCCGAGGTCGGCGGCGAGGCGTTCGAGGGCTTCCTCAACGTCAAGCGGCACGCCATCGGCGTCGCGCATCCATCTCTTGATGGTTAGCGTCTGCTCTTCGATTCGCGCCCGTCGATCCGCGTCAAACTTCGCGTTGGCGAGGTTCACGTCGAACGCCTCCCGCTCGTCCGCCCGAACCGCGGAGGGGTCGAGTTCGACGTGGCGCCACTCGCCGCCGTCCTCCGGCGGGTCGCCCATGATTCGCAGGTCGTGGCCGAGATGAGCGTGAACCAGTCGTGCCGCGAGCGCCGCGCCCGCCGAGTCCATCGACCCGTGGCCAAACGAGTAGAAGCGCGCCATGCGCTGCCCGAGGTGAAACGTCTTGCGGCAGGTGAAGCAGACCGCGGAGAAGTCGGTGCTCATGGCGCCTTGGCCGCGTCGGGGCTCTCCTCGGGCTCGCCGAGGTCGATCTCGACGGTCGCGCCCGACATGAGCCTGTCCGCGGTCGCCTCGTCGATTGTCGGCGCTTCGAGCAGGAGCGAAACATGCACCTCCGAAAGCCGCTCAAAGGCCCCGCGGAGTATCTCGTACTTCAATACCTTCGCACGCAGTTTCACGGCTTCACCTCGTCTTGATGGTGTTGGACGCATTCATGGGTTGGTCTACTTCGCGGGTCCGACGAGCCGCAACGGTCGCTCGTTGACCCACGGGTGGCCGCAGGCGTCGACCACCACCCGCACGCGACCATCGTCCGCGCGCTGGTCGAAGTGCAGGAACCGCGCGTCGGCACCGCAGGTCGGGCACTCTGTGAGGTCCGGCGGGAGCGCGATGCCTGTGGCGGGCTGCGCGAACCAGCCGTCCTTGTCGGTGTAGATGGTCACGCCCCCTCCTTCCTTCCGAGCCTCTTGATCAGTTCCCTCACCGCCCGCCGGTACAGGCTCGCGGCCGGGACGCCGAGCCGGGCCGCGTGCGACTCGACGGCCTCGCGCTCGGACACGGTGAGGCGCACGGACACGCGCGCCCCGGTGCCCTTCTCGGCCTGCACCTGCACCACCGTGCTCGGGTCGCCGTGCCGCTTCTTGCGCCGGTAGTCGCGCGGGCACAACTCGAGCGTCCCCCCGGGCTCGGGGGTCGGCTTGCCGCAGACGAGGCAGCGGGTAGAGGTCACTTGCCCTCCGCTTTCTTGAGCGCGGCGCGGGCCATGAACTCGGGACAGTCGGCCTCGTGCTGGTCGACGCCGGGGCGGCACGCGGGGCGGCAGACATCGCCGGCCGAAACCTCTCGCAACAGTCCCTTGAGCGCGGCGAGCAGGTCGGGCGCCGCGAAGAACATGCGCGCGGCCGTCTCGATCTCGGCGGCCGGAACCTCATTGTGCCCGTCCACGTTCGCCCATATGCGCCACCGCATCGGGTTCGGATCCACGCGCACGCCACGGCGCGGCCGGTCGGGTTCCACCGTGAACACGCGCGCCCCCTCGCGATACCACTTGCCGGTTTCGTACTTGGTTTGCTTGCTCACGCCACCCTCCGCGCGCCGGACTCGGCCTCGAGCCAGCGCGTGAACGCATCTTGGTCGCGCGCGACGACACCGCCCGCCTTCTCGTAGGCGACGACGTGCCGCCGAATCCACGCCATGAACGCGGCGTTAGTCTCCCACCCGTGCGTGTTCGGGTCGCGCCCGGTCGCGGTGCAGAAGAGGAGCCAGCGGGGGTTGTAGTGGCTCTCGTCGTGGTCGCTTTCGTGCATGCTCCCTCCATCCAAGGAAAGCGCCGGCCGTTGCGCGGGCGGGCCGGCTCGCCCCGGATGCGCCGCGTGCCCGGAGACGGGGCGGCGCGGTGCGCGCTACTGCCAGTCGGACGGGTCGAGCCCGAGCGCCTTGGCCACGGCTGCCGGCACCGGCTGCTCGGCCAGCCCTTCGGCGCCTCCCGGCCCGGTGTGCCGCAGGATCGCGGCGGGAGAGCCCCGAGCGCCTCGGGGCCTACCCGCGGGAATCCTACGCCGCGAGGGCCGCGAGGAAGTCGGCCGCGTTCTTGGCCGAGCGCTCGGCGAGGTCCCGCGCCTTGGCGGCGTCCTTGCTGGCGAGCACGGAGAGAAGGCGCGAGGTGCTCGCGAGGTAGCGGTCGCTGGGGTCCTCGGCGGTCCAGCCGAGCGCCGCGATCACGTCGGCGCGGAGGTCGGCGTCGGCCTTCTTGGAGGTGCGGAGCGCCTTCTTCTCGTTCGCGGTCATCATCGTCTTCTCTCCTGGTTTCGCGTCGGGGTCCGTTCCCCGCCGTCGATGGACACACAATAAACACCCGTCCGCCGCGTGTCAACACCGCACGCAAAGAAAATCGCGGCACGGGTGTTCAGTGCGGGGCGGGGCTACTTCAGCGCGGCGGCGAGGGCGCAGTCGGGCTTGTGCCCGCGCTTGTCCTTCGCCCACATCGACTCGGAATCGGGCGGGTAGCGGCCACAGCACGGGCAGACCGGGTTCTCCGCTGCGCCATCGACCGCAGACCATTCGAGGTCCGCGAGCAGCGCCTTGAGCCTCAACGCCTCGGCCCCGAGCGCGGGGACGGCGTTGTGCGCCGCGATGATGGCCACGCGGTCGCTGTAGTCGATGCGGCCACCCTCGAGGACGTAGTGCCCAGTCGCGTACTCCCCGTCGCCGGGTTCGCGTTCCGCGATGCCGCCCTCGGTGTCGCTGCCCCACTCGGCGCGCGAGGACCCCTGTGCTTCCTTCAGCGCGGCTTCGATTTCGGCGCGGGTCATGGCTTCACCTCCGGCATGTCCGGCGCCATCTCGCGCGCGTGGGCTAGGGAAAGGGTGGTCCGCTGGTCGGCCAGCGCCTCGGGACTATCGGGAGGCGGGAGGATCATAGCGTTCTCTGTGGAAGTCGGGGCTTCGATGCGCGCCGAACCCGCCTCGGTCGCCGTTCGCTGACGCACGCGGTGGGAGTGTCCGCGCGGGCCCCGTGTCAGTAGTCCTTGCCCGCGTAGAACACGCGCCCGTCGAGCCGCTTCGCGAGCCCGAGCGCGACCAGCGAATCGTCGGCGTCGAGCTCGGCCATCGGGATCTCGTTGTCGTCCGCGATTCCGGCGACCTCGAGCGCGAGGTCCTTCGCGCGATCGTCCGGGTCCTCAGCCAGCACGTCGAGCACGCACGCGAGAACGCTGGCGGGGGTTGCCTCGGTCACGGGGCCGGCTCCTTGAGTCGCGCGGCGCCCTCAAGCGCGAACACCGAAACCGGCACCCGTTCGGCCTTCGCCTCGCCCTCGATTTCGAGGAGGTGCGGCAAGACGGTGAACGTCACTTGAGGGATGCCCTTGACGGACGCGGACGCCTCGACCGACACACAGCCCGCGACGCGCTTGCCGTCGATTTCGAGGACGGTCCCGACTCCGCGCCGGTCCAGCACGATGCGAACCCGCTTGCACTCGATGCTGTCGCTCACGCTTCCCCCAGCGCCTTGAGGATGTCCCGCGCCTGCTTGCGGAACCCGCGCCGCACCGCAGCCGCGGCGGCCTCGTCCCACCCGCGCAGCCGGTCGTCGTACCGCTTCCACACCGCGTCGAGGTCGTCGGCGGACTTCGGCTCGTCGATGACGGCGGTCGTCGTGCAGCGGCAGTTGCAGGAGTTCTCCGCCTTGCCGAACGCACCAGGATGGTCGCCCTCATCGTCTCCGATGCGGAACCGCTCGTTGATGCCGACCACCTTGCCGTTCAGCGCGCGGTGACTGTCCCGCGTCCGGCCGTCCGGGGTCGCGACCCACTTGCGCCGCTGCACCACGCCCGACACGCGATACGCCTCGGTCGTGGCCCAGTTGCTCGACCGCAGCGACTCCGTGCGCGCGATGTTTTCGGCCCTCGAATCGCTGATGTTGTCGAACAGGTCGAGCACGCGGTTACGCATCGCACGCCCGTCCTCGCCCGCCCGGATGCCCTCGATCAGCGTCTCGCGGAGCTGCGCCTTGGTGGTCTCGTTGACGAGGCCCTTGATGCGGTCGCCCGCGAAGTCCTTGAGGTGCTCGGCCACGAGCGGGTTCAGCAACGTGAACTGCGCCGACGCCCCGAGCTCATCGAGCACGTCCTTTGCCCACTCGCCGACGCGCTCGTCCCACACCGGGTCGAGTTCGTCGGTCAGCCGCTCGGCGCGCAGCCGCTCCAACACGTTGTCGACCTCGTCCTCGGTCAGCGGTCGCGCGCTCGAATCGCCGGGAGGCGGCGGGGGCGGGGGAGGCGGCGGGGCCTTGATGGCGACCGTCCACGGCGGGTCCGCGCCCTTGCCGGGAGGCAGCGCCGGCACCGCGACCGGCGCGAGGTCGTCGCCGCCCTTGACCGGCGCATGCGCGGCGAGCTTGCGCGCCTCGTTCGCCGTGAAGTCGCCGGGCCGCACCTCCATCACCTTGAGCGCGAACTCGCGGTCCTCGGGCACGGGGCTGACGTACTCCAGCAACAGGCGCTCGTCGAAGTCCGGCACGAGGTGCATCTGCAACCCGAGCCGCAGCCGCTCGAGCCGCGGCACGATCACGCCCTCGGCGAACAGGAACTTGGCCGCCTCGATGGTGGACCGGTTCGAGTTCTCGAGGATGCCGACCAACTCGGGCGGGACGCCGAAACCGCTGACCACCATGTCGCGCAGGAACTCGCGGAGCGCGACGAGGTCCATGTCTTTGAAGGACGTATCGAGGCGCGCGACCGACAGCTTCTTGCTCGTCCAATAGACCCGAAAGGCGTTCCACCACCCGCGGTGGTCCGACTCCATCTTGTCCTTGGCGCGCTGAAGTTCCGGCTCGCTCGCGCCCTCGGCCGACACGATGGCGCCCGGCAGGCCCTGGTTCTTGAAGAATGCGGAGACCTGCTTGGCCGCAGCCTCGTCGGTGTCGAGCTCGTCGGCCAGTGTCTCGATGATGCCGACGCCGCGCCCGTAGGGGTTCTCCGGGTCGAGGTCGCGGAACCACACCACGTCCTCGAACGGGATGCGCTGCTCCCAGCCCTTCCACGAGACCCGGAACGTCTGCCCCGGCAAGAGCGGCGTCTCGGCCATCCAGTGCGGCGGCACGGGCCACAACTCGATGGGCATCCCCGCGCCGTTCCGCTCCTTGAGCCAGAACGCCTCGCCCTTCGCCTCGAGGTGCGTCTCCGTCAGCGCGAACAGCTCGGCGCCGGACATGACGCCGTTCGGCCGGTCGAGCAGGTCGAGCAGTGGGTGCGAGACCAGCGGCTTGTTCGCGTCGTCGCCCGACGCCTTGCGCTCGGCGTCGCGGATGGACTTGTCGCGCGAGGTGGCGCGCGACCACTTCACGGCCTTGCCGGCCTTGCGCCGCGCGAACGCCTGCCACTCGGTCGCCGCCACCGCGCCGGAAATCTTGCCGACCACACTGCGGACGCGCGGCATCGTCTTGTAGGACGCCAGCGCCTCGCGCGCCGTCCGGGCGTTCGTGCCGGTCCCTCCGCCGAACCCGAACGAGTAGGTGGTGCCGGCCTGAAGCGGAGGCAGCGCCTTGCCGCGCAGCGCGGACCATGCGTTCCGAATGCGGCTCACTTGGCGCTCCCGAATTTCTCGACGGTGACGAACGCGCGCGGGGCGCAGAGACCGCAAGCCTCGACGTGCGGCGCGTAGACCGACCGGCAGACCGGGCACTGCCAGCCGACCACGCGCGGCGGGTCGGCGTAGACGGCAGACACCTGCGGCGCGGTCGAGGTCGTGACCATGCCGCGAGGGTAGGTTTCAGCGGGCGTGCTGCTACACGAACGCGAACCCGCTCTGTGACAGCCGGTTGAGGGCCTGCGTCATCGCGTCTACCTGGTCATCGTGCGCGCCCCGCGGGAACACGCAGCACTCCTCGATGAAGTCCGCGACCCAATCGGCCGACTCGGGCAGCCACACGTTCCCCGCCTCGACCTGTGGCGACACCGCGGCGGCGCGTGCCTCCTTTCCGCCCTCGGGGTTCACCGGAATGACGCCGGGGAATTCCCGCTGAAGCGTCTCGATGATGGCCGGGCCGTTCGCCTTGTCCTCGACGTACTTAGCCGACGCGGCGGGCCACGCGGTCGCGAGGTCCTTGAATGCCGCGAGCGTGGCCGCGAACCCCATCTGCGCGCGGACCTGCGCGAGCAGGTACTTGTCCGCGCCCTTGCGGCCCCACACCTGCCCGACGACGTAGTCCGAATCGCTCGCGCCCTTGAACGCGCAGTCCCACGAGAGGATCACCGTGTCGAGGTCGGAGGGCGCGACGCGGTAACGCTTGAACCACTCGCGCCGAAACACGTTGCCGCTCGCTGGCGCGGGCCGCTGTTGATGCTGCCCCGCGTAGCCCGCGCTGCCAAGTCGCCGCTTCTCCTGCGCGAGAACGTGCGCGGGGAACCGGGCCGGGAACATCAACTCGCCCTCGACGGTGCGCGGGTCACGCCACCCGATGGCCGTGGTTCGCGCCTGCGACGGGTCGAACTCCTGCGGAATGGACAGGTGCTCCCAGCCGCCCTGCTTGAGAACGTGGCCGGTCCAGTCCTCCTCGTGGAGCCGCTGCATGATGCCGATTCGGACGCTGCTGCGTAGGTCGTTCACGCGGTTCGCGATGGCCGAGTCCCAGCGGTCAAGCACCTCCTCGCGCTTGAGCTTGCTGTGTACCTCGTCAGCATCATGCGGGTCGTCCACAAAAATCACGTCGGCCCGGTCGCCAGTGATCCGCGACGTGATGCCCATCGCCATGCGGAACCCACCCGCGGTGTTGTCGTACTTGCTCTTTGCGTCCTGGTCTTCCTTGAGCGTCCACCCCGGCTTGAAGAGGCCGCGATACCACTCGGAGCGGATGAGGTCGCGGCAATAGACCGAGTCGCGCAACGCCACGCGCGGGTTGGCGGACAGGAAGATGGCCCGCCACGACGGCCACTTCGCCCACATCCACGCGGGCGCGCACACGCTCACGATCCTCGACTTCATCGACCCCGGCGGCACGTTGATCGCGAGGTTCTGGAACCGCTGCACGAACGCCGGCTCGCGCTGCCGCCGCATCCAGTCCTCGAGCGCGGCCTGAACGTGGAGGCAGATGGCGTCGAGGTGCCAGTTCCATTCGAGCGGGACGCCGGGTTCAAGGACGTGCCACGACTGCCGCACGAACTCCGCGAGCTCGCGCCGCGCCAGTTCGGCGTTGAGGTCCGCGAGGCTGGGGGCGGGGAGGGTCACGGCTTCGGCCGGAGCCTCTCCAGTTCGGCCTCGGGCACAATCACCTCCCGCTCGTCACCGCGCCCGAGGCTCACGGGCTCGGCCGGGTCGCGCACGATGCCGCCGAGAAACTCGCGGTCGGCTTGCTCGGAAACCCACACCGCGTATCCCTGCGCGACGACGTGCGCGGGGGGCGCGGCAACGTCCTTGCCGACCACCCACCGCTCCAGCGTGCGCAGCGCAGTCAGCAGCGGGTCCGGCTTCCACAGCGGCGCGAAGTGCTCGACGCACTCAACCCCGAGCAGGCGGCAGCGCACATCGGTGAGGTTCGGGTCTTCGTTGAGGCTCCACGGCCCGAGCGCCGCGAGCCAGTCCGTCCCCGGCGTCGCCTCGATGGCTCGGGTCAACAACCTGTCTTCGGTCTCGTAGGGCAACAGAACCGAAACGAGGGCGCGGGCTTCGTCGGTGGTCACGGCTTCGGCTCCTGTTTCGCGGGCGGCCCGCCGGGGTCGCTCGTTGGCTGGTAGCCGGGAGGCGCAGGCGGCCATCGCCGCGCCCGCCCCAAGCGCGCAATGGTTTCGCGCCACGCCGCCCGGTCCACCTCGCGCAGCATGTCGAAGATTTCGTTGCGGGCCATCGCCCACCCGGCCTCGCACCCCTTCGCATACCCCCACCGCATCGAGAGCAGCGACACGACCGCGAGCGCGCTGATGAGCGCGAGTCCAAGTTCCAAGGTCATTCGATAGCCTCCAAAGCGTTCCGATCTGCGTCCTCGGGCCGGGCCTCCTGCGCGGTGACGTACCAGCCCATTTCGTAGACCTTTCGGCAGTCGGGGCACCGGATGAAGTAGGCGAACCCGCCGTCGAAGTGCCCGCCGCCGCCGCACGGACAGCGGAAGTCCATGCACGCCTCGGTGCCCTTCCACTGGATGAAGGCGTGCGGCCCGGACGGAACGGGGTGGCGGTCGGTGGTCATGGCTTGCTCTTTCCGAACGCCCGGCGAACGGTGCGGAACCACGGCCGCAACTCGTAGTCGCGCGCGTCTCGCCACGCATACGGCAGCGAGCGGAACTCGCGGGCAAGCTGGCGACGGTTCGCCACCGCAAAGCCGAGCGCCCCGCCGACGACCATCGACACGATGAACCCGGTCATACTTCCTCCTCCATCACGACCACGCGCGCGGTCGAGTCGTCGCACGCGGGGCAGCGCAGGAACACGACCCCCTTGTCGAGCGCGGCACGCAGCGCCCGGTTCGGCACGCCCGACTCGGCCACCTTCGCGCCGCACCTGGTACACACGCCGCGCGCCGAGAACGTCCTCCCTCCGACCAGCGACAGCGCCGGGCCTTGGGGCTCGGGTTGCATGTCTCGGCACCTGCACCCGTCAGGCAGCATCGCCCCCGCCTTCCTTGCGCGCCTTCTCGGTCAGGGCGCGGAGTGTACGCAGCTCGTCCGACGTGAGCCGCGACAGGTCCATCGCGGCGCCGGGCGGGGTCAGGTCCGTGACTTCGAGCGACTGCACCGGCTTGCCGACGAGCCGGTCGAGCAGTTCCCGCGTCGCCACCACGCGCGCCTTCGGGTCCTCCTCGGTGTTCGCCGCGATGTCCATCAGGCCGCGATAGAGCGCGTCCATGTCCTCGGGCGTCGCGTTGGCTCGGAAGCGCGCGAGCAGTTCGGCCACGCCCTTGGGACGGCCGGACGGGTTGCCCGACACGCCCTTGGGAAACGGTCGGCCCACCGGAGGCTTCCGCACAGGGGTGTTGTTTGCAGGGGGCTTCATGGTCCCGAGTCTGCCTTTCAGCGGGGGTCAACCGCGGCCACGCTCGCGACCTGCCGCTTGAGCCACTGAATCCGCGCCGTGTGGGCCAACTCGCTCATGCCGTCGAACGGGTCGATGAGGTGCCACGACCGGCGCACCTTCCGCATCTCCCGCCGCAGCGCGTCCACCACGCGGGGCTGCGCGTAGACCCACACGTCGAGCGACCCCTCGGGCCAGTCCTCGCACAGCCACCGCACCGCGCGCTCGGCCCACGCCGACAGCTCGCGCCCGTCGAGGTCTTGAAATCCGTCGCTGTACGGGTCGACCACCTCCCACGGGTGAACCGGCCCGAACTTCGCGGACAGGATCAGCGTGTCGTCGTGCGCCCGTGTCGCGTGCGCCATCGCGGCCCGGAAGAACGCGCAGTGGTAGAACCGCTGCGCCTCCGTGGGTTCGCGCGACCGTTCGATTTGCGTCGCGGTTCCGTTCGGCTGAATCCGCCGATTGCCGGTCGGCCCCTCGACCAGCGCCACCCTCGGCGTGGCCCACTCGGAGTCACGCCCGCCCCGTACCACCGTCAGCCCCGACACCATCGCCCGACCCCCGCTCCACCCGAACACCAGTTGCACTGCGGCCATCTTCGGCCCCCACTCACCACGACACGCGGCCTTCCTCGCCGCCCCGACCGTCCCCGCACTTGCTACTTGTCTGCCGGTGCGATTTCGACGCGGACGCCCCACTCCCCGCGCTCCTGCCGGTAGCGCCACTCGACCCAGTCGGCCCCGTCATCGACCCCGAGGAAGGCCGCGACCGAGTCCCGGACGGCCTTCATGGCCCCCGCGAGGTTGTCCGAGTCGCAGGGGCGCGGCCCGACGCGGGTGAGCGTGACCACGGCGGGGAGGGACACGACGCCGGAGCAAGCCCAGCGGTCGCAGCCGAGGGCCTTGCGGAGCCCGCGCGAGATTGCGGCGCGTTCGGCCTTCACGCGCTTCGCCCGGACGAACGGGTTTTCGCGGGCGTTGAGGCCCGGCACGGTTCGCAGGGGGACGGTGAACGCCACGGCTGGCTGCTGGACCGTGACGCGCCGTCCGTACAGGTCGCTGCCGTGGGCGACATCGGGCGGCACTTCTCCGCCCCACATCTGCCGCTTGAACTCGGCAAGCGCCTCGGTCGCGTCCCGCCGTATCGGCTCCTGCGCCCGCCGCTGGGTCGCCGCGATGGCCTCGGGGGTGGGTTTCACGGGGCCTCCCGCGCGAAGGTCGCCCACACCCGAAGCCCAAGCACGCAGACGGAGACCTCGAACGTGCCCTCTCGAATCCACTCGCCGCCGAGTTCCACCACCGTGAAGTCGATCCAGTTCCAGCGGAAGCCCTTGCCGGCCGGAAACAGCCCGGGCCACTGGCTGTAGAACCCGAGCCAGACCCGCAAGCCGAACAACGCCACGCCGTCTTCCGACAACGCTTTGAGCGTCTTCACGCGCTCTCCTTCGGTTCGTTGTCCACCACCAGCCGCAGGCGCGGGTTGCCGAGGCGACAGTGCCGCTCGACGGCCCGCGCAAGCGCCTCCCGGCGCTCGGCCATGTCCGCCATCGGGTCGCGCCCGAGCCGCATCTCCGCCTCCGTCGCCGGCTCCCCGTGCAGCGGAATCCCCGGCAGCGTCCGCGCGAGGCGCTGGCGGAACAGTTGCTCCTCGAGCCGGTCCACCAGCCGCAGCGCCACGTCCCGCTGCTCCTTCACCGAATCGAGTTCCGCGCGCAGGAGGTCGAGGTCGGTCACGGGTCGAACCTCCGCTCGCGCAGGATTTCCGTCGCGCGGTGCAGTCCCGCCGAGCGGCCGGAGAGGAACCCCGAGACGAACCCGTGCAGCCACGCGAAGGCCACGATGCCCCCGAGAATCAGCGCGGTCACGGCTTGGACTCCTCGACGCGAAGCGCGATGTCGCCGTCGTAGTAGCCGTTCGAGTCGTTGCGCCAATCCACCGTGACGTGGCCGCGGTCGGTCACGAACACAAGGAAGTGCCACCGGACGCCGTCGACGAAGTGCTCCGCGTCCTCGTCCGGCATGTCGGCGCGCGATTTCTCGTCCCGCTCCTCGACGCTCTGGATGGTCGCCCCGACCAACTCGGAGAACTGCTCCGGGTCCGCGAAGTACGAGTGCGAGCAGCAATAGCCGTCGAGTTCGAGGCGAGCAACCAGCCCGCCGTCGAGCCGCAACGTCGCGTCCTCCTTGTGCGCCGACACCTCGAACGCCTCTACCTTGCGCCCCGCCAACTTGCTCCACTCGTTGTTGCGCCAACTCATCGCGCCACCCGCCTCTCGCGCTCCGCGAGCATCGCGTCCGCGAGGTCGTAGGCCGACGCGGCGAACGCGGCGTCCGTCTGACGCTTGTCCCCGAAGGCGCCGGGCTCCGTGTCCGCGTTCAGCGCCAGCAGCCCCGTCAGGGCCGCCGACGCGAACTTGTCGCGCCGCTCCTCGCGCATGACCCGCGCGTGGTTCGCGAGGTTCTCCTCGACCAACTTCCGCGCCGCCAACTCCTCGGCGCGGGTCCACTTCTTCGTCCGCTTCGTCTTCATCGCTTCGCCTCCCTCTCGGTTATCTGCCGGTACGCAATCCACTCCGACTCCTCGCGACTCACACCGCAGCCCTCCGCGACGAGGGCCGCGCGCTCCTCCCAGTCATCGCGGAGGTGGGCGGGCCACTTCGCTACTTGCCGAGCAACCTCCGCCGCAGTTCCGCGAACCCCCGCGGCACCTCGACCATCACCTCGCGCTCCGGTTCCCCGCGTTCCTTGCGCCATGCGTTCAGTCGCTCCCGGTCAGCGGCGATGCGCCGCACCTGGTCCTCGATTCGGTCAAGCCTCTGCTTCCGGTCCATCGCCGCTCCCTTCGGTGTAAAACTCGGGCGCTGCGCCCTCGGCGTCCGCGACCATCGCGGCGAGCCCGCGGAACTTGGCCTCGATGGTCACGCCGTTCGCGCCATTGGTTTGCTTGAGCACGGTGATCTTCAGAACGTCCGACCCCGGCACCCGCGAGAGCCCGAGCGCCACGCGCGCCTTCTTCTCGAAGGCCGAGCCGTTGGCGAAGTCGTTGAGCTTCGGCTCCACGTCGGGCCGCACGCCCTCGCGCTTGAGGTGCGCGCAGACCAGCACGGGGATGCGGTAGTTCTTCGCGATGTCGCGGAGCTGCGCGAGCCCCTCGTCCACCGCGAGGTCGTGCCGGTCGTTCCGCGCCGGCAACTTCAACTCCCCGAAGTGGTCGACGAGGATCGCCTTGCACCCGCGGTTCAGAATCATGTCGCGTGCGGTCTGCACCACGTCGGTCGGGGAGAGCGCCGAGCGGTCGTCCACGATCACGTTCTGCCCGTAGCGGTACAGCCGCGACGCCCCGGCGCTGATGCGCTCCATCTGTGTCCGCGTCTTCGGCTTGTTGCGGAGGATGAACTGGTTGACCTTCGACTCGTCCGCGAGCAGGCGCCACGCCAGCCACTTCGCCTCGTCCTCGAGCGAGAACACGCCCACGGTCTTGCCCTGCTGCGCGAGCGCCTGCGTGAACGTCGCGACGAGCGCGGACTTGCCCACGCCCGGCATCGCGCCGATGACCCACAACTCCGGCTGCATCCCGCCGAGCACGGCGTCGAGGTGCGAGAGGCCGGTGGACGGCATCGGATCCTTCTTCCCGGCTTGGATCTGGTCGAGGTCAAGCAGCACGTCTTCGAGGTGCTCGGAGAGGGTGCGGACCTTGGTGACGCCGCGGGTCAGCGCCCCGAATGCGTCGAGCGCGGTGGTGAGCGTCGCGCCGGGGTCCTTCTCGGGCTGGTGCGCGGCGCCGAGGACGGCCTTCGCGGCGTCGACCATGCGGCGCCGGAGCCCGAGGTCGCGGAGGGTCGCGGCGTACACCGGCAGCGAGGTCGCGAACGTGTCCTGCGCCGAGGTGACGAGCGCGGTCAGCCAGCCGATCCCGCCCGCGGCCTTGACGGTCGGGTTGCCCTTGAGCGCGGCCCACAGCGCGATGTGGTCGGCGGGCGTGTTCTGGTCGAGCAGCGAGAGCAGCGCGCGGAACACCTCGCCGTGCGCGGGCTTGTAGAAGTGCCCGGCCTGTAGGCGTTCGCGCTCGATGAGCGCGCGGGTCGCGCTCGGGCCGTCCGCCCGCGTCGATTCGTCGGAGAGCAGGAACAACACCTGCTGCTCGACCACCAGGTTGAAAAGCTCGGTCATGCGACCCCCTCCGGGGCGGTTAGTGCTTCGCGTCGGCTTCGGGTTCGTCGGGGTAGAGGTCTTCGCCGGGGACGTAGAGGCGAGCGGCGGGGGCGGGCGGGAGCGCCGCGGGGCCGGACGGCTGCCCGGTCCACGAGTCGTACTTGCCCTCGAGAACCTTGACCGCGCCCATCGGGCTCACGAGGAAGTCGAAGTCCGCGCGCCAGCCCGGCTTGCCGTCCGCCTTCGGGACTTGGCCGAGCATTCCGGGGATGCGGTTGATGCGTCGAATGACCTCGCGGAAGCCGGTCGGCCCGTCGAGCCCGCGCTCTTTCAGCCGCGCCTCGGCGTGCTTCTTCCGCGGCCCGTCGCACTTGAGGCAGCGCGCGAGGGCGGGGTGCGCGGTGTCGTTCCAGAGCCGCACGAGGTCCGCGACCGTCGCGCGGCCGGTGAGGTTGGCGAGGTCGGCCTGTACCCCGCCGCCGTGCGGTTGGGGCTCGGGGATGGTCGGGGCGGGGGCCGCGAGTTCGGACGCCGGCAGTTCGGCCGCCACCACGTCGGCGTCAGCCGACGAAGGCTGTTCTTCGTTTCGTTTCGTTACGTCACGTCTCGTTACGTTGCGCTCCGAGTGTCGCGCTTGGCCAGCGCTTGACCCGCGCGAGCCCCGCGCTTGACCCGCGCGACCATTGCTAACGTCCTGATTTTCCTTGGTGTCGGTTTCGGCGTCGGAGGCCGTCTTGTGCCGCCCGGCGTCCCTTTCGGCCTTGCGGATGGCCGCCCCGTTCATCTCGTCCCAGCCGTGGATGGCGAGAGTCCCGTCCGCGGCGCGGTCGATGAACCCGACCTCGATCAAGGCTTCGGTCAGGATGTTGGCCTCGCCGTGCCACCGGCAAACGTGCTCGAGGAGGATGGAGGGGCGGCGGCCGGGCAGGGTGCCGTTCTTCGCGTTGCCCATCGCCCACGCCCACAGGCGCAAGACGTAGGCTTCGACGTTCTCCTCGCCCAGCACGGCGCGCAGCTCGACCGTCTTAAAGTGGTCGGGCAGGTCAACGCTCATGCGAAACCAGTCCAGCGCCATCTCGGTCCTCCATTCCCGTTGCCTGCAATCCCCGCCACCCACCGCCGTACTTCTCTCCGTGCCCGCCTACGCCCCCGGACGACTGACCGCGAACTCGTCGATGAGGGCGCGGCGCGTCTCCCGGGGGACCTCGCGGATTTGCGCGAGGGTGTCGCCGCGTCTTCGGTGGAGCGGCGCGCACATCTGCTCGGCGCGGACGCGGGCCGCCTCCTCGGGGACGCCCCAGCGCATCAACTCGGCGGCCTGCTCCGCGATGCGCTCCGCGAGCGGGCGGGTGGGCCGGGCCTTCAGGGACCTGTTGGCGCGGTAGCGCGCGAGGGCCGTCGCGGAGAGTTCGTCGCGGAGGCAACCGCAGGACCGGGTCTGCCCGCGAAGAAGCTGCGACGCGCGGGGAGTCGTCTCCTTGCCGCACGAGCAGCGGCAGCGCCACTTGATGCCGTTGTCCGAGCCGGCGACTTCGATCACGGTGAGGCGGCCGAAACGCTGGCCGCGGAGGTTGGCGTAGGGGCGGGTCATGGGTCGGTCCTTTCGGTTTCCTCGATTTGCCGCAGCACCCGGTCCCGCGCCTCGCAGGCGGTGGCCCATCGGGCGTTTGCGGTGGTGACGCGGGCGCGACTGGAGCCGGGAGGGAGCGCGCGGCGGGCCTCGGAGGCGCGGTGGACCTTGGCCTCGAGCTGCGCAAGTTGACGGCGGAGCGGGGAGAGGGTCACGGCCGCACCTCGGGGAACTGCCGCACGCGAAGCTCCTCGGGCCACTCCGCCGGGTCGCCGCCCTTGCGGTCCTTCAGGCCCGCGCGCCACGCCCACTCGCCCTCGAGCGTCGTGCGCTGCTCCGACACCGTGAACGCGCCGAGCTGCTTCACGAAGAAGGGGACGCCGGCCGCGGCGCACTGGTTGAGGAGCCGCTCGGCCCACTCGAGCGCGAACGGCCGCGCCCCCGGGCCGCTCTCACCGCCGCAGATCACCCAGTCGAGGTGCGACGGCCAGACGTCTCCGCCGTTCCCCAAGTAGGACCCGACGTTGATCGGACCGAGGAGCGGCTCGCACGAGAGGAAGCGGACCGCCGCGGGGATGTCGAGCAGGACCGGGATGCGCTCCTCGGCGCGCTTCTGGTCCTCGACGGTGGTGCCGAGCCAGACGTTCGGCGGGAAGCCCTTGGTCACCCAGGGCGCCGGCGCGAGCTCGGCGATGTTCTGCGGCCGCTTCGTCAGCAGCAGCCAGTCGAGGTGCGGCGTCTCGATGATGAGCTTCCACAGCCGGGCGCGGTCCTCGACGGGGCCGCGCAGGTCGAAGACGTCGGCCATCGAGGCGCAGAACACGCGACGCCGAACCCCTTCCGACCCGGCGTCGCGGTTCCACTTCAGCGGCTCGTTCCAATGCTTGTCGCCGAACCGGCGGTACTCCGCCGACGGGCCCCAGACGTTGTGCCCGGTGCGCTTCGCGAACGTCTCCGCGTAGCACCGCTCGCACCCGGGGGACACGCGCTGGCAGCCCCACCACGGGTTGAAGGTGTGGTCCGTCCAAGCGATTTCGGTTTCCTTGCCCACAGCGACCTCGGGTCTACGGGTGAACTTCAAGAACGCTCATCGCGGCCACACCCCCAGCACCGCGGCCATCGCAGCAATCGAGAGCAGGACCACGGCCACGACCGGGAGCAGCGGCGAGGACTCGACCTCGGGCGGAGGCTCGATGGGGAGACGGAGGCGAGTGCGCTTCATCGCGGCCTCCGGGCCTTGACCGGCTTGCGAGCCCGAGCGCGCTTCGGCTCGACCGGCGCCCCCATCTTCGGCGCCAACTTCTCTCCCATACGCCGGCCGACTTCGGTCCCGAGCGCGGCCACCGCTGCAACGAGACACGCCTTGAGGACTTCCTTCGCGAGCTCCTTCATCGCGCACGCTCGGGGGTCGCGATGGTCGGGGCGCACTGGCACGACCACCGGAGATTCCATCCGCCCGGCTGGTAGCGCGCGACCGCGAACGGCTTGCAGGCGTCGATGCACTGCTGTGCCGTCACGTCGGCGCAGGACAGCCCGCCGAGCAGCAGCCCCGCGAGGGTCCCGAGGAGGAGGAGGGCGTCGTGGCGGGTCATCGCGACACCGCCGACTTCGTCTTCCGCCCTCCGCGCTCGCCTAGGGCGCGCGCCACCTCCGCCGAACTGACGCCGTATTTCGCAGCGGCCCGACTGATGGCGAGCGGCGGGGACACGCCCGCCTTGCGAATCAGCGTTGACGCGCACCCGACCGCCCGGAACACCTGTTTCGGAATCCACTCGCCGCTCACGGCGCCACCCGCGAATCGATGGTCAGGCCCTGCGCCGTCGCGAAGAACGACGCCGATTCGCGGTTGACCTCCAACCGCATAATGGGCTCGTGTCGCACGTCGCACATGACGGCGCGGAGGGTCTTCTGCGCGACCGTCATCGCCGACTCCTTCGTCAGCGGAAGGCGCTCAAGAACGAATCGACGCAGAAGGAACGCGGGTTCGTTGTCGGAGAGGTTCGCGCCGGTCGCGTACTTCTTCCCGAACGCCTCGACCTCCACCGGAAACGCCCTGTGCGCGAAGACCAGCGCGCCACAGACCGGCGCGCGCGCGTGCTTGGCCGCCCGCGGAAGGTCGCGCTGCGCCCATGCGATGTCGGCCGCGTACTGCTCGCGGTAGTCCATGAGGCGCGCGAACGGCAACGACTCCGGGAACGGAAGCGAGTGCAAGATCGCGTGGATCGTGTTCGTCCACGCGACGAGCCGGACCCCGTCCTCGATCCCGGCCATCTTGAGGTCGTCCACGTTCCGGCGCGGACGCACGCGGTCGATAACGTGCTGCGACTCGGCGGGGACGTTGTAGACGACCAGCATCGTGACCGACACGCCCGATGCGATGACCGCGAGCAGGCGGTGCTGGCCATCAATCACTCGCCCTTCGATGTCGGTGCAGATGGGCTGCGGCGAAAGCATCCACCGCCCGTCCCGCATCTGCTGCGCGAAGTCCTTGACACGAACTTCCGAAACGCTTCGGTTCGGGGCCTGATTGCGCAGCCACTGTTCCGCCAACTGCGGCGTCACGAGAACCTGCACGGCGTACATGCTCAACTTCGCCTTGTTCATCGTGTCGTCAACGAGGTTCATGTCGTCTCCGTTCGGGTTGGTACTGGGTTGGGTGCTGGACACTGTTCGTGCTCCCGCTGTTGTTCGTGGACAGAGCGCGCTTTCGGACTTCATCGGCGCGCCCGCAAAGAAAGGCCCCGCGCCGGACTGCGACGCGGGGCGGGGTGGTTAGGCGTCGGGGTCGAGGACGCCGATGGTCAAGGCGCGGAGGGCGTCGTCGCCCTTGGTCGCACTGAAGATGCCGACCGAGAACCGAGCCACCCCGACCACCGCTGCGGCGTCCGTGACCTGCACTTGGAAGTCGAACGAGCCGTGCGCGGTGGGCGTGCCCGAGAGGACGCCGCCAGCCGAGAGCGCGAGGCCCGGTGGAGCGTTCGAGCCCGTCGCGATGGCGTAGGCGTAGGGCGAGGTCCCGCCGCTGGCCGAGAGCGTCGTGCTGTACGCGGTGCCGACCGTGGCGATTGGGAGCGGCACCGCGAGAGCTGCGCTCCGCCATACCTGGTTAGCCACCGCCACGAACATCGAGTCGAGGGTGCGCGCCACGTCGCCCTCGGAGCAGCGCCCGTAGGCCAGCGTCGGGAACGGCGCCGACTGATCCCTGTTCCCGCGGTTCGACGCGGGCCGGATGAGCGCGCTCTTGTAGTCCTTGAGCGTCCCGTCCGAGTTCTTCCAACCCGTCACCGCGCCGGGAGCCGAGCGGAGGAACGAGAGGATCGTTTCCCCGAGTGACGGGGCGAGGTCGCGAAGCACGGGGTTCAGAACCCCCTGCCAGAACCGCTGCATCCGGTCGGTGGCCTCGTTGCCGGTCGGGATGAGGGGCAACTGCGGAACCTTGTCGGCACTCATCGGCCACCGCCCTTCGGACGCGGGTGCTTGTCGCCACCGCCTGCGCGAGCCGGGTTCATGCGGCCTCCGAAGAAGACAGGACGCGCAGCGCCGACGTTCGCTCTCGCCCGGCGGCGATGGCGCCGACGTACCCGCGACTGACGCCAAGCCGACTGGCAATGGCCTTCATGGTTTCGCCGGCCTCCAGCGCCCGAAAAATGTCCGCCACTCCTTCGTTCGTGATGCGGCTGCCGAGCGGCTTGCGCTTCTGAACAAGCACCGGGTCGGCTGGGCGCGTCGCAACCGCAAACACTCGGCGCGACTCGATCAGCGCGAGCACTTCGGGGTCCGGCCGGAACCACTCGCCGTGGCTCCAGTGATTGCGGAGCACGCCGTGGATTTCGGACTCGACCGGAAAGCCACCGGGGATGGCGAACAACCACTCCAACTTCGCGGGTGACGTGCGGACGAAGGTCGCCCAGCGACTGTCGAGGTTCTTGGTTGCGCCGATCTTGATGAGCCCGTTCTCGGCCCGGATAAAGTAGACAACCCCATCGGAGGCCCGCGGTGGCGGCGGCGCGATCACCACGTCCTTGAGAGATCGCTTCGTTCGACCGCATGTGCTCCTGACGCCGCGCCCACGAAGAACCTGCTGAACGCGCTGGCGGGTGACCCCCATCCGCCGGCCGATTTCGGAGAACGAGACACCAGCGCGGCAGAGTTGCTCCGCTTCGTCGTGCCACGCTGAACGGGCGTCGCGTACGGACGTGCCGCAATCGATTGCGGGGTTGTTCGTCGTCCTGTTCATGGTCGCCCCAGCAGCGACCGACGGAGGTCGGGAACCGTGAAACCAAGCGCACGCGCAAGACCGGAGAGGGTCCTGACGTGCGGGACGAGCGCCTTGCCTCGCTCGATGTTGGCGATGGTGACGTAGTGGACGCCCGACGCTTCAGCGAGCGCGCGCTGCGACATTCCCGCGCGATCTCTGATGGTCCGCAGCCGCGCCCCTACGCTCGGGCGGCTTCCTTTGGAACGCTTGGACATGCGCGGACGCTAGCACAACCACTAGCACTCCCGCAAGATCAGATCGCTACGATTATAGCGTCGAGGCGAGCACCATGACGCTAGCGTCGCGGATAGGTTGGCCCCGTATGGTGGTGAAGGGGCCAAAGAGGCGGGCGGGAGTGATCGGCGTGAACCTGCGCAAGTTGCGGGACGCTGCTGGGCTGTCGCAACGGGCGCTCGCCGGCAAGGCGGGGGTGTATTACGTCACCATCGCGAATCTCGAGACGGGCGCGACGCAGTCGGCGGACCACGACACGATCACCAAACTCGCGCTGGCCCTCGGCGTGCGCGAGGGCGATCTTGTCGAGGCGCTTCAGGCGGCCCCGATAGAGCCGCAACGTTGTGCTCATCGCGCCCCGCCGGGACGCTCGGGCCACCCGCGCCGCCGCCATGAAGGCGTGGCGGCAAGCCAACGAGCTGCGCCACCCGGCGCCACGCTGCGCCTAGTCACAGCCTCGATCCCCTAAAGGACGGGCGCCGCCGCGCCCTGCCCTCGTCTGCGCTCGCACTTGCGAAGCGGGCCTCCGCTCGCTCGCTCGCAAGCACGGCCGCGAGGGCTGCTAAAGAAAAAGCGAACAAGGGACTTGCGCGCCTGCTAGTGATAGTGCTAGCGTGTGTTTCGTTGGGTCGGCGGTCGGGCGGGGCGGTGCAGGGCGGGAGCAGCTAGCCGCCGAGCAGCACGGCGCACCGGGCGGGAGTCGGGCGGCGGGAAACAGAGCAGCAGCGCCGAGGACAGCGAACACGGAGGCAGCGATGGCGACGAAGGTGACGAGCAGCATCGAGCGCGGCGAAGTCGAAGACGGCACCTACCGGGAGATCGGAATCGTCTGCACGGGCGAGGTCGTCCGGGACCGCACGTTCGGTCGGGAAGACGTTTCGGTCGAGGACGTGATGGTGCGGTGCGAGGTGTGCGGTCGCGACCTGACGGAGTTCCTGACGGCGTACGAGTTCGGGCGCATCGAGGACCTGCTGATCGACGCCGACATCCGGGACCGCGACTACGACTACGCGGACGAGTGGCGGGACCGCCGCAAGGACGACGCGCTCACCGGACACCTGTAGCGAACCCGATTCACCGGCCTTGGCGGGCCGAAAGGAGCGAGAGCATGAACCCGAAGGAGTTGTACCAGCGGATTTTCGATGCGGCGACGGCCCTGCGCGGCACGGGGCTCGACGTGTCGGGGGTCCTGCCGGCGAGCGAGGAGAACTGCGCGACGGTGCGCGCGGTGGCGGCGCTGTTCGGGGCCGAGGTCGACGAGCACGCCACGTCCTACGAGTACGGCCCGGTCGTGATCGTCGCGTTCACCGGCCGCGCGAACGGGGTCGACGTGCGGTTCCAGTCGTCGCGCCCCGCGACCGAGGCGGACCTCGACCGGCCGTGGTCGAAGTGGGTGGGTTCGGTCGCGGTCCCGCTCCCCGAGCGCGCCGAGGCCCTGCGCAAGACGCAGCGCGCGTGGCTCGTCGCGAACGGCGCGGAGGTGGGCAATGGGTAACGAGGCGAAGTGGACTGCGGAGCCGTGGCGAGTGGACGGCTACGACGTGTGGGGCACCGGGAGGCTGAACGCCGCGCGCCGGGTCTTCACCGGGATCGAGGCCGTTGGGACGTGTCGCACGCCGCTCGCAGAGGCCAACCTCGGTCGCGCGGTCGCCTGCGTGAACGCGATGGCCGGCATCCCCGACCCGAGCGCGTTCGTGGAGCAGGCCAAGGAGAACGCGGCGAACCGCTGCGATACCTGCGGCGCGAAGCTCAACCTGTACGGCTGCACCATGTGCGGAGCACCGACCTGCTGCCCCGCCTGCTGCCGCGTGACGACGCTGGAACTGCGGCTCGAAGACGCGGAGAAGCGCGCGGCCAAGGTCCCCGACCCGAGCGCGGTGCCGGAGGTGGTGGAGGCGTGGCGCGAGTTTCTCTCGGCGCAGCGCACCATCGACGGGGCGCAGTGGACGGACAACTACACCGATGCCGCACGCGCACGTGAGCAGCAGGCGAAGGCCATCGACCGCGCCCGCGCCGCCCTCGCGCGCCTCGCCGGGGAGGGCAAGTAGATGGACCTCCTCGAATCCCTGAATCGCCTCGACGCTTGCGGCGAGGCCGTCGCGTGGGCCTCCACGCAGCCCGACGCGCGTACCGCGTGGGCTGCGTGCCAGCGTGGCGACTGGCTCCTGTGGCTCGCGGCCCGAGTCGGCGTGCGCCGCGAGGACGTGGTGCTCGCCGCGTGCGACTGCGCCGAGCTTGCGGCCGACCACTGGACCGAGGACGCGACGCTCGCGTGCGTGTGGGCAATCGACGCGGCTCGGAGGTGGGCGCGGGGCGAGGCGGACCTCGACGAGGTGCGCGACGCCGCCGCCGCCGCCTCCTCCTCCGCCTACGCCGCCGCCTACGCCGCCGCCTACGCCGACGCCGCCGCCGACGCCGCCGCCTACGCCG
>JAEHJW020007001.1_pt1 | contig 37883 bp, 51 predicted proteins | sample 9271431 | NCBI WGS metagenome assembly JAEHJW02 | reverse complement strand
AAGCGCTTCGCGTGCTGTGGGTGGGCGACCTGCAGGTGCGGGATGTTGAGAACCGAGAGACGCTCGTGAGCTCGCTGACCGAGAGCGATGATCTGCTTGAACCTGAAGATGTTCACGTCCTGCATGAACGTCCCGATCTCGTCCGAGTTCACCCAGGTGAGATCCCTCTCGCTGATCCCTGTCTGCCACAGCTTCCACGTGAGCCACTGGCTGCAGCCATTGCCACTGAAGGAGGCGAAGGGCCACTGCATCAGCGGGTCATCGTTCTTGCGCTCACCGAACTCGTCACCCACGAGCAGCACCCTCCCGTTCACCGGACCTGCGCCGTGGTGAGCAGTGCTCATGCATCCCGCGCCGTGGTGAGAGGTGGTGGTTAGGACATCATCCTTCAGGTAGTTGAACCTCACCACGGGAAGATCAGTCTGACGCGGCAGGTCCTCGTAGAGGTTGTAGACGTGACGCAGCTGATCCTCGCGATCCAGCATCTCCACCCCCTTGCGAGAGCGAAAGGTCTTGAGAACCTCCTTCCACGGTGGCAGGCAGAGAACCACCAGCGGGTCGCAGCGCAGAGCCAGTCGCTCGAGGTGCCGACGGTTCACACCGATGCGATCGCACCCGCCACGGAAGGCCTTGCCGTAGATCGGCTCACTGAGCCAGCTGCGGTCGAGAACCGTCGTGCGGTGACCGAGGACGGCGGGGAGCATCGACTCCAGGTAGAGCCGTGAAAGGGTCTTCGTGACATTGGGGTAGGGGCCATGATGGACCACGTGCAGCTCTTGCGTGGAGTAGTCGACCAGCTGCTGGATCGCCGAGCTCTTACCACCACCGTCTGGTCCTTCGAAGATGATCAGGCGCTTACTGGGCACGGTGCACCCCGTCGTCGCAGCACCAGCCCTCGTAGACCTGGTCGTTCACCGTCCACATGCTGCGACGGTAGCCGGCCTCACGCAGGATCGTCGCGTGATCAGGCGGCCGCCAGCCCTCGGGCTTCATGGCGTCGACCGCGTGGCCGCGCTTGGTGACACCCGGCACCTTCGTCATGTTCGCGCGCTGCACCTCCAGCCAACCGAGCGCCCACACGCTGGTGAGACCCAACATGTTCGCGGTGCCCTTGGCGAAGTAGACGAGATCGATCAGCGCGTCGAACTGCTCCTCCAGGTCCTGTGCCTCGATCGCCTTCTCGAACTCGTTGAGCTCCTCGCGCATGCACTCGAGCCGCTCCCGCAGCTTGCGCTTCGTGAGGTGGCCCGGCGTCGACTGCATCAGGTGCCCGAGCTTCTGTTGGAAGTTCATCACGTCCACGATCTCTGGATCCATCGGCTTGTCGTGGAACTCGAGGTTGTCGTCGAACCACTGGAGGACCCTCTCTACCAGCTGGCGAAGTTTAGACATAAGTCCTTTCCTTTCATAGGTTTAAGTAAGGTTAATGGTGTCTTCACTTAGAGGAGGTCTGGATGACCTTTAAGGCCTTTGGGATCTCTGGCAGCTAGGATCTAGCCTCATGGACCTCGCGGGCCGCCTGGCATCACCAGGAGGTGCTGTCAACCTGTCCTATCTCTTCCCACCAAGTGCCTTCAGGTTCCGGGCCCAGGCTGCCTTGACCTCCTTTCTGAGCAGCTGGTTGAAGTCCTTGTTCCAGCCTACCTGGGCCGCGTAGATCTTGCTGCGTCGCCGCAGGAAGTACTCGAGCTGGTCTGTGTCCTCCAGCACGAAGGGTCGGATGTCGACCCCCACCGCCTCGAAGCGAGACACCGCCTCCTCCTGAAAGAGGATCGGCAGTCCAGCCCCGAGCATCTCGTAGAACCTCGCTGCGGGGTTGACGAAGAACCGCACCTTGTCCTGCAGGTAGAGGCCAAGCGAGTACTCGCTGATGGTCTCGGCCAGCTGATGATGCGGAACGGGCGGGGCCAGCTTCAGGTGCGGATAGCGGCCCAACCACTTCTCATGCTGAGGCAGGCCGGCCATGACGGTGATGTCTGGGTGGGGCTTCTCGAAGTATCGGTCGAAGACCTCCTGACGCCCCTGTCGCATCGCACCGTAGTAGAGCAGATTGCGAACTGAAGGTCGTCGCGGTTCAATGCGGTTGTAGAAGAGGTAGTCCCAGCTGATCAGCTGGCTCAGCTCAGAGCGCTCCGTGTAGTGCGGAACGGTGGTCCAGAAGTCGAGGCTCATCCCACGCCGCAATCCCTTCTGGATCGCCACGAGCACTGGGCTGGCGGTGGAGGTGCTCTTGTGAGATGGCTTCTCCAGGTGGTAGTCGTTGATGACCCAGATCACCTGCTTGGCCTTGCTGATCACGGTCGCGAGCTCCTCCTGACAATGGCAGTGGTGCATGAGACCGTTGATGACGAACAGCACGTCCGGTTTGTAGCGAAGAAGCTCCTCGCTACCGCGGAGCCCCGTGACCTTGTCACGCGAGTCGCCCCAGACGGGGATCTTCAACACGTCAGCGAGGAAGAGAGCGATCGGCGAGTTGCAGTTGATGGCATCAGGGTTCAAGCTGGTCAGGTTGAACACCGCGGCTTTGAGGTCAGGCATGGGTCAACTCCTCCGTTTTGATCTCCGGACTGGTGATGGTGACGAGAGTATACTTCGGCTTGCCCTTCAGCGGTGGCATCGCGAGACCATCTTTCACGGCGAGCCCAATCCATGTGCCCACCGGAGCGAGCACGGTGCGGACGAGAATGCCAGCCACGTAGCCAAAGGAGGTGTTGGCGACCTTCCAGGTCTGGGGTAGCCCGCAGAGGGCTAGTGACTCTGAGTAGGAGAGGCGCCGCGGCTCATCGGGGTGGGTGGAGTGGCCGGGGAAGAAGACGTTGGAGATCTCATCGCGGTTGAGACGGTTAGACAGGAAGCTCGGTTTGCAGTGAATCTTCTTCTGCTGCGTGGGCGTCATGTCCCGGTAGACCGCTGACCACTTTCCACGGTTGCTCGGCTGGTTTGCCTTCTCCCACAAAAGCTTGTCTCCGGGCTTCAGCCAGATCTTCTCCTTCTCTGGTGCCTTCGTGCCCTTCAACACCTCACCGATGGTGGGGTGCTTGGTCACAAGCTTGGGCCACACGAGCGGGTGCTTGTGGGCGATGAAGAGCATGCGACGACGGTTCTGCGGTGCCCCGAGGTAGAGGTTGTTCTGAATGAGGATCGTCACGTGGTAGCCTTTGGCTATGAACATCTTCGCCCGCTCATCCACGAATGACCGTCCCTTGCCCCATGCGACGGTGACGCTCTCCCAGATGTAGGTCTTGACCTTCATCTTCAGAGCGGCGTCCATGAGGTTGTCGATGCAGCTGAGGCGCGGGTCTTTGTCCCATGTACAGGCCCGCCCGGCGCTGAGGTTCGACCACGGGGCGCACGGCGGGTTGCTGAACAGCAGGTCGACACCCTTGATCTTCTCGGGATGCCAGTTCTCCGCTCCGACGCGAAACTCGGTGTGGGGAAAGTTGAGCTGTGCGGTGTCCACGCCATAGTTGATGTTCTCGAGATGGATGGGCACGTCGAACCCGGCCATTCGAATGCCATAGGAGAAGGCACCTGCAAAGACGTCTCCACCCACTGCGGTGAACTTAGACATGTGATGACCCCTCATCCTGTTTGATCATGGCTGTGAGACTGATGGCTGATGTGGTCGGTGCGTTGGAGAAGATCATCTCGAGCCGACCAAGCTGCTTGTCGAACCGGTCTGACCAGACGGCGAGTCCACGTGCGACGTCTGCAAACTCCTTGGCAGCTTCACGCAGCTGTCGTGCGACCGACTCAGCCTCGGCTGTGTTTGGTGAGCGTAGTGATGGCATGGGTGTTCCTCCTTTTGGCGAGCGCGAGTAGTGCGTTGAAGAAGCCTTGCTGGCCCTGCTCCTTGGACTCAAGTGATGGCATCATCACCAGGTCCTCGACGGTGTCATGCACGAGGAGCCGGTGAATCATCGTGTGCTTGCGAAAGTTGCCTGAGCGAACTACTCGACGATTGAACTGATCGTAGATCTCCTGGTCCCACGTCGGGGTGTGCCAGCAGATGTCAGCCTCACACTCTTGCAGGTTCAGGCCGTGACCGATGGACTTCGGGTGAGCGAATGCCAGTGGGTAGAGGCCGTCATTCCACCTACGTTCGACCGCTCTGAAGTCGCGATCCTTCACATCGCTCAAGAACAATGCCTTAGGAAAGCGCTTGCGCAGCCGGTCGAGATCGTGCTTGAAGTCATAGGCGACCAGCAGGGGCCGTCCCTGCATCTCATCCACCAGATCATCGAGGGCATCGGTCTTGAGGTCGTGGATGTTGATCCACTCTCGCTTCCGCATCTTCAGCTCGACCTCCAGGGTGGTGATCACCTCCGGATCGAGGTAGATGCCACCACAGCAGATCTGCCGGCACTTGACACTCTTGGAGCCAGCGTTCACTGCCTTGACTAGCTTGCCCTCCACCTCGGCGAGCATGAGGGCCTCCATCTCATTGTACATGCGTCGACTCTCGTCATCAAACTCGATGATGATGTCGTTGGGCACCATCTTCGGCAGGTCGATCTCAGACTCAGGGACGTGCATCATGAGGTTGGAGAGCTTCTCGTAGATCTGCTCTTCGGCACCGAGCTTCGGCACCGTGTCATACGGACCGACCTGATCAAAGTAGGTGCGGCGGAAGTGGGTGATGTACTGCCCGAGAGCATTCCCGAGATCGAGAACGTAGGTCTGCCCAAAGAGGTCCTCGAGGTTGTTGGAGCGCGGGCTGCCGGTGAGACCCCAGCGGCGACCGAACGTGTGAAGCACCGCCTTCAAGGTCTTGAACCTGATGTTCGTGGTGTGCTTGAACCTTGAGAGCTCATCGATGACGAGAATGTTGAACCCTAGCTTCTTGAACGCACGTACATCCACCGCGACCGACTTGCGGTTGGGATGCGTTTCGGATCGTGTGATCTGTGGCGAGAGCAACCACTGCAGGCCCTCGGCCGTGATGGTGTAGATGTCGGCCTCACGTCGCAGAGCCTTCTCACGATCCTTGCCGTGAAGGATCTCCACCCTGAGGTGGTTGAAGTCCTTCCACTTCTCGACCTCGCCTGGCCATACGGAGTAGCACACCCGCTTGGGTGCGATGATCAGCACCTTCGGCTTGAAGCCTTTCTTCTTGAGGTAGCTGATCGCGGCGAGGGTGATGCTGGTCTTGCGGAACCCCGGCTTGAGCAGCAAGCCGGCGCACGCATGTTCTAGCAGCCACTTCACCCCACGCTTCTGATACTTCATGGGAGTCCAGGGAATGGCCTTCCTCTTGATCAGGTTCACACGTCACCTCATCTTCTTGCGACGTTCGATGGCCTCGAGGATGACTCGCTTGCCATCCTCCACGTTGTCCACCACCTCCACCTCGTAGCCCATCGCACGCAGCTCCTTGTGAGTAGCGAGTTGGATCGCAGTCGCCACCTCACCTTCCTTCTTAAACTCAATGAGCAGTGGTGAGGCCTGTGGGATGGGTGAGACCGCACGCACCTTCACTGAGCGACCATCAGGGAGCCATACGATGAAGTCAGGCAGACCGCTCTTCTGAAACACTGAGCCACTGCTCAGCTTGTCGCATCGCAAGCCCAGCTGCTTGCGGGCCCACCCGATGACGGAGCCTTGGATGGAGCCTTCAGATCGTGGAACAGCTCGGTGTCTCATCGTCATCTCCTAGAACTTGCATGGGCCGCCATTGTCCTTGCGGAAGTGGCAGCGTGAGCAGTGATCACCAGGGCGGGGAGCGAACTTCGTGTCGCACAGCATGGGGCTGACCCGCTTGTGCCACAGCAGTTTCAGGCGCTTGAGGTCAGCGGCGTGAGTAAACTTGATCTCGCCCTCCTCCTGTGGGTGCACGATGTTCTGATCGGTGAAGACGAGACGTGGCCAGATCTCGTCCACGTCGGGATAGAGGATCAGCGCGGCAAGGGCATAGAGCTCCAGCTGCTCGAGGTACTCCTCCAGCTTCCACCGACTGAACTTGCCGGTCTTCCAGTCAGTGATGATGAGGATGCGCTTCTTACCGCGCAGCTCCACGTGAGCAAAATCAAGCTTGATCCGACTGACACAGTTCTTCCAATCATCCCACGCAGTGCGGGCCCAGTCGATCGTGAAGGCCCACGTGTCCTCGCAGACGGCATCGGACTCGACCTTCCGCTTCTTGAAGAAGGCACGGCAGGCCTTCACGATGGCAGCCACAGGATCAAGCTCCTTGGCGAGCTTCTTCTGAGCGCCCTTGATGAAGTCCTCAGCGGCTTTGTGCACGGCGGTGCCGCGTTCCATCGCCGCGTTGCCGGGCTCCTGCAGTTTGTCGATGAACTTCAGCTTGGCCTTGAACGGGCACTCCTTGTAGGTGGAGTAGCGACTGAAAGACCACGAGGTGATGCGCTTCGCGATGACCATCAGCGACTCCGCTGAGCAGCTTGACGAAGCTTGCGAGCTCGCCGCTTGCTCTGCGACTTCGGAGTCAAGCGCCTCCACGCACCGGTCGCGGTGACGTGATAGGTGGCATTGCTGAGCTGGTGAGTGGTGCCAGGGACATGGTTGCGGTGAGCCATCATGGCGAGCTCTTGTCGACTGCGATTCTCCTCATCGCGCTTTGCCAGGAGGCGTTGACGCTCTTCGTTCTTGTTCATGCTACACGTCCTTTCTTCTGCTTTGGGTTGTAGACAACGGTGCCCTTCTTGTCATAGTTGATCATGGCAGCCCAGCTCGTCTTGGAGATGGTGCCCTCGCTGAGCATGGGAACTCCAAACTCAACGGACTCCATCGCCTGACGCATCACCTCCATCGCCTCGGCAGTGTCCTCCTCGGGAACGGACATGAGCAGCTCATCGTGAACCTGAGAGAGGATGAACCAGTCATCCTTCTTCTTGCGACGAACGATCTCCTTCCAAAGGTTGATGACCGCCTGCTTGGTGCAATCGGCCGCGCTGCCTTGAATGAGAGTGTTCACCATCTTGTAGTCGTAGGTCTGCGTGCGTCCACCGATGATCTTGGGTGGCTCACAGTAGTACTCGCGCCCACCCCACGTGCGGATAGGCTCGTTGGCGCGAGCCCGTCGTCGCATCTCATCGTACATCTCCTTCAGCCCAGGGTAGAGCTTCAGCACGGCAGCCTTCAGCTGCTTTGCCTCATTCACGGTCATGTCATTCTTGATGGCGAGCTTGCCGGTTCCCATGCCGTAGATGAGACCGAGGTTCGTGTTCTTCACCGGCTTGCGCTCATAGAAGAGCCCAACATTTTCCAGCTCCTCACGGGCAAAGTCATGGAAGTCAATCCATGGTTTCTCGTTGTAGCGACTCATGAGAGTGCCACCGTCGAAGTGCGCAAGGATTCGCGGCTCCTGCTGGGAGTAGTCGCGGTCGAGAAGCACGTGGCCGGGCTTGAAGGGGACGATGTAATCCCGCACGAGCGGCAGTGGTGGCAGCTGGAACGGAACTTTGTCAGCCTCCTTTACCTTTTTCTTGAGGCGATCGATCTCCCGCTTCTCCGCCTCGCTGGGCTTCTTGCTCTTGCTTTGAGCCTCCCTCAGCAGAGCTTCATACTCGTGCTTGAAGATGGGATCGAACTCCTTGGGAATGTTCATGAACCACGTAGCGCTGAGGCGGCCGGTGCGAGTGCCTGCAGACCTCTTACCGTCAGCGCTACGTGTCTGGTTCCACGAGGTGTAGATGTAGCCGTTGGACTTCGTGGCCATGGTGAGCCACGATGACATGTAGGTGTTGAGGCAGGTCTTGAGCTGGGAGCGATACTGCAAAGCCCCAGCCAGTGTCTTGTCCGTGACCGCCTCGGTAAGGGACTCCATCTCAGATGACCACTTACCTTTGTCGGTCTTCTCCAGCTTGGAGACGTCTACCTTCTTGACGTTGATCAGAGCCTCGACGATCACCTCGCCGTTGTTCAGCTTAGCAGTGAGGTCCAGTCGCAGTTGCTTGCGGATCCACACATCGAGCTTCTCCATCACCGTGGTATAGAGCTTCACATCAGCACGGAGTCGCTTGAGGTCCACGCGCAGCCCCTGCTGCTCCATCTTGAGGATGATGGGCATCAGCTCGCGCTCTCGGTCATAAGCCTGAAGCATCCCGCGCCGCTTGAGATCAACGTAGAGCTTCTTCGCGAGCTTCTCGGTGCGAATGACATCACCGTCGGCATACCTCCCAACGAGATCACCTGGGGCCAGACTGATCCAGGCCGCCCAGAAGCGAGGTTCACCGCTGTCGGATGGCTTGGCCTGAGGTGACTCAGAGAGCTTCACATCAGCGGGGAGCCACCCGGTGTCGCGCAGGTGTTGCTGGTTCTCTATGAGCCAGTCCTTCACGGCATCACGTTCCTCAGGCGGCATGTTGAGGATGCGCTCGGCTGCGGGCTTCAACTGGAAGTTGGTAGCATGCGGGTGGTCCAAGAAGAGCATGAACATCGTGTCATGCAGGCGATCCCACGGCAGCTCGGGGAGCCCGAGGTGAACCATAGCGTCCTCATAGTCGAACTTGGCGTTGTGGAAGACGATGGGTAGCTTGCTGTCCCAAACCTTCTTCAGGGCGGCCTTCCCTTGGCTCAGAGTGCAGTTGTTCTTGGTGGGGTGACCCCAAGCGTAGTAGTGACAGGAGCGCTCGGTTGAAAGCTTGATGCTCACGCCCACGGGCTCGGGTGGGTAGTTGGGTCGCAGCCTGATCGGTTTGGACTCGAAGTCCACGGTCCAGAAGTCTTTCATCGCGGAGCCTCATGCGAGAAGGCCGGGGTTGGTTAGACCCCGGCCCACGAGTTGACGGATCAGTAGCGGCTGCGGCTGGCAGGCTTTTTCACAGGAGCCTTTGCAGGAGTCTTTGCGCTCTTGTCGCCTTTGCCACCTTTGTCGCTCTTACCGCGAGTGGGCTTCTTGGTGCCATCATCCACGAGCTGTGTGTAGGGGAAGAGGATGGCGACCTCGGCCTCGCTGCGACGCTCGATGAGGGTCTTGCCGAGAGCTGCGGGAGCGTTGTCGATGCACTCGTAATTCACCGTAAACTGGTTGTCACCGCCGGGGGTGACGAACACGCGACTGAACACGGCGTAGAGGGGCCGCTTGACGGTGGCACCAACCTGCTTCTGGTAGTCACCGAAGATCTTTGAGGAGGTTACGGGTGTCTTGAGGTAGGCGATGCTCGCCGTCTGGTAGTGGTCAGTGTCACCGGTGTTGACGACAAACTTTCCCTTCTTGGTGGAACCAGCGACGGGGATGAGCGCCAAACGGCGACGATTGCTGCAGGCCTTCCCGCGGCCACTCTTCGAGGTGCCGAACTGGTTCATCGGGCAGGAGGCGCAGTCGGTATGCACCGGCCTGAGCACACTCTTGTGAGGGGCCATGCCGCCGTCAGCGGTGTTCTCCTCCATGCAGTCGACTCCTGAGACCTTCTTGGTGGTGGGGTCAAAGCGACCGTAGGCAAAGCAGCGGGGCGCACCCGGGTTATCGGAGTCGTAGTCATCCTCGTAGTAGACGTTCTCGAAGATGTTGTCGAGGATGACACAGTGCAGCTCGTTGTTCGGCATGACCTCGCCGTTGAAGGTCATGATGCCACTTTTGAGACCAATGAACTGACCACCTCCCGTGAGGGACTCCTGTGCGACCGCGACCGCGGCGTCGTTCTCGAGCTGCTTCTCCCACGATGCCATCGCGGTGGTGCCGCGAGTGCGGACACTGGTCTCGGCCTTTTCGTTCTTGCGAACCATGTGGTTCTCCTTCGGAATGGTGAAGCTACTTCACCTTGTTGAGATGGACCTTGATGTTGTTGAACACGCCCACGCCAGGGATGGACTTCTTGGCATCCCAGCGGAGACGCACGGCAGCGGTAGAGAGCTTCGGCTTCTGCAGCAGATCGGTCTCGCCAGTCTTCTCGACGTGCTTCATAAGCTTCTTCTCGTCGATGATGATGGGCACCGGATCGACCTCGATGGTCGCCCTGGCCACGGACCCGGCGACGCCGGTGGCGTCGTCCTTGGGCAGCTTGGCGACAAGCAGGTCTTCGAGAATCCGCTCGCGCTTCTTGAGCTCGGCGATCTTCGGCTCGAACTCCCGCTGCATGGTGAGTCGCTCTTGACGGATCTCATACAGCTGATCCGCCACGGTGGCGAGCTTCTTGGGTGGTGTGAACTTCGATTCCTTCTTGGATGTGGCAGAGGTGGTCTTGGTGGTCGCCATCGTCATCCCTACTGCAGCGTGATGAAGCCGAGCTGTTCGGCCTCGCGCACGTAGGCGAGTGGGACGTTGATCAGCCCACCATCAGAGGCGCGCTTCACCGTCTTCTTGAGGGCATCGGCTACGGTGGCGCTGCTCATGACGAGCTGGAAGAGCTTGTGACGAACAGAGCCTTCTCGGATGCCACTGAGATCAGCCTTCGCGTTGACCTTGATCTTCTTGTCAGCAATGTCTCCACCACGCTTACGATCAGTGCTCTTCGCGGGAGCCTTCGCGGGAGCCTTCGCGGGAGCCTTCGCAGGAGTCTTCGCGGGAGCCTTCGCAGGAGTCTTCGCAGGAGCCTTCGCGGGAGTGGTGGACTTCTTGCTGGTGGAGGTCTGGGTCTGGGCCACGGTGGTTTCTCCTTCATGAGAGTTGGTGGCGGTGGGAAGGTGTGACGGTTCAGAGCCGGTGAGTGAGCGACCTACTTTGAGATCGCTGCCATGAGGGGTGGCTCGAACCTCAGCGGTTGCAAAAGGGAGATCGTTGGGATCTGTGGTATCAGGTTTGGAGTTCTTGGTGTTGCGTGTCAGCTGAACGGTCTTCTTTTCTCCCTTGGCGGGGTCAGGTTGGGGCGGTTCCTGGACCTTCCTTAGCCTAGAAGCTGCCTTAGGGGTATCCCGCTGATCAGCCTGGGTAGGTTCAGGGCCGGGCTTGCTGGGTGCCTTCTTACCTGGTTTGGGCGATGGTGTGGGCTTCTCCTCCCTGGGCTTGGTGGCTGTCTTGGTGGCAGGTGGTTGGCTGACCTGAGCGGGTTCAGGATCAGGCTCCTTCGATGCCTTCTTGCCTGGTTTGGGTGATGGTGTGGACTTGGTGAGGTTCTCGGTGGCGGCCTCCTTGTCAGCTGGGTTGAGGATGTCGTTGAACACATGCTTGGCGGCAGGGGTGATGGTCACGCCAAGGCTGGTGAGCCCCATCCACTTCTCGATGAGATCTTTCACCGACGTGGACGTGACCTCAGGCTCGTAGATGGAGTTGAACTTTGCGATGGGCAACTGGTCCACATCGACCTTTCGCTTCTTGCCGTCCTTCTGCAGCGAGACGAAGATGGTGTGCTTGGTAGTCTCCGTGACTCGGAGCACCACATGTTTGCTTCTGTCAAAGCAGATGTCAGCCACGGATGGCCTCCTGTTGAATGAAGTGGTTGAGGGTGGTAGTCATTGCGATCGTGGTCTTTACTTGATGCCTCCTGCGAGGACTAGTGCGTAGTCGAGGGCGCGGGTCTTCTCCCTGCTGGCACTGCCAAAGATGATCGCGTTGGTTCGGTCATCCGTGCCACGCACTGTGCTGTGCCAGTCGGCCCACTCGGTGTAGGCTTGGACCAGTCCATAGAGGCTGCCCACGCGGCCTTTAATGTCCGTGCCCTTGCCGGTGACCATCAGCTCCTCGAACTTCGCTCGCTTGTTCAGCATGATGGAGCGGCTGCGTCCCTCCTCGTGCTTGCTTGGGTCACCGAACATCTCGATCTCAAAGGCCTTCACCAGCTCATCGGTGATCGGGAACTTCGTGAGGTAGGTCATCGCCTCCCTGAAGGACTGCTGTTGCTTCTCGTAGCCGCGCATGATCTCGGCTGCCATCGCGAGACGCTGTTGCACGTTGCGAGTGTGACGGATCTTGATGAAGGCCGCGGACCCACGCGTGGCCGCGTGCAGGGTATTCTGACAGACGACCGTGATGCTGGTTGCTCGCGCCTCGTTCGAGGAGCTGCCATCGTAGCTGGTGCTGAAAAGGACGTACTGCTCGATGGGGTCGCCCTTGACGGCCTCGAAGATGTGGTCAGGCGTGTGCGCCAGCAGCCAGATCTTCTCGCCATCACCGAGAGCGCCCACCGTCTTGTAAAGCAGCTTGCCCCTCTCACTGACGCTGTCCATGAAGGTGAAGGCGTCAGCTGGCTGCACGATCTCGTAGCCATCGCCAACCACGCCCACCGCCTTGTTGGTGTCGCTGATGATCACGGCTTGCTTGCCGTCGATCTTCGCTCCGCTCTTCAGGAAGATGTCTTCCTTGCGGTAGGTGAACGGGAAGGCCTTCATCGCCTCGTGAGCGTGGAAGCTGTCGGGGCATGCGGTGCCGAGACCGTGCCACGGCGTCGCGCCGGAGTAGAGCAGCGCGTGTTGCCCATCCTGGTTCTTCTTGAGGTTGTGAGCCATGATGATTCTCCTTGTGATGGTGGAGGTTAATAAGAGATCTCGTCAATGGAGATGACGTCTCCAGTGCGAGGTGAGCGTGAGAGGATGGTGAAGGTGACGCGGCCTGGACGACCGAGGATCGAGTACTCGTCATCCTGATGCTCACGGCGGAACTTGCGGATGACGCGCCCGATGAAGCGATGCTGCTTCTTACTTTGCCGACAACATCGGCGACAGTCGCACCATCTACTATGGTTGTTGCTCACGGCTGCCTCCCGGAGTAGACTCGCGTGGTGAACACGGGGCAGTCCAGGTCAAACACCTGCACGTCGGGGTGGCGACACAGCCAAAGCAGCAGCTGCATCGCGGCGGACCAGTTTCTGAACTCGCGTCGCATCACAAGTCCTCCCTGAAGCCCTTGAACACCGGGAACCGCGGCCTGTCTTTCGAGCCGGTGGGGAAGAACTTGTAGGTGATCAGCCGTCCCTTCAAGCGGTTGCGCAGCTGCCAGAACTCCACACGCTGCTCACGAGTGAAGCCGGTGCCGATCTCGAACTCCGCCTTCGTCTTCAGGTCACGCGCGACGAGGGCGCCGAGCACCCCGCCGAGTACCTTACCGGCGGCATGGGATGTGCGTTTGCCGTCGGCTCCCTTCTCGTTGTGGTTGTGCCTGAGCTCCACGGAGTCGAGAATGATGGCCTCACTCTCCTCGAACCGCTTCAGCTTGAGCAGCCAGCCCTCCTTCTCGGTGGACCGCCCGTGCTTGTAAGGCCCGATAGGATCACGGAGCATCACACCCTCGTAGCCCTTCGTGAGGCAGACCTCCTCATAGCGGAGGAGCTCCTCGAGTGTCTTGATGGTGAGGTGTGGGACCACCTTGATGTTCGCGAAGTCGCGGTCGGTGATCATCTCCCTGGCTTCACGGAGCCGCTCGTTGAACGGGAGGGTGGTGTCGTGGGCCCAGCAGTCGAATACGTGGTAGGTCACGTCGGGCTTCCCATCTTCGCTCATCACCCCACTGCTCGTGTCCCGGTAGCAGCTCGGTGAGGTGGGGTCACCCACGATCAGCTCACCGTCGAGGCCAGCGAGGCCGGGCCGGCCGAAGAGCTTCTGAACGTGCTGGTTGCGGATGGGCTTCCCATTGCGCGAGAGAAGGGTGCCAGCGTTGTCTACGGTGGCGCGGATGCCGTCGAGCTTGGGTGAGGCGAGCAGCGGGAAGCGCAGCTGCTCGAGGTTGGTTGCCTTGCCGGCGAGCATGAGGTCGATCATCACATCTCCTGTTGAGAGTAGGAAGCGAGACAGCCGTCTTTGCGGAGCAGCTCAACGAGTCGGATGGCAGCACCTTCGGTCTCGACTCGCACGGAGTCTTTCATCTTCTCCATCTCGTCAAAGGTGAGTGGGGCGCCACCACGAAGCTGCATGGCGAGGTCGAGGTGAGCTTGCTTGACATAGCGCACGGTGAACATGGTTACCTCATGCTCTGGTAGGAGACGTAGCTCTTGGTGATCTTGAAGGTGACGCGGTAACCACGGATGGTGGTGTGGAACATGAAGGGCTTACGGCAGGTGCCGATCACCGTGAAGGCGGGGTCAACGAGCCTGAGCCTCCCTTGCACGACGGTCACGTAGTCCTCGATGGGCTCATAACCGGCCTCGTCCAACCAGCGCTGGTAGAGGGAAGCGAAGTCGTCGCCGAAGCGCTCGAGGACTCGCTCGCACGTGAGCCTGAGATCCTCGGTCGTGAACTCAGGAGCCTGCCCGTTGAGCAGGTTGATCTCCTTGCGCACCTGGAAGGTAGGTAGCATCTCGCTCATCACTTCACCTCGTAGAGCTTCAGGAAGGTGATCGCGGAGTCAGCTGAGATCTTGTAGCGTTTGCCGTCGGTGCAGCTGACGAGAATGGGGTAGGTGCGATTGAGTGGCTTGCAGCCAATGATGGTGTAGACCTGACCAGCACGAAGATACTTGCGGCCGAGGTCCTTGGGTTTGAGACCGTAGAGTGTTGCGTAGCATTTGAAGTCCTCGGCTTCCTTGTGGATGACCTCACCGCCCTCAGTGAGGGTGGAAACGTGAAGCTTGAACTCCGCGGTGTGCGACTCATACTTCACGTTGCCAGCGTGAAACACGAGACCGTACTTGTTGCTGACGATTTTCAGAGCCGCATCGATCTCGGCTCGCAGCTGTGAGAACTGATCCTTTTCAAAGCGCGTGATGTGTGACATGCTGCCTCCTTGTGGTGTTGGTGGCGCCCTGGTGATCCACGGCGGGGCGGGCGGTGCCGCCGTGGTTGAGCTGATCAGCTCAGTGGAGGAGAGCGTGTAGCGTCCTGTCAGGAGCCGCTCCCCTCGTCTCAGCTGATTGAGTAGCTAGGCCGCTTTGTAGTGCGTCGGCCGCATGGGTCATCACCTCCTCTCGTGAGCCGCCTTACTGGGGCGGCTCGGTCTCGCGCGACACGTGGTCAACCCTGATGCCCTGTGAGGAACTTCAGCCGCGTGTTGCGCAAGGGCTTCTGTTAGATGCTTAGTCCTCCGCATCAAAGAAGAGGTTGATGCCAAGCTTCTTGGCGTAGTGCTTCACGAAGGAGAGATCGAACCTGAGCACTTGACTGATCGCCTTGGCTCGGTAGTGCGCCATCCCATTGGCCACCGGGTCGGTGCCGCAGCCGCGGATGTCCTCGCCGTAGTAAGAGCTCTGATCGACCAGTCGTCTCTGCAGGTCTCGGTAGATGTAGACCGCCGCTTCCCACGGTGTGCGCTGTTTATCGGCGTCAGGGCTGATCATCGTGGTGAACCATTTGACCGCCTCGGCACGAACCTCCGACAAGAGGATGTCGTCCGCGACCCAGCTGATCGTGTTACTGAGGTAGCGGGCAGGGTCAGTGAGTCGCTCCCTGATCTCGTCGAGCTTGACGGTGGCTTGCTTCTCGATGTGATTGAAGTTCCAACTGACTTCCTCGTTGACCTTCGCGAGCAGCTCCTCGTGGGTGGGCTCGGGCTTCGGAATGATGGTAACGGGTGCGGACTGCTTGGCCATGGTAGGCTCCTTGTGATGGTGGAGGTTGGATGGACTACTTGATGATGGAGGAGAGAAGCACGTGACGGTTGGCCAGCTCGCGGATGAGCTGGGCACGAGAGATCTTCAGCTTGCACTCAGGAACGGTGCGGTGACCGTCTTCCTTGTTGCAGAGAAGGTCGATGAGACGATCGGTAGAGGCTTGCTTGACGAAGGCGTCGGTGGTCATGTTCATCCCTTCATCTTCTTTATCGAGCGGTTGATCGCGAACTTCACCAGGTTAAGATCACTTGCTTCCCACGTCTCTTTGATCGGGTGGGAGAACTCGCTGTTGAGAACCACTACCGCATCGTGCTTGGTCTTTGCGGCGATGTAGACGAGATGATCGTCTCCGACGCTGGCTTCGAACACCGGCCAGTTAACCAGTGCTGCGATGTAGCTCACTCGCATGAGGCGGGTGAAGTCAAAGGCATCTACATCATCAGTGAGATCGACGATGTAGAGGTCGTGAAGGATCGTGGTTACCATGTTGCTCTCCTTGTGGTGGTGGAGGTTGAAGCGCGCCTGGCTCATCGGCACCGCGGTGCGCGCTTGATGGTGCGGTGGACCGCCGAGCTTCACAGCTGAGCGGTTTCGCCTGGTCGTGGTAGCTCCGTCATCACGACGGGCCATTGTCTTGACTGGTCTCGGGTGCGTGTCTGCTCCACGCTGTCTTCTTCGGTGGGCCGCGCTAGGTCATCCACCTGAGATCTGCAACGCGGCCGGCACCGTGGTTCAACCAGCCACCCCTGTCACCGTGTTGCATCTGATCACTTGTCAAGCTTCTCAGGTTCCCTTCGCTTGGTCTCGCCCGTCCGGTGCTTCATCACCGAGGCCCTCAAGCGTTATCGGTTTCTCTGAGATCGGTGGGTTGCCCTCGAGCGCCCCGTGAACCCCCGGCTCACCAACCGGTCTACCAATATTGTATACCCTTCCAGACAAAAGTGCATCTTTTCTTTAACATCTAAGTGCTGATAGGTGTAACACTTAATTATTCTTCTTTAACAGAACAATGGGCTTAGAGCGAAGCCCAGGCCCATAGATTCTACTCGAAGTAACAATGAGCATCACGCGTTGGGATACCCGGTGCCACCGCAGTCGGGGCACGTCACCATCGCGACGACCCAGCCCCGCTGCTCCTTCACCTTTCCCTTGCCACCGCAGTTGGGGCAGGGACGATCAGCGGCCTCCTCGAGCGCGGTGTCGCACGCCTCCTTCAACTCGCGGAACTTCTCGGGATCACCACCTGAGTCGGGGTGATGGAGCAGCGCGAGCTTGCGGAAGGCCTCTTTGATCTCAGCTGGTGATGGCGCATCATTGAGACCGAGGAGTGCGGTTGCCTTGCTCATGGGATCATCCTCGTGAAGACGACTTCTCTCAACCACTTCGTCAGCTCACTCCAGTCGCGGCCGCGGATGTCGTCATGGGTGATGGTGATGCTTTGAATGCGAGTGCCGCCGAGCTGCTGAAGTGGTCGAACGTCTTTGATGTCAGTGGTAGGTCCGCTGAGAACAACGAGTCTCATCCCTTCCTCTCCTTCTCATCTCGTGAGAGCTGCGTCTTGTCGACGCCGTGGCGGTTGTCAAAGCTCTTCATCGGCTCGACCTGAACCCGGGTGAACGTGGCCTCGCCATAGCGGTTGCGTCCCGTGGTGGTCTCTCCCTTCTTCACCGCGAAGCCCGCGGCGCGCCACTCGTCATACGTCAGTGCCTTCATCGCGATCTCCTCAGAGGCAGGTGACCGCGAGCCAGGTCATGAGCGTCAACCATGCGATGATCACCGCGAGGCCGACACGCGGGTCACGGTCCCGAGTCAGGAACTCCATCAGGCGATCCATCTCAGTCCTCCGTCAAGTCGCGGTCAAGCTCGCGTTCGACCTTATTAATGCCAGCGGTGGTGTGGGGTAACAGGTCGTCTCCCTCAGCGAGATGCTTTGGTAGCAGCACCGCGTCCACCGTCATGCGAAGAGGCAGCAAGGCTAGGGCGGGGAAGATGCGAGCGAAACTCATTGCTTCACCTCCTTCAAGGGTCTGCCGCAGCGCGGGCAGAAAGCCATTTGGTTGTGCTCAGGGCCACTCTCGGTGAGGCACCACTTGATCCCGCAGGTGCCATTCCAGGAGCGGTCATCTGAATTGAACGTCCAGGCACACTCGGTAAACCTCTTGGTGATCTCAAGGTTGATGTCATCAGCGATCTGTCCAACGTGGTAGGTCATGCGGCTCAGATCCTCGCCCGTGGTTTCACGTAACAGCACTTCCGGGTTAAACACGCTCTCCCACACGCGCATGAAGATCATGGTGTACGCACCGCGGTCGGGAGTCATGACGTTGCCTCTCTCATTCGGATGTGGTGAGCCACCGCCTCACAGAGCTCACGCTCGGCCTGGGTGGTGATCTTCGTCGTGGGGCGCAGCAGGTGCTGCTCCTCGGTGAAGTTGAGCGGTCGCTTGGTGTGCCACCACCTGAGCGCCGCGTTGATGACCTCCTGCTCGTCAGCTCGCACGTGAGCCTCCTGAAAGAGCGGCGGCAGCCCGAAGACCACCGCCGCGTTGATCACTACTTGACGTCAAAGATACCCGGGGCGACTCGCACCAGCTCGCGCTGAATGAGGTTCGCGACCCTTCGCATGTCAGGGTGGGCTGCCGCTGAGGTGCGTAGCTCGATGAAGTGAGCCCACTCGCGGAAGTTCGCGGTCATCGCGATCTCGGTGAAGAGACAGGTGGGCAGCACGCTGCGAGCGGTCTGCGGTGAGGCACCCTGAGCCAGTAGCTGCAGGTAAGATCGCTCAGCCTCTTCACAACACCCGAGCCAGATGTCATCAGCCCGGGTATCAACCATGATGTCGACTGGTCGCACCACCGAGATCTCACCGTCAAACTTGTCCTTCGAGTAGTTGCAGTAGCGGGTGCTGGTCTGCGAGTAGGAAGCTAGGCGGTGACGTACCAGCTCATGCGTGACGCCGCGGTCGGTGCCGATGATAAAGCTCGCTACCGCGTGCTCCAGAACCGACAGATGACCGCGGCGCTTCAGCATGGCGATGAAGCTCACCGCCGAGCCCTCCGTGATCGCGTCTTCACTCTTGTAGCACAGGCGCCCACAGAGCTCGATGAGCTCGGCCGCGTTGGGTGTGACCTGTACCAGCTTCACGTAGGGCCCGACGATCTTCATCATACCTCCTTCGGAGTGAGGCTGCTCACCAGCTTGTTCGCATACCACTGCAGCTTACGGGCGTCCTCGAGCGCGTCGCCCTTCTTGCCGCAACGGAAGGCGTAGCCGGTGATGGTAGCGATCAGGTGAGCCTGGAAGCCGGTGAGCGGGCTATCACCCACCGCGGCTTCCTGACAGTCGACGCACTCCAGGCCGTTGGCGCCCTTGTAGTGGGAGGGGTGGTTCACTGCGTCGTGGCTCGCACCGCGAATGACCGTGGTGCCCACCACGGCGTCGTCAGGAGCGAGATCACTGATGTGAACATCCATCCCTGACCTAAGCTGACGATGCGTCTCCTCCAGCAGCTCGGGAGCCTTGCTGCGGAGCAGCTCCACCGCCTCGAGGATGGCGCGCTTGCCACCGCCACGAGACCGTTGATGAACCACCTTGACTTGCTTGCGAGGTGCCATCGCTCACCTCTTCTTCGCGGGCTTCTTGGCCGGAGCCTTCTTGGCGGGGGCCTTCGCCGCGGCGCGGTCCTTGTCGGCCTGGTGCTTGGGGTCACGCTGACGGGGCGCGTCCTTCGCTGGCGTCTGCTTGGCCGCCTTCTTGGCCTCGCGCTCCTGCTTCTTGGCCGCCTTGTCGATCTCCTGCAGCTCCTCAGGCATCTCGAACTCGAGGTTGTCATCCACGGCCTCGAGGATACCGTTCAGAAACGCGAGCAACGTGGGCTTGCCACCGGCGAGCTCCACGGGTGTGATCTCCACATCCTTCTTCTTGACGTCCTCGCGCTCGTCAACCATGGCCTGGCGGAAGGCCCTCGCTTCCCCGCCCGTGCCTGCGAGACGCACGCAGCCGGCGGTCTTCACCATGTAGCACTTCATGTGGCTACTCCTTCTGATGTGGTTAATGGGTTACTCAGCAGCCTCGGCCTTGGGCTGGAGCTTGGCAAGCTTCTCCCCAGCCTTCGTCACGGCAGCCTCGGCCTTTTCAGCAGCCTTGCGGGCAACGGCCTCGGCCTTCTCGGCGGCCTTGTGAGCGGTGGTGGCTTCCTTGAGCTTCGCCTTGTCACCCTTGGCTTCAGCCTTCGTCACGGCGGAGGCGGTCTTCTCAGCGACCTTGCTGGCCTTCTCCGCCTCCTTGGTGGCAGCCTTGTGAGTCTTCTCCGCCTCCTTCAGGGCGAGCTTGGCGGCCTTGAGCTTCTCGGTGTTCTGAGCCATGTGAGGCTCCTTCATAGATGGCGCAGGCACACGGGCCCGCGCGGTTGAGCCAGCAGGTCACTGCCTGCTGGAGGGCATGAGACTGAGTGGGTGCTTCTCGGCGATGGCGAGAAGGTGATGTGTCTGGGCGAGGGCGTCGCTCACCGCGATGTGCTTCGCGCCCTCCTCACGTGGTGCCATCGGCACGTCCTGGAACAAGTTCTTCACGGTGCGGTAGCAGCGGTTGTTGTAGAACTTCCACGGTCGCTGCAGGTGGACCCGGTCATACGCGCCACCGAGGATCACGTTGTCGAAGTCGGAGCCGTTACCCCACACCCTCACCTTCTCGTGGCCCACCGTACACAGCTCGATGAAGTCATTGAGGAGGGTTAGCACCGCCGGCAGCTGCATCGCGCCCTGGGTAAGCAGCTCGGCGCGAGCCTCCTCCCGTTGCTGCAGCCACCAGTAGATCGTGCTCGCCTCCACGTGACCACCGAGCCGCATGCTTGAGGCCAGGTCTACCACCTTGTAGAAGGTGTCACCGATGAGCCGCCCCTGTAGGTCAAAGGCCACCGCACCGATCGCCACGATGGCTGCCTTTGGGCTGCTGCCCATCGTCTCGAGGTCAAGCATCACGTCACGCATGAGGTTCTCCTTCTTCTTTCTCCTCCTCAGGGAGGTAGGTAACGGTGTAAGGGAGCTTGGTGAAGACGACTCGCCGATCGCGGTCAACGAACCGCAGCCCATTGTCTACCTCAAACACGTTGGTGGCACCCTTCACGATGTCAACGTCACCGTTCGGGAGGTAAAGGTAGATGAGGGAGGGACTAGGCTCGAGGCGGGGCCAGCCGGTCTCCTCGTCGGTCACGGTGGTGGGTCCGATGAGCTTCTTCACAGGCCGTCCTCCCAGGGAGTAAGCTTCTCCACCATCGCGCTGAACCTGGAGAGCTTGGCGAGCAGCTCGTGGATCAGCAGCCGTCGGTTCGCGATCTCCCAGTCGGCGGTTCCCAGCCAGCCACGGGTGAACGGGATGCGCTCCTGCCACTCTGGCAGACGGCCTCGCCCGAATGTGAGCTTCACGTAAATGGGCAGGTCTCGGCGCATGAGCGAAGCCACGCGAGCCTCAAGGATGGTAGCGAGGTCTCGCAGCTGGGTGGTCTCGCCGTGAGTCGGCAGCACGACGCCGAGGTGCTCGAGGTCACTGACTGACTGACCGCGTGCGTTGAAGGACAGCAGGTAGTGCAGGCGCATGCTCGTCTCCTACTTGAGGGAGTTGATGTGCTTGGCCGCCGCGGCCGGTGTCGCCTTGAGCCACTTCTGAACGTTCCGCACGATGAAGTAGCGGTGCAGCCCCTTGTCGGTGCGGACTGGTGCCCCATCGCGGTAGAGGGGCACACCCGCGCGACGCAGCTCCCGGGCCAGCCCGTTCGCGGTGATCGTGCGCCCACTCACCGGGTCGTAGATCCGAAGCAACTCCGGCGAGGTGAAGAGGTCACCAACGATCTTCACCTTCCCGAGCTTCAGCACCGCCTCAGGGTCAGCCACGAGCTGGGAGACCCAGCTGCCGAGGTCGCTCTTCACGTCGCTGATCATGTTCTGCTTCGCCTGTGTGCTCATCGCCGGTGCGTTCGGATTGAAGTCACCGAGGTCGAGGTTCAGCAGGTGGTAGAACACCGCTGACGCGAGCTTCTTCTCCGGGTCGTGCAATGCCTTGTCCAGCTCCTTGTAGAACGCCTCCGGCAGTGGCCCGACCTGCACCTCCCAGATGAAGGAGCGTCGGTCATCGTTCTCCAAGAAGAACGCGTCCGGCTGGTTGGAGGTGAAGTAGTAGTTCACGCAGTCGGGGATCTTGAACTCAGGGATGTACTTGATGTTGATCTTCATCTCAAGCTGCGTGGTGAGCGTCTTCAGGATGTCCGCGTGCTTGCGGCTGTCGCTCCCGGTGATGTCGTCAGCGAGGATGAACTGCTTGTTCTCAGCCCACGCGGTGAAGCTGTTCTCCAGGTCCGTCTGCTTGATCTCCGTGAAGTTCTTGCCGTAGATCTGACCCATCACGTAACCCACCGCGCTCTTGCCGGTGCCCTGACGGATGCCATGCACGAGCACGTTCGTGAACAGCTTCTTGCCTGGGTGCTGCAGTGGGTAAGCGAGCCACCGCAGGAACCACAGCTTCTCCGCCGGCGCCGCGCCCGTGAACAGGTGGTCAAGCAGCTTCGTGAACAGGCTCACGTCGCCCTTCACCGGCTCACAACCCCACCCCGTCCACATGTTGAACGCCTGGCTGGTGGTGAGCTGAGGCTGGCCGGGCTCATAAGTTAGTCGCGAGGCCTCCGTGCGGAAGGGCCACCTCAACCACTCCGGCGCCGCCGGCACCAGCTTCAGCGACACGCTGCCGTCCGGTCGCATCTCCCGCTCCGCGGTGGTCACGTTCGAGAACGCGTGCTGCGTAAAGCTGGCTGGGCTGATCTTCTGGAAGGCGTCCCGCACCAGCACGAGGCCGGGGTCGCGGACATACAGCACCTTCTCGTTCAGACCCCACAGTGCGCGGGACAGCGTGAGCGGCTGAGCGTTGTCGTTGATCAGGTCTCGCAACGCCTCCTTCTTCTTGGTGAGCACGAAGAAGTCATCGAGACCGGTCTTCCCCTCCTCAGGCATGAGGTCAGGCAGCGGCACGAAGTGAGGCTCCGCACCTCGCTGGTAGAGGCGCTCTGCCAGCGCGTTCATCGCGGAGCACACGTGCTCATTTGTCCTGAAGTCGGAGTCGTAGATGATGAACACGGCTCGCTTGACCCAGTCCACCTCATCAAGCTCGGGGAGAAAGAGCGCGTTGAGCTTCGTGCTCATGTAGTTTCGCACCCCACCGAGACCGATGGTGGGGTAGCCTTCTTTGCAAGCCTTCGCGGCCTTGAGCTCGCCCTCGGTGATGATCAGTGGCTGTGTCACGTCCTTGACGATCTTCTTCCAGTCCACGTTGGTGGGGAAGTACGCGCACACGCCGGAGTCGGGAGGCTGCACGTAGCGGATGGGTCGCTTCGCCTGGGCCGAGAAGTCGCTCACCGCCTTCAGGTAGCGGAGCCGGTAGAACGCCGGCCACCTCGGGCGGGGCGTGAGCGGCTTCCCGGTGAGGGGGTGAAGGTAGTTGATGCGCAGGGATGGGACCGGCTTGAAGCACGTGTCGAGCTTGGCGGTCTGAGCCGCCTCCAGCACGTCAAGGTGCAGCAGCTTCAGGTCGGTCTCGGCCAGGCCAGATGACGTGAGCTTCTTGAGAGCGAGCTGCCTCGCCTCAGAGGTGGGTGAGCTGGCGGCCACGGATCACTCCGCTGACCGCAGTCTCGTGATCGTTACTAGCTCAGGCTCACCGCCGCTCTCCCGCTCGAAGCTCGTCACCCCGCGACCGGTGGCTAGACGCGACCGCAGTGTGGAGACCTTCCAGCCCAGCTCCGCTGCCATGCGGTCGACGCCCTGAATGGTGTAGGCGCCCTTCCCGCGGATCGCGATCTCGAAGGTCTGCTCGTCACGGTAGCGCTTCCAGTGTCCACCGCGGCCATCCCGCTTGAAGCGCTCCGCCTCCGCGTTGAGCGAATCGGCACGTGAGCACAGCTCAGCGCTCCGCGTCTTCGGCAGCTGAGCTAGCAGATCACCAACCAGCTTCTGGTAGCTGGTGAGCAGCTCGATAGGTTTGGACCTCAAGGTTCTCACGATCACCTCACTAGACAAGGGAACACGGCGGCGGTGCCTCAGGTGCCTGGTGCGAGGTGCGAGGTGCGAGGTGCGAGGTGCGAGCTACTTCGAGACCTTCAGTCTATACCCGTGAAAAATTGAAGTACAATTTTATTTTCAGCTGGAACCAGAGGCACCTCGCGGCGGGGTAAAACAGGAACTCGTTTCTAGGATATATTCCTGGTGAGTAGGGTAAAGCGGGCAATGAGAAGGCGAACTGTGAAACAGCGAGCTCCGAGCACCGAACTCTGAAGTGAATGGCGGCACTAGGTTTGATGCCCGTGGAGCTCCGAGCGTGTTTCTTTGTTTTCTGTTACACATCACTCCAAACACTTATCCTCTACTACTGTTAACAAGTATACATCTATCTATTTTCCTTTCTTCTTCTAACTTATTATTAAGAAAATAATATATAACAAAGAAACAGCTACTGCCCAAAGCTAGCACCAGCCCCAGTTTCAGAGGTTTCACATACCTGTTTCAGAAAGAAAATTGTGAAACATTCCACCTCCCTAGAGACGCGTGGAGGCCCGTGGATGCTAGGTCTACACCTGTTTCACATTCAAAACAATTGTTGGAGGAGAAGGCGTTGGCTGGCTGCCTACCCAATACGGGCATATATTTGTCCCACGTGGTTCCCTTTACACGCGAGTTCGCCGATGAAGACTTCTGCAGCGAAGACCCCGAAGCGCGGTGCGAAGACCGCCGCGAAGAGTGCTGCGCCCAAGGCGACGAAGCCCACCACGAAGAACGGGAGGCCACGCGGTCACCGCAAGAAGTTCGATGGCGATGACGCGAAGAAGGTGCTCGATGCGAACATGCAGCTGCGGCGCCTCCGCGACAACTCTGACGCGGCACGCTTCCGCAACGGCACCCACTCGACGCCTAAGACACTGCCTGAGCAGTATGAGGTCTTCTTCGCCCGTCTCGCTGAGTTCGCTAACGTCTCGAAGGCCTGTGTGGCAGCGAACCTCTCACGTGATCACGTGTACGACGTGCGCCGCGCCAACAAGGAGTTCGCCCGACGGTGGGACGAGGCCTTCGACATCGGCTACGATGCGATGGAGGAGGAGGCCCAGCGCCGCGCCTACGAGGGAGTTGACAAGCCGATCTACAAGAATGGGTTCCTCGTGGACGTCGTGAAGGAGACCAGCGACTCGCTGATGATGTTCCTGCTGAAGGGTCGCCGGCGGCGCGTGTTCGGTGACAAGCAGGAGATCAACGTCAACCGCAGCGATGCACCGTATGCGAAGATGACGGATGAAGAGATCGATGAGCTGATCAACACGCAGCTGCGGGGTGACGAGTGATCAGCGTCGCGCAGCTCCCACGCAATGAGAAGCTCGAGCTGCTCGCAAAGCTGGAGGAGAAGGCCAGGCGCAGCCTCATCGCCTTCACGAAGTACACGAAGCCATCATACAAGGTCGGCTGGTTCAATCGCCTGCTCGCCCGAGAGCTCGACCGCTTCCTCGCCGATGTGGTTGCCCTGAAGTGTCCGCGTCTGATCATCGAGGCACCGCCTCGTCACGGAAAGAGTGAACTGGCTTCGCGTCGCTTCCCTGCGTATGCCCTCGGCCGCTACCCTGACATGTCGATCATCGCGACGTCGTACTCGAGTGACCTAGCCTCGGCGATGAACCGCGATGTGCAACGCGTGATCGACTCCTTTGAGTATCACACGCTGTTCCCTGACACGACACTGTGGGGCAGCAACATCCGCACCATCGCTGACGGCTCCTACCTGCGCAACAGCGATGAGTTCGAGATCGTAGGCAAGCAAGGCCGCTACAAGAGCGCGGGTGTTGGTGCAGGCGTCACGGGTCGCGGTGGCCACGTGCTCATCATCGATGACCCGATCAAGGACGCGGCAGACGCTGCCTCTGACACGGTGCGCAAAGGCATCTGGGACTGGTTCACGTCCACGCTGTACTCACGTCAGGAACCTGGTGCAGGCATTCTGCTGATCATGACACGCTGGCATCTGGATGACCTCGCCGGCCGGCTCATCGCGAACATGGAGCATGGCGGTGAGCAGTGGAAGATCATTCGCTTCCCAGCCATTGCTGAGGAGGAAGAGTACGACGAGGACGGCACGCTGCTGCGGCACATTGGTGAGGCACTGCACCGTGCTCGCTATGACGAGGCCGCCCTAGAGCGCATCAAGGTCGGCACCGCGGATGAGGTGGGTGTGGGCTCGCGGGTGTGGACTGCGCTCTACCAGCAGCGCCCCGTGGCTGCCGAGGGCAACATCTTCCGTCGCGAGAACTGGCGCTTCCTGCGTCCACCGCAGCCGCTCGACGCGATGCCGTACAGTGCCCGCATGACTTACCTGCGCAGCCTCGGCATCAACGTCATCCAGCAGAGCTGGGACACGGCGCTCGGTGGCAAGAAGAAACACGACTACACCGCCTGCACCACGCTCGGCATCGCGCCGAACCGCTACTACGTGCTCGACGTGTGGCGTGGGCAGCTTGCGTTCCCTGACGCGCTGAAGCAGGTGGAGCTGCTCTATGACCAGTGGAAGCCAAACAAGGTCGTCGTGGAGGGTGGTGGGTCAGCGAGCGGCAAGGCCACGGTGCAGATGCTCAGTCGCAGCACTCGCATCCCATTCAAGGAGGTGCCTACCACGACGGACAAGGTGTTCCGCGCTGACACCATCAGCCCCACGCACGAGGCTGGTCTGATCACGATCATCGAGGGTGGTGCGTGGCAGGCCACGTTCATTGACCAGTGCGCGAACTTTCCGAGCATCAAGCACGATGACGATGTGGACTCCTTCATCATCGGGATGGAGGCCGCGACCAAGACTTCTCGCATGCAGATCTCCGACGAGCTTCTCGCCAGGTTAGGGTGACCACGTGTTCAACTTCTCGCGCCTCCTCCATCGCAAGTCGATCCCGGTGCTGCCACCAACACCCGAGGAGCTGTTGCAGGCAAAGCGTGACAAGTTCAAGGAGGGTGTGCGCCGCGCCTGTGAGATCTACAGCACTGAGCTCGGCAGTGGTGGCCTCATCTACCCACGCTTCCCGCTTGAGCCTTACCTGCCGCCGAAGGGCGTATGCCCGCCCGAGAGCGTGCTCGCGATGGACTCGTCCTGGCACAACATGGCGCAGGACTCCAACATCGGGTCCGTGCTCACCACGATGACCGGCATCACCGCGTCGGTGCTTGATGGGATGGGCTTCCCTGGCTTCCCCTACCTGATCGAGCTGACGCAGCTCACTGAGTATCGTGACATGTCTGAGCGCACCGCAGCGGAGATGGTCCGCAAGTGGGTGAAGTTCCGCAGCGTGAGCAGGCAGGACAAGACGAAGGTGATCGCCGTCATCGAGAAGGAGCTGCGTCGCCACAACGTGCGTGAGCTCTTCCGGCAGTGCGCGACGATAGAAGGCTTCATGGGACGCGCGATGCTGTTCCCAAACTTCGGCGACGTGGCTGGCCCAGAGCTTGAGACGCCACTCCTGCGGAACCAGTTCAAGGTGCGACGAGACACGCTGCGTGGGTTCAAGCTGGTGGAACCGATCACAACATACCCCGCATCTTACAACGCGAGCAACGCCCTCGCCGCTGACTACTACGTGCCGAGCGCGTGGTTCGTGTACGGCCAGAAGGTCCACGCAAGTCGCCTGCTGACATTCATCTCGCGCCCATTGCCGGACCTGCTCAAGCCAGTGTACAACTTCTCGGGCATCAGCCTCAGTCAGCTCGCGCAGCCCTACGTGGACTACTGGTTCGGCACCCGTGACAGCGTGGGCAAGCTGCTGCGGAACTTCTCCATCAATGCTCTCGGCACCGACCTCGACGTGCTGCTCTCGCCTTCTGGCGACGAGCTCCTTCGCCGCTCGCAGCTCTTCACGAAGATCCGCGACAACCAGGGCCTCGTGCTCTACAACAAGAACACCGAGGAGATCGTTCAGCACAACGTGCCGCTCAGCGGCCTCGACAAGCTGCAGGCCCAGGCGCAGGAGCACATGGCTGCGGTGGCCAAGACGCCCCTGGTCATCCTGCTCGGCATCACGCCCACCGGTCTCAACGCGACGGCTGAGGGCGATCTGCGCGTCTACTATGACTACGTCTCCGACCAGCAGGAGGTGATGTTCCGCCACAACCTGCAGGTGGTCATCGAGCTGATCATGCTCGACCAGCTTGGCTATGTGGACGAGGACATCACGTTCGACTTCGTGTCGCTCTTCCAGCCAACCGGCAAGGAACTCGCCATGATGCGCAAGAGCGACGGCGACCTCGCCGCTGAACTCATCCAGGTCGGAGTCCTCAGTCCTGAGGAGGTTCGCACGAAGCTGGCAAGCGACCCGGACTCGGGCTACGACAATCTCGATGCAGCCGACGTGCCCACTGCCCCACCACTCTCGCTGGGCAAGCCCAAGGTTGGCGGCTCAGGGGAGCAGGACAGCATCACCGCCACTGAGAACGCGCCTGACGCGAAGGATGGGTTCGCTGCCTCTGCTCTCGACGCGATGCGTGGCGCTCGCCGGGTGGCGCTCGATAGCGGAGGCTTCCGCGGCAACCAGTTCCTCGGTGGCTTCGCTGAGGGCGACGACCCGATGACGGTTGCCATGCGTCACAGCATGAATGCCACGAAAGCATCTCAGAAGGCCAGACAGCTAGGGACAGCAGCTTCGCACAAGGCGGCCACCACCGCTCACCGCCGTGCCGGGGAGGCACATCAGCGCGCTCTGTCCCTGGCCCCTAACTCACCGCAGAAGCATGTGCATGAGACCTATGTGGACGCGCACAACGCAGCAGCTGCTAATCACGTCGCTGCCACCATGGGAGGTTTCAAGTGATTCGCTATCGCTTCACATTCCTCACTCTCCGGCTAGTCGCTGGAGACGGCATCTACGGAGTGCGCCGATGAAGCTCCGAGCTCAGGGCCGCAAGCCTGTGGTGGTCGCGCCCGTCAGGGCGAGCGCTGCTGTGGCTGCTGCCTACCGAGCTCAGCTGCAGAGACTGATCGAGGCCATGCACCTGGCCACAGTCCATGCCCTGAAGACTGCGTGGAGCAGCGCAAAGCTGCCGCTGACCGACGTGATCAGCGACGCCGGCCCTGAGGCGATCCTGACGAAGGCGATGAAGAAGCTCGCCCGCCAGTGGCAGCGGAACTTTAGCGACGCCTCAAAGCAGGCTGCCAAGACCTTCGCTGACAAGAGCCTTCGCCACCAGGATGTCGCCTTCAGGAAGGCGCTCAGCGACAAGGGCTGGGCGGTGAAGTTCCAGACCACGCCAAGCGTCGAGGATGCGCTCGACGACATCGTGGCTGAGAACGTTGACCTCATCCGCAGCATCCCAGAGAAGTACTTCGAGGACATCCGTGAGCAGGTGCTGGAAAGCGTGCGGGCTGGCCGCTCGATGAGCAAGCTGACCGAGCACCTCGAGCACGTGTACGGCGTCACCCATCGTCGTGCTGCGCTCATCGCTCGCGACCAGAACAACAAGGCCACCGCGCTGATCCACCGCATCCGTCAGAAGGACGTGGGCATCACGAAGGCGAAGTGGATCCACACCGCCGCGTCTGTGCATCCTCGTGAGGAGCACATTGCGTGGGACGGTGAGCTCTACGACATCAGCACCGGGATGTATTCGGAGGAGGATGGTGAATACGTCTGGCCGGGTACACCCATAAACTGCGGTTGCACGAGCATGAGCGTCATCCCTGGTCTTGAGGACGATGACGAAACTTCAACCACTGATGACGAGGAGGGAGCAGCGTGAAGCCCCATCTCCACACTACCGCGTTCGACAAGCAGTCAGCTCGCACCGTAGACGAGCAGGGCTTCCTGCACGTGGCCGACTGCAACATCAGCAAGGCCACCGTGAACCCCTACTGGGGCGCAGAGATCCCCGACTACCAGCAGCTCGGCCTCGACCCGCAGAAGACCTACTACCTCTTCCGCGATCCCAAGGAGCTGGCGAAGGCGGCCGACACGTTCAACAATCTGCCTCTGATGGACAACCACGTGGAGGTCTCCGCGTTTGACCTGGAGAACCCTGACATCGCGAGCCGCGTGGTGGGCTCCACGGGCACAGACGCGAAGTTCCAGGATCCCTACCTGGTGAACGACCTCGTCGTGTGGAAGGCTAGTGCCATCCAGGGCGTGATGACGAAGGAGCAGACACAGCTCTCCTGTGCCTACCGCTACGACCTGGACATGACGCCCGGCACCTACCAGGGGCAGCACTACGACGGCCGGATGATGAACATCCGTGGAAACCACGTCGCGCTGGTTGACGAGGGCAGGGCGGGCCCGGACGTCACCGTGAAGGACCGGAAGTCACAGAGCCTGGCCGAGCGCGTGCGTGCTGCGATGGCGAAGGACGACGGCATTGGCAAGATCAAGCAGGTGCTCTCGAAGGGCGGAGCGAAGGACGCCGACCCCGATCTCATTGACGGACTGATCGATCAGCTCACCCAGCTGAAGGCCACGATCACCGAGAAGCTGAAGCCCAGCGCGAGCGACGCCGACGGAAAGGTGCTCGACGACTGCACCTCTGCTATTGACCTCGCCGTGCATCACCTTCTGGACTTCAAGGAGGACGCTGACGAGGCAAGCAAGGATGTGATGTCGAAGGATGCGAACCCCGATGGCGTCAACCAGTACACGGGCGGTCTCAGTGCGAAAGCTGCAGAGCATACTGCGAAGGCAGCGGGCCACGAGAAACGGGTCTCTGAGCTGACGCAGAAAGCTCGCACCGGGGGCATCTCAAAGGAGGAGTTGGGGAAGCTCAACGCTCACCGCGCTGCCGCCTCCGCTCACCGTGAGGCTGCTGGGAACTACAGGTATGCGGCGAATAATCCGAAGGAAGGCAAAGGACAATCTGAACAGCAGCACTATCTGAAGGGCTGGAGCGAGGCTGCTAACCGTGCTAGCAAGATGGCCGGGGACTCCTCCATCGCCACCGACAAGATCGCTCACGTGCCAGGCCACAAGGACTCCAGTGGCAAAGCTGCTCCGTGGGTCATCAAGAGCGAGACCACCGGCAAGGTGCTCTGGAGCGGTGCCAGCAAGGCCGATGCGGTGAAGAACCTCGCTCGCATCGAGGGCCACAAGCAGCACGCCAATGACCGAAAGGAGAGAAACATGAGCGGCATCAACACCGACGTGAGCCCATACGCGAAGGTTCGCGGAGCATTCGCGAAGGACATCGCCGAGCGCAAGGATGTCAGCAAGCAGGCTGGCATAACCCAGCATGGCAACGTTGAGTTCGCTGACCCGAAGAACAAGAAGTACCCGATCGACACCCCGGAGCACGTGAGGGCAGCCCTCAGCTACTGGGGACGCGCCAAGAACCGCAACGAGTACTCAAAGGAGGATCAGGACACGATCACGAAGCGCATCACCGCCGCTGCGAAGCGGATGAAGATCGGCGAGTACGCCGAGAGCAAGTAACACCAACCACCCACCAAGGAGGCCCACCATGGCCCGAAAGATCACCAAGCTGGGGCACACCGTTAAGGGTGCTCTCGCTGCGCACCTCGCTCCGCGCCTCGCAGCTGATGCTGCGTTCAAGCCCGGCGAGCTCGACGCTCTGCTCCGCAGCGTCAAGCCCGGACCCTTCAAGGAGCAGATCCCTCTCATCTCCGACGCGGTCGCGAAGCAGTTCAAGGATCGCCTCGCCAAGGACGCTGACATCAGCGATCTCGCCGAGCTGCTCGAGGCCCTGGGTGGGTCTGAGGAGCCTGATGACGATGACGAAGAGGGCGAGGACAAGTTCCCCGCCAAGGCCAAGGACGACGATGATGACGCTGACATGGGCGTCGGCACGGATGACGACGACGACCTGGGCGCTGAGAACCCTGGCGTGAAGCTCATGAAGATGCTCGGCGGGTACAACATCCCGTCGGCCGACCTCGAGACCATCAACGGCCTCGTCACCGCGCTTGGCAAGGGCAGCGCGAAGGCAGAAGGCCAGGACGCTGACAAGAAGGCCAAGGACACTGACAAGAAGGCCAAGGACACTGACAAGAAGGCCAAGGACAACGACAAGGATCAGAATGGTGCGCCGATGAAGGATGTTCCTGTGACCAAGCCTGCGATGGATGCGGCCCTCGCTGAGCACGGCAGCGCAGTGCGCAAGCAGATCGCTGCCCTCTACGACGCCGCGAATGAGGTCCGCCCCTACATCGGCGAGGTCAACGTGCTGAGCTTCGACTCTGCCGAGAACCTCTACAAGCTGGCCCTGGACTCCCACCAGATCAACACCAAGGGCGTTCACCCCAGTGCCTACCGCAGCCTCCTGCCGCTCATTGACGCGCAGCGCACCATCGCCACCGGTCGCCCGGCTGAGATGGCCGCTGATGCCGCGTCGCTCAAGAGCTTCGAGGAAACCTACACCCACATCCCTGGCCGAGCCTAAGGAGGCAACGTGTTTCAGAACCAGGTCAACATCCAGCCCGCAATCGGAGTCGTCGGCGGCATCGCCTCGATGAATCCCCTCGCCACGGTGGACGCCGGCATCGGTGGTCTCACCGCTGGCTCCAACGGAGTCGCCGTCGGGCGCTTCGCGTGGAACACCTACGCCACCGCCGGTGGCCCCGGCGTCGCGTCCAACAACGCTGGTGGCGTGCCCCGCGTTCCCGATGGCTTCATCGCGAACATGCAGCAGGGCCTCATCACCACGTGGCTGACCAACAGCTCGCTGGTGATCCCCTCCGGCAAGGAGGTCACGGAGCACTGGCTCGGCGACTTCTTCGCCTACAGCACGCTCTCCGAAGCCGTCATCGGCCAGAAGGTCTTCGCCAACCTGTTCAGCGGCCAGGTCATCGCCGCCGCCGCTGGCTCCTTCCCCACGAACTCGGTGGGCGTCGCTGGCACCGTCACCGCCAGCACCGTGGATCTCAGCTACACGCTGACCCTCAGTGCCCAGGGTGCGGGAGTCATCGTCGAGCCTGGCCAGTACATCACTGGTCCTGGCATCGCGCCCGACACCTACATCGAGTCCCTCGGGACGTACAACTCCGGAACTGGCGTGGGCACCGTGTTCCTCTCTCGCGCTGCCATCGCCACGTACACCGGTCAGACCTACACGCTCAGTCTCCCCGAGGCTTACGGTGGCTGGGTCGGCACCGCCAGCTTCGCCACCAACGTGATGACTGTCGTGAGCACGACCTCTGGTGCTCTCGCCGTCGGCCAGCTCGTCGAGTCCGCTGGTGTTGCTGCTGGGACGTACATCCTCGCCCAGCTGACCTCCACCACCTACCAGCTGTCCACGTCGCCCGGCACCATCGCGACGCAGGCCGCTTCCACCTCTGGTTGGATCGAGACGACCTGGCACGTGCTGAGCGCCGGGAACGTCATGGACCTCATCAAGATCGGCGCTCGGATCTAAGGAGATCAGCCACATGCGACAGAACCCTCACATCCCTCTCCTGGCTGACCGCTTCGGGATCGTCTTCCCCGGCGCCATGGACTACCGCAACTCGGCCGCCGGTCGCCTGGCAGCCGATCGCCTGCTCATGGACGCCGCGCCGACGAACCTGCTGCAGAGCCCTCTCGTCACCACGGCCAACTCCGGTGTCCCCTTCTACCTCACGAACTTCCTCGACCCCGAGCTGACGCGGGTGATCACTGCTCCGATGAAGGCCGCCGAGATCTTCGGTGAGGCGAAGAAGGGCGACTGGACCACGGACACCGCCACCTTCCCGGTGGTCGAGTCCACTGGCGAGGTCAGCACCTATGGTGACAGCAACAACAACGGCCTGTCCGGCGCGAACGCGAACTTCGAGACGCGCCAGTCCTACCACTTCCAGACGTTCACCCGCTGGGGCGACCGCGAGCTCGACAAGATGGGCAAGGCCAAGATCGACTGGGCCGCTGAGCAGAACGTGGCCAGTGCCCTCGTGCTGAACAAGGCTGGCAACAAGTTCTACTTCCTCGGTGTCCAGGGCCTGGACAACTTCGGCCTCCTCAATGACCCGGCGATCCCCGCCGCGATCGCTCCGCTCAACGGTGCGTGGTCGGCTGCGACTGGCCTGCAGATCTGGGGTGACATCCAGAACCTGTTCAAGCAGCTGTCTCGTCAGAACCAGGGCAACGTCGAGATGACGGACCCGCTCGTCCTCGTCATGGATCCCTTCACTGTGGCCTACCTGCTCACGCCGATGCAGAACGTGTACGGCAATGCCACCGTGCAGCAGATGATCAAGGAGAGCTTCCCGAACATGGTGGTCAAGACGGCACCCGAGTACGCCACTACCGCTGGGAACCTCGTCCAGATGATCGCCCCCAATGTCCAGGGCCAGAAGGCTGGCTACTGCGCCTTCACCGAGAAGATGCGCGCCCACGCCATCGTGCGCGACACCTCCGTCACCTACCAGAAGAAATCTGCTGGCACGTGGGGCTCGGTGGTCAAGTATCCCGCCGCGATTGCTCAGCTCCTCGGTGCGTAGCATTTAACTACGGAGAGCTGAGTCAACGTGGCTCAGCTCTCCACTCCTTCAAACCATGACACCACGGTGAAAAACATGGCTGACACCAAGCCCACCCCTGACTCCGAAACCGTCCTCGTCGGCTGCAAGCTGCCGCACGGGATCTACCTTGACCTCTACGACGGAATGAATCTTCGCGCTCGCGTGAAGCTCCCCGGCATCATGACCTTCAAGATCCCCACTGACCCGCCTCGTAAGTTCCAGAACCCTGAGGTGGTTCTCGGTCACACGATGACCGCTGTCCCACGCAAGCACTGGGAAGAGTGGCTCGAGAAGAACAAGCGCCACCCGTCTGTCGTGAACGGCTTCGTGTATGCCGCGAAGAATGAAACCGAGGCGAAGGCGGTGGCACGAGAGCACGAGAGGGAGACCACCGGATTCGAGCAGGTGGACCCGAGGGCACTCGGCGTCGAGAAGCTGTCCGACGATCCTCGTCCCAAAGAGCTGCGCTAGCAGCGTGAAGGAGCAGGCACATGACTGTCGTCGCGTTCAACACCACAACATTCCAGCAGAGGTATCCTGAGTTCGTCGCTACCATCACAGCGAACCCTGGGTGTGACCAGCAGTGCTTCAACGAGGCCTGTGTCTACCTCGACAACCGCGACCAGAGCCGTGTGCCTGTTCCTCCTCGTGACACCTTTCTGAACATGCTGACGGCTCACATCATGGCTCTCTACTTCGGCATCAACGGCCAGCCTCCCTCCAGGGCGGTGGGTCGCGTCGCTTCCGCAGGGCAGGGCTCTGTGAACGTGAGCCTTCAGATGGGGCCTGCTACCGACCAGAAGGCATGGTACGAGCAGACGATGTACGGAGCCTCCTACTGGCGAGCCTCCATGGGCTACCGCTCCATGATGCCAGTTCCTGCTCCGTCTGATCCCACGCAGTACTTCCTGAGGGAGGGCTGAGATGGCTATGCAGGGTGGCGAGAAGATGAAGGCGTTCCTCACCAAGCTCTCCAATGACCTCACCTCTGGCAAGCCAGCCGTTCAGGTTGGCTTCCTGGAGGGCAGCACCTGCGGCATCAACAACGACCAGCCGTCTCCAACGATCGCCTTCATCCTGGAGAACGGCGCTCCTGCAGCCCACATCCCTCCCCGACCGTTCTTCCGCAACATGATCACCAGACGATCTGGGAAGTGGGGCAGGCAGCTCGCTGCTCTTCTGAAGGCGAACAACTACAACGTGAAGACCGCTCTTGATGGGATGGGCCTGGTGATGGGTGAGCAGCTTCAGCTCTCGATCACCGAGTTTACCGACCCAGGCAACGCGGAGTCCACCATCAGGCGGAAGGGTTTTGACAAGCCTCTTGAGGACTCCAAGAACATGAAGCGTTCCGTTGACCATCAGGTCATTCTCAGCGGAGGCGAGTGATGGACGTCTTTCTCGCAGCCTCTCCGGTTGTTACCGCTGTGAACCCAATCACCTCTGCCCAGCTTCACAAGAGCACCGGCTACACCACCGGAGCCACCGGGAAGCAGGTGCCCACCTACGCGGCTGCCGTCACAGGCAACATCCAGGTCCAGGGCATGAGCGCCCAGCTGCTCCAGCACATGAACAACCTCAACATCAACGGTGTGCTGCGCAAGGTCTACATGCTCGGTGACTGGGAGAGCATCGTCAGGTCCACCATGCGCGGTGGTGATGTCTTCGTGTTCTCCCACGGTGACATCACCAGCGGCACGTGGCTCGTCGTCCACGTCCTTGAGACGTGGGAGACGTGGTGCTCTGTGATCGTTCAACTCCAGACCAAGCCTCTCGTCTAGGCGACCACCATGACCTACACCATCTCCATCACCGAGGATCAGGTCTTCACCGCCCTGCGCAACTGGCTTCTCTATGCCATTCCTGGTGAGGTCATTGAGGGTGTGGTCAATCGCGTGTCCACCCCATCGGGTGGCTTCGTGACGATGACGGGCATCAGCAAGGTTCGCCTCTCCACCAACGCAACCAGCTACCCCGATGCGAACACAGAGGTCAACGAGCAGTCCCTCGACTTCCACGTCCAGCTCGATGTCTACGGAGACAGCGCTGGTGACTGGGCGACCATCATCAGCACTGCGTTCCGCAGCGACCAGGCATGCATTTTCCTCGACGCTCAGCTGTCAGGCCTCGCCCCACTCTACGCCGAGGACATCCGTCAGGTCCCAATGATCACCGGTGAGGAGCAGTACGAGTCACGCTGGACCACGACGATCCACCTTCAGTTCAATCCGTCCGTCTCTGACGCACAGCAGTCCGCTAACCAACTCAACGTTGGCATCATCAGTGTTGATGCCACCTACCCCGCGTAAAGGAGAGTGGGCATGTCCATTCCCGCTTCTAACATCGTCTCGGTTGTACCGAGTGTCTTGAGCGCCGGTGGAAGCCCGCTCTCGCTCAATGGCCTCATCCTCAGTGAGTCCTCCGAGCTTCCCTTCGGAGTTCCGTTCAGCTTCCCGTCTGCGACCGCCGTGGCCAACTACTTCGGCAGCACCACGCAGGAGGCGGCGATGGCTGCCGTCTACTTCGGTGGCTTCGACGGCAGCAACATCAAGCCTGGGGCGCTGTTCTTCTCGCGCTACTCGGCCTCGGCTCTCGCTGCGTTCACGCGTGGTGCTGCGGTCACCTCCCTCGCTGCCGTCCAGGCGATCACCCCTGCGGTCAGCGCCGCGACGTCCACGATCTCTGGCACCACGCTGACGGTCGTCACCATGGCCTCGGGAGCCTACGTCCCTGGGATGGTGCTCACCGGTACCGGAGTCACCTCCGGCACCCGCATCGTGAGTCAGCTCACTGGCACCACCGGAGGTGCTGGCACCTACACCGTGGACACCTCGCAGACGGTGGCCGCCACAACCATCACCGGCAACTACGATCTGGAGATCACGGTTGACGGTGTGCTCAAGACCGTTGCCTCTCTTGACCTGCACGCGGCAACGAGCTTCTCCAACGCAGCCGCGACCATCACCACCGACCTTGGCGCTGGCCAGACCGTCACCTACGACTCCCTTCAGGGAGCCTTCGTGGTCACCAGCGCGACGACTGGCGCGAGCTCCTCGGTGAGCTTTGGCAGCGGTGCAGGTGCCACCGCCCTGGCCCTCACCTCCGCGACCGGAGCGGTGCAGAGCCTCGGGACAGCCGGCCAGACCCCCGCGACCGCGATGGCTGCCATCATCGCCCAGACGCAGAACTGGATCAGCTTCTCCACCGCCTTCGAGCCGATCACCGCCGACAAGGAGGCCTTCGCGACGTGGACGAATGGGACCGCTGGTCGCTACATGTACGTCCCGTACGACACGGATGCCACCGCCACCGGCAACCCCACGACCTTCACCGGCCTCGGTTCCTGGCTGAAGACGAACTCCATGAGCGGGACGTGCCCGGTGTGGAGCTCCTACCTCGATGCAGCTTTCGCGATGGGTGCCTTCGCCAGCGTGGACTACACGCAGCTGAACGGCCGCATCACCCTCGCGTTCAAGATGCAGTCTGGGCTGGCAGCCACCGTCACGGACGAGACCACCGCTACGAACCTCCTCGCCAACGGCTACAACTTCATCGGCTCCTACGCCACCGCCAACCAGCTCTTCGTGGGCATGCAGAATGGCCAGGTGAGCGGCTCCTACCTCTGGGCCGACAGCTACGTGGACGCGATCTGGCTGAACAACGCGTTCCAGCTCGCCCTCATGGAGCTGCTGCAGAACACGAAGGCGGTGCCCTACAACTCGCAGGGCTATGGCCTGATCCGCGCCGCACTGCAGGATCCGATCAACCAGGCTCTGAACGCTGGTGTCATTCGCGCAGGCGTCACTCTCTCTGCTGCCCAGGCTGCTGAGGTGAACGCTGCTGCCGGGGCCACGATCGACACCGTGCTGTCCACACGTGGCTGGTATCTGCAGATCAATCCCGCGAGCGCTCAGCAGCGGTCTCTGCGCCAGTCGCCTCCCTGCACCTTCTGGTACACTGACGGTCAGAGCGTCCAGAAGATCAACCTCGCTTCCGTCAACATCCAGTAGGAGATCACCATG
>JAEHJW020006652.1_pt1 | contig 37920 bp, 53 predicted proteins | sample 9271431 | NCBI WGS metagenome assembly JAEHJW02 | reverse complement strand
ATCGCGACTGGAGATCGGCGGCCTCACCAGCGCAGCCTCCGACGCCGGCTTCCGCTCCGGTCGTAGATCGAGACCATCGTCTTGGGGCCGCCGCCGTTGACCTGCGGCGTGGAGCCGCGGATCAGCGCTTCCCGCCGATCGCGCTCGATCGCCCAGCCCTTCGCGTCGTCCTCGGCCTTGAGAGCACACTTCACGAGCACGTCGAAGACCACCCACTCGGTCCAGTAGTTGATCGAGTCGAAGGTCCCCGCCGCGGTCGCGAGCTGCGGCGCCGTCGGGAAGTACTCCACGCGCACCGAGGCAGACCACTCCGGTTTGGGCCAGATCCAGAGCTGACCCTGCTGCACGTCCCAGCGCGCCGATAGCTTGTCGGCCCCGAAGGCCCCGCCGTGGCGCTCGGGCCACATGTAGCGCTCGAGCGTCGTCCATCCGTCCGGCGAGGCGTCGTCGGCGACGGCGACACCCTTGATGCGATAGAAGTCGGAGGCGAGGTTGTAGGCGGCGGTCCCGGAGACCACCGAGACGTTCGCCGCGGAGAGCACCCGGCCAGGATCGTGCTTGATCACGATCTCCCAGAGCTGCGCGAGGGAGTCGTTGACCCAGCCGAGCAGCATCGTGTCCGTGATGAACGGATCGCGATAGCCGCCGAGGTCGCGGATGCGACCGATCAGCGTGGTTCCGCTGACGCTAGCGGCCACCGCGCGACCCCTTCATGGCCTCGGCCACGGCGATCTTGACCTGCGACGCGAAGAGCCGCCCGAGCGCGGCCGGATCCTTCTTGTCGAGCACGCCAAGGAGCTCGCGCCCGAGCGCGGCCGCGGTCTCGTCGGGGTTCTCGTCGGGCTTCTGAAGCGCCTTCTTCGCGATGCTCGCGGCGAAGTCGTCGCCGGTCGGGGTCTTCGCGTCCACGGTCGCCTCCTACTTCTTGACGGAAGAGGTGGGGGCGACGGCGAGCATGTAGACCCCGTGCAGGATCACCTTGCCCGTCGCCGGGGTCTGATCTGGGGTCAGGCGCACCGCGATCGCGCTCGAGCCGACGAGGGTGTGGTCCGCGGCCAGCCCGCCGCCGGTGCTCCCCGCGGCGACGCCGACGGTGGTGGTCGGGGTGAACTTGTTCGTGTTGCCGCTGATCCCGACGTTGAACACGGTCGCCGTCGAGCCACCCGCGATCGCCGTCTTGACCCGGGCGGTGCAGGAGAGCGGGAGGCAGTAGGCCGGGAAGTTGGCCGAGCTGTCGGTGTACGCGGCGGCGGCGATGGTGACCTCCTCCTCCCACTGAACGATCTTGAAGTTCCCGCCGAACATGCCGTTGGCGAGCTTGGTGGTAACCTGCTTGCTGATCTTCTTCGGGGTGCCCTGCGGCATGATCCGTCTCCTTGTCGTGCGGCCTCAAGCCGCGTCTGGTGGCCTCGGGCGACTGCAACAGCCCCCCGAGGCCGGTGCTTCTACTTCCTAGCTGAACGCGATCCGGCCCGAGCGCACCGGGGCCGAGCAGCCGAGCTCGGGGAACCCGACGGCGCGGGTCTCGATCCCGTCCGCGTTGCTGATCCGCTGCGCGAGCTGGCCGTCGTCGTCGAAGATGCCGGCGGCGGGGCCGAGCGACACGAGGACCCAGTCCTCGCTGGTGAGCGGCCACGCCGTGTTGGGCTGGCACTTGGTGCAGGGCACGACCTCCGCGACGCCGTTCGGGTGCGCGATGCCGATCCGGGTCATGCCGGCGTCGCCGTCGCGCGGGTCGCGCGTGACCTCGATCCCGAGCTCCTTCGCGAGCAGGCCCCACAGCGTGTAGTCGGTCAGGATCTTGTCGACCGGGGCGGCCGACCTGTCGCCCATCTGGCAGAGCGCCGTGAACATCGAGTACTCGATGTCCGTGAGCGAGCCGTCCGAGAAGTACATCCCGGCGAGCTTCTCGCGCTTCCCGGTGCGGGTGACGCCCATAAAGGTCCCGCTCTCGAGCGAGGTCGGGATCCAGTCGGCGAGCCCGTGGAGGTGCAGCGTGTCGGAGGCGCTGACGTAATCGCCCTGGCGGAAGATCACGTCGGTGTCGCCCCAGTTGGTGATCGTGCCGCTGACCGTGATCGTGCCGGCGACCGGGTCGGTGGCGGTGACGGTCCCGACCTCTCCGGTGTGGAGCGCGGCGGTGATCGAGTTGGCGCACACGAGCTTCTCGCCGATCGCGAAGAGCTTCGCGTCGCCCGCGTTCGAGAGCGTGACCACGCCCGCGGCCGGCGCGCCGCTGATCGTGGCGAGGTGCCCGTCGGAGCTCCGGAAGAGCGAGGTCTCGATGTCGTTCGCGAGACCGTTGAGCGCCGAGTCGTACTTGAGCTTCGTCTGCGTGATGAAGCTGCCGAGCGAGCTCTTCGCGCGCCGAAGCGCCTGCGTCGAGATCTGGACGATCCGGTAGTAGTTCGAGGTCGGGTCGACCTGGAACACCTCCATCCCGGGCGCGCCCACGTTCGTCTGCGCGGTCGTGAAGGTGTTCGAGCCGCCGAGGGTGTCCTCGTACAGCACCGGCAGCGGGTAGTACTGCCCCTCGAACTCCTCGACGGTCTTGAGCATCGAGAGGAACGGGCGGGCCTTCTTGTCGAACACCAGGGACTTCTGCCCCTGGCTGCCGTACATCGGCTTGAGTGCGGCCGCGATATCGGCGGCGGTGATGGCGGACATGTGAGCAACCTCCGTTTGAACGGTCTGGAGGTGCTGGCCCTGCTGTGTCGCGCCTAGCGGAGGTTGCTCGTAGAGCTACTGGCCTGCGCCTCGTTCGCGGGCCTCCAGCCTCTGCCGGAGGATCCGCACTGCTTCTTTCTTCGCCTCGTCGGGCGTGAGATCGCGAGGCTCGGGAGTGTCCCCCCCGGGGCTCGCGGCCGGTGCGGCCGGTTGCGTCTGCGTCTGTTGCGTCTGCGGTGCCGCCGGTGTGCCCGGCGGGGTAGTGCTCTGCGGCGCCCACAGCTGGGCGCGCTGGCGGTAGTGATCCTCGACGGCTCCGAGCACCTGCTCGAAGGTCGGGCGCACGCCGCCGGTCATGTGCATCATCTGCTCGCCGACGACGATCGCGAGCTGCGCCGGGGTCCGTCCGTGCTCGTCGCGGTAATCGGCTTGCTGCAGCCGATTGAAGTAGGGGTACACCGTCTCGGCCTTCTTCGCCTCGGCGAGGATCACCGAGGTCGCGGTGGCCTCGAGCTGCGCGCGCTCCTGCCGCTTGGCCGCCTCGGCGCTTCCTTCCTTGAGGCTCGCGATCTCGGCCTGGAGCGCCTCGAGGCGCTGGAGCACGGGATCGGGCGCGGCGGGCTGCCCGGCGGGCTGCTGGCTCGCGGGCGCGGTGGCGAGGTCGGCGGTCCAGGCGTCGAAGACCTGCTCGGTGGTCAGACCCACGCGCTTGAGCCGCTCGGCGACCGGGAGGGCCTCGAGGGCGGTCGAGTCGAGGGCCCGGCCCTGGAGCTCGGCGTTGACCCTGCGGAGCTCCTGGAGCTGCCGCTCGGTCTCCGAGAACGAGGCGTAGAGCCGCGTGTAGCGGTCGTCTGCGCCCTCGGTCGGCGCGGGCGGTCGGCTCGGATCGGCTGGCGGCACCGCGGGAGCGGGCGGCTTGGCTGGGGGCGGCTCACCGGGCAATGCGGCCTTGCCGTCCCCGGCGGCCTCCGCGGCTGCTCCGGCGGCCATCGAGGCCTGCATGGCCGCCACGGCGGCCTGGAGGTCGGACTTCGGCGCCGGGGGCGCGGCGGGCGCGGGTGGGAGGATCGTCGCGGCGTTCGGAGAGTTGCTCATAGCCTCACGCGTTCGGCATCGGGCCTGGGCCCGGCATCGTCGGCGGCCCGGCAACCCCCGGGCCCAGGGACGGCGGTGGAGCGGCGACCTGCGTCGGCGCGGACGGGACCACGGGAGCCCCGGCCTGCGGCGCCGGCATCGTGCGAGCCTTGATCAGCGCGGCTGCGTCGGTGATCCATGTGACCAGGAGATCGGCCTCGGCCTTCGGGCGGCCCTCGGCGACGCCTCGCGCGAGGTAGGCCATGGCGATCTGGACGCCGAGCTCGAGCCCCGGCATCGCCTCGAACGGCCGGCACTCCTCGAGGTAGTCACCGGCTGCGAGCATGGAGTCGAGCAGCTTCCGGATCGCGGCCACGGGGGCGTTCGCGAGCTGCCACCAATCCTCCATGTCGGCGCCCATGAGCGGGCCGGCGTAGGCGATGAAGGTCGCGCGGTCCACGACCTGATCGCGGGCGAGCTCGTGGAGCTTGGAGAGCCGCGCCGCCGGCTGCATCGGGAGGCCGCTCTGGGCCTGCGGGAAAACGGTGAAACCGTTGTCGCTGCCCTCGGCGTCGGACCACTTGACCTGCGTCAACGTGCGGTCGCGCTCGAGGTAGCTCACCGCCCACCCCTTGTGGGTCCGCGCGAGCCGGCGGGCCTCGCGAGTGATCTCCTCGCTCACGTCGACCACGAGCTCGGTGTAGGCGCGCTCGAGCGGCGCGAAGCGGACGCTCTCAGGCTCCTGGTAGGCGCGGATGGCCTCGCCCGACTCCATCCGCGGGCCCGGCATCTTCGAGGTAGCGGAGAACTCGCTGACGCCCACGATCTCGAACGCGCGGCGGTAGACCGTCTCGGCCCACTGGAAATACTGCGGGGACATGATGTCCCAGAGCTGGAGCGTTGGCGGCCTGTCCCCAACGTACTCGTGGACAGCGTTCGGGTCGTTGCGGGCGAGATCGTCCGTGTTGACCTCGCAGCCCTTCGGCTTCCAGATCTTCGCGCCGCTGTGCGCCTCGGCGTTCTCGGCGATCCTCTCGAGGATGAAGTCGAGCTCCTCCTGGAGCGGGAGCAGCTCGTCCCCGGCGGAGACCGAGGAGAACCCGAGCACGTCCCCGCCATCCCAGCGCACGAACTTGTGCGGCCAGGGTCCGTCCCAGTCCTGGACGAGAACGCCCACGCCTTCGATCGCGATGGCTCGCCGCCCGGGGGCGTTTCCGCGCGCGGGGTGGAAAGCCTCGACGCACTCCACGACCTGCCGCGCCGCCACCCCGTCGATACCGGCGACCGAGAGCCGCTTGGCCTCGCGCATGATGTCGTCGGCTCGGCGCGTGAACATCGCGGCGAGCTCCTCCGGCGTCGGCCAGGAGAGCTCATAGAGCGAGGGTGGATCGTCGTCGAGGGCTGCGGTCTCGTCCCAGAAGATGCGCGAGGGGTGGACGCGCTTGACCCGGATTTGCTCGCCGTCGGCCTTCGGGCGCACGCAACCGAAGTCTCCGATCGCGCAGTCCTTGAGGGCCTTGATGAACGAGCGCGAGAACGCGCGCTCGCGCTGGATCACGCCGGCCGCGAGCTTCGTCCGCGCCTGCGCGATCTGCTTCTGCTTCTGATCGCCCGCGCTCGTCCCCCACATCGCCATGGGGTCGCGGAGCGAGAGGCGCGCGACGGCGGTGTTGATCGCGGATCGAACCACGTTGAAGGTCACCGGCGCGCCGAAGATGCCGCGGAGCTTCCAGAGGAACGGGTCGAAGCCGTTGACCGGCTCCACATTCCGGTAGGCGTCGGTCAGGCGCTTGAGCCGCTCGAGTCTGGCAAGGTGCTGACTGCGGATCGTCTCGAACGTCGCCCAGAGCTTTCGCCCGGCGTCGTCGGCGTGCATGCAGCCCCACCAGAAGGAAGACCAGTCGCTCACGCGTCACCTCCCGTGGTGCGCGCGGCGTTGGTTCTTCCGCATGTGAAGGAGCCGCGTCTCTCGCATGTGGGCGCTGATCTTCGCGTCGCGCTGCTCGGGCGTCTCGGGAGGCTGAGGCTCGCGATAGGCGTAGAGATAGGCTCCGCGGCGAGCGTAGAGCGCTCCGTCGTGGAGGTGGCGCGGCGATCCCTCGACGCGCTTTCCTCCGGGCCCCTTGCCCCACACCAGCGATCGCCACTGCCGGAAGAGCGGATGGTGCTCAGGGTGCGGCGAGTGAAGCACGCGACCGACCGCGGGCTCTCCGTCGGCCTCGTCGAGATGGAAGAGCTTGAGGTGCCCCTGGGAGCTCTCGGAGTTGAGGCGCTCGATGTGATAGCGCTTGTCCCGCTTCTCGGCGTCCTCGATTGGGATCCCGAAGATGTTCCGCAGGTCGTCGTGGAGCGGCCCGGCCTCGGCGGCTGGGTCACCGAAGATGCGGAGGCCAGGCCATCGCGCGAGCATCTCGCGGAGCAAGGCGACGTGCTCGTGAATGAACATCGGTTCGAGGAGTCGCGCCTGGAGGTAGACGAACCATGGATAGCGGCGCGGATTCCAGGTGCCGAGCACGTAGGCCGCGCTGTACTTCCGCTCCGCGCTGCTTGCGACGGCAGGCGCAGCGGTCCATCCCCAGTCGATCCCGAGATCGAAGCGATCGTCGCCTTCGCGCGTCCACTCGCGGAGCCCGTTGCGCTCGAGGTCAACCTCGACCTCTGCAAGGCGGGAGTCGGCGATCCAGCGACCGAGATACTCGCGCTGAAACCATGGCTCGTGGATGACGCCGGGGTTGGCGCGAATGAGCCCTTCGATCTCCTCGAGGAGAGCGCCCCTGGTGTGAGGGTTCTCGAGGAACTTGCCATGCTCGACGAGCCAGTCGTGGTGACGGCGAGCTGCCACGACCTCCCAGAAGAAGTTCTCGGCGTCGCCCGGAGTCCCCGCCATGACGATCTGGCCGCGACGTTCAGCAACGCCGGGGCCGAGCACGCGCATCGTGAGATTCTGCAGGTCGCCATAGATGAAGTCCTGCGCCTCGTCGATGTGAGCTCGATCCCACTTGAACCCGCGGAGGAGGCGGATGGTCCGGGGGTCGTCCATCCCGCAGACCTGGACGTAGCTCCCCGTCTCGCGGAAGGTCCAGACGAGATCGACGGCGTGCCAGTCGTAGTCCCAGCCGTACTTCTCCGCGAGAGGCAGCATCGCCTCGAGGAAGAGGCGCTTTGCGTTCGTCTTCTGCTGGGCGATGTAACAGCAGCGGGCGCGCTCGCGCGAGAGGCACACGTCGGCCTCGTCGGTGACGAGGTAGTGGGTCTTGCCCCAGCGGCGGTGGGTGAGCAGACCGACACGACGAGGCAGAGCGCCGCGATCATCACGGAGCGCTCGGACGCGAGCCTGGCCGGGGTGAAATTCACTCGTCGCTCCCCGTTGTGCGGCCCGCCGGGCGAGCTCGGCGGCCAGCAGGCTCAGCGCTGCTCGCGGATCCATCGGTGCTCACTCGTTGCGGGGTGGACTCGGTTGCGGCGTAGGTGCGCTCCTTCACGATCACGACGCCAGGGCCGTAGCCGATGCAGGCCACGACCTCGACATTCGGCCGGCGCGGATCGCGGCGGCTGATCTGCAGGTAGCGATCGTGCTCCTCAACGGTGAAGCCACGCTTCCCCGGCTCAATGCTCTTCGGCGTGACCTCGCCGCGGAACACGCCGACGAGCTGCTCGGAGAGCTGCACGCGAACGATCTTCTCGGTTGCGGCCATCATGGTTGCTCCTCGCACAGGCGGTGACTGCGAAAGGTGATCGGCCAGCGCTCGCTCCACTTCGAGGCGAGCGCTGTTCCGGTTGCGGTTCGGATCGAGGCGGTGACCGGCTCGGCGCTGCGCTCGCCGAAGGCGGCGATCATCAGGCGCGTGGCGACGCCGGCGCAGCGAAAGCCGAGGCCGACCTTCGCCCCCTTCTTGACGTAGATCCAGTGGACCACGCGCTCGGCCGGCTCGAAGACCATGAAGCCGATCAGGTGATCAGGGTGCTGCGGCGAGGTGGCCGCGAGCACGCGAACGCTCGCGCGCGCGAGCAGCCGCGAGATCAGCGCGTGCTGCGCGGCTGAGTACCAGTTGCGATCGAGGCCGCGGGACTCGAGCAGGTCCCGGAACGGGGGCTGATCCGCGAGCGAGCGGAGCCAGCCGGAGAAGATGAAACCCTCGTCGGCCGGAGCCGCGGCGCGGACGGAGACCGGAAGATGGTAGATCGGATGCTCGAGAGCGATCCGGATCATGCCATCTGCTGTCAGTGCGGCCATCAGCGGACCCTGCGCCCGTTCACGATCGCGTGGTGCCGGGGCGCGACCTGTCCCATGGCGAGCGACCGCTTGATCTCAGCGTCGGCGCGAAGCTTCGCGAGCCGCGCCTCGGCCTTCTCCTGGCTGATGCCCTCGATCAGGTTCGCGCGGTCCTCGCCCTCGACCACGCACCGGATCTTCTCCTCGACGGTCCACGCCTGTACCTCGCCCGCGAGGAAGTGCTCCGCCTCGACCTCTGCGATCTGCACGAGGTCGCCGGCGTGGAGGTACTTGCATTCGGGGCCGCAGGCGATCACGCGCGCCACCGGGAAGGGGTCCTTCGCGTCAGGGTCGCCCTCGAGGGTCTTGGTCTCCATCTCCCCCGTCTCCGGGTTCTTGACATCGATCTCCTTCGACGGCGGGGCGTGCTTCACCGGACGGCAGAGCACCTGATTGAAGAGGGGGCGGATCGTGACGTTGCTCATAGTCGCTCCTTGTTCGCTTCGTTGAACACGCGCCCAAGAAGGCGCTTGCAGGCCTGGTAGTGCGGCTCCTGCGCCGCGGGCTGCGACCCGAACCACTCGACGTGGCCGCGCATCCGCTCGAGCTCAGCGCCAGGCCGGCAGAGGCCGCTCTCGATCGCCGCCGCGTAGGCCGCGACCGCAGCGGGGCTGTGGGTGTGTCGCTGCGTCGGAGGCGAGCCGATGCCCCAGCGCGGGATCCCGCTCATTTCCCCGACGTGCAGCCAGGGGCCCTTGAAGCTGCCCGGCTCGACCATTTGCACGCCGCAGTAGGAGCTCAGGCGGCACTGTGGAAGGTGCGCTGCGCTCGTGTTGTGCAGACCGGCCTCGTGGAGCTCCTCGCCGACGATCTGCCCCACGTCTCCGCCGTCACGGCTCGTCCAGTCCATCGAGGTGTGCTTGCGGAGCACGTCGAGCGAGGCGAAGCACATGTTGGGATAGAGACCGGCGCCGAACGTGTCGAGGAAGGCTGCGCCCTCGGCGGGCCCGCGCGCCATCCGCGAGCCCATCACGCCGAACAGGTGCAGCCGGTCCCAGATCTCCCGGATCACGCTCGGAGCGCACCGCACGAAACAGTCGGACTCGATCACGAGCACGTCGGCGTCGCCCTCGATGCTGCGGCAGAGTTCGGTGAGCTCGTGCCCGTGGCTGGGGTAGCAGTCGAGCAGACGGATCCGCGCGAATCCGAGCTCGCGGTCCGCGAGGGTCCGCATCTCGGCGATCGGCGAGCCCGCGACCACCCGCACCTCGTCGACGGTGGGCAGCACCGCGCGCCGGAACATCGCCGCCCAGATGGGGAGCGTGATGTCCGGCGCGATGGCCGCTATGGCGATGCGGCGCGGCACCCGCTCAGTCGACCGAGCCCATCGAGGTGAAGAGCTCCTCGGAGCAGTTGCTGCCGAGGATCGGGCGCACGGTGTTGTCCTGGACCTGGCTGATCGCGGTGTCGCCGGATCGGTAGATCTGCACGTCGCAGACGCGCACCCACGGCACGTTGCTCACCTTGGTGTCGATCTCGGCGTCGGTGCATCTCGCCGCGAGCGCGAGCGCCGCACTGGTGGCGGTCCCGCCCTTACAGTTCACGAGCGAGATCGTCCCGGCCGCGTTCTTCGCCACGATCGTGATGTAGGCGTAGCAGTTCGCGGTGGTCAGCGTCGAGGTGCCGGCCCCGGCGTCTGCCCCGGTGTACACGGTCGTGTCGTGCAGCACGCGATCGGCCTCGGCGGTGAACTCCTTCGCGACCCCCGCGACGGTGATGATTCCGGCCGAGAGGTTCACGCGGACGACGGTCGCACCGGTGGCGCCGGTCGCCTGTGTGCTCGCCGTGGTCGGCGCCGACGAGAGCAGGCCGGTCAGGATCGAGTTCTTCATCTGGACGAGCCAGTGGAGGAACAGCGAGAACAGATTGGTGGTCTCCTCGATCGAACGCGGGCGGAACGACATTGGGGCGGATCCTTTCTCGCCAGCCTACGCGGCCGGCTCTTCACGTTTGAGCAGCTCGAGCACCTTCGCGACGCCGGGGCCCGCTGCGGGCTCGTCGGTGAGGTCGAGAGGCGTCTCGTCGGTCGGCTTCTGTGCTGCGAGAGGGGTCGCGCCTGGCTGTAGCTTCGCGGCGAGCTCCTGGACGGTCGCCAGGAGTTGATCGAGGGGCATCCCCTTCGCGCCGGTGGCGGTCAGGGACGGATCGTCGGGCTCGAGGCGCCGGGAGAGCTGCCCGGCCCTGTTCACCAGGTCCGCGACGGCCTTCCCCTCGACGGCGGACATCTTGCCCTGTGCGACGAGGAGCGCGGAGCGGCTGGCGAGCCGGAAGAGGTCCTCGGTGGTCTTGGGGACCTTGCCGAGGCCGCGGCGGGCGTTGCGGGGCTTGCGGGTCGGCTTGGCGGTCGCGGTGTCGCCCATCCTGTGTGCCAGAATGAGCACGGTCGGTCGGTTATGTCAAGTACAAACGCTCAACATGGCCCAAATGTGCGCCTTTCTGGCGCGAATCGTGTCCCTGGAGGTGAAAAGTGCCCCAAATTGTGTGTGGGGTCGGGGCGCCGACTCGCAGACTGGAGGGGGTGGTGCCCCATCCATCTACCTGTCAGCATTGCACTTTTCGATACCGTGCCATCCGCGGAATCGTGCCATGGTGCAGGTGCGAAGGGACGCTCAACGCCTGACGCACCGGCCCTTGCGGACCTCGCACTCGCCTCGCTGGCACAGCCCGAGGCGCCAGCAGTCAGCGTCGGTCGAAGGCCCCCCGGTGGCTCCAAGCGGCTCCTCGACGTGCTGCTCGACGATGCGCGCGCCAGGGCACGAGGCGTTGCAGGAGTAGACCGAGGCCGAGCAGCTCGAGGAACAGCCGGGCGATCCCCAGCACTGAGACTGGCATCGGTGACCGTCGGAGTCGCATCGCCAGAGGCAGCGACGGCCCTCCTCGCTGGTCGATTCCCACCGGGTGACGGTCGTCGCACATCCACCGACGAGGACCAGCACGATCAAGAGCCATCGCATGCCGTCGATCATCACCCCGCGCGTTCCTCGGCGTCAACCCACTCCTCATGGTTCGCGCCTATTGCGCCACAGGGCGCATTTTCTCTTGACCCCACCCGCAGATTCTGCTAATCGTGGTTCATCCCTGGCAATCAGTGTGACATCAACAGAGGACGGTGGCAATGGCAAACGGCAGCGACGACCGCATTTCCGTCAGATTCACAAGCGGTTTCCGCAAACGGCTGACGGCTGCGAAGGAAGAGAAGGCGCGTCGCACTGGCGCACCGGTCGCGTCCATCAGCGACCAGGAGATCGGCATCGAGTTGCTCGCTCAGGCTCTTGACGCGAGGAAGGTGCCGTTCTTCGAGGATGACCCCGACGAGCACCCCGCCGAGGACGACGCCCTGAACGGCAGGCGCTGACCGTGGCCCTGCCCTACGTCGCCCACTCCGAACCCTCCCGCGAGGCCGCAGCCGACTCCCTGCCCCGCGCCTGTCGCGACCGCGAGCGTGTGCTTGAGGCGATCCGCGCCGAAGGGGATCTCGGCCTCACCGACGAGGAGTTGCAGACCATGCTCGGACTCGCCGGCAACACGGAGAGACCGCGGCGCCGCGAGCTCCAGCAGCTTGGGTTGATCCGCGACTCAGGCCGGCGACGTTCACCAGCACCTGGCCGCATCCGAGCGACAGTTTGGACGGCGGTCTGGCCAGGCCAGCAGCCCGAGCTGCCGCTGCCGTCGACGCGGGGGCGCAGATGAGCCTCTTCCGCGGAAGCTGGGCGGCCGTCTGCACCTTCCGGCACCAGTACCAGGCTCGCCTGCCCGAGCGCTCCGGGCCCGTGGATCTGCTCGCGGCACTGCGCCGGCACCTGCACGAGGTGGCGCCGCATGGTCCGCGGACACTCCGGGCCGTTGCCGTGAGCCTGCGGATCACGGTCACCGAGGCGCTCCGAGGGCTCGAGCAACTCGAGGAGGCCGGCGACGCGCGGCGGGTGCGGGACGCGGCTGGCAACGCGGTCGGGTGGGAGCTCTGCTGATGGGCGCTACGCCTCCCCTCCCGCTCTGGGTCGACGACTGGCTCACGTCCGAGGCGATCGACGACCTGAGCCCGCGCGCGGAGCGTGGATACATGCGCCTGCTCATGTGGTGCTGGAAGGGGGACGGATGCTCGCTCCCGACCGACCGCGACAAGCTGGCGCGCATGGCGAAGATGACGCGAGCGAGACCTGAACTCGAGTTGATCCTCGAGTTGTTCTTCGGTTCGCATCCATCTCGCGTTGATCGAATCACCAACCCGAAGCTACTTCAACTCTGGCTCGACGGGCGCGAGCGAGAGCAGAAGCTCTCTAATAACGGCAGGAAGGCGGCTGAGGCCAGATGGCAGACGCAATGCGGGCGCAATGCGGACGCATATGCGGACGCAATGCCTTCCCCTTCCCCTTCCCCTTCCCCTTCCAGGAAAGACACACGCGCGCGCGATCCCCACCCCACCACTCCAGAGCCTACCAAGCGCACACGCTGGGTACCGACTCCAGAGCAGGAGGAGCGCTGCAAGGCGCTCTCTCGAGGCCTCCTCCGGCACCGCGGCATCCGGCGGGACATCATACCCAACGCGAAGGTCTGCGGCTACCTCGACTGTGCGGCTCACGACGGGCGGACGCAGGCCGAGGCTTGTGCGCTGCTCGAGGCCTACCCCTCGCTTGATGACCCGAAGTTGCGGGAGGCCGGGTGGCCCCCCGCCCTGTTCCAGCACCGCCTGACCGCGCTGCTCGCCCGCGGAGTAGCGCCGGCTGGAGACGACGCCGAGGCGATCCAGCGCGTGCTAGTCGCGATCGGGGAGGCCACATGACCGCCAAGATCCTGCCCCTCGAGCGCAAGTGTGCGGCCCCGGTGCGCGCGGTTCCGAAGTTCGGCGAGGCGGCTGGGCAAGGGTGCCAGATCACATCGCGTCAGGCAGAGATCGCCGAGCTTTCACGTGTGCGCGCCGAGCGCCGGAGGCAGGCCGAGCTCGCGCTCGAGGTGCTCGCCCTCCCGCGGAAGGAGATCGGGCTCTACCTCGACGGCCTGGACCGTGGGCGCCGAGCGTGGGTCGAGACGCGGGCCGTGCGCGAGCTGCGAGCTGCCATCCGCGAGAGCCTCGTGGTGGTGCTCTGGGGGCAGGTAGGCACCGGGAAGAGCGCCGCCGCCTGCCGCGTGCTCGCGGAGCTCTGCCGCGTCGAGATCGAGAGCTACGCCGGCCGTACCTGCGACGAGGTGGACGTGTGGGCCGACGGGCTCTACCTCCGCGCACCCGACTACGCCCGCCTCGCTGACTGGGAGGAGGACCGACTCGAGGAGGTGTGGAGCACGCGCCACCTCGTGATTGACGACCTGGGCGAGGAGGAGCAGCTCGGCGAGAAGGCGACCGCGCGCCTGCGGCTGCTGCTCACGCGACGCGACGACGAGATTGGGCCGGGCACGCGGACGATCGTCACCACGAACCTGACCCCGCAGCAGATCGGCGCGCGCTACTCCGCGCGAGTCTTCGACCGCCTCGGCGAGCTCGGCACCTGGATCCGGTGCGACGAGCGCGTGAGACCAACGAAAGGACAGTGACCCATGATCGACCGAGAGACCGGAGAGCTGGACAACGTGAACCTGGCCACCCTCGCGCAGGGAGGCGCCGTGGAGATGGTCAACGAGGCCCTCGAGGAGGCCTTCAAGGACATCCGCGATCCGAACACGCCCGCGAACGCGGAGCGGAAGGTGGTGCTGACGCTCTCGATGAAGCCCGACGACGAGCGCCAGATCGTAACGATGCAGATCGGCGTCGAGAAGAAGCTGGCCAAGGTGCGGCCGAGCGGCGCGCTGATCGAGCTGTCGCGTCAGCGGGACGGAAGCATCCTCGCCGTCGAGGTCGCCTCGATGCCGAGCCGGCAACGCGTGATCCCCGAGACGCAGAACGAGCAGGCGCCGAGCGCAACCCCTATCACCGCGGCCCGCGCCGCACGGAAGGAGTAGCCCATGATCGCCGAGGCTCTGAAGTACCTGGTCGAGCTCGCCGAGGAGGCGGCTGGCCGCGCTGGCGACACTGACAACCTGGACGACGGCCGCGAGTACTTCTCGCAGACGCGCGAGATCGTGAAGCCGGCCATGCCGTCGCCGCTCGGCTTCAGCACGATACGCTCGCTCCTCGCCTATGTGTCCGCGAAGCGCGACGGCCTCGACATCTCGTCGCTGGTGCTCCACGTCGAGGGGCCGGCTCTGGTCCGTCTGCTCGGCCCGCTCGACGGCATCTACTTCACGCGCCGCACCTTCGCGAGCGCCGCGCTGGTCGGTGGCATGCCGCAGCCATTCGGCCAGTATCTCGACGCCGAGGCCTTCACTATTTGGCTGCTCTCCGGCTTCGTCCAGGACGAGCAGACCGCGGCGATCCTCCGGCTCGTCGGCAACCTGAAGGCCGAGAAGGTCTCGACGCTCGCCGAGGACGGCGTGACCCAGGTCGCGACGGTCCGCACGGGCGTGGTCCGCAACGGCGAGATGGAGGTCAAGAACCCGGTCGAGCTGCGCCCGTGGCGCACCTTCCCGGAGCTCGAGCAGCCGGCCTCCCCATTCGTGCTGCGGCTCCGCGACGGCAAGGACGGCAACGCGCCGACGGTCGCCCTCTTCGCGAGCGCTGACACGCGGTGGATGGGCGCGGCGATGGCGAGCGCGGCGCGTTACCTCCAGGCGTGCCTCGAGGAGCTGGGCGTCGGGTCGGTGCCGGTGCTCGAGTGAGCCGAGGCGCTTACAAGCGCGGCGACGTGATCCGCTGGCGCGACAGCGACGGCACCATCCGCCAGGGCGTGTTCCGGCGCTGGGGAGCGAGCGGGCGCGTCAGCATCGGCGTGACGAAGAGCGAGACCTCTGCGGGCTGGTGGGTGGATGAGGACCGGATCGTCGAGGAGCCGCCAGCGACAGCGAAGGAGCGCAGCCGATGATCGCGCAGCTTGGACTCGAGGGCGTCGAGGTCCCGCCGGAGGGTGGGGACTTCATCTCCACGCCGCGCGAGGTGACGGAGATCTTGCTCCGCTTCGCCCCTCCCCCGCTCGGGTCGATCGCCGATCCGTTCGCTGGCGGCGGCGCGATCCTGTCCGCGCTGGTGGAGAGCGGCCGGGCCTGGACGGACCTCTACGCCTGCGAGATCCGAGAAGAGGAGTTCTTCAACCTCGTTCGCATCGTCCCCGACTGCAACATCGAGATCGGGGACTGGACCGCCCTCCCTCGCGACCCGATGGCCACGATCCTCTCGGCCTCGATCGTGACGAACCCGCCTTTCTCGAAGGTGCCGCACATCCTCGAGAGCTGCATGGGCAGACTCTACACCGCCTTCGTGCTCCCGATCGACGAACTCGCCGGGAAGCAGAGCACCGCCGCGTTTCTGACCCGACACGGCCCACCGACTGACCTGATCCCGATCCCGTGGCGCGTCTGGCCGTTCGTCCGCGGGGTCGCCTGGTACGTCTGGCGCGACCCGCCCGGGACACGAATCCACATCGTAGGACGCTGAGGAGGAGATACATGCCAACGCTGGAGCAACGCAAGGCCGCAGCCGAGAAGCACCACCGGGAGGCGCTCGCCAAGATCGAGGCCGAGGAGACGCGGCGCAAGCGCGTCGCCGAGCTCGACGAGAAGCTGGACGCCCTCCGCGCAGAGCGGGACGCGGTGACGGCGAAGATGCGCCCGCTCCTCGAGGAGCGCGAGGGGCTCGTGCGGCACCGGAAGGACAAGGTCGCGCCATGAGCCGCGGGCGCCACAGACCGACGGGCGGCGGGCTCGACGCGAACCACCACGAGACCGCGCGCGCTCGCATCAAGATGGTGATGCCAGATCTGGAGCCTTTGTGCAAGCTCATGGTCCTCAAGGCAGAGGACGGTACGAATGACGATCATGTGGTGGTTGTCATCGACACGACTCAGCAGGTGTTCAAGGGGCCATGGAAGATAGTCCAGTTCAAGCCGTAAGTGAGCCACATCGCGCTCATTGGTTGACCTGTCCTGAGTTCTTCAACCTCAACCAAGCTTGTAGGGTGGTTGATGAAGCTTTCGGCGGTCTGGTCACCTACCTCGTAGGTTCTTGCCTCAAGAAGCGGGACTATAGAGACGTAGATGTCAGGGTCATTCTAGCTGACGAGGACTATGATCGTCTGTTTCCTGGTTTGGCGGGGCACAATGAGAACTACCACGCCCTGTGGTCTCTCATGTGTTCGTCGATAGCGCTGTACCTGGCGCATCATAGTGGTCTACCTGTTGACTTCCAGATCCAGAGGAGGTCTCAAGCCAATAAGCTCTATCCGACCAAGGAGGGTCATCCTCGTAATGGTATTGGTGTATTCGTACGATACAAGGATGAACCAGGCGGAGAGTTAGTGTGATGGCTGATGGTCTTTCCCCACGAGAAGTTGCTGATATCCAGAACACAGCCGCGAAGAAGCAGGCCGAAGATGCGGCTCAGATAGTTCGTGACAAGGAGAAGGAAGAGCAGAGGGCCATAGCTTCTGAGACCATGCATAAGATGGTCTTTGACATCATCGAGCTGACTGACTTCTATGGCGATGATGTTATCGTCTGGGTGTATACGGACCAGAACACTAGAGACCTTCGTCACAATCAGCCAGTCATTGTCATGGTCCTTTGGCCTCGTCCTCAGTGTGCCCCCAAGTTTCCGGGAACAAGGGGAGGTTCATGCCGCAAGCTTGGTGTTCGGTTTGAGCGTCTGGTGCGCCCGCTCCTCGAGGAGCGCGAGGGGCTCGTGCGGCACCGGAAGGACAAGGTCGCGCCATGAGCCGCGGGCGCCACAGACCGACGGGCGGCGGGCTCGACGCGAACCACCACGAGACCGCGCGCGCGAACGAGGGCGACGGGGTCGCCACGTTCAGCGCGGCGAGCTACGGGGTGCCCTGCTTCGACCTCGTGTGCTTCGACCCGATCGCCGTCCAGGCCAGCTACCTGCTCGAGGTGAAGGACGGGAGCAAGCCCGCCTCTCGGAGGCGACTCACGGAGTCGGAGTGGCGATTCGCAGCGCGCTGGCCAGGGCCGCTGGCGATCGTGTGCAGCGAGCAGGAGCGGCGCGCCGCCGTCGAGGACGCCCGCCGCGGGCGGATGCGCTCGGCGCGCGAGGCGGCGGAGAGCTACCGAGACGCCACCGAGCCGGGGTGGAGGCAGCGGGACGTGCTCAAGCTCGCGGGCGCGGCGCTCGGGGGCGGGAGGTGAGGTCAGGCCTTGCGCGCCAGCCTCGCCTCGATGAGCTCGCGCACGAACTCCGAGGTGCTCTTGCGCTCGCGCCAGGCGAGATCGTCGAGCACTGCCTTGGCGCTTGGGGTGAGCAGCACCTGGAGGCGGGCGGAGCGCGTCTCGTCGGGCTGGGGAGCTGGCTTCTCGGTCTTCTTGGGCGACATGACGACGATAGTAGCAGGGCCAGCAAATATCACAAGCCCCGCTTGACTCACAACCTGCACATGCTACTATGTTACTCATGACGCACAACGCAAGCAACTGGACGAAGTCGCTCATCCGCTGGCCTGGCCTCCCCGGCACCGTTCGCGCCGAGCGTCGGCTGCTCCCGGGCGGGCGCGCAATCGCGGTGCGGAAGACGGCGGCGGGCTGGGCGTGGGTGTCGCGGCGCCTCGGTGAGGAGCGCCACGGTGTCGCCTCGAGCCGCTTCGCCGCCATGAACGCCGCTCTCTTCGCCGGGGAGGTGTGCTGATGCGCTGCGATTGGTGCTTCGCCGCTCTCTACTACGACGAGGACGGCTACCCAAGGCCCTGCGACTGCCACGAGCCCAGCGACGAGGAGCAGCTTGCCGACCTCGAGGCGAAGCTCGCGGACCCGGAGTGGCTCGAGGGCCCGGGAGCTGTCCGCTCGGAGCTGACCGGGGTGAGCCGCGCCGACCACGCGAGGGCGCTGGCGGAGGCGCTCCGGAAGCGGGTGTATCCCGATGAGGAGCGCGAGGCGCGGCAGGCGGAGCAGGACGCATACGACGCGCACGCAAACGCGGCCCTCGCGGCCGCAGGAGGGCGACGCGCGTGAACAGATACCACGAGGGAGAGGCCGACGGCGAGAGGCAGAGCAGTCACGTCTCGCTATGGGGCGCCGAGTGTCGACGGCGCGCGGCCATGATGGGGAAGTGCCGCCGAGAGGCGACCTCGCCCCGGGCGAACGCGGCCCCTGATCCAGCGCGGGCAGAAGTTGAAGCAAGCCCGGCCGGCTGGTGCGGCGCTCTTGAAGAGGCAGGAGAGCGGTAGTTGCGTGACAGCCGGGAGAGACCGGCGTCTAACAGCGCGGCTCTAGCCGCAGGAGGCGGTAGACGATGGGAGACCCAGCCGTGAAGGAGACCGAGGCCCTCGAGGTCCAGCGCCCAGAACATTCCCTGATGCGCCCGGTGGTGAGCCCTGGGCACCTGGTCGAGGTGCACAAGGAGGTCGCGACGCTGATCGCCAACGCGCTCGAGCGAGGACGCGACTACGGCACGATCCCCGGCGCGGGCGACAAGCCAACGCTCCTGAAGCCAGGCGCCGAGCGGCTCAGCATCGCATTCGGTACGTTCCCCCGCTACTCGATCGTGGCGAGCGAGATCGACCACGACCGCGAGACGGAGTGGATCAAGCGGAAGAAGAAGTGGCGCAACCGCGAGTTCGACGGATGGGAGGAGGAGCGCGGGTCCTCGCTCGGCCTCTACCGCTACGTGGTCCGCTGCGAGCTCGTGCGGCGCGCCGATGGGGCGATCGTCGGCGATGGACTCGGAAGCGCCTCGACGCTCGAGAGCAAGTACATCGACAGGCCGCGGGACTGCGAGAACACCGTGCTGAAGATGGCTGAGAAGCGGGCGCTCGTCGCAGCCGTGCTCAACGCCTTCGGGCTGAGCGATCGCTTCACGCAGGACGTGGAGGACGGAGACGGACACGAGGACCCGCAGAGCAGCGGCCGGCAGGCGAAGGGTGGCAAGAGCGGGTCGAAGAAGCCGGCGGGGAGGCGCGACGAGGGCCCGACCCCGGATCAGGTCGCGCTGATCGACGAGTGGATCGCACGCGACGACCTGCCGGAGAAGCTCCGCGGGTGGCTGCGGACGCGGCTAGCTGACCAGGCGCTGACGCGCGAGCTCGCGGCCGGGATCATCGAGAAGACGCGGCGCGACTACCCGGCGACCCGCGAGCAGGAGGCCCAGCCGGTCGAGGGCGAGCCGCCCCCGATGGACGACTCCGACGCGCCAGAGCCCGGCTCGAGGGGGTAGACCATGGGGCGCGCCACACACCTCCTCGTCGACACCGAGACGAGCGGCCTCGACCCGGAGAGGCACGCGATCCTCGAGGTCGGCGCCATCGCGCTCGACGACTCGCTGGCGCCAGTCGGCGACCCGCTCGAGTTCACGGTCCGACCCCGGCCAGGCGACGAGATCGAGGCCGAGGCGATCAGGGTGAACGGGCACACCTGGGCGACCGACCCGGCGAGCGAGGGGTGGGCGGCTGCGCTCGAGGCTGACGCGGCGGCAGAAACGTTGCTCTGCTTCATGGAGAGCGCAGGCCTCCCGCGCGAGTACGTGCCGCTCGTCGGGTGGAACGTCTCGTTCGATGAGCGCTTCCTCCGTCGCCTGCTCGGGGCGCGCCCGTGGCCGTTCCACTTCCAGTGGATCGAGATGATCTCCGTGGTGCGGTTCATAGACGCGAAGACCGGGGCCCCGCCGCGCCGGAGCTACAAGCTGACCGCCGTCGTCGGAGACATGCTGAGCAAGGAGGCGATCGCAGCGAGCAAGGCTCACAGCGCGCTCGGTGACTGCCAGCTCACCCTCGGCGTGATCCGGGCGCTCACCGTCGAGGCGAGCGGGGCGCCGTCTCCGCTGGCCGAGGGGACGTTCAAGTGCCGGTCGTGCGGCGGGCTATTCAGCGTGCCGCGCTCCGTGCTCGAGAAGTACCCGCGGTGGACGCCGCGCGAGTGCCGCGAGTGCAAGAGGCAGAAGCGCGCCGGGCTCGACAGCAAGGCGGGTACGTGAAGCCGCTCCCCCTCCCCTACTCGCGTCAGCGCCCCGGCCACGACCCCATCGTGCGCTCCGTGCCGGTCGGGCGCCTGTACGTGGTCAGCACGCCGCGCGGAGCGACGATGCTGCGCGGGCTGCGGGACACGGTGTGGCTAGCGGCGGTAACGGCGCTATTCAACGAGGCGCAACCGGACGCGATCATCGCCGAGCTCGCGCAGCTCTGCGGCGACGTGGGCGCGAGGTGGCGAGGGCTGACGCGGGAGCAGGCGATGGCCGCTGAGATGCGGCGGCAGGTAGAGAGGAGCGAGTAATGGGATACACGACGGAGTTTCGTGGACGGTTCGAGCTTCATCCTTCTCTTAGCCACGAACAATGGCTCGAGATCGGAGATCTGAGCGAGAAGCGTGGCGGTGACACCCCTGATTCCTACTGTCAGTGGGTCCCATCCCGCGAGGGAGATGCGCTGGTGTGGGACGGTGGCGAGAAGTTCTACTACTACGCCGACTGGCTCCAGTGGATCATTGACAACAAACTCAAGCCGTGGGGCATCAACATTGCCGGGGCGGTTACGTGGCAGGGCGAGGAGGTCGGAGACGTTGGCAGGCTGGAGGTGGTCGACGGGAAGGCGGTCGCGACGAAAATCGATCTGACCGGAGTCGAGTTGACCGAGCATGAGATCGTCGACGCCGTCGAGAGCTATCGACCGAGCGAGTTCGCCGCGCGCTTCAAGGTGGTGCGACGGTGAGCACTCACCCGAAAGGCAAGTCGGGTTGGCGCACGCGGGACGACGCGCACGCCTACCACCGCAAGCTGCGTCTGAAGCGCGGCGAGCGCGTCCAGCTCCTCGAGGGCGACCAGATCAACGACTGCGCGGTCGCGTGCAAGCCGTTCTGCGGGCGGCGCGTCGCGGAGAGTCCGCGAGGGCGCCGTCCTGACTCGCGACGTGGCCGACGAGCGGGCGCGCAACGTGGTCATGCAGCTCGGAGAGATCTTGGCGCAGACGCGCTGCCGCTGCGGTGAGCTCGGGACAGTCAATGGTGACCTTTGCTCGAGGTGCTATCTCGGCGAGGAATGGCCATTTGCCATCAGCCCGCGCGATGAGCAGGTAGTTGACAAGCTCGTCGCCGGCAGGCTGGATGACACGCAGACCGCGCCGCTTACGAGGAGGGTGAAGTGAGAGACGGAATGTGGATCAGAGTGAAGGACAGACTTCCTGCTCGCGGCGCGTTGGTGCTCGGATGGGATGTGTTCTACGATAGTCTGCACCTGTGCGCGTACGATGGGGCCAGATGCGACAACGGAGATCCTCGACTCCATGATCGAGGTGGAGACAATAGCGGAGATTACTCGATCGAGTATTGGATGCCACTGCCCGACGGTCCCAACGTCGCGGAGAAGGAAGACCTCGACGACGGTCCCGAGTTCTCCGACGCCGCCGACGAGGCCGCAGCCGAGACGCTGCCGGTGCGCGACGGCGACGGGAGCGGGAGCGTGCGAGGATGACCCTGGTCGACCTGCTGCGCTCGCTTCGGACATCGGAGCAGCCAGCCGCCCAGCGCGCGATGGTCGCGATGGACCTGCTGTTGTCGCACGACTTCTCCGAGGCCGATGCCTGGAGTTGCGCGCTGGCCATGCTAGGCGAGTTACAGTTCGTTCGCATGGCGTACCCGTCGCACCCACATCCGGTGGCGCACCTTGCTCGCGTGGTGTTCGTCCGCAAGGGGAAGGTGTGGGCGCTGTCGAAATGTGGTGCAGCCAGCGACGAGATCGACGAGCTTTTCGTCGCGCCTCAGGAGTCGTTCAAGTGGGGCGACGAGGTGCCGCGCCGGGGTAGCAGGGTCAAGCGCTGCAAGTCCTGCTGGAGGAACGCTGCCGACGAAACTGGCGGGCCAATCCCGAAACCGTGGAGACCAAGATGATCTGCAACCTCCTCCTCCTCGCGCTCGCCGTCGTGGGGCTCCTGGTCGGCTGGTGTGCCGGGGTGGTGAGCAGATGAGCGTATATGAGCGGATTATTGCCGCCGCGAAGCTCAGAAAGGGATTGCGGCTGTCAGCGGACGACGTGTTTTCGCTGGCACGCGACCACGCCATCTCCTCGAGGGCCGAACAGGATGGCCTCGACGAGGCCGAACACATGGAATGTTTCGCGCCCGAAGGGTCCTCTGGTCCGAACGATTGCGACGGGGACGGCTGGTACAGGTGTCGAGAGTGCTCGAGATGGAACACCCATGACCGCCGCTGATATCCCCCTCGCCAGCCTGACGCCGCGTCACCGCCTCGGGCAGGTCCGCGCCGCGCTGGAGGAGCACTTGCGCACCCTCGCCGCGGAGTGTCCCGCGCACGAGCTGCGGCAGGTGGCGGACGCGCTGGGGTGCGAGCTCATGACGCTGGAGCGTCTCAGTCCGACGGTGCGACGGGCGGCGGTGGAACTGTGGCGCGCGGGGGCGACGCTGGCGCAGGCGATTGAGGCCGCGAGGCGGAAGGGAAACGGAGTGATACGATGATCACAGAAAGAAGCCGCGAGCAGGCTATGGAGTTTCTGCGATCGACGGCGCTTCCCAGCTACGAGCTTGAGGGCTGGTTGCCGATTGACCTCGCCAACCTGCTCGACCGCGTGAGAGCGGAGGAGCGGCAGGAGCACTCCGACTTCCTCGCCTGGCTCGACGCGGAGATCGAGGCCGCGCGACAGCTCAACAGGCAGGACCCAATCGCAACACGGACCGCGCTCGAGCGCGTGAAAGCGAGAATAGGGAGATGAGTTGGGACATTTGGGTTGAATCCCCTCCGTGTGAACACTGCGGTCGCCCCGCCTCGGCGGGCGAGTTGCGCAACTACACCCACAACTGCAATGAAATGTTGCGCCGTTCGCTCGCGGCGGTTGGGCGACTCGATGAGCTAGGAGATCGACAACTCTACGCACTCGACGGGCTGCCTTGCGCCCGCGCTGCCGAGATGCTGGCGCCCGCGCTCGAGTGGTGGAGTCGCTCGAGGGAAGCGCTGATGCGACTGAACCCGGAGAACGGCTGGGGGGACGAGGCAAGTGCCTTCGCGTTCTGGCGGTGGGTTCTCAACCAGTGCAGGTCCAACCCGCTGGCGACTCTGATGGTGAGGGTGAGCGGATGACCCTAGACCTGATCACCTTCACCAGCATCGCGGGCGTCCCGGCGAGCCCATCGCCGCGCAAGTGCGGGCGGGCGTCATGAGCCCTCTAGCGGAATGGCCAGACTGGCTCGATGGCTACACGCGCAGACCTGACCGCGACCACGCGACACAGAAGCACCCGCCGACGGGCATCGTCGTCCACTCCGGCGAGCGCGGCCCCGACCTAGCCGACGCGGCGCTGAACATGAACATCAGCTACCACTTCGCCTGGGACGTGGAGCCTGGCCGCGAGGGGCGCTTCGTCCAACTCGTGAGCCTACAGCGGCGCGCGTACCATGCAGGCAAGGAAGGTAACGACTGGATCGGCATCGCGCTCTCGGGGCCGTGGGATCAGAACCCGCGCAGCGAGCATGAGCGGGTGGAGTTCACGCGGCTGGTTGGGACGCTGCGGAACGCCTTCGGCAAGACTCTGCGATGGTGGTGCCGCCACAGCGACATCACGCCCGGAAAGCGCGACCCGGGACCGGGCTTCAAGGAGGCGTCGTGGATTGACCTGGAGTGGAAGAAGGGACCTAGCGCCACACCATAGGCCGCTGACACACAGCCACAATCGCTTCCGGCTCGACCCGATATTCCTCGGCGACGCGCTCCACCGGCTCACCGCCTGCGACGCGAGCGCGCACAACCTCGAGCTCGCGGTCACGTAGCGGCGAGGGAGGACCGAAGGCGCCATCCACGAGGACGCGGAGGATATCGATGCTGCTCATGTCAGCCCCTTCGCTGGCCGCAACTCCCGCCAGATGCGGTGGACGCGGCGGCACCACTTGGTGCGGCCGTTCCAGTTGTAATGCGCCTCCAAGCACACGCAGCGGCTGCGCGGTTTCGAGCATCGCTCTCTGGAGCGCGCGAGCAGGTAGGCGGCTCGGTCGAGATTTGTTGCAAGCACCAGGAGCTGACGAACTCTTCGCTGGTCGCGGTTATGGACATGGATCTGTGCGACTCCGACATCAACACCACCGCAACTGCGGCGGCGGGACACTACTGCACGGCCTCCGCTCTCAGCCATCACGACAGCCACGAGCAGCCGTGATGGCAGGCCGTAACGCGCCTCAACTGGCGACGCTGCGGCGACCAGCGCGGCGAGGGAGAGCGCCTCTAGCATTCCTGCTCTATGCGCTCCACGCGCTCCTGCGCGCGATGCGCCGAAACAAGCGCCTGCTGGAGAGCATGGGCGGCCGTGTCGCACTGGTTCGCGCACGCAGCAACTAGATCCCAGGCTCGCGACGCCTCCTCTCGAGCAGCCACTAGGCGAGCTCGGCTTGCTGCATCAGGGACGTTCACCGGGTCATCTCCCGGAGCTCGGCCAGCAACTTGTCGGCATCGCCAACCAGCCGCACCTGTGCCGCGGCCTCGCGCTTGGCGAGCTCTTCCGGCGCTACTCCCTCCCTCTCAGCGAGGCGTTTCCCGAGTTCATAGGCTAGGAGGCCGAGGCTGATAAGCGCCTCCCAGCCAAGCCCCTGCTGCTTGAGCCAGTCGAGAACCTTGTCCATCACTCCACCCCCAGCGCGGCCAGCGCGCGGTTGAGCTCGATGAGCCCGTCACCCACGACCTTGCGCGCGGCCTGGTAGGCGACTAGCGCGGCCTCGCATCGCTTGAACGCGGGACAGTCCTCCCCCTTGCCCTTGCACTCGGCCGCGACCTTCGGCTTGCAGACGCCGCCGATTGCCTTGACTGCGATTGGGTCCGCGGCCTCGAGCGCAGTCTGCGCGCGCGCCACGTAGCAGCGGCTAGTGGCACAGCAGCCACCGAGCAGCGCCGTGTAGATGAAGAACAGCATGGTAACGAATGGCCTCATGGCGATACCTCCGCATCTGGTTTCACTGGGACGGGGACGGGGGCCGGCGGCGGCATGATCACCTTCGTCGCTGGCCGCTCCTCGAGGCGCTTGACTGCGGCCGTGAGCTGCTCGGTGGCGCGCTCTCCGAGGCAGCCGCGTACCGTGGGGACCGCCATCAGGATCGGCGCAAGAACGAACACGACCAGCCGCCAGTTTCGCTCGAGCCACATCGCGACCACGCCCGACACCTTGACTGGCCCGGTCATGTCCCCACTGGTAGCCCGCGCATCGACCCTGCGGATCCACCCGCGCGTCTTCTCGAGGTTGGCCCGTAGTTCCTTCCGCTCCGCGCTCGCGCCGTCGATCTCCTCGCTGATGCGCTTGTGTCGCTCGGCGCAGCCAACGCAGAGAGCGTCCACCTTCTTGTCTACGCCAGCGAGTTGCGTCCCAAGCGCCTGCAGCTGAACGCGCTGCTGTTCGTTATCTGTCGCGACGCGCTCGAGTCGATCGCCGTTGATCCGCTGCTCGATTCGCTGCTCGTCCACGATCGACTTGAGTACGTCAAGCCGGTTGAGGACGGCGAGGATGTCACCATCGCCCATCACGGCACCTCACCTCCATAGTGAGCCCGTCTGCCATCACGCAAGCGGCGCGTGCATCGCTGCGGCACAGGCCGCCTGCAAATGCGTGTCGAGGTAGTAGCCGCTCAGGCCGCGCCAGCACGCGGCATAGGCCACGTTTCCGGCGTACCCTCCCCACGAGAGGGTATTCCCGATCTGGAACTTCGAGGCTGGGCAGGAGAACGCAGCGGTTCCGAGGTCGGCAGGACTCCCGCTCGCCACCCCGTCCACGTACATCTGAGCGAGTCCGGTCGAGCGCCGATAGAACACCATCACATCATAGTAGGTACCGGCCGACAGAGCTCCGCTGGTGAGCTCGACCGGAGCGCCAGCACGCCAGATCTGAAATCCGAAGTTCGTGTCGCGAGCTCCGAAGACCCACCCGACCGCCGGTGAGCCGCCCATCTTCCCAGCTACTCCACCGTACCCGGCCGCCACTGCCACTGTCTTCGCGATGAACCGCCACACGTAGTCATAGCCGCCGGCACCGTCGTCGTAGGAAGCGGCCGAGGCCGCTTGCATGTAGTCGCCATTCGCGAAGAGGATCGACCCATCTCGGGCCGTGCCGCTGTATGGGCCGGCCCCGCGGTAGGTCATATCGGACCCGTTCTCGACCTTCGCGAGCTGCGATCCGTAGGTGGTCCCGAAGTGCGCCACCCCCGGCCACACGTCCGCGAATGCGTCGTACCCGTAGTGTTCGAACAGCGGCATGTACTCCCATCCGCTCGACGCGCGGCACACCGGGTTGCAGTCGATGATCGACGAGGCGATCTTCGTCCCCGTCGAGAGCGGGTAGCTCTTCCCGCCGATCGTCACGACCAGGCATGGAACACCGGCCGCTCCTCCGTCGCTGGAGAGATAGATCTCACCCTCTCTGGCGCCATAACGATTCGCGATTGCCACGGGCCCACCGCCGCAGATCGTCAGCTTCCCGAGACAGTCAACACGATGGAGAAGCTCCTTCGACGAGCCGTACCCCCGCACCAGGTCTGCAAACGGCCCACTTCCCGTCTGCAAGTAGGCGACGGGGCCGGCCACGTCGCTGATCACTCCCAGCATGGTCGGCTGATTCGTTGGCTGCGAGGCGTACCACGTCGATGGGGTATCGGCCGTGATGCCACCGTTGATGCCACCGTTGATCAAAAAGGCCGTGTTGCAGACGACATGCCCGCACGCGTCGATGAAGAAACGGTACGTCGAATTGGCGACGCGAAGAGCGTTGGCGATGGTGACTGAGCCGGCGTCGGATTCGATGTTGATTGCGTGTGGCCCTTGCTGCTCGGTGTGCCCAGTGAGCGACCCGAGATTGACCTGCAGCCCATACTTCGACAGCAGCGGATTCAGGGTCAACTTGTGCAGGGTCTGACGGAGCTTCTTGATCATCTCGATTCCGGCGCCCATCAGAGCACCTCCCAGCGCAGCGTTTGACTCGCGGTCGCGCTCACCGCGAAGACGTGCGCGGCGTCGGTACAGGGAATCACGGCCTCGTCGCCAGGCGAGAGGAAGTGGACAGCGTTCGCGAGCGTGAGGCCGCTGTAGCCGACCGCAATGTCGCCGGTATTCGCCGTCGAGCCTCCGCTGCCGTCGGGGGACCAGACGCGCACCGCTCGGCACGGTGTCGCGGTGGCGGTGAGCTTCCCGGCGGTCGTTTGCGCGACGCTGGCCGCGGTCTCGTGGGTGGCCTCCGAGATCGCTTCGGAGATCACGAGGGCGTTCTCGTCGCCGCCGTCAACCACGTCAACCCGGCGCGTGCCGTCCTGGTCCTTGATTCTCACGTCGGTCAGCATCTCTATCCTCCCTGTAGACGCTGCAGACCGGTGGCAGCGTCGGGCATGTTGAATCGTTTGGCGCCCGCGCCGATCTCCGGCTGCGGGGCAGGTGTGAACATCACGGCGAACAGGCCGGCCCACCTCTGCGGGTCGGCGATCTGCGTCAGCTTGAGCCGGTCGCGCCCGCGCACCTTTCTGTCGGCGAGCAGGAGCCGCGCCGCGGCCTGAAGCTCCGACCATGCGCGGGGAAACACCTGCTGCAGCACCTGCAGGTCCTCCTGGTGGTGCTCGAGCTTCGCGAGCCGGCGCACGATGCGGCGCGGATCTTCGAGCGCGTCGAGGGCGCGCGAGGCCGACACCTTGTTGCCCGACCCTACCGCGCTCTTGAGGAGGGCGACGCGGGCGGCCTGGAACTGCGCGGCGTCGGTGGCGAGCTGCGGATCCAGCCCGGCCTCGGAGTATCCCGCCAGCGCGGCCCGCCCGATCTCTGCCGGGTCGGTGAGCTCGAGCCTCTTCGAGAGCGCCGAGAGCGCCTCGTCGGACACGATCCGCGTGGCTCCGGTACGTCCGGCGAGTGCGAGCGGAGCGACCGCCTTGGATGCCACCCCGAGCGCGCCCTCGAGCTTCGGAAGCAGAGCCTCCGCCGCGGAGCCGATCCGCTTGCCAACCGCCTTCGCGAGCACGCCACCGATGCCACCGCCCGCGAGGCCGAGCAGCATCCCGTCGAAGTGCATCCCCGTGAGGAAGCCGGCCGCGCCAGCAGCGGTGGATAGGTACTTTCCGGCGGCGGAAAAGAGCGACTGACGCGACGCTGCGATCTCGCCCTTGACGGCATCGAGCGCCCCGCGCGCCGTGGAGAGCTCCAGGTCGAACCTGGCGGCGGCCGGCGATGCGAACCCTGGAGTCGGCGGAGGCGCTCCGGCCGCCCGCGCCTCGAGCACGGAGAGTTGATCCGTGATCGCCTTCTCGCGCCCCTGCAGGAGCTGCAGCTTGAGCTCGTCGACGCCCCCGGCCTTGAGCGCTACCGACTTCGCCTTGCGCCCGACGGCGGAGAGCCCGGCCCCCGCGAGGGAGAGGATCCCGCTCATGGCGGCCCCGGCGACCGCCCCCTTGGCGATCTCGCCCGCGTCGATCTCGCCCGCGAGCGCGCTCTGCGAGAGCCCCGCTCCGGCGCCGATCGCCGCGCCCTCCGCGAGTGCGCGGCCTGCCCTGCCGGCCCCGAGAGCCGCGGCGCCTGCCCGCTCCCCGAGCCCTCCGATCCGCGCCAGCGGGCCGCCCGGAATGAGCGCCGTCCCCACGGTTCCCACGAGCCCGCCGATCGTCGAGGCGATGGGGTTCGCCTCCTCGAGGTCCCTGGCGTGCTTCCGCACGATGTCTGGGCTGATCGCGTCGAGGAGCCCGAGGGAGCCGGCCCGGAGCGCCGAGGAGAGCCCGGCCTCGAGCGGAGCGTCGACCCGCTCGCCGGCGCGCCGCACCTCATACTGCTCGCGGGTCTCGGGGATCAGCCCGGCGTTGACCGCCGCCTGCGCCTGTTCGCGTGGAACCCAGCGCGCCTCCCCGCCCGGCGTCCGCATGGACACCTCGCCCTGCTCGTTCGTGTAGGCGACGAGCCGAGACGGATCCTGCACGTCGGGGGCGACGCCGAGGATCATGGGCTGGGCGGCGGGGGTCGGCATCTACTGCGGCCTCCCGAAGCTGGCGGCGCCTCCCGGCGCGGCGCCTCCCATGTAGGGCCTCAGCTGCTGGGCGAGCGGGGCCACATTGAAGTACGGGGCGGCGGTGGCCAGCTTCGCCGCCGTGCGGGAGGCGATCTTCTTTGCCGCCAGGTCGAGGCGAGCGGAGAGCTCCGCGGATGTGTTCCACCCGCCCATGATCATCTCGGTTGCCCGCTTGATGTCGCCGTCGGAGAGCGGCCCCTTTTCTCCGCCGAGCCTGGCGAGCTCGACCGTCAACGGCTTGATGTCGCTCTCCAGGATCCGCTTGCTCTCGGTGTTCCACGGTGCCTTGGCCCCGAGCAGCGAGTAGCCCTTGAGCTTGGTCTGGATGCCGCGGAGCTGCTGCAGAACGCCGACGGCCTGCCCCGCGGAATCCAGGAGCGCCGGGGGCGGCGTCTTGGTCCCGGGCGCGTTCTTCACGAGGCTCGCGAGCGGCACCGTCTTCGACGAGTAGCTCGAGGTCTTCGTGGTCTTCGGGATCGTCTTCGCCTCGGTGTTCACGAGCGCGTCCTTGATCCCGAGCACGGTCTCCGCGGCCTTCGTCTTCACGTCCTCGCGCTGCGACTGCAACCCCATCTTCGCGATCTCGAGCTGCGAGACGCGGAGCGCCGCGGCCTTGCGGTCTGCCTCCTGCGCGCGCCACTGCTGCCAGAGCACGCTCTGAGCCTTCGAGGTGAGGTTGAGATCCTCGAGCTGCCGGGCGAAGGCGTCGCGCTGCGCGGCGATGTCGCGATCGATCGCCATGTTGAGCATCTTGAGCGCCGAGTTCTGCACCTTGCCTGCGGTGAAGCCCTCGACGAACCCGCCGAGTGCGATCCCGATCGCGTTGACCGCTTTCTGCGCCGTGGGCATCTGCGCCCAGAGCCTGCCCGGGTCGAGCTGCGACTTCCGGATCTGCTCGCGGCCGCGCTCGAGCTCGCGCCCGGTCTCCTCGTAGCGCTGGTACGTGCCGGCGGCGGCCTTGCCCGCGAGGCGTGACTCAAGGTTGGCCTGGTCGGTCCAGAGCTGTGCGTGGGCCGTCTGCTCGTCGAGGAGCGCGGTCTTGCGGGCGGCTGCGTCCTGGGCGGCGGTCTGCGCCTCCGCGGCGATCGCCCGCTTCTGCGGCAGGAGGGCGGCGGGGAACTCGGGAGAGTGCGTCACCGTCCGCGAGCTTCCGCTGCCAATCCTGACCATCTGCGGCGGGCCCTGCGGAGCTCCGCCGAGGCCTCCGAGCGGGTCAGTGGGTGGCGGGACGTTGACCGGCGTGTCGTTCCTGGCCTTGACCGCAGACATCGTGTCGAGTGCCGGTGAACCTTGGGACCAGGTGGCCGGGTCCATCGTCAGCGGGTTGTAATCGGTCCCGTAGCGTTCGGCGTTGGCGCGCGCAACGATCTCCTTTGCGCTCGTCGTCGGAAACATCATCGGCTCTGAGCCAGCGGACGCCCCCATTGGAACATCCATCGAGACTGGTTTCAGGACAGATCCGCCCTGGAGCCGCTGGAGGGTGGCCAGGATCGCCGCGAGCTTCTGCGGGTTGGTCTCCGTGAGGTAGGCGTTTTGCAGTTGCTTCAGATCCATCTGTCACCTCACGGCTTCGGCCAGTTGGCCGTCGTGTCCCACCAGTCCCCGTTGTTCCACGCCTGCTGCTGCTGGTTGTTCTGCGAGGCGTTGTAGTAGCTCCCGAGCGCCCCCAGCGCTCCGCTCGCGGCGTTGAGACCGCCGACGCCGAGCTGCCCGTAGAGCTGCTGGTTTGCGAGGTTCTGCTGCGCGCCGATCGCGTCCTTGCCCTGCTGCGAGCGGAGGTAGAGGTCGGCGAGGAACTGCTCGTAGCTCTGCTGCCCCTGCTGCTGCGCGAGCTTGTTCTGCAGGTCCATCTGACCGTACCCCTGCGAGAGGCCCGCCATGGCGGTGTAGAAGGCCTGGCGCTGCTTCTCGGCGTCGAGTTCCTTGCCCATCAGCCCGAGGTCCTGCCCACGCCCGGCGGCGATCGCCTGGAGGTATGCGAGCTGCGCCTGCTGCATCTCCTGCGACTTCGCCGCGGCGACCTGGCCGGAGAGCGACTGCTGCAGGCCGGAGCTCTGCATCTGGGCGGCGCGCGCGGCGGCGGGGCTGTAGTAGCCCTGCCCGCTCATGGTCGCGAGCTGCGACTGGAACGCCTTCTGGGCCCGGTCGCGCTCGATCTGCGCCTGAGCGTCCACCACGCTGTTCTCGCCGCGGGCGCGGGCGCCCTGGAGCGCGAGCGCGTCGAGGTACTGCTGGCGCATCTGGTCCTGCTGGCTCCGCGCCTCGCCGACGAACGGACTCGCGAGGCCGGAGGCCCCCATCTGCTCGAGCTCGGCCTGCTTCTTCGCGGTGGGGCCGTAGGGATCGGCCATGCCGGTTGCCTGCTGCTGCGGCGTGAAGCGGCCCAGGTAAACCTGCCCGGGGTCCTTCGGGGGAGGCCCGCCAGCGCCCCCCGACGTGTGAGCACCGCCTCCTCCGGCGCGGACCGCGGCGGCGATTCCTGCTGCCCCCCCGGCGAGCGACCCCGCGGCAGCGATTGCTGGGACGATCCATGCCATGGCTATCCTCCGACCTCCGCGGCCACGCGGATCGCGCGCTGGCCATCGGCGTAGGTTTCTGCCTCGATCTCCACCGGGCGCCAGCCGAGTCCGGCAAGCAGCCAGTGGATCGCCTCCGGCTGCTCCCGGATCTGCGCCTCGAGGCGCTTTGCCCCGCTTCCATCCGCGAAGGCGTGCGCTGACTCCATCAGGCGGAGGCCGATCCCCATGCGGCGCATCGACGGGCGCACCGCGATCGCGAGAACCTCTGCCAGATCCCCGCCCAGCTTGGCGCCTGGACGCCACCGCTCCGAGCAGAGCGCCACCGAGAGCGCCCCCACAACCTCCTCGGCGACCACCGCCACGAGCGTGAACACGGATGGCTCGTCGAGGATGATGTCGACGAGCCCGGGGCACTGCGGGAGCTCAGCACCGTAGAGTGCCTCGACCTGCGAGCGGTCCTGGGGCTCGATCGGCCGGAGGATCATGTGAACCTCCGCACGGTGTCGGAGCGTAGGGCGCCTTCCTTCACGTCGACCTCGAGCGCAGCGGCCACGATCTCGATCCCGCCGTCGGTGCCGGTGGCGCTCGCGTCGTAGATCCGGAAGGCGATCGAGGAGCACTTGTCCTGCGACGGGATCGCCTCGAGTACATAGGCCTTGTCCCGGTAGGTGGACGCGAGCCCGGAGCCGAGGAGCGCCGCCGAGGAGAAGTAGGAGCCGAGTGTCGAGGCGACCATGTCCTGATCGTCCATCCACGTCGGGTCACCGTCGTACTGGAACGCGCAGTGGAGCGTGTGCGTGCTCAGGTGGTAGGCGAAGATCAGCAGGCGCTTGATCCTGAACTTCCCGCCGAGGTTCGCCGGGGAGAGGTGCCCGCTCGCGAGTAGGAGCGAGAACGCCGAGCCGCCGTCGAGCCGGTTCGCTACCTGCTTCCTGACCACGCCCGTCGACGGGTTGCGGACCCAGAGGAGCCCTCCGGCGACGCAGCCGTCGCTCGCCTCGTGGTTTGTCCTGGTCGACCAGATCGCTTGCTCTGTGTTGAGCTCGAGCGCGGAGCCGGAGGTCAGGAAGATCGCCGAGGCGTCGTCGGGCTGCGCGACCGCGCGCACCACCGTCAGGTTCTCGGTGTGGTACTTCACGCGCTCGCCGATGTCGACGAGCTGCAGCTCGCGGGTGAGCAGCCGGATCCCGGCGTTCGAGTTCCACAGCACGCCCGCGGGCGTCTGCACGACGGTGCGGTGATCGGAGCACCCGACGCCGTCATGGAGCAGGTAGGAGCCGAGCCCGGCGCCGCCGCCGGTGTTGTCGAGCGGGGCGCCCTCGATCATGATCAGGCGCGATGTGGTCCACGCGCAGATCCGGCCGAAGAAAGAATCGAGTGCGGTGATCTCGGAGGTCGCCGCCACTGGCCTGTGCGAGTGCGTCTCGCCGCAGAAGTGGATCGCCTGCGACTGCAAGAGCGGCTTGCTGTACCAGATCACGCGGTCGTCCTCGATCGGCACCACGCATAGCCGACCGTCGTGCATCGCGGCGACGCGGAACGGCGGCACCTGGACATGCTCGAGAATCGAGATCGACGCCGGGTCTCCTACGTAGAGCTGCTCCTCGGTCTCCAGATCGGCGTCGGCCAGGCCATCGGCCATCGCCACCCACGAGGCGGCGTTCGCTCCCTCGAGCACGGCGCGGCGATGGTAGACGCTTCCGCCGACGAGGGTTCGATAGAGCACGGCGCGCCACTCGCCGGCCTGCCGCAGGGTCAGCGTCAGCGGAGGCGGAGGCTGGATCGTGACCACCTGATTCCCGCTGGTGGTCACGGCCGAGGCGACCGGAGAGCAGGAGGAGACGGCGCGACGCCCGCGGTCGTCGAACGCCTCGTAGGCCCAGACGTAGCCGTAGGTCCCGATCCCGAGGCCCGCTCCGGCGCCGGCAGCGACAGAGCACTTGTGCGGGTACTGGAAGAACCCGAGCTCGCGAATCGCGGAGCCCTCGAACTCGCGCGGGAGCGCGCCGGGGATCACGAGGCTGTGTCCCGTGTCGATTGGCTTGCACTTCGCCAGGTCAGTCGTGGTGAGCGTGACGATCGCGACGCCGAAGCCCGCCGCAGGATCCGACGGAGCAGCGCCCTTGAGCCAGCCGGCCGAGTCGTGCCCGCCAAACCACCGGCCGTAGCTCGGGAGCGCGAAATAGGCGCTTCCGGTGGTCGCGACGGGCGCCCCAGGATGGTAGCTCTCCCCGGCGTGCTGAGATCCGACCAGGCACACAGCAACGGGGACCCCGCTCGAGTTCAGCACCACACCGCCAGGCTTCGTGAGACCTGAGCCGACATCCGTCGCTACCGGAAGGTAGTGCTCGGTGCCGTCGAGCCAGGGCCGCGCGGCGATCAGGCATCCGTCCTTCAGAGTGGACACAGTGCCAGCAACCCCGGTCCCGCTCGCGTCGGTGAAGGTGCTTTTTCGGATCCGGTAGTCGTGTCCGCTCACCGTCGGGATCGAGGCAGCCGTCGCGTCTGTCCAGTAGCACGCAGCGACCGTGCTCGAGGTCGCGACGCCGGCGAGGTGCTTGACGGCGAACACCGCCGTGTCGAGCGTGATCTCGGTAACCGCGACGGCTCCGGTCGCGGTGTTGTACCCGACGCACTTGACGGTGTCGGGCGCGGTCCCGGCGTCATAGAACAGGATGCCGGCGACGCCGGAGCGAAGCTGGAAGCACCCGACGGCGCGCGCCGTGGTGGCGGCGTGGACAGCCTCGGTCATGCTGCCCGCGAGGAACCCGAGCCGCACGTCGCCCGCGGCGTCCGCGAAGGCGACGACGAGCGTGGACCCGTCGACGCAGCAGTCCCAGCGCGCACCGGCGGCGGTCTCGGGGGCGACCGCGAAGCTGTGCGCGGTGGACCAGGACCCGATCGATCCGTCGACCGCCGAGACGGTGGCGAGCTTGAGCGAGTTCCCCTCGAGCTTCAGGCAGTAGAGCGAGCCGTTGATGTTGATGGCGCGCGCCGGCCACGGTGGCGGCGCGGCGATCGCCGAGTGTGTGAGGCCGAGATCCAGCACCGCCAGGCGCTTCCCGCTCGATTTCGAATAGGTCACAGCTCGGGCGTACTGGTAGGCGTTCGCGAGGATGGCGGAGTCCTCGTACCACGTGAAGACGAGGAGCAGCACGTCGCCCTGCGCGGCGACCTCCACGCCCGACGGCTCCTCGGGGACCACCGCGCGCCAGTCGACCGACAGATCCATCAGGCCGAGCGAGCCGCAGTCGTCCCATGCCGAGGTGGTCGCGTTGCGAACCTTGAGCGTGCTCCCGAGGAGAACGGGCTTGTCCTGCCACGTCGCGAGGTGCGGGTGGTTCGCCTCCGTCGAAACGGTGTCCATCCCGGGCCGCTTCGAGATCGCGCCGCGCCGGTCCCACCGACCGTTCTCGAGCCGGAGGAGACCATCCTGCACAAGTCGCGGCTCTGGGCCTGCGTTGAGGCCCATGGCGCCGAGCGGGATCGGGAGGACGGCGCGCGTCATGCGTCAGCCTCGGCCCAGAGCGTTCGGTTTGCGCGAGCCCGCGCCTTGTGCATCAGACAGAGGCTCGTGGAGCGCTTCGCGATCGATCCGCTCTCGTCGTAGTCGTGCCCCTTGCACCAGGCGCAGCCCCCGGAGACCTCGCAGGAGAGGCACTCGGGCGGTGACTGCTCCGACCGCTTGAGCGCGGCGAAGGCGTCGAGCACGGCGAAGTCGAGGCCCACGTCGACGTGACCGCAGGGCATCGGAGGCTGATGCGAGAGGCCGGAGGGCGCGAAGCGGTTGCAGGGGTAGAGGTTCCCGGAGGGGTCCACCGCGAGCATCCACTTACCAGCCCCACACCAACTCTGATCGTCGAGACGCGGGTGCGGGAGCCCGACGTGTCGACCGAAGAGGTTGCAGCGGTCAAGCGGGATGCCGCGTGCCAGGAGCTCGCGCCCGAGCTCGAGGAGCTGCGCCTCGTAGAGGGCGGCGTCTTCGTCTGACCACGGACCCTCGAACACCGGGTTCGCGTTCACGGTTGGGACCCGGAGCTCGCAAAGCAGGTAGACCACCGAGCGGGCGAGCTGCCCGAGCGTGTTCCGCGAGAGCGTGAACTTGGTGGAGGTGAGCGGCCCCGGGAACTGGTGCAACCAGAGCCTGGCGTTCTCCTCGACCTGGGCGTGCGACCCGCTCCCGTCCGGGAAGCGGCGCGCGGCGTCGTGCACGTCTGCCGGCCCGTCGACCGTGATCGAGACCCCGAGGCACCGATTCGTCACCAGAAGCCGCTGCACCGGGAGCGTGTTGTAGAGCAGCCCGTTCGTGGTCAGCCCTGCGGCGTGGTTCTTCTCCCAGGGGTGCCCGCGCAGCATCCCGTGCGCACAGTCCAGGATCTCCCCGATCAGATCGGCCTCGAGGAGCGGCTCTCCGCCGATGAAATCGAAGGTGCAGCCGTCGGCCCCGTCACGGAATCGGGGCTCGTTCAGAAACAGGAAGAGCGCCTTCGCGGCCACGTCGAGCGAGAGCCGCTCCGAGCCCTTCCGCACGTAGCAGTAGGAGCAGCGGAGGTTGCACTCGTCGGTGACGATGAAGGTCAGCGAGCGTTTCATGCTACGGCCCCCCCGGAGCAGTCTCCGGAGCACCCGGCCACACAACCCCCGGTGCAGGTTCCCGTGCAGCTCGAGGTGCAGGACCCGGAGCAGGATGCACCGCAGCTCTCGACGCAGGCGGTCGTGCAGTCGCTAGCGCATGTCGCGGTGCAGGTGTAGCGGCAGTTGTCCTTGCAGTCGGCCTCGCAGCCTCCGGTGCAGGTTCCCGTGCAGCTCGAGGTGCAGGCGGTTCCGCAGCCGCCGACGCAGGTCCCGCCGCACGATCCGGTGCAGGTGCCCGTGCAAGTCGTAGAGCAGCCGCCCGTGCAAGTCGTAGAGCACGATCCGGTGCAGGTGCCCGTGCAGGTCCCGCCGCAGGCGGTCGTGCAGGTTCCGATGCAGCCGCCGGTGCAAGTCCCGCCGCAAGCGGTCGTGCAAGATCCCGTACAGGTGCCAGAGCAGGTGCCAGAGCAGGTGCCGGTGCAGTCGGCCGCGCAGGCGACGCACCCGTCGCGAGAGGTCCCCTGGCACGACCCGGTGCAGGACCCAGCGCACGACCCGGAGCACGTCCCGAGACACGCTCCACCACAACCCGTCGAGCAGGCCCCCGAGCAGTTCCCTCCGCAGCCGCAGGAGAGGCCACCGGAGCAGCCGCCGACGCAGGTGGTGGAGCAAGTCCCGAGGCAGCCGCCGGCGCATCCCCCACCGCAGGAGCCAGAGCATGACCCGGAGCAGGTGCCAGAGCAGGTCGAGGAGCAATCAGCGCAGCCGTTCTGAGCCGCGCAGATCCACTTGTCCGCGGCGACGAGGATGCACGTCGCCTGCATCCAAGCGGTTGCCATCACCTTCGTTGGAGACTTGTCGATCGTGTCCGGGGTCTGCGCGACGATCGTGATCTCCGTCGTCGAGTCGGAGTAGTTCTTGACCGTGACCTTCTCTCCGATGTGGGCGCGGTCGCCCTTCGGAAGCCGGAAGGTAAGCGCGCCCGCGGCGGGGTCGGCCCAGATCAGATCGCCATAGGCCGCGGTCCTGCTCTTCGTCTCCAGGTTCGGCAGGGGCGCCCCGAGGCTGCGCCTGGGGGCGCCCTCGCCGAGGTGGCGCTCCTCTGCCCTCGCGAGCCGGTTCGACTCGAGGAGGGCAGGATCGCGACTGGAGATCGGCGGCCTCACCAGCGCAGCCTCCGACGCCGGCTTCCGCTCCGGTCGTAGATCGAGACCATCGTCTTGGGGCCGCCGCCGTTGACCTGCGGGGTGGACCCGCGGATCAGGGCCTCGCGCCGGTCACGCTCGATCGCCCAGCCCTTCGCGTCGTCGTCGGACTTGAGAGCGCACTTCACCAGCACGTCGAAGACCACCCACTCGGTCCAGTAGTTGATCGAGTCGAAGGTCCCCGCCGCGGTGGCGAGTTGCGGGGCCGTCGGGAAGTACTCCACGCGCACCGACGCGGCCCACGTCGGCTTCGGCCAGATCCAGAGCTGCCCCTGCTGCACGTCCCAGCGCGCCGAGAGCTTCTCCGAGTTGGCGGAGTAGCCGTGGCGCTCGGGCCACATGTAGCGCTCGAGCACCGTCCACCCGTCGGGCGATGCGGTGTCGGCCACCGCCACGCCCTTGACCCGGTAGAAGTCCGAGGCGAGGTTGTAGGCGGCGGTCCCTGAGACCACCGAGACGTTCGCCGCGGTCATTACCCGGCCGGGGTCATACTTGACGATGATCTCCCAGAGCTGCGCGAGGGAGTCGTTGATCCAGCCGAGCAACATCGCGTCCGTGATGAACGGATCGCGATAGCCGCCGAGGTCGCGGATGCGACCGATCAGCGTGGTTCCGCTGACGCTAGCGGCCACCGCGCGACCCC